>Ga0184625_10000850_pt1 | contig 12202 bp, 8 predicted proteins | sample PLM3_30_b1_FD_133151 | JGI IMG/M metagenome (GOLD analysis project Ga0184625, IMG submission 133151) | Groundwater sediment microbial communities from an aquifer in East River, Colorado, USA - PLM3_30_b1 | ecosystem: Environmental > Terrestrial > Soil > Riparian zone | place: USA: East River... | reverse complement strand
GTGCGCCTGCAGGTCCTCGGGGTCGATCCCCAGGACCTTCTGCAGCTCGACCGTGGCTTCCTGGTGCTGGCGCTTCAGGAACAGCAGACGGCCGACCTGGTTCACGACGACGCGGTCGCGCGGGTACTGGGACTCGGCGATGCGCGTGTGCTCGAGGGCTTCGTCGTAGCGGCCGAGCGCCTTCTGCGCCGTGCCGAGGAAGAAGTGCGTCTTGGCGAGCTTGGGATCGATCGCGAGGGCCTTCTTCAGGTAGGTCTCGGCGTCGGCCATCGCACCTTCCTGGATCCGCACGCGCGCCACGTTCACGAAGCCGTCCGCGTAGCCGGGCTCCATCTCGGTCACCTTCAGGAAGGCGTCCTCCGCCCCGCGCAGGTCGCCCTGCAGCAGCAGCCCGATGCCGTAGTCGTTCCAGCGCTCGCGCACCGAGCGGTCGAGGTAGGCCTTGCGCTCCGGCTCGGGCGCGCCCTTCGGCAGGATCCGGAGCTCGGCCTTCGACTCGGCCATCACCGTGATCGGGATGTCCGGGATCGCCTTGATGCCGCCCGAGACCTTCGAGGTGTCGCCGGTGAAGACCCACTTGCCGTCGTCGTAGGACTTGGCGAGGTCGAACTTCGGCTGCTGCGGATCGCGCACGCCCGCGAAGGCCCACTGCGTGTTCCACCACGCGAACTTGCGGTAGTTGACCTTCGCGTGGAGCGTGACGGTGTCGCCGCAGTCCTCGGGGATCCGCAGCCGGTAGTGGATCGTGTCCGCGGCGCCCGGCGGGATCAGCCGCACGTAGGCAACCGAGCGCGCGGCCCAGGCGTTGCGCTTGTTGATGGGATTGCCGCGCTCGTCGAGCAGCAAGCTGCGGTAGAGATGCGCGCCGGGATCGACCGGCCCCTTTCCGCCGTCGGTGACCTCGCCGCTGTGGAAGACGGTCTTGCCGTTCGAGTCCTTCGCCTCGAGCTCCACCCACACGTCGAACGCGTCGACGGTGCCGCCCGGGAAGAAGTGGCCGATCTTGCGGGTGCGCACCACGACCTCGACGCGCGCGGACTCGCCGCGGCGGAGCGACGCCTCCACCTTGCCGAGCGGGGCCATCATCGGCGCCACGTCGCGGAGCACCGTCTGCGAGGCGCCCAGGTTGCCGCCTTCCTCGCCGACCGCGAAGGTGCTGGCGAGCCGCGGCTCGCCGCCCTTGGCCGGCCGCGTCTCGGGCGGCGGCCCCGGCTCCTCGCCCGGCACCAGCCCGAAGACGTCGACGCTCACGACGCCGTCCTTCAGGAACTCCTGCGTGACGCGCAGCTGCTCGTGGTCGCCGTTCACGAACGGCAGCGCGGTGTTCGCCGCAGGGAAGCGGTGCGACTTGACCTTGCCGTTGCGGGCCACCGGGTCGTCGGAGGCGACGAGCGGCATGTGGCAGTCGCTGCACTTCTGCGGCTTGGGCGGGTAGTAGAAGGAGCGCGCGCCCTGGCCCGACATGCCCGAGGCCTGCCAGTTGTCGTAGTCGTTGAAGCCGCGGAACCAGCGGTAGTCGTTGACCGGGACGTCGAGGTGCACCTTGTGGCACGACGAGCAGAAGTCGGCGGTCTGCTCGCGGTGGAAGCCCTTCATGAAGACCTTGCGGTGCGGCGCCGGGTCGAGCTTCAGCAGGTAGTCGTGGGTCCACGCCAGCACCGGGTTCTCGCTCACCGCCAGGTCGTGCAGCGGCGGGTACTCGATCTCGAAGTCGCCCTGGCCCATCGTGCTGCGCACGTGCACGATCGAGTGGCACGAGGTGCAGCCGAGGCCGTTTTGCGCCTCGGCCGTGTCGATCTGCTCCTTGATCGGCTTGTCGAAGCGGCCGTTGAAGAAGACCGCGTGGTCGTGGCAGCCCGCGCACCACTTGCTCGGCTTCGTGCCGACGACGTCCTGCATGTACTCGATCGACTTGCGGTACCACTGGTTGTTGAACGACGAGAGGTGGTGCGCCGACGCGTTCCACTGGTCGTAGATGTCCTTGTGGCACTTGCCGCAGCTGGCGCTCGTCATGAAGAAGTTGGCCGGGATGATCTTGCCGCTGTCGGTGTCGGCGGAGGACGGGAAGAAGGGCGAGTGCGGGCCGGCGCCCTCGCCGTCCATGCTGAGCGGCGGCAGCGACGGGTTCACGATGCGCTGCCCGTTCGGCGCGAGGAAGTCCGCGTGGTAGCGGAAGGCCGGCGTGAGCGCCGCGGCCGCGAGCGCCAGGATCGCGAGCTCGCGGACGAGGGCACCCTTCGGCAGCCACGCGGCGAGCGCACCCGCCGCGACGCGGGCGACGAGCAGGAGCGCGCCGGCGGCTGCGAGTGCTATGTGGACCCAGAGCAGCGGACGATAGGGCCGCGTCGTGCCCGTGACCATCAACACCAGGCCGAGCCCGGCGGCGGCGCCCAGCAGGAGCGCGGCGAGCTTCTCGGGCGCCTCGAGCGTGCGGAACGCGCGCCGGACAACGGGGCCTAGCGAGGCCATCAGCGCCAGGCCCAGGCCGAGGTGGAGCGCGACGTTTCCGAAGTAGAAGGGGTTCGGATCGTTGCGCAAGGCGAGGTAGGCGCTGTTGAGGCCGAGGAGGATCGCCGTCGGCAGGATCCAGGCCTTCGAGTTGAACCGCGACGGCATCAGGGCAGACCCCCAGTGGAGAACTGGACTGGGAGCCTAGCAAGGCGCATGCCTTCCCGCCACCCTGGCGGGGTCGCCTTCGGCCGTGCACAGCCAACGACTTGTGGGGGCCGCTGCTGCCTCCAGCAGCGGCCCCCATAAGCTCGACGCACGAGCGGCGAGAAGATCCGCCTAGCGGTTATGCGGCGCGGGCCGCGAGCGGCCTACTTCTGCGCCTTGGCCGCCGCCTGCTCGAAGAGCACCTTGTACTCGCCGTAGCCCTCTTCCTCGAGCTTCGCGAGCGGCACGAAGCGAAGCGACGCCGAGTTGATGCAGTAGCGAAGGCCGGTCGGCTTCGGGCCGTCGTCGAAGACGTGGCCGAGATGCGAGTCGGCGTTCTTCGAGCGCACCTCGCTGCGCAGCATCCCGTGCGAAGCGTCGGTCTTGGCCGACACGTTCCCGGCCACGAGCGGCCGCGTGAAGCTCGGCCAGCCGGTGCCCGAGTCGAACTTGTCGAGCGAGGAGAAGAGCGGCTCGCCCGAGACGACGTCCACGTAGATCCCCGCCTCGTGGTTGTTCCAGAAGTCGTTGCGGAAGGCGTACTCGGTGGCGCTCTCCTGCGTCACCTGGTACTGCAGCGGGGTGAGCGACTTCCGGAGCTCTTCCTTCGCCGGCTTCGTAAAGCTTCCGTCCTTCACGCTCGTCCATCCTTTCATGGCGCCCAGCTTCGGCGCCGCCACCGTCTTCAAAGGCACATTGCCCCAGAGCTGCGCGAGCCTCTGGTCACGGCCGCAGCCCGCGCGATAGCTGTGGTAGCGAAGCGGGTCCTTCTTGTAGAAGTCCTGGTGGTAGGCCTCCGCCGGATAGAACGCGTCGAGCGGCACGACCTCGGTCACGATCGGCTTGCCAAGCACACCCGAGGACTCGAGCGCCGCCTTCGACTCCGTCGCCGCCCGCTTCTGCGACTCGCCCTCGTAGAAGATGGCCGTGCGGTACTGGTTGCCGCGGTCGCAGAACTGCCCGCCTCCGTCCGTCGGATCGACGTTGCGCCAGAACACCTCGAGCAGCTGCTCGTAGCTCACGCGCGACGGGTCGTACGCCACCTGCACCGACTCGGCGTGCCCCGTACCGCCCGACGAGACTGCCTCGTAGCTCGGGTTCTTCACGCGGCCGCCGGCGTAGCCCGAGGTGACGGACTGGACGCCGGGGATCTTCTCGAAGGGCGGCTCCATGCACCAGAAGCAGCCCCCCGCGAAGGTCGCGCGGGCCAGGCCCGGCTGGATCTTCTCGGCCTTGGCTTCGCGCGCCTGCGCCCCCGCGAGCACCCACAATCCGCCCGCTGCCAGGAGCGTGGAAAAGACAGTCAGCCTGAGTTTCATCGGCGGCCTCCGATATCCCTAACGTCTCTCCGTTCGCTGCCATTCCGCAAGTCCCGGCTGAGCGCGTGAAAGCGTGTAACGCTGGAATGGGCCCCTTTCGCCGACCCCTTTCGGAGTACGATTCTCGTAGAGGCCTGAGATGAGCACGGGACAGGCCAACTACGGCCAGTCGAGCCACGGGTTGCGCGGCGACTACAGCCGGATGCGGCCCGACTACACGGTCGACCAGGACTACGCGTCCTACACCGAGGCGCAGCAGGACCGCTGGCGGCGGCTCTACCGGCGCCAGATCGAGCTCGTCCACGGGCGCGCCTGCGACGAGTACCTGAACGCACTGCTCTCGCTGCCCTACGAGAAGGGAATCCCGCGCTTCGAGGAGGTGAACGCGCCGCTCGGCGCCGCGACGCGCTGGCAGCTCGTGGCGGTGCCCGGCCTCGTTCCCGACCTCGTCTTCTTCGACCACCTCGCGAACCGCCGCTTCCCGGTCACCTGTTGGATCCGCGAGGAGCACGAGTTCTCCTACATCGTCGAGCCCGACGTCTTCCACGACTTCTTCGGCCACGTGCCGATGCTGTTCACGCCGCAGTTCGCCGACTACATGCAGGCCTACGGCAGGGGCGGCGTGAAGGCCGAGGGGCTCGGCGCGCTGCAGTGGCTGGCGCGGCTCTACTGGTACACGGTCGAGTTCGGGCTGATCCGTACGCCGCAGGGGCTGCGCAACTACGGCGCGGGGATCCTGTCGTCGCCCGCCGAGGTCGAATACGCGATCACGAGCCCGAAGCCGCGGCGCGTGCTGTTCGACCTGCGCCGCATCATGCGCAGCAAGTACCGGATCGACGACTTCCAGGAGACCTACTTCGTGATCGACAGCTTCCAGCAGCTGTTCGACGCGACCGAGCCCGACTTCACGCCGCTCTACGGCGAGCTGCAGTCGCTGCCGGATCTGCCGGCCAACGCGGCGCTCGCCGAGGATCGGCTGGTCTCCTGAGAGACGGCTAGGCCTGGAGCACCTCGAGCGCCTTGTCGGGCTCGTCGGCGGCGATCACGACGCGGTGGCCCGAGGCCACGTAGGTGTGGAGCACGTTGACGCCCGCGCTCGCCAGGCGGCCGAACAGCTCGGCGACGGCGCCGGAGCGGTCCTCGATCCGCACCACGACCACCTCGCGCTCGCCACCCGCGGCGAGCCCGGCGGCTTCGAGCGCGAGGCGCGCCTGGCGCGGGTCGGCCGTGAGCACGTGCAGCGTGCCGTCGACCTCCGCGAAGCCTTCGATGTTGAGGCCGCCCGAGGCGATCGCCTCGGCCGCGCGGGCGAGCATGCCCGGACGGTTTTCCTCGAGCGCGATCGAAAGGTCGGTCCCAAGCCGTGCGCGCATAGCTGTTCGGCGACCCTAGTATAGGCGGATGCAGGCGCGCCGCTCGTTTCTGCGCCGCTGCGCGAGCGTGCCCGCGGCGTGCGACGTCGTGCTCGGGCGCGGCCTCGAATGGCGGGCGCTAGCGCGCGGGACGACCCGCGGCCGGCGCAGGGCGCGGGCTGGGCGCCGGCGCCGGCGCTGCGGACGACGGGCGCTCCTCGACCGCCGCGCTGCGGCTCTGCACCGCCGTCGTGCGCGCGCCGAGCAGCTTGCCCTCGCGCTGGGTGTCGCGCGACGCGGACGCGCCCTGGGCCACGGCGCCGCCGTCGAACTGGTCCTTGAGCCGGGCGTAGAGGTCGAGCACGCGCGGGACGTAGTTGCGCGTCTCCGCGGCGAGCGCACCCACGTCGGCGCGGTAGTAGCCCGCGTTGAGCGGCCCGCCGTTGTACTCGGCGAGCACCATGTGCGGGTCGTTGTAGGCGGCGAACAGGATGTCGAGGTAGAGCGCCGCGGCCTCGGTGTTCTTCTCCGGGTCGTAGAGCGTGCTGTCGTCGTAGTTCCAGCCGAGCGAGCGCGCGAGCAGCCGGCCGGTCGAGGGCCAGATCTGGTAGAGCCCGCGCGCGTCGGCATGGCTCTTGGCCTGCGGGTCGTAGCCGCTCTCGACGGTGCCGATCGCGAGCAGCAGCAGCGGGTCGACCGCCGGGTACTTCTCGCTCGCCTCGAGCGCGAGCCGCGCGTAGAGGTAGGCGTCGGAGAGCGAGGCCTTGGCGTTCACCTTGAGGATGTGGTCACGCATCCCGAGCAGCAGCAGGCGGCGGGCGGCGTCGTAGCTCATCCCCGACTCGAGCGCCTGCAGCTTGCGCTCGGCGCGCGCCAGCGCCGACTCCGTCTGCTGGTCCTTGGCATCGAGCCCGCGCAGCACGTACTGGCCGAGCAGCACCACCGCGATCAGCAGCAGGCAGAGGAACAGGAAGGCGAGCGACTGCCAGGCGCTTCCCTGCCGGATGACGATCGTCCGCGACTCCTGCTCCGGCGGGTGCGACAGGGCCAGACGCAGGCGGCGATCAGCGTACTCCTCGGACCTGCTGAGCGGCTCGTTTCTCCCCATGAATGCCCTCTCCCGGCCAGGCTTCCGGCCGAGTCAACCGGCGCCAAGCGCCTCGCTGCCGGAAGGACCTGAGAGGGGCCGCTCAGACGATGCAGTTGTGCGCCGAGGGCGCGCACCGAGCCCTGCCGCTACTCCATCCCGGTCTGGCTGATGCCTCGAACCTACGCGCCGCGAACGCGTGAGTCAAGAAAGAAGATCTCCGGGGCAGGCGCGGTTGTGAGAGCGCGCACAGACTAGGCGATGGTTGCGAGCTCGTAGAGGTAGTCGACGTACGAGCGCACGGCGCCGTCCCAGCCGCGCACCTTCGGGTTCGCCGACTCAATCACCAGGTACTCGTCGGGCGCGTGCGCGCCGCCGCCGTGGCCGAGGCCGAAGTGGCCCGCCGGCAGCCGCAACGGAGGGTTCGTGAAGACGTAGCCGGGGTACGAGCCGCCGAGGCGCGGCCACAGCACCGGGTCGAGTCCCGCGCGCTGGTAGACCGCGACCTGCGCGCGCACGAGCGGTGCGTCCGCCGACGTCGTCGTCGGGTCGTAGCCGCCGCTCGGGTTCACCTCGATGTCGCCGAAGCCGCGCTTCGCGAGGTGAGCGCGCAGCGCCGCGACCGCGCCGTCGAACGTCATGTCGGGCACCAGGCGCAGGTCGAGCTTCGCGACGGCGCGCTGCGGCAGGACGGTCTTGCCGCCGGGGCCGGTGTAGCCGGCCACCAGGCCCTCGATGTTCACGGTCGGCACGAACGCCATGCGCTCGAGCGCCACGCGCCAGGAGCTGTCGTGGCTCCAACGCGTGGTCGAGAGCAGGCGCTTGGCCGTGGCCTCGTCGAGCCGCGCGGCGGCCCGGTCGACGAGCGCGCTCTCGGCGGCCGTGGGCTTCCGCACCGCGTCGGCGAAGCCGTCGATCGCGGGGTCGCCTTCGGGCGTGACGAGCGTCGCGAGCGCCTGGACCAGGTGGAACGCCGGGCTGTCGAGACGGGCGCGGTTGCTGGAATGGACGTCCTTGCCGGGCCCGCGGCCCCACTTCGCGCCGCTCGACACGAGCTCCAGCTCCACGACACCCTTGGCGCCGAGGTTCACCGTGACGGTGCCGTCGGCGTCCTGCGCGGCGAACGGCATGAAGACGCCGCTGCAGCGCGCGAGCGCCGCGCCCACCTCGGGCCGCTTCATCACGTCGCCGAAGTGCGGCGAGCCGATCTCCTCCTCGCCCTCGGCCACCAGCACGAGGTTCACGGGCAGCTTCTGTCCCGCGCCGCGGATCGCGTGCAGCGCGGCGAGGAAGGCGGCCTGCGGGCCCTTCTGGTTGACGGCGCCGCGACCGATCACGACCTTGCCGAACTCGGGCCTGTCGACGAGCGCCGCCTCGAAAGGCGGCGACGACCACTCGGCGGGGTCCACCTGCTTCACGTCGTACATGAAGTAGAGGCCGAGCGTTCGCGGCGCGCCCGCGTCGAGCGTGGCGAAGACGCCAGGGTGACCGGCGGTCGGGACTTTGACCGCGCTGCCGAAGCCCGCCTCGCGGGCGAGCCGCAACATGGTCTCGCAGCCCGCGTCCATCCCGCGGTTCTCGGCCGCGATCGAAGGCTCGCGGATCCACTGCTGCAGGCGCAGGACGCTCTCGTCGTGGCGCTTCGTGATCTCGGCCTGGATCGCGTCGGGCGCGCCCGCGGCGCGGGCGAGACGGGGCAGCGAGAGCGCGGCGACCGAGCCGGCGGCCGCGCCGAGGAATCCACGTCGGGAGTGGTGGGTCATGGCCCGAGAGTCTACGCCAGGCCCGCGGCGACCTGGATCTGCACCTTGATGACCGCGGCGGAGTCCGCCGCCCGCTCGAGCGCGCGCGCCGCGTCCGCGAGCGGGAACACCTCGCTCACGAGCGCCGCGACCGGTATGGCGCCGCGCGCGACGAGCGCGATCGCGTCGGCGAAGACGTCGCCGTAGCGGAACGAGCCCACCAGCTGGACTTCACGGTTCATCAGCTGGTTCGCGGGGAGCGGCACGTCGGCCGCGCCGAGCGTGCCGACCTGCACGATCGTGCCGCCCGTCCGCACGAGCTCGAAGGCGGCGCGCAGCGACTGCGGTGCGCCCGCCGCCTCGATCACGACGTCGAAGCCGTCCCCCCACAGCTCCCGCACGCTGGCGGCGAGCGCGGGATCGAGCGGATCGAGCGCGCGATCGGCGCCAAGCCTCACCGCAGCGGCACGGCGTCCCGGTGCCACGTCCATCGCCACGACGCTCACCGCGCCGAGCGCGCGCGACGTCGCCGCCGCGAGCAGCCCGATCGTGCCCGCTCCCGACACCAGCACGCGCTTCGCCTGCAGCGTGCCGGCGCGGCGCACGGCGTGGAGCGCCACCGCGAGCGGCTCGATCATCGCTCCCGCGGCGTCGTCGAGCGCATCGGGCAGCGCGTGGCACTGGTCCGCGCGCACGGCCACGAGCTCCGCGAAGGCGCCGTCGGTCGGCGGCCGCGTGCTCGCGCTGCCGAGCATGATCGTGCGCGGGCAGAGGTTGCGCCGCCCGCCGCGGCAGGCGTCGCAGTCGCCGCAGGCGCGGGCCGGGTTGACGGCGACGCGGCGGCCGGGAGCGAGCCCGGCGACGTCGTCGGCCACGGCCGCGACCTCGGCCGACAGCTCGTGCCCCAGCACGAACGGCCGCGTCGGCACGAAGCCGGCGCAATAGCCGTGCTGGAAGTAGTGGAGGTCCGATCCGCACATGCCGACGCGCCGCACCCGCAGCAGCACCTGACCCGGCGCGAGCTCGGGCCGCGGGTAGTCCTCGACGCGGACGTCGCGCGCGCCGTGGAGCACGGCCGCCGTCATCGAGCCGCCGCTCATCACAATGGGCGCCCGGCGTCGAGCGCGTAGACGCGGGCGGCGTTGCCGCCCAGGATGGCGTCGCGCTCCGCGGCCGAGAGCCGGCTCGTCCAGTCGACCACGACGCTCATCGTGCGATCGTAGTCTCCGGCCAGCAGGCACACCGGCCAGTCGGAGCCGATCATCAGGCGGCTCGGCCCGAAGGCCTCGAGCACCGCGTCGAGATACGGATGCATGTCCGCCGGACGCCAGTCCTTCCAGCGGGCTTCCGTCACCATCCCCGACAGCTTGCAGGTCACGTTCGGAAAGGAGGCCAGGCGCCGCAGGTCCTCCCGCCACGGCGAGACGACGCCGTCGCGGATGAAAGGCTTCGCGATGTGGTCGAGCACGAAGGGCTGCTCCGGCAGCTCGGCCACGAGGGTCGACGCGCGCGGCAGGTGCTTCGGGAACAACAGGAGGTCGTAGACCAGGCCGTGCGCGCGCAGCCGGCGGACGCCCCGCCGGAAATCCGCGCGCAGCAGGAAGTCGTCGTCGGGCTCGTCGTGGACGATGTGCCGCACGCCGACGAGCTTCGGCCGTGCCGCGTAGCGCTCGAGCGCCCCGTCCACGTTCGCGGCGCACAGGTCCACCCAGCCGACGACGCCGCGGATGAACGCGTGCCGCTCGGCCAGCTCGAGCAGCCAGTCGGTCTCGGCGGCCGCCTGCTGCGCCTGAACCGCGACCGTGCCCTCGAAGCCGCTCGCGCGCAGCAGCGGCGCGAGCTCGTCCGGCAGGTAGTCGCGCCGCAGCACGTCCATGCGCTCGCCGATCCAGGGGTACTGGGCCGGCTCGTAGCGCCAGAAGTGCTGGTGCGAATCGATCCGCATGCGGCCTGAGCGTAGCAGGCCCGAGGTAGGATGCGTCGCGGGGAGGGAGCCATGACGATCCTGAGCCGGACCGCGGCGTGGGCCGCGCTCCTGGCGCTCGCCGCGCGAGGCCTCGCGGCCGAGGAGCCCGCGTCGCAGTACTCGCCGCTCGCGCAGATCCGCCCGGACAACGTCGCGCGGCTCGAGCTCGCCTGGACCTACCGCACCGGCGAGCCGCTCGTGGCGCTCGCGGGCGGCGGACGCCCGCCCGCGTTCGAGGCGACGCCGGTCTACGCCTTCGGGCTGCTCTACATCGGGACGCCGTACGGCAAGGTCGTGGCACTCGAGCCGGAGACCGGCAAGGAGCGCTGGGCCTTCGACGCGAAGGTCCCTCGCGACGCGAACTTCGGCGACTTCGCGAACCGCGGAGTGAGCGTGTGGGTGGACGCGAAGAAGGATAGCGGTCCGTGCCGGGAGCGCGTCTTCTTCGCGAGCATCGACGCACGGCTCGTAGCACTCGACGCGCGGACGGGCGCGGCCTGCAGCGACTTCGGCCGGCAGGGCGTGGTCGACCTGAAGACCGGCCTGCGGAGAGGGCCGGAGTACGTGGGCGAATACGAGCAGACGTCGCCGCCGGCGGTGATCGACGACCTGGTCGTGGTGGGCTCGGCGATCGCCGACAACCACCGCGCCGACTCGGTGACGGGGGAAGTGCGCGCGTTCGACGCGCGGAGCGGCGCCCTGCGCTGGACGTTCGATCCGCTGCCCGACAACCCGGAGGCCGGCGGAGCCAATGCCTGGTCGCGCATCGTCGCCGACCCCGAGCGGCACCTCGTGTTCGTGCCGACCGGCAGCCCGAGCCCCGACTACTACGGCGGCCTGCGGAAAGGCGACAACCGCTTCGCCAACTCCGTCGTGGCGCTGCGCGCGGGGACCGGCGCCGTGGCGTGGCACTTCCAGACCGTGCACCACGACCTCTGGGACTACGACGTGGCGACGCCGCCGGCGCTCTTCACGACCGCGCGGGACGGCCGCGAGCGGGCGGGCGTCGCGGTCGGCTCCAAGACCGGACACCTGTTCCTGCTCGACCGCGAGACCGGCGCTCCGCTCTTCCCCGTGGAGGAGCGGCCCGTGCCGGCGAGCGACGTCCCGGGCGAGACGGCGGCGCTCACGCAGCCCTTTCCGACCCTGCCGCCCGCGCTCGTGCCGCAGCGGCTCACGGCCGACGAGGCCTGGGGCGCGAGCGAGGCCGACCAGAAGTGGTGCCGCGAGCAGATCCAGCCGCTCCGCTCCGAGGGCATCTTCACGCCGCCGAGCCTGCGCGGCACGCTCGTGGTGCCAGGCAACGTCGGCGGGCTGCACTGGGGCGGCGTCGCCTTCGCGCGCGAGCAGGGGCTGCTGATCGCGCCGACCAACCGCCTCGTCGCGCTCGCGCGGCTCGTGCCGCAGGCCGAGGTGGCGGGCTATCGCAAGGAGCACCCGGATCGCGAGACCACCCGGCAGCGGGGTGCGCCCTATGCAATGTCGCGCATCTTCCTGCGCGCGCCGAGCGGGCTGCCGTGCAATCCACCGCCCTTCGGCACGCTGTCCGCCGTCGACGTCAGGACGGGGATGATCCGCTGGGAGGTGCCGCTCGGGCAGCTCCCGTTCCCGGGCGCGCGCCCCGAGTGGGGCTCGATCAACCTCGGCGGCCCGCTCGCGACGGGCGGCGGTCTCGTCTTCATCGGCGCGAGCGTCGACCCCGCGATCCGGGCTTTCGACGCCGCGACGGGAGCGCTCTTGTGGAAGGGCACGCTGCCGGCGAGCGCGCGCTCGGTGCCGATGTCGTTTGAGGGGCCGAGCGGAAAGCAGTACGTGGTGATCGCCGCCGGCGGGCACGACCCGGTATTCGGCCCGCTCGACAACGCCGTCGTGGCGTTTCGCCTGCCTTAGGACGGCCCTCCACGGACACTTGACCCCTAGGCGAACAAAAAGCGAAACTGGTCCATGATCCGGCCGGGCGTTCCGGCGCCGAATCTCGCTTCGCGCCTGGGCCGGGAAGTCGTCCGCGAGCGCAGCGGCGTCGAGTACCGCGAGCTGCGCGCGCGCTCGCTCGTCAACCGCTGCGACTCGCCGCGGGTCCC
>Ga0184625_10000848_pt1 | contig 12210 bp, 15 predicted proteins | sample PLM3_30_b1_FD_133151 | JGI IMG/M metagenome (GOLD analysis project Ga0184625, IMG submission 133151) | Groundwater sediment microbial communities from an aquifer in East River, Colorado, USA - PLM3_30_b1 | ecosystem: Environmental > Terrestrial > Soil > Riparian zone | place: USA: East River... | reverse complement strand
CCGCGCCGGCGGCACATATCGGCTGACGATGGTCAGCGACGACGACCCCAGCACGACCTCGCCGGTCATCGCCGCGGCTCACCCACGTAGGACATGATCATTGCCTCGGCCGTGGCGTCGCCGCCGTCGCGGTAACGACGCAGGACACGTCGCGCATCGATCGCAAAGACGTCCGCGTTACGTCCCGAACCCAGCGGAGGCAGACTGGTCACGCCGCGAGACTAACCGAGTCACGAGCGCCCTACGTCGGCCAATCGTGCACGGGGGTGTTGGTGTGCATGTGGTCGATGTACAGCGACAGCATCGTGTGCAGGGCGTCGCTCCGGTTGAGGCCATCGCGCTCCTCGAGCCGCCGCACGGTCTCGACCTGCCATGAGGCACCGTTGCGGACGGTCAGGCAGCGCTGCTCGATGATCGCGAGCAGCCGGTCGCGCTCGTCCGGCGCGACACCCCAGGCGTCCAGACCCTGGTGCGCCATCGGCAACAGTCGGCGCAGCACCAACTCGGTAGCGGGTAGGTAACCCAGGCCAGGCCAGAACTGCTGCGCGTTGATGCCGTCACAGGCGGCCTTGTGGAAGTTCTCCTCCGCCGCGCTGAAAGACATCTGCGACCAAACCGGCCGCTCGGCGTCGGCCAGCGTGTGCACGAGTCCGAAGTAGAACGCGCCATTGGCGATGATGTCGACAACGGTAGGGCCGGCCGGGAGCACGCGGTTCTCCACTCGAAGATGTGGAAGGTCGTCGACAACGTCATAGACGGGCCTGTTCCATCGGTAGATGGTGCCGTTGTGCAGGCGCAGCTCGGCCAGCTTCGGGATATCGCCGCGGGCGAGGGTTCGGGCGGGATCCTCGTCCTCACAGATCGGCAGGAGCGCCGGGAAGAAGCGCACGTTCTCCTCGAAGAGATCAAAGACCGACGTGATCCACCGCTCACCGAACCACACCCGCGGGCGTACGCCCTGTGCCTTGATCTCCTCCGACCGGGTGTCGGTGCTCTGCTCGAACAGCGGGATGCGCGTCTCCTGCCACAGCTCCTTGCCGAACAGGTATGGCGAGTTCGCGCCGAGGGCCACCTGTACGCCCGCGATCGCCTGTGCGGAGTTCCAGTACGCAGCGAAGTCGTCCGGGCTGACCTGCAGATGGAATTGCGTGCTCGTGCAGGCGGCCTCGGGCGCGACCGTGTCCGCGGTGGTGGCGAGGCGTTCCACTCCGTCAATGGCGATGGTCAGGTCCTCCCCGCGCGCAGCGAAGATCTGCTCGTTGAGGAGTGCATAGCGCGGGTTCGCCGACAGCGATTGGAACGTCAGGTGCTCGCGTTGCAGGGTCGGCAGGATTCCGATCATGACGAGGCGGGCGCCCACCTCGCGGGCCTTCGTGTCCGCGGCGTTCAGGCTCGCCCGCACCTGTTCCTCGAAACCGGTGACTCCGCCCTCGGCTAGCCGCCGCGGCTCCACGTTGATTTCGATGTTGAATTGACCGAGTTCGGTCTGGAAGGCAGGATCGGCGATCGCCGCGAGCACGTCGGCGTTGCGCATGGCCGGCTCGGTCCGGTCGTCAACGAGATTGAGTTCAATCTCCAGGCCAACCATTGGTCGTTCGAAGTCGAACCGCGCCTCGCTCAGCATCTGGGCGAACACGTCGAGGGACGTTCGAACCTTCTGCCGGTACGCCGCGCGGTCCGCCCGACTGAATACGCGAGGTTCGACTTCGGTGCCCATGCCATCAGCCTGACACAACCCACGGCGCCCGTCAGCAGGTGAAATCGCGGCTCGCCGCGACGAGACGCCCTAGTGCGGCCTGCACCAGACCGACCACATTGGCCTTCGGGTCGACGTCTCAAGATCCCCGTGATCATGAGCTGGCCGTCGCGAAATGGCGTCGATCATGACCTCCAGGTCATGATCGACGCCAGTATCGGTTCCGATCCCCGCACAACTCACTCGGGCGAAGTCGGCCGCACGGTGCTACCTTCTCCGGCGAGACGGTTTCAGCACCTGGAGGACAGCGTGGCGAGGCATCAGCGGGTCGACGAGACGTACCTGCGGGTGCTCCAGTCCTCGGCGGCACTGTTCGCGGAGCGGGGCTACCTCGGCGCGAGCGTCAACGACCTCGTGGAGCGGGCCGGACTGACCAAGAACGCGTTCTACTCGTACTTTCCCAACAAGGAATCCCTCGCGGTCGCGATCGTCGAACACACCTCGGCCCAGTGGCCGCCGATGATCGCCGCATTCGAGGCGCTGCGGGCACCGGCGGTCGACACGGTGATCGCGCTGTCGTTCGAGGTCGCCGATCGGTACGCCACCGACATCATCGTGCGCGCCGGCATCCGTCTCTCCCTCGAACGCGACACAATCAAGACGCCGATAGACGCTCCGTTTGGGGGCTGGGTTCAGGAGATCGAACGGCTGCTCTCTCCCGCGGGCGAGTGGGAGCTGATGGGGTTGTCCGCCCCCGCCGACGTGGCCGCCCGGGTCATCGTCACGTGCCTCATCGGTACGCAGTACCTGTCCAAGGACGGCGACGCCGACATGACCAAGCGCCTCGGTGAGGTCTGGACCGTCATCTTGCCCGGCCTGCGCCCGACCCCGGACCTGGCCGCGCGGATCGCGACCGGTCAGGCGCTACGGGAACGCGCGCGGGCCGCGGCCGCCGCCACGGCACCGACGACGATGTACCGGACCATCGACATGACCTAAAGCCCACCTCATCACGAAGACGACGTCAAGTTGCGGGGGTGTTCTGCAGCCACAGCAGCCCGAGTACGGGCAGCACAAGCGGAACGAAGCCGTACCCGCGACCGAAGGTCGACCATACCGTCTCGTCCGGGAACGCATCCGGCGCGAGTAGGGACAGCGTTCCAACGGCGAGAACCCCCACCAGTTCGATGCTGCAGCAGACCATCGCGAGCCGACGACCGCGGCGACCGCCGCGCGCGAACCCGATCGTGGCCACCAGGTAGATCGCGGCGGCGGCCGCGGAGAGTAGATAGGCCAATGGCGCCTCGTCGAAGCGGGTGGCGATCTGCACACCGGCCCGCGCCCCGGCGGCCAGCGCGAACAGCGCATAGAGGCCGATGAGCACCCGACCTGGTCCGGTGTTGATTGCCCGTGCGGCACTCACCGTTGCAGCGCCCAGACCTGCTGCAGGCGCAGCGTCAGGACCGCCACCACAACGGCCCCGGCGCCGGCGATCACCGAGCCCCAGCGGGTGCGTTCCATGAAGGACAGCACCACCGCGACCGGCACAACAACAACGGACGTGGCGAGGTAGCCGACGAAGGTGGCGAACTCGTCCGGCCGATCGCCGCCGCCGATGCGCACCAACGCCACGGTCGCCTGGGCGAGGAGGGCGACTTCCACCACGACGAGCCCGGCCAGGTGAGTCATGTCTATCCAGCGGTCGCGAGTCACCGCAACGAAGCACCATGCGGCGACGAGCAATGATGCGATCATGATGGTGACGGCGAGGCCCCAGTACACGGGCAGGAGCCTAGCCGGCGGCCTATGCTGGCGCAGCGTCGCCATAGGGAGTGTCGGCCAATGGGAGCCACGTGATCACGACCGTCGACTACCACACCGCGGGCGAGCCGTTCCGGATCGTCACCGCGGGCGGGCCGGATATCACCGGCTCGACGGTGCTCGAGCGTCGCGAGGCCGCCATCGCCGGGCCGGCCGACCGGGTGCGCGCGCTGCTCTGCAATGAACCGCGCGGCCACGCGGACATGTACGGCTGCTTCCTGGTGCCGCCGGACGATGCCGGGGCGCTGCTTGGCACGCTCTTCTGGCACAAGGACGGCTTCTCGACCGCCTGCGGTCATGGCACGATCGCGCTGGGCGCGTACGCGATCGACACGGGTATGGTCCCGGCACCCGACGACGGTGCGGTAGAGGTCGTGATCGACGTGCCGAGCGGCCGCGTGACGGCGCGGGTCGAGCGGGTCGCCGGGCGTACCCGCTCGGTCGCGTTCAGAAACGTCCCCGCCTATCCGCTGGCGCGAGCCGTGCCCGTAGCGACCAGCCGCGGCGAGATCAGCGTCGACCTTTCGTACGGCGGGGCCAGCTACGCCTCGGCCCGGGCGGCCGACCTCGGCCTCGCCGTCACGCCGGCGCACCTGACCGACCTGATCAGGCTCGGCCGCGAGATCCGCGACTCGCTCAATGCGACCGACGCGGCACGACACCCCACCGAGCCACGCCTGTCCGGCGTCTACGGCACGATCTGGTACGACGACCTCGGCGCCACGCCGACGGGGCCGCACCAGCGTAACTGCACGGTCTTTGCCGACGGCGAGGTCGACCGATCGCCGTGCGGCTCGGGTACGAGCGCACGCCTTGCGCTGCTTCACGCCGACGGCGCGCTGCCGGCCGGCGCGCTGCTGCGCCATGACAGCATCATCCGCACGACATTCCTCGGCCGCGTCGTGGCGGAGGTCGACGCCGACGGCCGGGCCGGTGTCGTCACAGAGGTGGCGGGCAACGCGTACCGGACCGGCGAGCACACCTTCACCGTGGATCCGGACGACCCGCTGGGCGACGGGTTCCAGCTCCGATGAGTCTACAGTGGATCGACGGTGCCGAGTTACGCAGGACGCTGCCGTTCCCCGTCGCCGTTGCGGCCCTGGCGGACGCCGTCACCCGACCCGGGACGCTGTCGGGCACGCCGCCGCGGCAGATCGTTGACACCACCGCCGGCCAGCTGCTCCTCATGCCGGCGGAGATTGCCCCGTACGCGGGTGTCAAGGTGGTCACGGTTGCGCCCGGCAACCCGGCCCTCGGGCTTCCTCGGATCAACGGGGTGTACCTGCTCTTCGACTCGGCCACACTGGTGCCCATCGCGCAGTTCGACGCGGCGGCACTCACCGTCGTGCGCACCGCGGCCGTGTCGGCCCTGGCAGTCGGCCGGCTAGCCCCGGCCGAGGCCAGCCGGCTGGTCGTCTTCGGCGCCGGTCCGCAGGCGTACGCCCACGTCGAGGCCATCGCGGCGGTGCGCCCGCTGCGATCGGTGCGCGTCGTCACCCGTACGCCCGATCGTGCCCCCGCGGTTGTCGAGTGGGTGCTGCGGTTGGGCCTCGCCGCCTCCGCTGGATCGCCGGATTCCATCGCCGACGCGGATCTCGTCGCCTGCTGCACGACCGCGCGTCAGCCGCTCTTCGACTCGTCCCGGCTTCCGGCCGAATCGACCGTGGTGGCCATCGGCTCGCACGAGCCCGACGCCCGGGAACTGGACCCGGCGCTGGTGCGCCATGCGACGGTCGTGGTGGAGAGCCGGGCCAGCGCCGCGACCGCCGGCGACCTCGTGCTGGCCGGTGACCCGGCCGAGTTGGTCGCGGGCGACCTGGCTGACCTGGTGGCCGGTCGGGTCACACCGCTGCCCGGACGGCCGCGGGTGTTCAAGAGCGTGGGTGAGGCGTGGGAGGACCTGGTCGTGGCCGCCGCTGCCTACACCCGGGTCTCGGCCGCCAGCCAGGACAGGTAGGAAGGGTTGCCTGCCGACACGGGCGTGCACAGGATCTCCGGCACCTGGTAGCTGTGGTGACCGCGGATGTGGGCCTCCAGGTCCGCGTACCGGTCGGTGGTGGTCTTGAAGACGACCTGCCACTCCTCGGCCGACTCGACCGCGCCCTGCCACCAGTAGGTGCTCGTGATGGGCCCGCCGACCTGGGCACAGGCGGCGAGGCGGGCTTCAATGGCGCGACGGCCGAGTAGGTCGGCTGCCTCGCGGGACGCAACCGTCGTGACGACCTGGCAGTACTGGTACTCACTCACCCGGTCAGTCTGGCGCATGCAGGTCGGGGTCACGTGGCATTCTGAGCCGCGTGACATCGAGTGACCTCATTGGCGTCACCGGCGCGACCGGAGGGCTCGGCGGACGGGTCGCCCGACGACTCGCCAACCTACGACCTGACCGGTCCCGAGGCGTTGACCTCCACGAGATGGCCGACGTGATGTGGGGGTCAGGCTGAGCTGCGGCTGCCGAAGCCGATCCGCCAGGTGACCCAGGGTGGGCGTACCGACGCGGCCAATGGCCGCCCCCGAGTGTCAGTGAGTTCGAGCACGGCCTGGATCTTCTTCGCGGCGAGCACACTCTCGGCCGAAATGTGCTCGACCAAGGGCGCGAGATGAAGCTTGAGCCGACGAAACATGTCGAACGTCCCATCGGCATCTACCTCACCCCAGCTGAGGTAGACAAAGCGTTCGCCACGCCGTCCTTGCACAAACGGGCCGCGGAAGTCCAGTTGACCGTCCTCGCCGTCGACGACGTCGAGGTCGATATCGAACACGGCGTCGGCGGCGTCTCCGATCACCAAGCCGACGACCTCGGTACCCCGCTGGACCCCGACGTGGATCCCGCTGCGGCCCGACCAGGTCGATCCGGGCAAGCGGCGGCCGATGATGCGCAGGTGCACCGCCGTCATCACCACCCCCCTGTTGGGCACCTCCGCCGGCTCCTCCGGTTAGGCGGCCCACCCAGCCCCTGTTGAGGCTTCGTCACCGACGGGTCCGTGTCAAGCAGGTGAACGGCGCGCGATGAATCGCCCCGTCGATCAAGGGCGGAGTCGCGTGCTTGAAGATCAAACCACGCGACTCCGCCCTAGATCGACGAAAGCTCGGCGATCCGGTGCTGCGTCCAGCCGCCGGATAGCCGTATTGTGGTCCGCACAGGGCTATTCGGTGGTCGGTTGGAGCTGGTTCGTGTGGCGGTTACTGGTCGGATTGTGCAGTTCAACAAGACACGTGGATATGGATTCATCGCTCCAGACGGCGGTGGCGATGACGTATTCCTGCATATGGAGGAGCTCAAGGCGCACGCGCAGACAGCTCGAGCTGGGATGCGGGTGCAGTTCGAGGTCATGGAAGGTCAGCGTGGTCTCAAGGCCTACGACGTCAAGGTGCTCGACGCACCATCGTCATCCGCGATCCCGAGGGAAGACTGGGACGACGATGACGGCCTGGACGACGACCTGTCCGACGTGATCCCGGCGGCCGAGTACACCCAGGAGATCACCGACGTGCTCATCGCGGTGTCCCCCGCAGTCACCGCCGCACAGATTGTGGAGATACGCCAACGACTCGTCGCGTCAGCGCGCAGGCGCGGCTGGCTCCAGGACTGACTGCTCGCGGGGGCCTTCGCCCGACGGGACTCACGCTCGCCGGGACTGGCGCGCCCACCGTCAGTACATCGATAGGTGGACGTGGTTGGTGTGGTCGGCCGACGGGCTGCCGCCTCCGCTGTAGGAGCGCCAGCCCGACCCGGGCAACCAGATCTGGCGGAACCAGATCACGTAGAGCACGCCCAGCCTGCTCGCGTTGCGAATGAAGTACGTGGCCAGATTGTTACCGTAGGCACGATCGCCGCCCGTCGCCGTGCCCCCGAAGCCGCCTGCCTGGGCGGCGAAGTCGCAGGCGCGACCTTTGGGGTGCTCACCGGAGCCACTGGCCCGGAAGCACGAGACATATCGGGTGAATCCGGCGGCCTTCGCCTGGTTCAGCGCATGCAACGTTCGCGGCGTGATGCAGCCGCTCGTCGTCGGGTCGTTGAGGCTGCATGACTCGCTCGGCCAGGTCCCGTCGGCGTTTCGGCGGGCCGGCGCGGCCAGGGACGAATTGGAGCTGGTGAACCCGCTCGTCACCTGACCACCGCCCGCCGTGCGCAACGCCTTCTCGGCCTGTGCCTTGCGCTCGGCCATGACGGTGAGCTGTGCCTGCTGATGCTTGACCTCGGCGTCGATCGCGGCCTTGGCTGCGGCGACTCGCTCCCGAGTCGTGGTGAGTTCGCGGACTTGGGCGTCCTCGCTCAAAGCCACCGCGTTCAACAGGGTGACCCGGTCGATGAAGGTCTCGGGCGAGCCGCTGCCCAGTACCCCGGCGAGGGGGCCCAAACCACCGGACATGTACGCGGCCACGGCGATCTCGTCGACGGCCTCGGACTGCGAGCTGAGTTGGAGTTCGACCGTTTGTAGCTGGTCGGTGAGCTGCTTTTGGCGGATCTTGGAGGCGTCCAACCGAGCCTTGGCGTCGAGATAGCCCCTTGAGGCCGCGTCAAGCTGTTCTCTCAGAGAGGCCGTCCCACCTTCGCCGTCGGTGCCTGGGTCGGCGGAGGCCGGCGTGGCGACAGCCACGATGCCCACCAGACCGATGAGTACTGCCAGGGTCAAGACGACGTAGCGGCGAACGGCTGCGTCGGAGCGCAAGAATCCAGTTCCTTCCGGTCGGCCGCCGACCGGGTCAGCTGTCGCCTCGACTCTGTCGACAGCGTCATGAGGTCGGGGCGGAAGTACCCCTACCGCTTTGTGCGGATTCACCCCAGTTGCATGGTGGGTCCCCGGCTCGCCCGTAGGCAATTAGGCGGCGGCTCCCGGTGCCGGGGGACGGCACCGTGTGGGAGGCCAGACCAGAGCCTAGCCGACGTTCGCGGCCGCGCGCGATTCGATCTGGCGGAAACACGTCGCCGAATGGGTACGCGACGCTTAGCCTGCCGACCATGACCGAGCCGAGGATCTCGTGGGACTACGCCGACCGAGCGGGCGCGGCGCGCGTGCTGGAGACGCTGGCGCGGTGGGCGTCGGCCGACGGGTTGGCAGACCCGCTGCATCTCGGCGATGTCGGCTGGCACCTGCGGTTCGAGGACGACGTGATCAGTAGAACGCTGCTGGTCTGGTCCGATCAAGACGGTCCGGGCGCGGTCGGACTCCTCGACGCCACCGTGCTGCGCATGGCGCTCGGCCCACGGCTGGCGTACCGGGTCGTGGTCACGGCCGGACGGTCGTCCACGCGGCCTGCGCGGCGCTGGCCGCCCAGGAGGCTTCGGCGGTCGCGGTCATGACGCCGGGGAGTAACGCGTCCGCGGTCGCGCTCTACCGGTCGTCCGGCTTCGCGATCATCCGGCAGCAGATCGCGCTGCGCCGGCCGGACTAGCGCCCCGTTGTGGTCTGCCCGCGCGGCTGCAGACCCGCCGTGAGATAGATGTCGTCGATCACCTTCATCGTGCGCACCGCGTCGGAGGCCGGCGTCAGCACCTCGCCGCTATCGCGCACCGCGGCCGTGAACGCGCGGAGCTGGCAAGTGTAGGTCGGCTCGCCCGCCACCCGCTCGTGCCAGCTCCGCCCCCGCGAGCTGACCGTGAGTCGGTGATAGACGTGCGGCGCCACAAAGTTGAAGATCTTGAGATGGCCGGTCTCGCCGACCACCTTCGCGGAGACGCCCAGCAGCCGACGTGACCACATCGAGCAGGTGACCCGCCCGGTGGCGCCGTCCGGAAAGCGCAATGATGCGGTCATCGCCCGGTCCACCCCGGGCGAGCGGAGTCGTGCCTCCGCGCTGACGACCTCGGGCTCCCCAGTCCCCAGCTGTCGAAGGCAGTGCACGGCATAGCAGCCCGCGTCCATCAGCGCTCCACCGGCGAGGTCGAGGCGGTACCGGATGTCGCCGAAGAGTGGCAGCGGGAAACTGAGTTCCGTCTCGACGCGGCGAACGGGACCTATGGCGCCGTCGGCGAGCAGGTCGAGCACTCGTCGCATCAGCGGGTGGTAGCGGTAGTGGAACGCCTCCATCACGACCAAGCCGGATCCGTCGGCCGCCTCGGCCACCGTTCGGGCCTCGGCCGCGTTGCTGGTGAAGGGCTTCTCGCACAGCACATGCTTGCCCGCGGCGATAGCACGTAGTGTCCACTGTGCATGGAGCGAGTTGGGAAGTGGAATGTAGACTGCGTCCACCATCGGGTCGTCCAGGACGGCCGCGTAGTCAGAGTGGACGACGGGCACGCCCCACTTGTTTGCGAAACGCGCCGCCCGTGCCCGGTCCCGAGCCGCCAGTGCGAGCACCTCGACCCCGTCCACCGCGCGCGCGGGGTTGACGATGGCGTTGGGGGCGATGCGCGCGGCGCCGAGCACGCCGATTCGGAGGAGTGTCACGCCCGCAAACCTACCCACCGTAGGCCGTGCAGGGGAGGATGCCTTCGTGGCTTCCGAGTTCATTGGGTGGAGCGATGAGGCGCTCGACCTGCTGGAGCAGGCCGAAGCGGAGGGTGTCGGCGACGCCGCCCGCCGCGATGCTCAGGAGAAGTTCGTCCGGGCTCCCATGGCGGAGCTGTGCGATGCGCTGGCCGCCGAGTTCGGGCCAGCGCACGTGTGGCATCTGCACCGCGACCCGTACCTCTGGCGTAACCAGGGCGCAGAGCTTGAGGTGGCTGACCGGGTCGGCCTAGGGGTTCGACTGAGCCTGGCCGGATTGGCGGTGTGGGGTGGCATGATGCGGCTCGCACCTTCACAGCTGGCTGCATACCGCGGGGCCGCACTCGACGGCCGGTCGGGGCCGCGCCTCGCCCGTGCGGTCGCCACACTAGTACGGGGCGGGTGGACCCTCGACGGCGACACGATGAAGACCGCACCACGTGGCGTGACGCTCAACCATCCCCGACTCGAGCTCCTCCGCCACCGTGAGGTCGTGCTGCGGCGGCAGTGGCCCGTCGGCGCTTGGCTGTCGACGGCAGAGCCTCTGGACCGGGTCCGCAAGGCGTGGGCTGACCTCGGTCCCGTGCTCACCTGGTTCGCGCAACATCTGGACCCGACCCACGCCGGCGCGGCTGACGTGGGATTAGAGTCGCGGTCATGGTCGAGCAGGCGCCGCACATGACGGCCGACGAGTTCCGACAGTACGGGCACCAGGTCGTCGACTGGGTCGCGGATTACTGGTCCGGGCTACCACAGCGGCGCGTTACGCCGGACGTGTCACCCGGCGCCACCAGCGGGCTCCTGCCCACCCGGGCACCCGAGACGGGCGAGGGATTCGACGCGATCGTCAAGGACCTCGACACGGTGGTGACGCCGGGGCTCACCCATTGGCAGCATCCCAACTTCTACGCCTACTTCCCTGCCAATACATCGGGCCCGTCGGTTCTGGCCGACCTCGTGTGCGCCGGCGTCGGGGTACAGGGCATGCTCTGGGCGACCGGCCCGGCGTGCACCGAGATGGAGACGGTGATGCTGGACTGGCTCGCCGACCTGCTTGACCTGCCGCCTCAGTTCCGCTCGTCGGGCCACGGCGGCGGCGTCATCCAGGACTCCGCATCGTCGGCCACCCTGGTAGCCACGCTGGTGGCATTGCACCGGGCCAGCGGTGGCCGTTGGCGCACCGGTGGCGTGGATCGCCAGTACACCATCTACACCTCGACGCAGGGTCACTCGTCCATCGAGAAGGCCGCACGCCTCGCCGGTGTTGGCGATAGCGCTGTGCGACTGATCGATGTGGACAGTTCCACGCTTGCCCTGCGGCCCGCGTCGTTGCGGTCCGCGCTTGAGGCCGATCGCGCAGCGGGTCGCGTCCCCGCGCTCGTGGTCGCGACCATCGGCACCACCTCGACGACCGCGGTCGACCCACTGCCGGAGATCGGTGAGATCTGCCGGGGGTTCGGGGTATGGCTTCATGTGGACGCCGCCTACGCCGGCGCTTCGGCGATCTGCCCCGAACTGCGGTGGTCGCATGCTGGAGTGGAGCTCGCCGACTCGTACTGCTTCGACCCGCACAAGTGGCTGCTGACCGGGTTCGACTGCGACGCCTTCTGGGTGGCCGACCGGGCCGAGCTGATCCAGGCGCTGTCGGTGCTGCCGGAGTACCTGCGCAATGCCGCGACCGAGTCGGGGGCGGTCATCGATTACCGGGACTGGCAGGTGCCGCTGGGGCGTCGGTTCCGGGCGCTGAAGGTGTGGTTCGTTCTGCGGTGGTACGGCGCGGAAGGGCTGCGAGCGCACATCCGCTCCGGCGTCGCATTGGCGCAGGAGTTCGCGTCCTGGGTACGATCCGACGGACGCTTCGAGATCGTCGCGCCGCACCCCTTCTCGCTGGTCTGCTTCCGCCTGCGCCGCGATGACGATGCCGCGTCGGATGCGACGAACGCCGAGCTGCTGCGCCGCCTCAACGCCTCCGGCGCGCTGTATCTCACTCACACCAAGGTGCGCGAGCGGTTCGTGCTGCGGCTGGCGATCGGCGCACCACAGACGACCCATGAACACGTGGCCGACGCGTGGCGCCTCATCCAACACACAGCCTCTACCCCATAACCCCGTCGATCATGACCTGGAGGTCATGATCGACGGCGTTTCACGACGACTAGACCGTGATCACGGGGGTCTTGGCACCGAGCCCGACCGCACCCGTGCACGATGCTGTCGTTACGGTCGCGGTCAGGCCGGGTAGGCGCGCGTCTCGGTCGCCTT
>Ga0184625_10000847_pt1 | contig 12215 bp, 6 predicted proteins | sample PLM3_30_b1_FD_133151 | JGI IMG/M metagenome (GOLD analysis project Ga0184625, IMG submission 133151) | Groundwater sediment microbial communities from an aquifer in East River, Colorado, USA - PLM3_30_b1 | ecosystem: Environmental > Terrestrial > Soil > Riparian zone | place: USA: East River... | reverse complement strand
TTTGTTAAGAAAAGATATATCCAATTTTATTATTAATAGAAATAATAAATATAATAATAAAAAAATCTTATTAGATCAATATGCATTAAAAAATAATATTAGTGACTTACCTTTTTATTTTCCTGGTTGGTTGTCAGGGTTTATTGAAGCAGAAGGTAATTTTCATTTACATTTTAATGAAAAAGGTCATTTAAGAAATTATAAATTTACTATAGGTCAAAAGGATGAAATTCATGTTTTAAACTGGATAAAATTATATTTTAAAAGTAATAATGTTATTATTAAGGACAAATCTAATAAGAGAGGAGATTTTCAATATTATCGTTTACATCTTTATAATGCTGAATCAAGGAAATTAATTTTTGATCATTTTAATATATATCCCCTGTTAGGTTATAAAAATATAACATATAAAAAGTTTTATAACCATCATAATAAAATTGTTTAAAGTTATATTAAAATTAATTTCTTTTATTGTAATTATATGTGTTGTGTTGTCACATTGCTTGATTAAATATATATAGTATATATATATTTAATCCATATAGTATAAATTATATTTATATTTTGTGTACGGTGAAAGTTATAATATATACATGATGTTAGTATAATACGACAATATTGTAATTGACACCGTGGATTTATCATTTTTTTTATTTAATTTGATTAATCTGTAGAGACTATACGCAGTGTATTGATTTTAAAAATAAGAATTAGAATTAATAAAGAGATAGTCCAAACCCCTTATAAATTATGGAATTAAAATTTATAAATTATAGAATTAAAATTTATAAATTACATAATTAAAAAATATAAAAAGGGAGAAATGAAAATTATTTAATAATTTCATTTTTTATAATTCACATATTATGTCGTAGCTCATTTTCATTATGTATTGTCAATGGGTGCTGTATTTGCTTTATTTGCTGCTTGATATTTCTGATCACCAAAAGCAGAAGGTTTAACGTATAATGATAGAAAAGGTAAATTACACTTTTGAGGTTTATTCATAGGAGTAAATTTAACTTTTTTACCTATGCATTTTTTAGGGTTACAAGGTATGCCTCGAAGAATTGCCGATTACCCAGATGCTTTTGCTGGTTGAAACTTAATAGCTAGTGCTGGTTCACTATTATCAGTAATAATGACTGCTTATTTTATTTCTTTAGTTTGTGATAAATTTGAAGAAGGTAAAGAAGTAACTAGAGATGGATGAATTAAAGATGAATATCTCGAAGATGTATTGGCTTGATCAGATAATGCCAAATTAAGTAAAAATATAGAGTGAAGTGTAGATTCTCCACCTCATTTTCATACTTTTAATAAATTACCTATACAATCTTAATTAATATATTGTTAGTTTGTTTCTTTTCTATTAATTTTTATTTATTATTATTATAAATTATTATTTCTTAATTTTAATAATTTATTCATAAATTATTAAAATTAAGATGTTAATTATATTATTTATTTTTTATAATAAAAAAAGGTATAATATATATAATAAGTATTATAAAGAATTAGTTATTATTCTATTCAGAATAATAAATAAATATACTCTGTAGTTAAGAAATTAATTTAAAAGGTAAAATATAAAAATTTGATTATTTTCAATAATATTGTTGTTTAAACAATAAAAAAAAGAAAATATTCTTTTTTTTTATAAAGGTTCGAATCCTTTATTTCTTAAGTGCTAATAATAGCTATTCTTATATTATTATTAGCGGCAACTTCCAGCATCGAACGTAGTTACAATTATTTAGCCGACTATGTAAAATTTAATCGAATCGTTTTTATCATATTTATCTTGAGTGCTTATCTGGCTTATAATACATTAGATGTAGATGGGTTAGGTGGGGGTATAGGGATATATGGAGGCGTTTTCAAAATTACCGTTTTGTCACAGGTTTTTGACATTATTTTATTTATAACAGGAGGTATAATTAGTATATTGACTTGTTTTGTACCATATAATTATAAAAACTATGATGATTCTAAGTCAATGAAATTTATAATTGAAAATGAGAATAAATATGAAATAAAAGGACATAAAAAATATAGATTTTTTATGTCTAATTTTAAAGATTATTATAATAAAAATTTATTATATTATTATTCATATAGTGATTTATATAATAAATCTGGTTTTTATATTTGGATAATTACTAATATTAAGAATTTAATTGATTGATTACCAAATATAAAGATAAGTACTTTTTATTTAGTAGAAAAGAAATTGAATTATACGAAATTAGAAGTGAAAGAATATAGTTTATTATTATTATATACTGTATTAGGTGGTTCATTATTAATATCATCACAAAACCTGATATCTTTATATTTATCTTTAGAATTGCAGAGTTTTACTTTGTATATTTTATCTACATCTCAAATTAGATCATTTAAAGGTACTAGTGGTGGATTAAAGTATTTTTTATTAGGTGGTCTTTCAAGTGGTTTCATTTTATTAGGTTGTAGTTTATTATATGCATATACAGGAACGTTAAATTTAGAACATATTTTTATGATTTATTCAAATAGCCTTAGCAATTATTTTATTGATTCTTGTTTATTAATTTTGTTTGCAGGTTTATTGTTTAAAGTATCAGCTGCCCCTTTTCATAATTGGGCTCCTGATGTTTATTCTGATGTGCCTACTAATAGTACAACTTGATTAATAATCATAGCCAAACTTTCAATATTAATAATAATGTTATTATTAATTCATAATATACATATTAGTTTAAATCTTAATATTTTATATAATTTGGAACAAAAATATGATTCATCTGATTTAATAAATAAATTAAGTCTAGATTACTTAAATTATGAAGGTATTATACAAAATATGAAGGAATTTGATTCTTTATATATTAATAATGATAAGGATATTAAGTTTTCATTTTGAAATCCTTCCTATTCAAGTTTAGGTTTATGAACTAATGTTTTAACTTTATCTGCCATATTTTCTTTAATTATTGGTACAATAGTAGGTTTGAGTCAGTCTAGAATAAAAAGATTATTTGGTTATAGTACTATTACGCACGTAGGATTTTTATTATTAGCTCTTTCTTTAAACTCCGTTACTAGTTTAGATGCTTTTATATTTTATTTAATTCAATATACTATAACTAATCTTAATTTGTTTTTTATTTTGGTAGCTTGAGGATATCTTTATTCTAGGTATTATCTTGAAAAGGATTTTTTATCTATACGTCTTTTAGATGTTAATCCTTATTCTTGAAAAGATATTTATGTTGAACCTACATTACATGATTTCTTTGAATCAATTAAATATAAATATGATGAATGAGATAGATATAATAGTATATTCCATCCTGATAAAAATATTAAAATTAATACTATACATAATTATTTTCTTGTTTATGAGGATCTTCATTATTATAATTTTAAAACAGAAGAAAACAATTGGTTATATACACCTGTCCCTTTTTTAACAAATTTTAAAGGTATGCATTCAACAGATCCTTTCTTAGCTTTTTGTTTATCTGTTACTCTTTTTTCTTTAGCTGGTATTCCCCCACTAATTGGTTTTTTTGCTAAACAGCAAGTTTTGTTATCTAGTATGCAATTAGATTATTATTTTGCATCAATTATTGCTATATTAACAAGTGTTATTGGTGCTGCTTATTATTTAAGAATTATAAAATTTATTTATTTTTATGATGATGTATTTATGCCCTATTATATGTATACTGATAACGTAAAAAATAATGATTTATTTAATTTTTCTAGAAAACCTGAGTTTATTTTAGATGCTCTAAATCAGGATAATATTTTACCTATGTTACCTAGCAATAGTTTAAGTTTAATTATAGCTTTGTTAACTAATTTATCCTTATTTTACATATTAAAACCATATGTTTTAATTAATACAATTTACATGATTACTATACCTTTATTTCAAACATTTAATTAATCTTATATACACAGGTAAGATGAAATAGGGTTATTATTTAATAATTTATTAGTTAAATCTTTTTTAGATTTCTTAGGCTTATTTTTTTTTAAGCCTCGAGGAACTAGTTTATCCCTATCTTGAGGTAATGGGGTTATTAATTTCTAAATTTGTTTTCAAATTTTAATATAGAAATTTATGAGTCTGATAATGTATAAATTAATAAAGTGTTATATAATTATAATAAATAATTTTAATTAACCTAAATTTATATGAGACTGTAGTAATAAAATATAAATATAAATAAAAATGCGATTTTTAATAGAATATGACTTTAATTCAATTTATGAATTATTTGATGGCTTTAGCTTAAACTTAATGAATCATTTACTATATGGTGGTTATGATTATGATGAATGTTGTTGTGGGGGTTCTTGTTCTTGTACCGGTAATTACCGTATGGTTGACTATAAATTAATTGGATTTGTTTTGCTAATAATGTTAGTATTGATACTTCGAATTTGAGTGTCTTATAATAAAGATAATTCAAAATATAAATCAAAAATGTCTGATATTCCATTGGCTTGAGGTTTATATTTTCAAGATGGAGCAAGTCCTTCTTTTGAGGGAATTGTAGATTTACATAACAGAATTATGTTTTATTTAGTAGTAATTTTATTTGGTGTATCATGAATTATGCTTTCTATTATTTGAAATTTTAATAAATCACGAAATAAATTAGTATATAGATATTTGAATCATGGTAATTATGTGCCTATTCAAAAGTGTTCTAAGTTTGATAATATTAATTTAAAAAGTAAAACGTATATTCCTTTACGTTTTTATACTACTTTATCTGGGAATTCCTTAAATAATAATGATATTAGTCAAGTTAAAGTATATGAAGATTCTTATGATATGAGAAATGACATATTAAAAGAAAATAAAGGTAAATCAGGTATATATATGTTAACTAACAAATTGACAAATGATATATATATTGGACAGTCTGCAGATATATCGAAAAGATTTAAAAATTATTTTAATTTTAGTTATATAAAAAGTAAAGATAGTTTTATTATAAGTAGAGCATTATTAAAGTACGGATATTCCAATTTTTCTGTTACGATATTAGAATATTGTGATAAATCTAATTTAATTGTGAGAGAACAATATTACTTTAATAAATTAAATCCACAGTATAATATATTAAAAATAGCAAGTAGTTCTCGGAATTTTAAGCATTCAGAAGAGACTAAAATGAAAATTAGTAAATCTTTGAAAGGAATTTATATAAAAGAAAAGTCTGCTTTATTTGGTCGTACTCATTCAGAAGAAACTAAAAAACTGATGAGTTTAAAGAAAGCAAAAGATAATAATCCTTTGTTTGGAAAAACTCAAGGTAAAGACACTATAGAGTTAATGAGACAAAAAGCTTTAGGTAGAATACACTCTGAGGAAACTAAATTAAAAATGAGTACTGTTCGTGGTAATCCTGTTAATATATATGAAAAATGTTCTTTAGAAGGATTTAAATTAATAGGTAGTTTTGTTTCAGCTAGAAGAGCTGGTAAATTTTTGGATATAAGTGGTAGTACTGTTATAAGATATATGAATTCAGGTGAAATATTTAAAGAAAGATATAAATTTTCATCCAAATAAACTTAGAAAAACTATGAATAAAATTTCACTATTTGCTGGAAACTCCTAAAGCCTTAGGTACTATAATATTATTAGTGAAAATTCTAAAGGATGTAACAATGGATAATCAGCAGGATTCCGAAAGATATTTATTTGTATCTTAGTGGATCCTCAAAGACTACATGTGAAAGCCGAAATATCGGTAAAGTATAGTCTATTTTTGTAAGAAATTACATGAAGTTATGACATTAATTGAACTTATTTGGACAGTAGGACCAGCTCTTGTGTTAGTTGCTATAGCTTTTCCTAGTTTCAAATTGCTTTACCTAATGGATGAAGTTATTGATCCAGCTATGACCGTTAAAGTAACAGGTCTCTTTTTAAAACTTTTTAATTCTTTTATATATTTATATAAAGAATTTGAGTTTGATGGCCTGAAATTATATACATTCTATTTAGATAAATTAAATAAGTATAAAAGTTTATATGAGAAAAATTCTTTTTACAGGTATTTTCATGTTCTAGTGAAAGCTAAAAGGAGAATAGGTCCTCATGATAAAGATGTCATATCTGTAATTATCGGTTCTCTCTTAGGCGATTCTTATGGTAGTAAAAGATATGTAGAAGGAACTAGATTCTGTTTTAGACAAAGTATTATACATAAAGAATATTTATTTTGATTATATTCTTTTTTTAATAATCGAGGTTACTGCTCTAATTTAGAACCTCGATTGTATACTCGATATATAAAAAAAATTAGAGTAGAAAAAAAGTATTATGGTTATGAATTTAATACTTATACATTTAGAAGCTTTGATTGAATATATAAAATGTTTTACAAAAAAGGGAAAAAAAGAGTTCATTCTAACGTAAGTGAATATTTGACTCCTTTAGCTCTGGCTATTTGAATATCTGATGATGGATGTTGAACAAAAAGTGGAATACGTATTGCTTGTAATGCATTTAGTTTAAAAGAAGTAAAACTTTTAAATGGTATATTATATAAAAATTTCGGTTTAATAAGTAATATTCAAAGTATAAATACCCAAAGTCAATATTCTATATATATTAAAAACAAATCTATACCCAGATTAAGAGAACTTGTTTCTCCTTTTATACATAATTCAATGTTATATAAACTAGGCTTATAATTAAAACTTGATTACAATTCAAGAAGATTTATTTATTTTGTTTGATGTATATTGATAGTCGAGAAATATACAAAATGTTATTTCTAAGGTTCTGACGAGATCCTTTAAAAAAAGTATTATTTATTTTAGATAATATTCTTTTTAGGCGACACAAGTGAAAACGGTTAAAAAATTAAGATTAATTTCAGACCGTCGGTAGAATATATTTGAATATTCGATCGCGACAGACTGGGTCACTGGTGGACATTTGAAAAAGTGTTTAATGTACAGTCGGTTATAATAGTAATATTATTTACAATAGTAATATTTCTTATAATACATCAGTGGTATTGAGAGTATGAATATGCTGATTTTTTAAATGAAGAAAATGAAATTATTAATTTTGATTCTTATATGAAAGATGAAGCAAGCTTGGAAAAAGGTGAACTACGTATGTTGGAAGTAGATAATCCTGTTATATTACCTGTTGATACACATATCAGATTTATAATAACAGGAGCTGATGTTTTGCATGATTGAGCCGTACCTGCTTTAGGTTTTAAAGTAGATGCAGCTCCTGGTCGTTTAAATCAAGCTTCTGTAATTATAGAAAGAACAGGTTTTTTTTATGGACAATGTTCTGAAATATGTGGAGTACTTCATTCTTCAATGCCAATTAAAATACAAGCAGTAGAAGTAGAAAAATTTTTTTCATGATTATTAGAACAATAATGAAATTTATAATTTTATACTTTTTCAATATAATAAATTTTATAATTTTTTACTCTTAATTCATGAGATTATTATAAAATAATTTTTAGATTAATAGGAACAAAAGAGGGTAATTTATATTTATATATTTTATTCCTTTATTTGTCTAAGTTAATATAAATAAATATATGTTTAATATAAAATAATAGTGGGACTATTATTTAGATATATTAACAATTTATTTCCTTTTTATTTTCTCCCTCGTTTGTTATAGTTTATGAAAAACATAATATTAATAAATATAAAATTTTATATTTATTAATTAAATATTAATATAAATGAGTTCGAATCTCATTAACAAACTTCTACTTGTTTTTTAATGTTTTTTTTTCGATAGATTAATTATTTACATTCTCCTTTTTTCTTTAGTTTAGTATTGTTAAAAATTATATTTAATATAATAAAAGAAATAAATATATAAAAATTAAGGTAAAAAGAATACTTATTTCTTTTATATTTGATAAGATGATTGCTATTAATAAAATAATAGAAGAACCAAATTATTTTTGGTTCTGGTTATTATTAGAATTTAAATAGTTTTAATTATAATTAAAGCAAATTTCAATATAATATATTTTTATATCATTTATAATAGGTGTTCAAAATTAAATTATTTGTTATAAATGTAGTAATAGGGAAGAGGAATGAAAATAAATAATATATAAAAAAACTTTGTTGTTATTGCTTAATGGTAAAGCAGAGCACTGTTAATGCTTGTATATAGGTTCGATTCCTGTTAACGACTAATTGCATAAGAGAAAAAAAATCAATTTTGTTTTTCATGCAATTATAATGCTTATATTTAAAATTTAATAACGAAATTTATTAAATTTTAAACAAAATGTATTATATATACATATTAATTGTGTATTATATATTATATATCCTATTTTTGAAAAAATATGTATTTGATGATGGTTCCGAGTGAACGCTATTTAGAGGCTTTAATACATGCGAATCGAACGACCTTAGTATTAAACAATATATATAATGAAGCTTAATGTTATATAAATATAAAAAGCAATAGGTGAAAAATAAATAATTCATGTTCTTATTTGATTTTCTTAAATATAAAGAGAATATATTAATATTTAATAGGAATTAATCTATTATTTATATAAAATAAATGTTTGAATGTATATTATAAGAATATTATGATAAAATAGATAAGTAGCTTAAAGTTATAATTTATTTATATTGTCAATTATTTATGTTATTGCGGAAAAAGGTTTATATAATATATATATGTGCATATATATATTATATATTATATTTATATATACTTTAAATGTATAGCATTAAGGTTATAAATTGATAGAAAGGGAAGTGGTGAACTGGTGAGGAAAATCAGGAACGTTACCCCAGAGTAAGGTTAAATACCTTATGATTGTCTTGTGTTAAAAGTAATTATTAAATTTAATTTGAATATTTAAATTGTATGTTCGAATTAAGGATATAGTTATAATTAAATATACGTATTATACTATAAAATATTTTAAAATGAAGTAACAAAATAAAAATATTGTAAAATAAGTGAAAAAAAGAAATATTCTTAATAATGAAAACAAAAAAACAGAAGATTAAAGGAAAGTTTTCGCTTTGGGATAGGCCTGTCTCGTGGAGGTAGTAGGAGAGGTAATGGCTCAACTAGCCTTTGAAGCGTAGTCGAATTTTTGGAAGATGAACGACCACATTGGCGATGAAATAACAGCCTAGCGACATAATGTTGCCTGCAGTAAGGAATATTGGTCAATGGCCGCAAGGTCGAACCAGCTATTTAAGGGGGTGATAAAAAACACTTAATGTGTGCTGAATTGTTCCAGGTAAAACCCTAAGGAAGAGAGGATTATGACGTTATCTTATATTTGTTAACAGAATTCTGAAATAATATTATTTCAAGGTTTGTTAATCTTTATGTACCTTTTAGCACTAGTAATAACTAGTATAACTGAAAGGAGATAACTATGTAAATATGGGAAATGGATTGATCCATTTATTCTTTTCAAGATAATATTATTTAATATTTATTTTGGAAATATTGTTCTTTTAATATAATCCACCAATATTCTATGAAGAATAATAGTATATACATTTGATATCGAAATTTTATGATTATTTAATTGGATACAGGAATATATTTAAGAGAGTAAAAAATAAAAATAAAAAAGACCTACCTAGTCTTGGCTAAGACACGTGCCAGCAGCCGCGGTAAGACGTGCGAGGCAAGCGTTACTCGTCATTAATGGGTCTAAAGGGTACGTAGGCGGTATAGTTTAATCTCTGAGTAAAAGACACCTAAGATGTGTAATTGATATTACTATACTAGAGTCAAAAGAAGTAACAAATACAGCGAGTGGAGTGTAACAATACCTAGATACTTGAAGGGTTGCGAAGTGGCGAAAGCATGTTACTATTGAAGACTGACGCTGAGGTACGAAGGCATGGGTATCGATCGGGATTAGAGACCCCAGTAGTCCATGCAGAAAAATATGTATGCTGTTGTGTAGAGATAAAGATTATTATTCATTCTTTTTTTATTATTATTTTTTTTAATAATTAGAAGGATAAACAATCTTCTGAATTTGTCTTAAAAATTATATCAATATTTTAATATTTCTCATTAAAAATAATAAGAACATTATTTAGTATAAAGTATAGGGAATTATATTAATTTGTGTTTCTATTATTGAGTTATATCAAATTTTTAATTTTAGTATTTCTTAAGTTATTGTAGGAGGAATTAAGATAATTAAGGAAAAATATAATTAATAATATATAGTTGTATAATGAAAATAAGGATATAAAATAGGTTATTGAATATATAATCTCGTACACGTACAAACGAAGGTATTAAGCATACCACCTGGGGAGTATGGTCGCAAGGCGGAAACCCAAATCATTAGACGGCCCACAGAGACCAGCAGTGAAGCATGTTGTTTAATACGATAACCCGCGTAAAACCTTACCACTTCTTGCATAGAATTCGAAAGAATAATATTTGAATTAATATAGTTACAGGTGTTGCATGGCTGTCTTTAGTCCGTGTCGCGAGACGTATGGTTAATTCCTATTGAAACGGGCGCAAACCCCCTTCGGTCAATATAAAAAAATTTTGGCTAATTTAGTATTAGTGTATAAAGTAATTAACTAAATTAATTTTTTGATATAAAAGAAGAACATCCAAAAAATGGAAAATGAATTAACCTATTGTAAGTGTTAGCATAAAAAAGGATTCGTTTGTTTTATGAGCAAAATGCGGGTACATTTTATGTTAACTATATTTATACAAAGGATATATGTTCATATGTTTAATCGGGGATCAAGACAAGTCGTTATGGCCCTGCTATGTGTTCTGGGAAAACACTAAGACGGGATAAATTACCAAACTCCGGGGACACCCTAAAGTTTATGGTACTAAATTATAGCCGAAAGGCTATAAATGGATGGATTAATTACCCATGTATAGTAATAAGCCATAAGATAGATGAAAAGAAAATGGGCAATCGCGGATCTAAGTCAGAATTCATCTCGAATTCTGTAAAAGAGCAACGAGCAGACGGTAATTGGTGTATTAAATCTAAATTAATGTACTTAAGGTGTGCTCTAACGGGTTTCGAAAGAAACTATCAAATCAATAACCCATCTAACCAATATAAAAAATTACCATTTTCTACTTTGATTAAAAAACCTCAACTTAATTTTTGGTTTTTTACGGGTTTTGCAGATGCGGAATCAAGTTTCGTTATTTTAATTCAGCCGAATAATAAATATAAGACAGGTTGAAGGGTAAAACCAGTTTTTTCAATAACTTTACACAAAAAAGATACTGCTATTTTAGAAGACATTAGAAGAACATTAGGTGTGGGTAAAGTATATATTAAAGAATCATCAAAAGTTGTTTACAGAGTAGAATCATTTAAAGATTTAGAAATTATTATTAATCATTTTGAAAAGTATACACTTGTAACTGCTAAACTCTGTGATTTTTTAATATTTAAACAATGTTTTGAAATTATGAATAAAGGAGATCATTTAACTAAAAATGGTTTATTAAAAATAATAAGTTTAAAAACTAATCTTAATTTAGGTCTATCTCCAAATTTAATGGAAGCTTTCCATAACATTATTCCAATACCAAAGGCTGATTATATATTTAAAGGTAAACCTGATCCTTTTTGAATTTCAGGATTTATATCAAGTGATGGTTCTTTCAATATTAAAACAGGTAACTTAGCTACAACATCAATAGGTGTAAGAGTTCAATTAAGATTTAGTATAGGATTACATATTAGAGAAATAGATGTTATCAAAGGTTTGGCTGCTTATTTTAATTTACTTTATCCTTTAATACCTAAAAGTATTGAAAAATCTAATGTGAAATATAAAAATATTACAACTAGATTAAAGGTTGTTGATTTTCAAGTAACAAAATTTTCCGATATTGTTAATATAATAGTTCCGTTTTTTGATAAGTATCCTATTCAAGGACAAAAAGCTTTAGATTTTGAAGATTTCAAAATAGTGGTTGGAATAATGAAAACTAATGATCATTTAACTGTAAAAGGATTTGAAAAAATTATAAAAATTAAAGAAAGAATGAATCAGAATAGATTGTGGTAAATTTATTTTGTAAGATAAATTTTGAATTGCCGTGAATGAAGTGGGCTATTGACGTGCCGCAAGTTTCTTAACAAAGGGAAGCAATGAAAGTAAAGTCGGAGCTAATCCTATAAAATAAGAAAAGTTATGTGCCA
>Ga0184625_10000846_pt1 | contig 12218 bp, 11 predicted proteins | sample PLM3_30_b1_FD_133151 | JGI IMG/M metagenome (GOLD analysis project Ga0184625, IMG submission 133151) | Groundwater sediment microbial communities from an aquifer in East River, Colorado, USA - PLM3_30_b1 | ecosystem: Environmental > Terrestrial > Soil > Riparian zone | place: USA: East River... | reverse complement strand
CGGTGGCGCGCACCACCACGAAGGAGACGGCGTCGCTCGGCTACTCGATCTACTACACGCTCGTGAACTTCGGCGGCGCGATCGGCCCGATGCTCGCGCTCGTGGTGCGCCAGAATCTCGGGATCGCCTACGTGCTCGTGATGTCCTCGCTCACGAGCCTCGCGCTCATCTTCGGCACGCTCCTCTTCTACAAGGAGCCGCCCCGGCCCGCCGACGCGCCCGAGGCGCGCTCGATGGCGAGGGTCCTGCGCGACATGCTGACGGTCTTCCGCAACGCCCGCTTCATGACGTTCCTGGTGATCTTCTCGGGCTTCTGGGCGATGTTCTGGCACATCTTCTACGCGCTGCCCTTCTACGTGCGCGACTACCTGAAGATCGCCAGCTTCGAGCTGTTCGAGACGGTGGACGCCTGGACCATCATCCTGGTCACAGTTCCGGTCACCGCGCTCGCCAAGAGGCTCCCGCCGCTCACCGCGATGGTGCTCGGCTTCGCGCTGGCGACGGCGTGCTGGTTCGTGATGGCCGGCTTCCCCACGGTCGCGTTCACCGTCGCCGCGATCGTGATGTTCGCGGTCGGCGAGGGCCTGCAGTCGCCCCGCTACTATGAGTACGTCGCAGCGCTCGCGCCCAAGGACCAGGTCGGCACCTACATGGGCTTCGCCTTCCTGCCGATCGCGATCGGCACCTTCGTCGCCGGCTGGTCGAGCGGCTATCTGGTGAAGCACTACGTGGAGGGTGGCAACCCGGAGGCGCCGAAGATGTGGCTGTGGGTCGGCGCCTACGGCGTCGTGACGACGACGCTCATGCTGGTCTACGACCGCTTCGTCGCGCGTCGGGCCGCGGCCTGAAGCCCTTGGACTACCGCGACCTCGCCGCAGAGCTGCTAAAGGCCGCGCGCTCCGCCGGAGCGGACGCGGCCGACATGATCGTGTCGGAAGGCACGGAGTTCTCCGTGACCGTCCGCAAGAGCGAGATCGAGACGCTCACCGAGGCCGGCAGCAAGGCGCTCGGCCTGCGCGTCTTCGTCGGCCGGCGCACCGCCTCGACCTACACCTCCGACTTCTCCTGGCCGACACTGCTGCGGCTCACCGAGGAAGCGGTCGGGATGGCGCGCGTCACGAGCGAGGACGCAGCCGCGGGCCTGCCCGACGAGACGTTCCCTCCCGAGGCGATCGAGCTCGGGCTGTTCGACGCCTCCTCGCTCGAGCTGCCGCCCGCAGAGCGGATCGAGCGGGCCCGACGCACCGAGGCGGCGGCACTCGCCGTTCCGGGCATCGACAACTCCCAGGGCGCCTCCTGGGGCTCGGGCGAGGGCTCCCTGGTGCTCGCCAACTCGCGCGGCTTCATGGGCGGCTATCGGACGTCGTCGGTGTCGCTCTCGGTCGTGCCGCAGGCGGAGCGCGACGGGCAGATGGAGCGCGACCACTGGTACACGACCGGCCGCGGCCTCGCCGACCTCGAGAGCCCCGAAGCGGTGGGACGCAAGGCCGCGGAGCGCACGCTGCGGCGGCTCGGCGCGCGCCAGGTCAAGACGGCGGAGGTGCCGGTCGTGTTCGACCCGGAGACGGCCGGCGAGATCCTGGGCACGCTGTTCGCCGCGATCTCGGGCTACGCCGTGTTCCGCAACGCCACGTTCCTGAAGGACCGGCTCGGCCAGCCGGTCGCTTCACCGCTCGTCACGCTCGTCGACGACGGGCGCCGCGTGCGCGGCCTCGGCTCGCGCCCCTTCGACGGAGAGGGCCAGCCGACGCGCCGCAACCAGCCGATCGAGAAGGGAGTGCTGCGCTACTGGCTGTGCGACGCGTACTCCGGGCGCAAGATCGGCGCCAGGCCGACGGGCACGGCACGGCGCGGCGTGGGAGGCGGCCCGAGCGTGGGCGCCTCGAACCTCTACTTCGAGCCGGGCGAAGCGACGGCCGAGGCGATCCTGGCGTCGACGGCGCGCGGGCTCTACGTCACCGACCTGATCGGCTCGGGAGTGAACGTGGTGACCGGCGACTACTCGCAGGGGGCCGTCGGCCACTGGATCGAGAACGGCCGGCTCACGCACCCCGTCCACGAGGTCACGATCGCAGGCAACCTGCGCGAGATGCTGATGGACGTGGACGCGGTCGGGAACGATCTCGTGTTCCGCGGGGCGAGCGCGTCGCCGACGCTGCGGATCCGGAGGATGACCGTCAGCGGAAGCTGAAGCCTCGGTCGACCTCGGCGATGCTCGTTACTTCGCGGCTGCGGGGGCGCCGAGCTTGCGGACGTGGGCGACGAGGGCCTTGATCTCTTCGGGGGTGAACTGCTTCTCGAAGGAGGCCATCAGGGTGCCCTTCTTGCCCTCGCGGATGGACTTCTCGAGCTGGGCGTCGGCCGTCGCCTTCTGCCACTCCGGGTCCTTGAAGCTGCGCACGCCCATCTTGGCGAACGTCTCGTTGGGCTGTCCCTCCGGCCCGTGGCAGAGCGCGCAGGTCTTCGCGAAGATCTTGGCGGCGTCAGGCTCGGCGGCCCGCGCGGGCGCGGCGAGAAGGGTCGCGGCGAGGACCGACACTGTGGCGAGGCTCGTGCGGCAGACAGTCATGCGGGCATCCTCCGAGGCAGGTCCCCTCCATTCTGGGCCACAAGCGAGCGGGGCGCAAAAGCATCGGCTCCGGGCGCTTGAAGCGACGCGGCCTATACTCGGTCTTCTCCAGGAGAGCGGTTGAGCCTCGAGGTCGGAGAACGGCTCGGGCCGTACGAGATCAGGAGCGCCCTCGGCAGCGGGGGCATGGGCGAGGTGTACCGCGCGCTCGACCCGCGGCTCGGGCGCGAGGTGGCGGTCAAGATCCTGCCCGAGGAGCTCGGGCGCGACGCCGACCGCCTCGCGCGCTTCGAGCGCGAGGCGCGGCTGCTGGCGGCGCTCAGCCACTCGGGGATCGCGGTGATCCACGAGGTGGGCGAGACCCAGGGCAAGGGCGGGACGCCGCTCCACTACCTCGTGATGGAGCTCGTGGAGGGCGAGACGCTCGCCGAGCGGATCGCGCGCGGCCCGCTCCCGCTTGCCGAGGCACTGCGCGTGGCGCGCGACGTCGCGAGCGCGCTCACGGCGGCGCACGACAAGGGCATCGTCCACCGCGATCTGAAGCCGGCCAACATCAAGCTCTCGCCCGACGGCCACGCGCGCGTGCTCGACTTCGGCCTCGCCACCGCACTCGAGACCGCCGCCGGCTCCGGCGCCCCCGAGGCGAAGACGCTCACGCGCGGCGTGACGCGCGCCGGCACCGTGCTCGGCACGCCGCTCTACATGAGCCCGGAGCAGGCGCGCGGGGCGGCGGTCGACCGCCGCAGCGACATCTGGTCGCTCGGCTGCGTGCTCTTCGAGATGCTGACCGGGCAGCTTGCTTTCGACGCCCCGAGCGTGCCGGACGTGATCGCCGCGGTGCTGACGCGCGAGCCCGACTGGTCGAAGCTGCCGCGCGCCACGCCCGCTCCGCTGCGGCGCCTGCTGGAGCGCTGCCTCGAGAAGGACGTCGACCGGCGGCTGCGCGACGCCGGCGACGCGCGGCTCGAGCTCGACGAGCTGCTGGCCGCCGCGACCGCCAGGCGCTCGGCGAGGCGGCCCTCGTGGGCGTGGCTGGTCGCGGCGGCGCTTCTGGTCGCGCTCGCCTTGGCGCTCCTGCGCCCGCGCGGCGAGGCCGCGCGCGACAGCCTGGCCGCGGCGCGGCTCAGCCAGCTCACCAGCAGCGACGGCATCGAGAGCGGGCCGGCCTTCTCCCCCGACGGCAAGAGCCTCGCCTTCGTCTCGGAGGAGTCGGGCGTGCGCTCGATCGTGGTGAAGCGGCTCGACGACGGCCACGAGCGTACGCTTCCGGGATCCGGCTTCGACAACGTGCAGCCGGCGTTCTCACCCGACGGCAAGAGCCTCGCCTTCGTGCGCGGCCAGCAGCCGGGCCGACGGCTCGAGCCCGGCGATGTGTTCGGCACGTTCATCGAGGGCGACGTCTGGACGCTCGACCTCGGCTCGGGCCGCGAGACGCTGCTGCTCCGAAACGCCTTCAACCCGAGCTTCTCGCCGGACGGCTCGAAGCTCGCGGTGGACGCGTCGTGGGCGGGCCCGCGGCGGCTGTGGGTCACCGACGCCTTGGGGCGCAACCCGAAGCAGGTCGGCAGCGACCCGTCGGAGGCCGCCGCGCACCTGCGGCCGCGCTGGGCGCCCGACGGCCGGCGGCTGGTGTTCCAGCGCGTGGAGCGGACGCGCTTCGACATCCAGGTCGTCGACCTCGCGAGCCAGGCGATCACCCCGCTCACCGGCGACCCCACGCTCGACATCCATCCGGTGTTCGCGCCGTCGGGTCGTTACGTGTACTTCTCGTCGCCGCGCGGCGGCGGCCTCAACATCTGGCGCCTGCCGGTCACGGCCGACGGGCGCCCCGACGGACGCCTCGAGCAGATCACGACCGGCGCGGGCCAGGACGTCGAGGCCGCCCTCTCCGCCGACGGCACGCGGCTCGCCTTCGCGATTCTGCGCCAGAACGCCGACCTCTGGCGTCTGCCGCTCGCACCGGACTCGAGCCGGCCCATCGGCCCGCCCGAGCGGCTGGTGTCCTCGACGCGCGAGGACAGCCGCGCTGCGTGGTCGCCCGACGGCCGCACGATCGCGTTCAACTCCGACCGCACGGGCGAGATGAACATCTGGCTGCGCTCGCTCCAGGACGGCTCGGAGCGCGCGCTCACGACCGGGCCCGGCGGCGACTTCCAGCCGCGCTTCTCGCCGGACGGCTCGAGCGTCGTCTTCTTCTCGAGCCGCGCCGGCAGCGCCGACATCTGGAGCGCCGACGCCGAGACGGGCGCGCTCAGGCAGCTGACGAAGAGCGGCGCCATGGACGCCAATCCCTGCTACTCGGCCGACGGCTCGAAGATCGCCTACCAGTCGGACGAGGGCGGCCGGCTCGAGGTCTGGATCATGGGCGCGCGGGGCGAAGCGCCGAAGGCGCTCACGCGCTCGGGCGTCAGCGGCCACTTCCTGCGCTTCACGCGCGACGGCAGCGCCGTGGTGTTCATGGCCGCGGGCAGCACCGGACACCTGATGACGGCTCCGGTCGACGGGGGGGAGCCACAGCCGTTCGCGGACGTGACGGGCGGCAGCCACATCTCGTTCACGCCCGACTATTCGAGGATCGCCGACGTGCTCGGCCACCAGACGGTGTGGCTCTCGCCCGTAGCGGGCGGCGAGCGCACCAGGCTCTTCGCGTTCGACGACCCGCGCGACCGCATCGACTACCCGGTGCTCTCGCCCGACGGCCAGGCGCTGCTCTTCGACGTGTTCCGGCCGAGCGGCGGCGACATCTGGGCGCTCGAGGGGCTGGCTGCAGGCCGCGCACGCTGAGGCGCACTCCCGCGGGCCGGCGCGCCGGATGGCGGTATAGTCGCGGTTTCGGGAGGCGAAGCGACGAGGTGAGGGCCACAGGTGTGCGGATCGGGCGCTGGCGCAAGAGCGTGGCGGCGCTCGCCGCGGTCGCGCTCGCGGCCGGCGCCGCGTCGTGCAACCGCAAGGCCTCGGCGCGCGGACGCGCCGCCGCGACCGTGTTCCCGATCTACGACCTCGCGCGCCGCGTGGCCGGCGACCGGCTCGAGATCCGCCTGATCCTCGCGCCGGGGCTCGACCCGCACCACTACGAGCCGCGCCCCAAGGACGTGGTCGGGCTCGAGGACGCGGGCCTGATCTTCGCGGTCGGGCTCGACCTCGATCCGTGGGCGCAGGCGCTGGCGCGCAGCGCCGGGGCCGGCGAGGCGCGTGTCTTCGAGCTCGGCCCGCTGATGGACCCGATCCTCGCGCCGCCGGGGATGATCCGGCCCGAGCCGCTCATCGACCCGCACTTCTGGACCGACCCGGTGCGCGCGCAGCGCGCGGTCGACGTGATCGTCGAGGCGCTCTCCGGGCTCGACCCCGAGGGCGCTCCTTTCTACCGGGAGCGCGCGAGCGCCGTGCGCCGCTCGATCCAGGCGCTGCACGTCGAGGTGGGCCGCGAGTCGCAGACCTGGAACAACCGCAAGATCGTGACCTTCCACGGCTCGCTCTTCTACTTCGCCTCCCGCTACGGGCTCTCGGTGGTCGGCGTCGTGCAGCCGGTGCCCGGCAGCGAGCCGTCCGCCCAGCACATGCAGGCGATCGTCGCCGAGCTCAAGGCCGAGCCGCCCGCGATGCTGTTCACGGAGCCGCAGCTCGAGTCGCAGCTCGCGTTAGCACTCGCGCGCGAGGCGGGGGTCGCCGCGCACCCGGTCGACGCGCTCGGCGGCGGCCCGGGGGCCGAGAGCTACGAGGAGCTCGTCCGCGGCATCGCCCGCGCGCTCGGCGGGGCGCTGCGATGAGCAAAGCACTCGTCGCGCGCGACGTCGTGGTCGAGCTCGGCGGCCGGCGCGTGCTCGAGGGCGTGAGCTTCGAGGTGAAGCAGGGCGAGTTCGCGGCGCTCTGCGGCCCGAACGGCGGCGGCAAGACGACGCTGCTGCGCGCGGCGCTCGGGCTCGTGCCGCTCGCGGGCGGCACCATCGAAGTGCTCGGAGCGCCGGCGGGCACGGCGTCGGCCGCGATCGGCTACCTGCCGCAGGCGAAGCCCGTGAGCACGTCGTTCCCGGCGCGCGTCGTGGACGTGATCGCGGCCGCGCGACGCGGGTCGTGGCCGCTCCTGGTGAGCGCCGAGGAGCGGGGGCGCGCGCGCGAGGTGCTCGCGAAGGTCGGCGGCGAGCGCTTGCTCGACGCGCCGCTGCGCGGCCTCTCGGGCGGCGAGCTGCAGCGGGTGTTCCTCGCACGCGCGCTCTGCGCGGAGCCGAAGCTGCTGCTGCTCGACGAGCCGACGGCGGGCGTCGACGAGAAGGGGCGCGGCGAGTTCCTCGAGCTGCTCGACGGCATCGCCGCGCGCACGGACCTCGCGGCCGTGCTCGTCACCCACAGCGCCGAGGCGGTGCGCCGGCTGGCCGAGCGTGCGGTCTACCTCGACCGCACGCTGCGCGCGTGGGGGCCGCCGGCCGAGGTGCTCGAGCGCGAGTGGGCGCGCGGCTCGGCGTTCGGCAGCCACGACCACGAGACGCGGACCGACGCGCGCTGCGAGAGCGCCTGATGCGTGGGCTCATCGAGCTCGTGGCCGCACCGCTCGGCCAGGCCTTCGTGCAGCGCGCGCTCGTCGCGGGCCTCGCGCTCGGGACCGCGGGGGCGCTGCTCGGCGTGTTCGTCGTCCAGCGCGGGCTCGGCCTGGTGGCGGACGGGCTCGCGCACGCCACCTTCGGCGGCCTCGCGCTCGGGCTGCTGCTCGGGGCGACGCCCGACCGGGCGATCTGGATCGCGCTGCCCTTCACGGTCCTGGTGGCGCTCGGGATCCAGCAGCTGCGGCGGCGCACGACGCTCGGCGGTGACGTCGCGACGGGCGTCTTCTTCGCCGTCTCGTTCGCTGCGGGCGTGCTGTTCCTGGGGTTGCGCGCGCCGAGCGCGCCGCCGGCCAACGTCGAGGCGCTGCTCTTCGGCAGCCTGCTCGCGGTCTCGCCGGAGTCGCTCGTGGTCACGGGTCTGGTCTCGGCGCTGGTGGTGGCGCTGCTGCTCCGCGTCGGGCCGCAGCTCGCCTACGCCACCTTCGACCCCGAGCTGGCGCGGCTGTCGGGCGTGCGGGTCGCCCTGCTCGAGTCGCTGCTGCTCGCGGTGACGGCGCTCGTGGTCGTGGTCGGGGTGAAGACGGTCGGCGTCGTCCTGGTCTCGGCCTTCGTCGTGATCCCGGCGGCGACCGCGCAGCTCATCGGCCGCACGCTCGGCGCGATCCTGGCGCTCTCGCTCGCGACCAGCCTGTGCGCGACCGTGTCGGGACTCCTCGCGTCGTATCACTTGAACGTCGCCCCGGGAGCGACCATCATCCTCGTGCTGGGCGCGATCTTCCTGGTCGCGCTCGCGCTGCGGCGACGGTGAGCGAAGCGACCCACACGGCGGCACGCGCCCGGCTCACGAAGCTGCTGGGCGGCCTCGGCCTCGAGGCGTCGCCGCCGACGCCGTGCCCGTACCTCCCGGGACGCGACTCGCGGCTCGTGGCGCTGCGGCCGAACCGGCTGACGCCGCGGCTCTACGAGCTCTTCCTCGAGCTCAACTTCCGGCGCCTCTCGGACCTCGTCTACCGGCCGCAGTGCGACGGCTGCCGCGAATGCCGGCAGCTGCGCGTGGACGTCCGCACGTTTCGCCCGAGCCGCGCGCAGCGGCGCTGCCTGAAGCGCAACGCGGACGTCGTGGCCGAGACCGGCACGCCGGCGCCGAGCGAAGAGAAGCACGCGCTCTATCGCCGCTACCTGGAGGCGCGTCACGACGGCAAGATGAACGGCAGCTGGGACGAGTATCTCGATTTCCTCTACGCGGCCCCGGCCTTCACCGAGGAGGTGGTGTTCCGGAAAGAGGCGCGTCTCGTCGGCGTCGGGATCTACGACGCGACGCCTTTGGCGCTCTCGGCGGTCTACTTCTACTTCGACCCGGAGCTCGAGCCCCGCTCGCCCGGTACCTTCAACGTGCTGTGGCTGATCGAGGAGGCGCGGCGGCGCGCGCTGCCGTGGCTCTACCTGGGGTACTACGTGGCGGGCAGCCCGCGCATGGCGTACAAGGGCAGCTTCCATCCGCACCAGCTGCTCGACGACGAGCTGCGCTGGCGCGGGGGGCCCGCGCGGAGTGGCGGTAGAATGACGGCATGATGCTGCGTGCCGAGCCGGCGCGCCCCCACGACCTGCGCGGGGCGCTCGAGCTCCTCGGCCGCTCCGAGCTCACCCAGCAGGACGTGGGCGAGGGATGGGGCCACTACTTCGTGGTGCGTGAGGACGACGGCCGCGTGATCGGCGTCGCGGGCCTCGAGCTGCACGGCGAGGACGGCCTGCTCCGCAGCGTCGCCGTCGACGAGGACTATCGCGGCCAGGGCCTCGCGGGGGCGCTGATCGAGGCCGTGCTCGAGCGCGCGCAGCGCGTGGGCCTGCGCTCGGTGTACCTGCTCACGACCACCGGGCGGGACTACTTCGCGCGCCGCGGCTTCAAGGACTGCGCGCGCGACGGGGCGCCTTCGGCGATCCGCGAGTCCTGGGAATTCAAGAACGGCTGCCCCTCGACCGCCGCGTTCATGCAGCGACAGGTCGGCTGAGCGCTCAGGCCCCGTGCGGGTAGAGCACCCGCGAGCGCTCGATCTCGACGTCCATGCGGTCGCGCCACAAGAGCGCGTACATCCGGATGTCGCCGCGCAACGACCACAGCGGATGGCGGAAGGTCGCGGGCTTGTTCTTCTCGAAGCAATAGTGGCCGATCCACGCCGGCCCGTAGCCGGCGAGCGGCACCACGAGCGCCCACCACGGCGACAGCGTCGCGGCCGCGGCCACGCAGGCGACCGCGAGCGACGTGCCGAGGAAGTGCAGCGCGCGGTTGGCGGGATCGCGATGCTGGGCGACGTAGTACGGCCAGAAGACCTCGAACGACGGAAGCCGCTCTTCCATGGCTGAACTAGTCGAATCTTGTTTCGCGACCCAGCCGCGTTGCAAGCACTCTTTCGTCGCACGCTAAGTGCTTCGTTGACGTCGCCTTCCGCGTGCGGCGATACTGCCGCTCCCCCGCGACCGGAGGTCCCATGTCCCGAAAGGCCGCCTGCATCACGCTGCTCTGCCTCGCCTGGCTCGCCTCGGAGCCGGCCACGGCCGCGCCCGCCTTCACCGCGGCCGAGATGATGAAGCTCAAGCGGCTCGCCGATCCCCAGCTCGCGCCGGACGGAGCCGCGGTCGCTTACGCGCTCACCGAGATCGACCTCGCGGGCGCGACGCGGAACGCCGATATCTGGCTCGCGCCGCTCTCGGGCGGAGAGCCGCGGCGGCTGACGTCGGACCAGGCGAGCGACACGCGACCGCGCTTCAGCCCCGACGGCAAGGCGCTCGCGTTCCTCTCGACGCGCGACGGCTCGTCGCAGGTCTGGCGGCTCGAGCTCGCGGGCGGCGAGCCGCGCAAGCTCACGTCGCTCAAGACGGGAGTCGACGCGTTCGAGTGGCTGGGGCCGGGACGGCTCGCGCTCGTGAGCGAGGTCTTCCCCGAGTGCGGCGCGGACGACGCCTGCAACGCGAAAAGGCTGGATGCCGCCGGCAAGCCCTCGAGCGCGCGCGTCTACGACGAGTTGCTCTACCGCCACTGGGACACCTGGGAAGACGGACGGCGCAGCCACGTGCTGTCGCAGCCGCTCGACGGCGGGCCGCTCGTGGATCTCACGCCCGGCGGCGACGACGCGCCCGCCTACAACCTGGGAGGCGAGGACTGGGGCGTCTCGCCCGACGGCAGCGAGGTGTGCGTCGCGAAGAAGGACGCGAAGACCGAGGCCTGGAGCACGAACGCCGAGCTCTTCCTGATTCCCGCGGCGGGCGGGACGCCGAAGAAGATCTCCGACTCGCCCGGATACGACAGCGGCTGCCGCTACAGCGCGGACGGGCGCCTGCTCGCCTATCGTACGCAGCTGCGCGCCGGCTACGAGTCGGACCGCTGGCGGCTCGTGGTGTACGACCGCGCGAGCGGCAGCTCGCGGACGCTCACGGAGGCCTTCGACCGCCAGGTTGACCCGGCGGTCTTCTCGCCCGACGGCAAGACGCTCTACTTCACCGCGGAGGACGACGGCCTCTCGCCGGTCTACTCGGTGCCGGTCGCGGGCGGCACGGTCTCGACCGTGCTCGGCGGAGCCGGTACGCTCGGCGACCTCGGGGTGACGCGCGACGGGCGAACGCTGGTTGCGACGCAGGCGACGCTCACGCATCCCGCGGAGCTCGTACGCTTCGGCGTGGACGGCAAGGGCCTCGCGCGCGTGACGCGCGTCAACGACGCGCTGCTCGCGGGTTACGGGCTCCGGCCCGGCGAGAGCGTGAGCTACGTGGGCGCGGCGGCGAAGCAGGTGCAGGCCTGGGTGGTGCGGCCGCCCGACTTCGACCCCGCGAAGAGGTACCCGCTGCTGGTGCTGGTCCACGGCGGGCCGCAGGGCGCGTGGCCCGACGGCTGGAGCTTCCGCTGGAACGCACAGGTGTTCGCGAGCGCGGGCTACCTCGTCTTCCAGCCCAACCCGCGCGGGTCGACCGGCTGGGGGCAGTCGTTCACCGACGACATCAACGGCGACTGGGGCGGCAAGGCCTTCGAGGACGTCATGAAGGGCACCGACTTCGCGCTGATGCTGCCGGGCGTCGACAAGGCGCGCGTCGCGGCGGCCGGCGCGAGCTACGGCGGCTACCTGATCAACTGGATCGCGGGCCACACCGACCGCTTCAAGGCGCTCGTCACGCACGACGGCGTCTTCGACCAGGTGTCGATGTACGGCTCGACCGAGGAGCTGTGGTTCCCGGAGTGGGAGCTCGGCGGGCCTTACTGGTCCCACCCCGAGGGCTACGCGCGTCAGAACCCGCGCGACTTCGTGAAGAGCTTCAAGACGCCCACGCTCGTGGTCCACGGCGAGCGCGACTACCGCGTGCCGCTCGAGCAGGGGCTCGCGATGTTCACGGCGCTCCGGCGACAGGGCGTTCCCGCGCGGCTGCTGCTGTTCCCCGACGAAGGCCACTGGGTGCTCAAGCCCCAGAACTCGGTGCGCTGGTACGCCGAGGTGATCGGCTGGCTCGACCGCTGGACCCGGCCGTGACGGCGTGGGCGACCCCGGCCGGGCGATGGTAAGCTCCCCGCGTGAGCGACTCGCAGGAGCCCCAGGCCGAGCCCGTCTCGCTCGAGGAGACCGCGCGCGCCGCCGCGGAGCTCGCGACGCGCGCCGAGGCCCCTCGCCTGGCGGCCGCGTTCCTCGAGCTCGTCCAGCGCTGGGCGGCGCCCTCGGCCGTGCTCACGGCGGTGCGGGACCCTGCGGGTGTCGCGGGCTTCCGGCTGGTGCCGTCGCTGTGCAGCGGCTCGATCTCGCTCGGGATCGAGAAGACGCTCGCGAAGCTGGTGGAGGAGACGCCGCAGTGCCTCGCGCGCCCGACGCTCGTGCGCGGCGAGGAGATGCCGGGCGTCCGCGTCCGCGACAACGTGGTGGTGCCCTGGTGGTGTGAGGCCGACTCGGGCCTGCTCGTACTGCGAGGCGTTCCGCGCCCGGTCCGGCCAGGCCTCGGCGAGGCGCTCGCACTGACCGCGGCGGTGGTGTGGCCGGTCTCATAGAGGACGAAGGCGCCGGCGAATTCCCGCGCCACGGCGATCGCCTCCGGGCCGGCCACGTCGGAGCCGGCGCCGGCGCCGCCGGCTGTCGCGG
>Ga0184625_10000845_pt1 | contig 12220 bp, 8 predicted proteins | sample PLM3_30_b1_FD_133151 | JGI IMG/M metagenome (GOLD analysis project Ga0184625, IMG submission 133151) | Groundwater sediment microbial communities from an aquifer in East River, Colorado, USA - PLM3_30_b1 | ecosystem: Environmental > Terrestrial > Soil > Riparian zone | place: USA: East River... | reverse complement strand
TCGTGAACTCGGGCTGCTCGGCGACGCACGGCCCGCACCAGGTGGCCCAGACGTTGACCAGCAAGAACTTGTCGGTCTCGTTCTTGGCCAGCTTGGCGATGCCGGCCTCGTCGAGCGGCGCGATCTTCACCTCTTCCTGGTCCCACTTGGCCAACGACGCGACAGCGTCCGCCCGCTTGTCGGACCACTTGGTCGAGCAGCCAAAGGTGCGGGTCTTTTCGACCGGCACGGGCTTCCCAGCCAGCAGAGCGTCGATGGCATTGCGGGCGTCATGGCTGGTGACGGTCCGCACTTCCGAATCGTCGATGCGGCCGACGTACCGCAGCTTGCGGGACTGATCGAACAGAAAGACCTGCGGCGTGGCAACGACGCCGTAAGCCAGCGAAGTTTTTTGCGTTTCGCCGTCGTAGAGATACGGATAAGCGAGCTTGCTTGCCTTGGCCCGCAATTTCATGTCAGCCAGCGAATCGCCCAGGTCCGTATAGCCCAGCTCATCCAGCCGCACGGCCAGCGCGTCGTTTGGCGAAATAGCGATCAGCGCCACGCCCTTGTCCTTGTAATCGGCGTGCAGTTTCGCGATCCGCTCTTCGTAGGCCTGGGCCGTCGGGCAGTGGTTGCAGGTGAAGATCACGCACAGCAGCTTCGCGTCCGCAAAGCTCGCCAGCGTGTATTCTTTGTCATCGACGCCCGGCAGCTTGAAATCCGGCGCGGCCTCGCCGATCTCCAAGGCGTGAAAACCGGCCGGGTCGGCGGCGCTCGCCAGCGAGACAACCACCAGTGCGAGGCAGGCGGCAACGTGAATTCGCATCGTCGGCACTCCAGGGAACGAGTCGCGGCGGACGGACATAGTTTAGGCGACGGCGGGACGTTGCGGAATCAACCTCCTATTGGCCGGCGACGTCGGAGCTTTGACCCAAAGACGCAGAGAGTGGCAGGAAGATTGCTGACAGAAACATAGTCAATCTCTAACATTCTCTGGTATTGCCCACTTTGCGACTCTGCGTCTTTGCGTCAATTGGATCCCAGCCATGCGCGGTTCACTCCTGCCGTTTTTTTGCCTGCTGATTTCCGTCGTCGGGAATTCGGTCCGCGCCGCCGAGCCGCGGCTGGAGATTCGCCAGCTTACGACCGGTCCGCAGCACCACTTCTTCGGCTATATCGGCCACGTGCAGAACATCCCGTGGAATCAAAGCGGTAAGTACATCGTTGCGCTCCGGTCGAGCGTGCGCGACCACTTGCCCAAGGGCGATGAGCCGGCCGACATCGTGCTGCTGGACGCCGAACGCGACTATGCGGCCCGAGTTGTCGAGCAAACCCGCGCATGGAACCCGCAGCAAGGCACCATGCTCTACTGGAATCCGCAGGCGCAGGAGACGCAGTTCCTGTTCAACGACCGGGACGAGAAGACGGGCCAGGTGTTCGCCGTGTTGTGCGAAGTTGTGGAGGGCAAGCCGGCCCGGCGAGTTCGCGAGTACCGCTTCGCCGACGTTCCGATCGGCAACAGCGGCGCCCTCCAGCGGGGCGGCCGGTTCTATGCGATCAACTACGGCCGGCTGGCCAATTTGCGGGCTGTCACCGGTTACGCCGGCGCTTTCGACGCGACCCAGGGCGTCAAGCATCCGGCGAATGACGGCGTGTTCGCGGTCGAAACCGCCAGCGGCGAAAAACGCCTGCTGGTCAGCTTCGAGCAACTCGCAGAGTTTCTTCGCAAGCAATACCCGGCTATCGATGAGCAGGCGCTGTTCATCAACCACACGCTCAGCAGCCGTGACGATAGCCGCGTGTTCTTTTTCCTCCGCGGCGGCTGGGACGCGGGCGGCACGCGGGTCAACATCCCGCTCGTGATGAATGCCGACGGCAGCCGGCTGCGTCCGCTGAAGGACTTCATCGGTGGACATCCCGAGTGGCTGGACGGCCAACGGCTGATCGGCGCGGTCGCCAAACGGCAAGTCATCTACGACACCGATTCGATGCAGGTGACCGGGACGATCGGCGACGAAACCAAGCTGCCCGATCCCGAGGGCGATGTCGCGTTATCCCCTGATGGAAAGTGGTTCGCCAATGGGTACCGCAAGGGCACGGAGAACTTCTACGCCGTGTTGCGGCTCAATGGCGGCGCGTACGCTCGCAGCCGCCCGTTCGACGTGAAAGGCTGGACGCAGGGCGACTTGCGGGTCGATGCAGCGCCGTGCTGGAACCGGCGAGGCGATCAAATCCTGTTTTCGGCGCTGGCCGCTGACGAAGGCCGCACGCGGCAGCTCTTTTTAATGACAATTCGGCCACAGTGACAATTCATACCTAGTGATGCCTGCCTCACGTCCTTCTTCACCCCTCTCGCGCGGACCGCTATACTGCGGCGGGGGCCGGGGTGGACGTGTAGGCGAAGGGCAACCTGAGTTCCATAAAGGCAGCGCCATATGACTTCGGTGGCGGAAAAAAAGCCGGTTTCCAGCGAGGCCGCGTCGCAGGGCACCGCACGGCTGCACCTGAACGGCAAGGACTTCGATCTGCCCATCGCCGTCGGCACTGAGAATGAGCGCGGAATCGACATCTCCAAGCTACTCGCCAGCTCGGGCTGTGTCACGCTCGATGAGGGTTACGCCAACACCGGCGCGACCAACAGCAGCGTGACGTTCCTCGACGGCGACCGCGGCATCCTGCGCTACCGCGGCTACGCGATCGAGGACCTGGCCGCTCGCTGCGACTTTTTGGAAGTCGCCCACCTGCTGATCTACGGCGAACTGCCGAATGAAGAGCAGCTGACGAAATTCCGCGGCACGATCCTGCGGCACACGATGCTGCACGAGGATATGCGGAAATTCTTCGGCGGCTTCCCGCGCGACGCCCACCCGATGGCCATCCTCTCGGCCTCGGTCAGCGCCCTCTCGACCTTCTACCAGGATTCGCTCGACCCGACCGATCCGCGGCAGGTCGAAATCTCGATCCACCGGCTGCTGGCCAAGCTGCCGACGATCGCCGCCTACAGCTTCAAGAAGTCGATCGGGCAGCCGTTCGTCTATCCGCAGAACGACCTGTCGTACACGGCGAATTTCCTGCAGATGATGTTCGCCGTGCCCTGTGAGCCGTACCAGGTCGATGCCGACGCGGTCGCCGCCCTGAATTTGCTGCTGATCGTTCACGCCGACCACGAGCAGAACTGCAGCACCAGCACGGTGCGGATGGTCGGCTCGGCGAACGCGAACTTGTTCGCGAGCATCTCGGCGGGCATCTGCGCCCTGTGGGGCCCGCTGCACGGCGGGGCGAACGAGGCCGTCGTGGTGATGCTCGAGCAAATACTGTCCGAAGGCTGCGGCGTGAAGAAGTTCGTCGATATGGCCAAGGACAAAAAGAGCAACTTCCGCCTGATGGGTTTTGGCCACCGCGTCTATAAGAATTTCGACCCCCGCTGCACGATCATTCGCGAGGCCTGCAAGAAGATCCTCTCCAAGATGGAGATCCGCGATCCGCTGTTTGCCATCGCCCAGGAGCTGGAGCAGGTCGCGCTAAGCGACGAGTACTTCATCGAGCGCAAGCTGTATCCCAATGTCGATTTCTATTCTGGCGTGATCTACCGCGCCCTGGGCATTCCCATCGGCATGTTCACGGTGCTGTTCGCGATGGGCCGCCTGCCCGGCTGGATCGCCCACTGGGTCGAGATGCACCACAACCCCAACAAACGCATCTGCCGCCCGCGCCAAATCTACGTCGGCCCCACCCACCGCCCGTTCGTGCCGCTGGCCGAGCGGACGTAGAGTAAGTGGGTCGGACATTCCTGTCTGCCTTAGACGGCGATGCGCTCGGCTTCGAGCAGGGCGTGGCACAGCGCTTTCATGGCCTGCAACTCGTGCTGAAACTCGCGATAGGCTTCTTCGGCCGGCAGAGCGTCAAACAAGTCAGCCAACTGCACGCCGCGGCCCATCACCTCGTCGGCCCGCTTGTCGCGGAGCCGGCTGCGGACGAAGCGGCAATTCTTGGCATGAAAGAAGGCGCGGGTCGCATCGGTCGGCGTCAGCGACCCGGCTGCAAGGGAATCGACGATGCCCAGCGCCGCGACGGCGAACAGAGCCGCAGGCTGTTCCTGCCTAGCCGCCAGCACTGCGAGATCGAATACCTGAATCATCCTATCACTTGTGCGAGAAGAATTTCACGTCCGCGACCTGCCCCGACTCGTGCTCAAAGTAGTGTACCTCGCCAGTGCTCCCGTATTTGATCACTTTTTGCCATTTTCCCGGCAGCAGCAGTTGCAGGTAAGCGGCGAGCGCGGCATTCCGCACGGGATACTTCAGCGCGCCGCCGCGCTGCGGTTTCCAATTGGCGGGAACCGACCCTGACGCGCGAATGCTGGCGTAGAGGTGGAGCGGCATGATGGGCGGTTTCAGCCTAAGCCCTCGAAGGGTAGGGGCAAGGGGACGTATAATGCCGCTACACAATTAAGGCGAATCATCATGCAGCGACTACCTCTCTCGGCGTGTTTCCTGTTGGCATTGGCCACTACACCCCTCGCCGCCCAAACGCTGCCGCCACTGCTCCTGGAACGCGGCGAGTCGCTGCCGCTGCCGGCGGAAGAAATCGAAGTCAACGATCGAGCAGTGACCGCGGTGGCGCTGGGGAACGACGGCCGCGTTTGGGCCGCCACGAGCGGCACGCGGGCGCGGATGTATTCCATCGATCCCAGGAACGGCAGCTTTCGCGACCACCACGCGGGGTTCGATCCCGCGCTTGGAATCGGAGCGGGGTTTGCCCACGGAATCGCCGTCACGCGCGACGGCTCCGTCATTTGGGCGTATCAGAGAGACATCACGGGGCTGACCACCAAGAGCGACGCAAAGTGGATCGGCCACATGCAGCAGTTTTGGGACCGCAAGGACAGCGGCGCTGGCGGGCTGAATGGCGTTCGCGCCAAGGCCCCAGAAGGACAAGGTGTTTATGCGCTTTCTGCGTTACCCGGCAGCGACGGAGTCGTGGGGCTCACCTGGCCTGACGGACACTTCTTCTTTCAGACCGGACAGCGCGAGCTCCTCGACCACGGCGCGATCGCCGGTTATCGCACCTACGAAACGCCGCGGTATGCCGAGAAGATCAATCAAGGAACGGATCGCAAATTGGCCTACGCGCGGCAGGTCTCGCGGGCGATCGCCGTCGATCCGGCCAGCGGCGCGTACACAGCCGGGGAAGGCGGCGCGATTTACCGCTACGATCCGGCCGCCAAGACGTTCTCGAAGCTCAACGTGCGGCTGCCGGCTGCCGCTGGCCGCGAGTCGTTTGCCAGCCTGGACGCGGCCTGCGTCTTGCCGGCCGTTGGCAATCGCAAGCAGGCATCGATCTTCGGCGGTACGTCCGACGGCTACCTGTTCGAGCTGCGGATTCTCGGCGGTGACAAGTACGAGCTGTCGAGCTGGGGCAAGCCATTCGCGGAGCCGGGAATTTGGGGCCTGGTGGTTCGCGAGGAGTTTGACGACTCGGGCCGTTCCACCGTGACGGTCGATGGCCTCGCCGGTTGGGAAGGCGGGATCACGCGAGCGTTTCGCGCGGTCCGCGGGCCGGACCGTTTCGAGCTGATCGCAGGCGGCCCGCCGCTGGTTGATGGCGCCGCGTCGATGGAGCCGTTTTCGAACCTGGCGATGGACGCCGACGGCAACGTCTATGGCGGCGAACGCGACCGCATCGGCCGCCTCGTCAAGTTCAGCGCCGCCGCGCCGGCCAAGAAAGTCGCGGCAAAAAAGGCGCCGCCTGCCGCGCCGGCCGATGAAGCCGCGGCCAAAGCCGCGCTGGCTGCCGCCAAGCCGCTGCCTTGCCAGATCGTCTTCGCGCCGGACGGCACGACGACCGAAGCCAGCGGCTACACGGCGCTGGAAGTCGGCCGTGACGGCCAGGTCTATGTCGGTTCGGCACGCTACGGCGACTACGGCTATCTGTTGCGGTTCCCTGGGACGTCGCTGTTGGGCAAGGCCGGGCAGCCGGCGGAGCTACCGACGTTCATGGAAAAGGCCGTCTATCTGCGCGAGCTGACGGGTGAGCATCGCGACGGCCTGAATACGCAGGGCAAGATTCACGCCAAGATTCTGGCCGCCAAAGACGGCCGAATCTGGTTCGCAACCAAGCAGGCCCACGAAGTGTTTGGCACGCGGCCGGAGTACGAAGACGCATCGGGCTATCCCGGCGGGCACTTGTGCGTCTATGACCCGGCGACAAAGCAAGCCCGCTCGCTGGGCATCTTGAAGCCTCGCGAGGGGCTGATGGGCGGAGCGCTCGACGAAGAGCGCGGCAAGCTCTATTTCCGCAGCGAGCCGAAGAATCATTTCCTGGCCTACGACATCAAAAGCGGCGTCACCCGCGACCTGGGCAACCTCGGCTCGGCCTGCCGCTACCTGCCGATCGACAAGCACGGCTGCGTCTATACTTTCGGCCGCGGGCAGACCATCTGCCGCTACCATCCCGAAACCCAGCTCGTCGAAGAGTGGCCGATCCGCGTGGAAGGCGGCGGCGGATACGTCGAGCCCTACGTCGTGCTGCTCGGCCCCGACAGCAAGTTGTACGGACTCCGTGGCGGCCATCCCACGATCATGCGTTTCGAGATCGATGGGATCGATCCCGCGCCGAAGAAGCCCTTCGGCCGCAAGCAGGAAGTCGTGATGTGGAACATCGCCCCGGCGACGCCCGCGGGACTGCCCACCCTCGACATCCACGCGGCCGTTTTCGGTGCCGACGGCAAGCTCTACTGGCCGCTGGTCACCGCCGAGCCGGCGCTGGCCGCCAAGCGCGACGCCCGCGTGCTGACGATCATGCGGTTCGATCCCGCCACCGGCCGCAGCGAACTGGTCGGCAAGCCCGACATTCAGGGCCTCGACGAAGACAAAGTCCGCCACTCCTACATCCGCGAGGACAAGTACGCCCTGGACCACATGCAAGGCGCGGCCATCGGCCCCGACGGCACGCTGTACTTGATGGATATTTACCCGCAGCTCAACGTGGCGTGCTTTCCGGGGCTGACGGCGGGACCAAAGTAAGTCGTAAGTCGCCAACGTTTGCCTTCGCCCAGCAGCCGCTCTAAACTGCGCGGCACGTTCAACCGCTCTAGCTGGAGATGGGGCTATGTCAGATCTTTCACGGCGCGAATTGCTTGCTTATTCGGCTACGTTTGGCTCCACGTTCCTGGCCGCGCAGGGACTCGCGTCCGCGGAGCAAGCGCCAGCCGCTCCCGTCGCTCCGCCGGCGGGCAAAAAGTACCCGATGAAGAAGTCGATCAATCTCTGGGCACTGCCCTATCCGCAGAAGATGACGCTCAAGGAGTGCCTGCAGCTCTGCAAGGACGCGGGGTTCGAGGGCGTCGAGGTGAACTATGCCCTGGAGGGCGACCTCTCGCCGCAGACCAGCGAGGCGGGCATCAAGGAGATTGCCGCGATGGCCGAGAAGATCGGCATCAAGATCAGCGGCGTCTGCTCGTTCCTGTTTTGGCCGTATGCGTTCACGCACGAAGACCCCGAGCGGCGGAAGAAGGGCGTCGAGCTGGCCGGGCAGATGATCCGGGCCGCGCGCCTTTTAGGCACCGAGAATCTGCTGGTCGTGCCGGGCAGCGTTTATGCCCCGTGGATTCCCGAAGAGCCGCCGGTGCCGCACGACGTCGCGCTGGAGCGGGCGACGGCTGCCGTGAAGTCGCTCATCCCCGAGGCCGCGAAGCACCAGGTCTATCTCAACATGGAGAACATCTTTGCCAACGGCTTTTTGCACAGCCCGCAGGAGATGAACTCGTTTGTCGATGGCTTTGCGAGCGAGCGGGTGAAGGTCCATTTCGACACCGGCAACATCATGCAGTACCACTTCCCCGAACACTGGATTCCGATCCTCGGCAAGCGGATTCAGAACATCCACCTCAAGGAATACAGCAAGAAGCTGCACGAGTTCAACCTCAACGCCTTCCGCCTGCTCCTCGACGGCACGACCAACTGGCCCGCCGTCCTCGCCGCCCTCGATGCCTCCGGCTACCGCGGCTACCTCACCTTCGAGTACTTCAACCCCTTCCCCCACTGGCCCAAGGCCATCGTCTATCACACCAGCGACGCCCTCGACCGGATGCTGGGGCGGAAGGCGTAGGGTGGGACAAGGCCGCTGCGGCCGACGGCCCACCATTGCGCCGACGCCGATTCATGGGTGGGCCGGCGCTCGCGGACTCGCTGGTCCCACCCTACTTGACCTTGCTCCTACGGCGGCAAGACGTAGGATTCTGATGGCATTAGGAATCTGTGCGCCAGGAGTCAGCCGCATGTCTCAAAGAACCGAAGCGTTGCCCGTCCCCTTCCTGCGGACGGAGCTACCGGGTCCGAAAGCCAGCCAGCTTATAGCGACCGACGAGCAGTACACCTCGCCGTCGTACACCCGCGTTTATCCACTCGGCGTCGAGCGAGGTTATGGGGCGGTCATCGAAGACGTCGATGGCAACCGGTTCCTTGACTTTACGGCTGGCATCGCCGTTTGTTCTACGGGCCATTGCCACCCGCGCGTTGTCTCGGCCATTCAGCAGCAAGCCGCGAAGCTGCTGCACATGTCGGGAACCGACTTCTATTACGGCCCGCAGGGCGACCTGGCGAAGAAGCTAGCGCAGATAGTGCCGGGCAGCGGGGCCAAACGGGTGTTCTTTACGAATAGCGGGGCGGAATCGGTCGAGGCGGCGTTCAAGCTGGCCCGCTATCACACCGGCCGCCAGCACATGATCGCCTTCTTCGGTGCGTTCCACGGCCGCACGCTCGGGGCCCTCTCGCTCACCGGCAGCAAAGTCGTCCAGCGCCGCGGCTTCGCCCCGCTGATCCCGATGGTCAGCCACGTCGATTACGCCAACCCCTACCGGTCGGGAGTAAATTGCTGGCAGGACTCGCTCGGCCAGCTCGGAGACCTTTTCAAGCGCACCGTCGCGCCGCAGGAAGTGGCGGCGATCATCGTCGAGCCGATTCAGGGCGAAGGCGGCTACCTCGTGCCGCCCGTCGAGTTTCACCGCGAGTTGCGGAAGCTGTGCGACCAGCACAAGATCCTGCTGATCGCCGACGAAGTGCAGTCGGGCATGGGCCGCACCGGCAAGATGTTTGCGATGGAGCATTTTGGCGTCGCCCCCGACATCGTCTGCCTGGCCAAGGGCATCGCCAGCGGCATGCCACTGGGCGCGATCGTCGCCCGGGCCGACATCATGGACTGGGGCCCCGGCTCGCACGCCAGCACCTTCGGCGGCAACCCGGTCTCCTGCGTCGCCGCGCTGGAAACGATCAAGCTGCTCGAAGACGAGCTGATGGAAAATGCCCGCGTCGTGGGGGCGCATCTGAAGGGCCGCCTCGTCGAGCTGATGGGCCGCCACAAGCTGATCGGCGACGTGCGCGGCCTGGGCCTGATGATCGGCGCTGAGCTGGTCCGCGACCGCACGACCAAAGAGCCCGCCAGCACCGAACGCGACGAAATTGTCCAGCTCTGCTTCCGCAAAGGCCTGCTCATGCTCGGCTGCGGCATGAGCACCCTCCGCTTCTGCCCGCCGCTGGTCGTCACCAAAGAACAGTGCGACACGGCCGTAGCAATCATTGACGACGTGCTACGAAAATGGGATTGAACGGCGCTCGCGCTCGCAAGGTGATCCATGTTCGATGACGTTCTCTCCCGCCTGGGGATTCAGACAAATAACTCCGGCGCTTATGACGGCGGGTGGATCGAGGGGATGAAGGGTGACGAGATTGTCTCGCTCAACCCAGCAACCGGGCAGAATTTGGGCGCGATTGTGGCGGCCGGTGCGGCGGAGTACGAGCGAGTCGTCGAGTCGTCGCGGCAGGTCTTTCAGAAGTGGCGAGCCGTGCCGCCGCCGCAGCGCGGCGAGGTCGTGCGGCAGATCGGCAATGCCCTCCGCGAGCACAAGAGCGACCTCGGCATGCTGGTGACGCTCGAGACGGGCAAGATCAAGAGCGAGGGGCTGGGCGAAGTCCAGGAAATGATCGACATGTGCGACTTCGCCGTCGGCCTGTCGCGGCAGCTCTATGGCCTGACCATCGCCAGCGAACGGCCGAATCACCGCATGCTGGAGCAGTGGCATCCGCTCGGAAGCGTCGGCTGCATCACGGCGTTCAACTTTCCGGTTGCAGTCTGGGCCTGGAACGCGGCCGTGGCTCTGGTTTGCGGCGATCCGGTCGTGTGGAAGCCGTCGGAGCTGACACCGCTGACTGCTGTCGCTGTGCAGCACGTCGTCAACCGCGTGCTGGAGCCGCAAGGTTTGGGCGGAGTTCTGAATCTGCTGGTGGGCGCACGCGACATCGGCCAGAAGCTGTCGGCCGATTCGCGGCTGCCGCTCATTTCGGCCACGGGAAGTTGCGCGATGGGCCGCGCCGTTGGCACCGCGGTGGCGCAGCGGATGGGCCGCTCACTCTTGGAGCTAGGCGGCAACAACGGACTGATCGTGACCGAGTCGGCGAATCTTGACCTGGCGTTGCGGGCCATCGTCTTTGCCGCCGTCGGCACCGCTGGCCAGCGATGCACGACGCTCCGCCGGCTGATCATCCACGAATCGCTCGTCGATTCGTTCGTCCCGCGCCTCGCAGCGGCTTACAAGAGCATCAAACCGGGCAACCCGTGGGAGGACGGCGTGTTGCTCGGCCCGCTGATTCGCGAGTCGGCGGTGAAGCAATTCGAGGCAGCAATTGTCGCCGCTAAGGGCCAGGGCGGCGCGGTTGTCTGCGGAGGGCGGCGCATCGACCGGCCCGGTTTCTATGTCGAGCCGACGATCATCCGCGCGCAGCCGACGATGGCGATCGTGCAGCACGAGACTTTCGCGCCGATTCTGTATGTGCTGCCCTTTCGGTCGCTGGACGAGGCGATCGCCATTCACAACGGCGTGCCGCAGGGACTATCCAGTGCGATCTTCACCGACCGCTTCCAGGACGCCGAGGCATTTCTCTCGGCAGCCGGCAGCGACTGTGGGATCGCCAACGTCAACATTGGCACCAGCGGCGCCGAGATCGGCGGCGCGTTCGGCGGTGAAAAGGAAACCGGCGGCGGCCGCGAAGCCGGCAGCGACGCCTGGAAGGCCTACATGCGCCGCCAGACCTGCACGCTCAACTACGGCCGCGACCTGCCGCTGGCCCAGGGCGTGAAATTCGACGTAATTTGACGTCCCAAATCGCGGCACACAGTTTGCGGAAAACTCCAGCATGTCCGCCGCCAGCCGCAGCTTCCGCGAATCGAATCTGTTCGGGGCGCCAATCCGCGACCTCCAGCTCGCGATCGAGAACACTCCGCTCGCGCCGGTCATCGAAGAGTTCCGCCAAGAGCTGCGGGGCGCGGGACTGCGGCGGATCTCGCCCCGGTTTCACCTGTCCACCGAGTGGGGCGTGCCGTTCGGTACCGTCGTCATCGGCATTCCGTTCTATCTGGCCCGGCCCGAACTGACGGCGCTGCACGGCGAAGAGGTCGGCCACATCGAGGGCTTCAGCCGTCCGGACATCCTGCGTTACCTGCGGCACGAGATGGGGCACGTCATCAACTACGCGTATAAGCTGTTCAACGAAGAAGAGTGGGTGAAGCTCTTTGGCTCGATCACGCAGCCGTACCTGGAAGATTATCGGCCCCAACCGTTCAGCCGGCGGTTCGTGCGGCACCTGCCAGGCTGGTACGCCCAGAAGCACCCGGACGAAGACTGGGCCGAGACGTTTGCCGTCTGGCTGACGCCCGGCCTCGAGTGGCGCAGCGAATACGCCGCGGGTTCGGCCGCGCGGGCCAAGCTCGAATACTGCGACCGCACGCTCGAGCGGCTGCGCGAACAGGACCCGGTCGTGACGGCGACCGAGCTCGACGAGGACGTGGGTGAGTTGGCCTATTCGTTGGCCGATTACTACAAAAACCTTCCCGCGGAAACCGAAGTGTCGCCGGGCCTCGACGGCGACCTGCGGGCCATCTTCGACGACGTTTCGGAAGTCGTCGCCGACGCGGCCCGTGGCCAGACGCGGCCCGCGGGAGAGCTGATTCGCCGCCTGGAACGGCCATTGATGGCCGACATCTTCCGTTGGACCGGGCACTTTCCCGAAAAAACCCGCAGCCTGGTGCGACACCTCGCCGAAAGAGCTGACGCCTTGGCGCAGGTCTATCCGCAGTCGGCCGAGACGGAAGCCATCATGGCCGTCACGATCCTGGTCACTTCGCTGGCCATGAACCACGTTCACCGCGGCAGCTATTTCCCCGAACCACCCGCTGCGGTTTCGTC
>Ga0184625_10000844_pt1 | contig 12239 bp, 9 predicted proteins | sample PLM3_30_b1_FD_133151 | JGI IMG/M metagenome (GOLD analysis project Ga0184625, IMG submission 133151) | Groundwater sediment microbial communities from an aquifer in East River, Colorado, USA - PLM3_30_b1 | ecosystem: Environmental > Terrestrial > Soil > Riparian zone | place: USA: East River... | reverse complement strand
GTGGGCACTACCTCGACCAGTTCACCTACGCCGAACGGGCCACTGACTGGCGGGGCAATAACAACATTGCCGAGACGATGTTTGCCCAGTTGAGCCGCGAGCCATTTCCGATACCGGTCTGGGTCGTCGTCGGGGCGGGCACCGGCGGCACGTGCGCCACGATCGGCCGCTACATGCGGCTGAACAAGTTCCACACCCGGCTCTGCGTGGTCGATCCGGAGAACTCGGCGTTCTATGACGGCTGGAAGAACCGGGATGCTACGGCCACTGCGGCAGGGTCCAAGATCGAAGGGATCGGCCGCCCGCGGGTTGAGCCCAGCTTCATACCGTCGCTGGTTGACCGGATGATCGCGGTGCCGGACGCAGCATCGATCGCCGCCATGCGGTGGTGCACCCACAAGCTCGATCGCTGGGTCGGTGGGTCGACTGGCACGAACATGTGGGGTGTCCTGCAGCTGGTCGCGGAGATGAAGGACGAGGGAAGGCGCGGCAGTGTCGTCACCCTGCTGTGCGACGACGGCCGTCGTTACGCGCATACCTATTACGACGACGTTTGGGTCGCCGAGCGAGGTTGGGACCTGGCTCCATACCAGGCAATGCTCGAGGAGTTCGAGGCCTCAGGGGTCTGGCCAAGCGCCTGATCTGTGCTTCCTGTGCGGATCCCCGTCCCCCTCACCCGTCCCCCGACCTGTCGATTGATCAGAGTGCGCTGAAGATCAGGCCAGCTGCGAAGCCGATGGCGCTCGCAAGCTCGGCCAGCCCCGTTGCTTTGAGTACGCCAATAAGCGCCGGTCCACTGCCTCCGGAGATCACGACGCGAAGGGCAGGAATGATCAAAATCAGCCCGGCCAGCCCGAGGAGCGCCCACCAGGTCGTAAGGAACGCCACGATGATGATCAGCAACGCACTGAGTGCTACCAGGACCACGTACAAGGCCCGCGTCCTGGGATCCCCCAGCCTTGTTGCAAGGGTCCGCTTACCGACCTGCGCATCACCTCGGATGTCTCGCAGGTTGTTGGTCACCAAGATCGCGCACGCCAACGCGCCGACCCAAACCCCTGTGAGAAGCGTGGGGAGCGAGACCTTGCCGACTTGCACGTACGCGGTGCCGCAGACCGCCACCAGTCCGAAGAAAACGAAGACGAAGACCTCCCCCAAGCCGGCATATCCGTATGGCCGCTTGCCACCTGTGTAATACCAGGCGGCTAGCACGCATGCGACGCCGACGGCCAGCAGCCACCATTGCTGGGTCATGATCACAAGTGCCAGTCCGGCGACAGCGGCGACTCCGAAGCTGGCAAATGCTGCTCTCTTCACCAGTGGCGGGGATGCGAGACCCGAACCGACGAGCCGCAGTGGACCCACGCGTTCGGTGTCAGCGCCGCGAATCCCGTCGGAGTAGTCATTCGCGTAGTTGACACCGACTTGAAGCGCCAGGCTGACGACGAGTGCCAGGATTGCCGCGACCCATGAGGCGCCCTGCTCGAACACAGCTAGGCCCGTTGCCGCGATCACTGGAGAACAGGCCGCCGGCAGCGTACGCGGCCGCGCCCCGGCCAGCCACTGTGTCGGAGTCGGCCGGGGAGCAGTCTCGGCGGTCATCCGGTCGCCTGTCGCTCAGCGCGTACGTTCATGATTATCGATCTGATCGCTCGTCGATCGGGTTTGCCGTTGGCCAGCGACGGGAGCTGGTCGAGATGGATCAGTTCGCGTGGCATCGCGTATGCCGGCAGCGATTCCCGCACCACGGCCTGGAGATCGGCGAGCGAGCCTGGCGAATCCGAGACGGCAATGATCATGGTTCCCCACACCAGGTCAGGGACGCCCAGCACGGTGCCGCGAGCTCCATGCCGGGCCGCCCAACGCTGCACAGCCTGTTCGACGTCCGCAAGATCAACCTTGTGGCCCCCGGTGATCACAAGATCGTCCATCCGACCGAGGACCATCAGTCGTCCGGCGTCCCAATAGCCCCGATCCTGGGTGCGAAATCTGCCGTCCACAACAGCCTCAGCGGTGAGATCGGGGCGTAGCCGGTAGCCGGTAAAGAGAGTCGAACTCCTGATCAAGATCCGACCGTCGTCCGCGAGGTCGACAGCGACCCCTTGCAGCGGCTCGCCGTCATAGACACAACCGCCGCAGGTCTCGCTCATGCCGTACGTGGTCACGACCCTGATCCCTGCGGACGCGGCACGCTTCACCAGGTTGTCGCTCGTCAGGCCGCCGCCGACGAGAACCGCGCTGAAGCTCGCCAAAGCTGCGATCACCCCGCCGTGACGCAACGCTCGGTCGAGCTGCGCGGGAACCAAGGAGATGTAGCGCCGCTCCGACAGGATGCCGGCCACCTCCTGCAGATTCCTCAAATCGGAGTGGACTGGCACTGCACGCGTGCCGCCAAGACTGGCTCGAGCGAGCACCATCAGGCCCGCGACGTAGTAGCTGGGCAGTGCCAGCGCCCAGTCACCCGCTCCACCCAGCCGAGTGTGCGTCGCCTCCACAGATGCCCGGATTGCTGCGCGAGAGAGTACGACGCCCTTTGGTGCCCCGGTCGAACCGGACGTAGCGACCACAACCGCCGCGTCTGCCTGGACCACCGGCTGATCGGGCTGGAACATGGCGATCGCGCGAGCCCGCTCGATCGGGTCCGCCGGCAGCGTGGCGATGGGCGACCCGCCACTCAAGGATTCGGCGAGCGCCGCGGCGGCCTCCGAGGGGTCGACTGTGCGGAGCGATGCGAGTCTTGTGCCGGCTGCGCTCACGGCGACCAGATTATGCCCTGACCACCGCGCACGATTGGGTCAGACTGGGACCGTGCTGGAGGAGCCCCACTGTTACGCGCTCGGCTTGCGTACTCGGTTCCGTGGGATCACTGAACGACAAGGCATGGTGTGGCGCGGTGCCGCGGGCTGGGGGGAGTGGAGTCCCTTCCTCGACTATCAGGGAGCTGAGCTGGTGTCCTGGCTGCGCGCGGCCGAGGAGGCGGCCGAGCATGGTTGGCCGGCGCCCCTGAGGACCGAGATCCCGGTCAATAGCACAATCCCGGCGGTGGGTCCGGAGCAGGCAGATGATCTCACTCGCGCGGCCGGCTGCCGCACCGCCAAGATCAAAGTGGCCGAGCGAGGGCAAACACTGGCCGACGATCTCGCCCGTCTGGAAGCGGTACGCGACGCACTCGGCCCGGGCGGAAAAGTACGGATCGACGGCAACGGAGGCTGGAGCGTCGATGAGACTCTGCACGCCCTACGGGAACTGAATCGCTTCGATCTTGAGTATGTCGAGCAGCCGTGCGCCAGCGTCGACGAACTCGCCGACCTACGGCGGCGGCTGGCGCGGTCCGGGCTGAGCGTGCCCATCGCCGCCGACGAGTCCATTCGGCGCGCTCAGGATCCCTATCTGGTGGCCGAGCGCGAAGCAGCAGACATCGCCGTTCTCAAGGTGCAGCCGCTCGGTGGGGTACGCGCCTGCTTGCAGATTGCCGAGCGCATCGGCCTGCCAGTGGTCGTCTCGAGTGCGCTGGAGACCTCGATCGGGATCAGGGCCGGGCTCGCGCTGGCTGCTGCGCTGCCTGAACTGCCGTATGCCTGCGGGCTCAACACGGTCGCGCTGCTCGTCGATGATCTGGCCGTGGAGCCGCTGATCGCGGTGGACGGGGTGATCAAGGTCGGCGATCTGGCCGTTGACGAGGGAGCGCTGAACAGCCACCGGCCCAACGAGGAGGTGCAACGGTTCTGGCAGGCTCGTCTTGTGCAGACGCGTGAGCTGGCCGGTGGGTAACGCCACCGCGTGCGCGCGGGTGATCATCGAGGAGTTGATCAGCCGCGGCGTTCGCGATGTTGTGCTGGCTCCTGGGGCACGCAGTGCGCCGCTGGCGTACGAGTGCTTCGAGGCCGACCGCATCGGGCTGCTGCGGCTGCACGTCCGGGTCGATGAGCGTACGGCGGGGTTTCTCGGCCTCGGGCTTGCCAAGGGTTACGGTGCGCCAGTTGCCGTGTTGACTACGTCGGGAACGGCGACGGCCAACCTGCACCCGGCCGTACTGGAGGCCTGGCATGCACACGTGCCACTGATCGTGATCACAGCCAGCCGGCCGCGCTCCGTGATCAACACCGGCGCCAACCAGAGTACAGATCAAGATCAGCTTTTCGGTCGACATGTGCGTGGATTCGCTGCGCTGTCAGACGAGCTTCCCGATCATCGGACCTGGCGTTTCGAGCTGGCCCGGATCGTGACGGCAGCCACCGGGTCCAGGACGCGGATGCCCGGTCCGGTACAGCTGAATGTCGAGTTCAGCGAACCATTGACGCCGGCGGAATCTGCCTGGCCGCCGCCAGCTCCGGAGCTGGTCATCACGTCATCGGACGCGCTGGCAGAACCGGTGACGCTCTCCGAGGGCCTTCAGACGGTGATCGTCGCTGGGGACTGCCGGCCCGACCTGGGCGCCGGCATCGCTGATCTTGCCGCTGAGGCTGCAGTTCCGCTCTTTGCCGAGCCCTCGAGCAACGCGCGCCGCGGAGAAGCAGCACTATCCACCTATCGGCTGCTGCTCTCCTCGACGCTTGCGGAGGAGATCGAGCGTGTCGTGGTGCTCGGCCGGCCGACCCTATCCCGGCCGGTCACTCAGCTGCTCTCTCGCGACGACATCGAGCTCGTCGTGGTCTCCGCGTACGCCGACTGGATCGACCCGGGACGTGCCGCCTCCTTGGTGACGGACACAGTGAGACTGCCCGAGCCACGGGATCGAGGCTGGTTCGAAGCCTGGCGGGCGGGAAACAAGGTGGTCCGGGAGCGCCTCGACGCCCTGCTAGGGGCGCAGCCGTACTTCACCGGACCGGCGTTGGCAGCTGCCGTGTGGTCCGCTCTGGATGCTGACGACGCCCTCTTCGCGGGTTCCTCCAGCCCGATCCGCGATCTCGACCTCGCGCCGATCAACTTTGCTGCTCCACGGGTTTATGCCAATCGAGGACTCTCGGGGATTGACGGCAGCGTCTCTAGTGCGGCCGGCATTGCGCTCGCGTTGGATCGCCCGACCCACGCGCTGCTCGGTGATCTGACTGTGCTGCACGACGCGACCGGCCTGGTGATCGGACGCGAAGAGCCGCGGCCGAATCTCAGGCTGGTGGTCGCAAACGATGACGGTGGCAGCATTTTTGCCACCTTGGAGCAGGGCTTGCCTGCTCACATGGGTGCCTTCGAGCGATTGTTCGGCACGCCCCAAGGACTGCAATTCCAGGCATTGGCGGCCGCCGCCGGGATTGGTTATCGGCGCGTCCAGACCGCTGACGAACTGGCCGAGACGCTGGCGGAGCCACCCGTTGGGATGGAGCTAGTCGATGCCGTCATCGACCGTGCCCACCGTCGCACCCTCGATCAAGAGATCATTGCGCTCGCAGCCACGCTCTGACCTGGCTCGTGGCGATCACGTCATCCTCGTTGTATTCCAGCACGCGACGTCGAGCTTGCGCGCGCACCTCAGCAGACTCCCCGTGCACCGCCTCGGCGAACCACAGCTGCGAATTCAGCCCTCCTGGATCGACGTCGCGCCAACGAAAACCCACATGCCGCGCCATCAGCTTGAGCCCAAGGCCGCTGACACCGAAGTAGTGCGCCTTAACGATCTCGAGCAGATCGACAAAATGCTCCTCCGCGTACGCCGCAGCCCAGTCGAACAACTCATCTCCCTCGCGGGCGGCAAGCTCGCTGATCTTGGCGACCTCATATTCGCTGTAGTGAAACACCGCCACCGAAGGCGTGCAGTCGACGACGCTGCGGAGCCAGCTGAACGCGTCAGTGGCGAGCGCCGCCTCGCTCCGCTCATCAAGATCATCAAACCGACTGAACTCGTGATAGACGGCGGCTTCATCGCCGGCGTGCTGGACCAAGAATCCCCACAAATAGATTCGGCCATCCGCCGAGCTCTCAATGTCGAGGTCGATCTCTACCTCGGCCTGTGGCACTTCGATCGGACCGGTCGTCTCCCGATCAAACGAGCTTCCTTCCAGCAGCATCCGCGCCCGACGTGCTGCCACCCTGATCCGGCCTTCCGCACCGCCGCGATGGCTGACCTCGGGTAGGTACCACTCCAGCAGCTGATCAAGGTCGGTATTCGCAAGGTCGGTGATGGTCGCGATGCCGTGGCGTCGCAGCGTCGCAATCTCTCGCATGTCCAGTGGGCTCTTGTCGATGCGCAGGCTGACGTCATCGGGGTCGAGCTGGGGGAGACAGTGCTCCCACCACTGGCAGCGCGGGCATTCCTTGTTGACGATGGGGTGGACCAGCAGCTCGGGGTCCTGGTCGGGCCGGCCGGTCTGTTGCTGCGCGACGGCTGCGATCCTGACCCGGAATGCGTGCTCGTAGTCATAGCGCTCAAGGAAGCTGCGTAGCCTCCAACCATCGGGGCTGCTGCGAGAGAAGGTCCGTACCTGCGGCTTGTCGAGATCGGCCCACGCCAACACCGGCGCGTCGAAGAGATCATCAGTCCCGATGACGCCGGCGAGCGCCTGCTCCGCGCCGAACCCGCAGGCTTCAAGCATGCGGTGATAGTGAGCCAACTGAAGAAAGTCACCGGAGCGGCTGTCGATCCGGAGTTCGTACCCCGAGACGCCGAACGCTGCTCCAGCGCTGGGGTCGGTCAAAGTCGAGTAGCGCAGCACCCGCGGGTCTTCGCCGTTGCCGTCCGCCGGCCGGGATCGCGCGATGATCCTGTGCCACTTCACTTCCACGGGGTGGTAGGCAGGCGAGCGGCTCGAACCCTCGACGCTCCGGACCAGCAGATCAGGAGAGCCCACCCGGTGACCGGAAAGATCAACGGGCAGGCAGCCGCCGATGATCACGTGAGCGCCGGAGCTCATGGCCTTGACGCAGGCCTCGATCTGCACCTCGGGGGTGTTGGAGGAGAGCGGTCGAAGATCGACAACGCGTCCCAGGCAGGAGGTGATCAGCTGCTCGAGTACGGCTGCCTCGAACTGGGCACCACCGTCGAACAATTCTGCGAGTCCGTCGCTGGCAGTGACCGAGGCGCCCGCATTCGGCGCCGTTAGGGCAACCATGGCGTTGAAGGCGTTCTGAGTCTTGACTGGACAGCTGCGCCCCGCGTACGCGCCGAGCAAGATCGTTCCAGGCGGCGCCGTTGCTGCCGTGGCCTCCAAATTGATCACGGCCGGGCCCGATGCAGCGCGACGATGCCGCCGGACAGGTTGCGCCACTCAACGTCTCGCCAGCCGGACTTCTCGATCATGGTGGCCAGTCCCTGCTGGTCCGGCCAGGCCTGGATCGACTCGGCCAGGTACTCATACGCTGCGGGATTGGAGGAGACCAGCGACGCGACTCGGGGCAAAGCGGCAACCAGATAGTTGGAGTACAGAGTGCGGAACGGCTCCCAGGTCGGTGTGGAGAACTCGCAGACGACAAGCGTGCCGCCAGGCTTGATCACCCGCCGCATCTCGCTCAGGGCAGCTGCTGTGTCCTCGACATTGCGGAGCCCGAAGGAAATGGTGACCGCATCGAAGCTGGCGGCGGCGTACGGCAGCTCGAGTGCGTCGGCGGCGACGAAGCTCAGATCCGGTCGGCGTTGTTTGCCGACCAGCAACATGCCGAAGGAAAGATCGGTGGGAATCACGGTGGCGCCGCGCTGCGCAAACGGCTCACTCGAGGTGCCAGTGCCCGCAGCCACATCCAGAATCAGCTGCCCGGGCCGTGGCCCGACAGCCTGGACAACTTGCCGGCGCCAGGCTCGATCCTGGCCGAGAGACAACACATCGTTGGCCAGGTCGTACCGCGTAGCGACGCGGTCGAACATCGCGACAATGTCGCCACGCCGCTTGTCGAGCGTGGCGCGAGCCGAACCGGCCCCATCAAAACCGGCCCCGTCAAAACCAGCATTGTCAGCCTCGGACACACAAACAGCCTCCCACGCACCACTGACAGGCCATGGTCGCTACCCTTACGCGCTCCATGCCGGTGTGAGTTGCCTATTGTTAACGGCGTGGCAGTAGTTGACGACTACTTCGAGAGCCTCGACGCCGAGACCAAGGCAGCATTCGAACACATCCGGAGCCTGGCGTTAGACATCGTGCCCGACGCCGAGCAAGGCACCAGCTACGGGATGGCGGCGCTTAAGTACAAGCAGAAACCTTTGCTCGGTTTCGCGGCTGCGAAGCGTCATCTGAGCGTCTTCCCCTTTAGTCCACGGGTCGTCGATGAGGTACGCGACCGGCTCGCTGGATACGAGCTGTCCAAGGGGACGATCCGGTTCACCGTCGATAAGCCCCTCCCGGACGACGTCATTCGTGACGTTGTCATGTTCCGCGTGGCGGAGATCGTTGGTTGAGGCCACGATCGCCGTATGGTCACCGACCAGAGGCCTCAGCTGGATAGCTGAGTAACTGTCTGGATGGTTGCAGGCGTTGGCTGCGGGGCTCCGCCGGCAGCTTCAACGCTGACCGCGAGGCTGGTCACCCCACTCAGGGTCTCGCGGAAGAACTGCTTGCGATCGCCGCCACCGGCCACCAGATTGTCCGGGATTGGGCGTTCACCCTCCAGGGTCCAGAGCTGGTACGTCCTATCGGAGCCGACGGCTGGTAGGTCCTTGCCGATGAAGAGGGCCCGATTGAGGCTTCTCGAGACCACAAAGGAGATCTGGCCGCCGTCCTTCATCGTGGCCGAGTACGTCTGAACATCGGGCGCAGTGAGCAGTTCGGTCTCGGCCGCCTGCTGAGCCACTTGCGCCTGCCGAGTCTGGACGAGTGTGTAGACCACACCACCCAGCGCGATGGCAGCGGCCACCACCGCCGCTACCAGGACGCTAAGGATTCGGGTACGCCGTCGCTGCCGACGCAACGCCAGCTCATCGACCGGACGCCCGGACTCAGCCGGAACGGCCACGGTGCCAGGAGCTGTTGACTCCGCGAGTGCAGGCTCAGCTGGAGGCTCCGGAGGCAGTGGCCTGATCTCGGAAATGGCAGCGAGGACCGACTCGCGCAACGCCGTCGGCGGCGGAGGCACACTCGCGAGCAGCGACAACTTGGCAGCCGTTTCGCAGAACTCCACAACCTCGCGGCTGCAGGTTGGGCATACGGCCAGATGCGCCTCGAACTCCTCCAGCTCATCAGGGTCGAGCGCATTGACCACATAAGACCCGACGGCGCCGTGGATTTCGCTCATGCTTCCACCCCCAACGCGTCTCGGAGCCCGATCAGCCCATCACGGATTCTGGTTTTGACCGTGCCAAGGGGCAGCTTCAGCAGCTGCGCCACCTGGCTTTGGGTATAGCCACCGAAATAGGCGAGCGTCAGCGCCTCCCGCTGGATCGCGGTCAATGAGGCCATACCCTTCCTTACCCTCTCAATATCGAGTCGTTGCTCCACGCCGTCCCACACCTGATCGATCTCGCGATCGCCGCCGTGGAAGGCGTATCGCTCGTCCCGGGCCATCTCGCTCGAGACCGACCTCACCCGATCGACAGCGCGCCGATGCGCCATGGTCGTCATCCAGGCAATGACGCTGCCCTTGTCCGGTGAGTAGCGGGCGGCCTGCCGCCACACCTCCACATAGACCTCCTGGGTCACCTCGGCCGCATGATCGGGCGAGCGGAGAACTCGCAGGATGATGCCATGGATGCGCTGGGAGGTGAGATCGTACAGTTCAGCGAATGCGTCTTCGTGGCCGCGAGAGCAGAGCGTCATCAGGTCGACGAGATGAGCCGCCTCGGCCTCGCGACCGCTCGACGTGTTGCGATGCCGCGCGGATCGGGAGGGCTGACCCTCCGAATCCGGTGGCACCGACGAGACGTTCACAAGATCGAAGCTCTCACGATCGACTGCGCTGATTTAGGACGTCTGCAGCAACACGCTGGCGATGGCGTAGCTCATGGTCATCGGTGCTTTCCTCCAGGTATGGGGTTCGGCGGCAGTCCGCCCCGTCTTGTCTGAATTCGTCGCGGCATCCACTTTGGGATTGGTGATCCGCGTAACGTGTTCCCGGCGCGTACGTCGCAGAGCGTCGTCGCCAACCTCGCGGCCCCAGACCGTGGGCGAGGGATGCGGAGAGACTGATCCGGGCTTCTTGCCGGAAAGGGGCAGAATCGCCTCCATGGCCAAACGCACGACGATCCTCAAGGTCTCCGGCTTGCGCCGGGCCTTCGGCCCGAACACCATTTTCGACAAGTTCAGTCTTGAGGTGCGCACTGGAGAGGCGATCGCACTCACCGGGCGCAATGGTGCCGGCAAGTCCACCTTGCTGCGCTGTCTGGTCGGCGCGGACCGGCCAGACGACGGCAGCGTCCAGGTCTGTGGCAACCCCATGTCGGAGGCTTCGCCGGAGATCAGGCGCGACGTTGCCACAGTGATCGACGATCTTGACTTCTTTCCTGACCTGAGCGTGGTCGAGCATCTGGACCTGCTGGCTCGAGCACACGGGATCGCCGACCCGGACGATGTGGTCGATGAGGTGCTGGAGGAGGTCCAGCTGGTTCCGCAGTCCGGCCAGCTGCCCGGCACGCTGTCCTCTGGTCAGCGTCGCCGGCTGGCTCTGGCCACGGCGTTCGTGCGCCCGCGCAAGCTGTTGATCTTGGATGAGCCCGAGCAGCGACTCGACACCGAAGGTGTGGCCTGGCTGGCGCAACGGCTGAAGTCCGAGCGCCAGAGGGGTTTGGCAATCGTCTTCGCCAGCCACGAGCCGGAACTGGTCGAGACCGTGGCCACCCGGGTCGTCCAGCTCGGAGCACCGCGCGGATGAGCAGTTTGGAAGCGGGCGCCGATGACTTCGCCTACCAGCAGCCACCTGAGCCTAGAGCGCTGACCCCGGCCAGCCCTCGTGAGCTAAAGAGGCTGATCAAGGACTGGCGTTCTGGCCGGGCCACCCGCAACGTACTTCAGGCGATGAGTGACGCGTACGTTGCTGTGTTCGGCGCCGCAATGATCGGCGCCATGGTGGTCAATGTGATCTTGAAGGCACAGCGCACGATCGCACAGTGCACCTCGGTGTCCTGTTTGTCGGCGCGGGCTGTCCTGCCGTGGGCAGCGTTCGCGGCCACCGTGGCAATGGCGCTGGCGGCTAGCCGGCTGTTCGGGCCGGTACTGGCGTCGGCCGCCGAAGGGTTCTGGCTGCTCGATGCGCCGATCTCCCGCACCAAGCTGCTCCGCTCCCGTCTGGTCGGAGCCGTGCTGGCGGCATTTCTGGGTGGCGCGGTCGTCGGCGCGTTGATCTCGGCGTTGACCGGTTCTGGACTGATCGAAGTGCTGGTGTGGGCAGGTGCTACGGCACTTTCGGCGGCCGCATCGGTTGCCTTCGCTGCCGCACAGCAGGGCGTCGAGCGTCACGTTTTGACGCGCGTGGCGGCCTACGTCTTCGGGCTCTTGGGCCTCGGTGCCCTGTTGAGTGTGGTGGGCGTTGCGGCCGGGTGGTTCAACCTCAGTCTGTCGGACAACGTCGGCATCGAGCTCGGTGTGATCATGATGGTCGCTTCCGCACTGGTGCTGCTGGTCAGCGCAGTGCTGGCAGCACGCCGGCTGAGTCAGATTCGCCGGGCCAGGCTGCTGAGCGGAGGGGCATTGGTGAGCGGGATTTCCGGCGCATTCTTCGCCCTGGACATTGGCCTGGCCCGCGACATCGTTGTCGAGCGGCGCGCCATCGAGCGCGGCCACGTGCATCCCAAACGCGGCAAGGGCTTGGGTCTCGAGGCGCTCATCTGGCGGGAATGGCAGCGGCTGTGGCGGTTCCCGCAGCCCTTGCTTGTGCTGGCCGGGACGATCGTTGTTCCGTACGCCGCGGACGCGCTCGGCATGAGTACGCTCACCCCGGTCTTCGCAGCACTCGCCCTGTTCGGCGCAATGATCCCGCTGCTCGGCGGGCTCCGGGTGCTGACGCGTACCGGTGGATTGGCCCGCTGCCTGCCCTTCTCTCTCGCCCGCATCAAACTCGCGTCGATCGCCGTACCCGCAATCTTGGCCGGCGCCTGGGCGGCACTGACGAGTGCGGCCTACCTCGGTTTTGGCGACGGAGCCGTCGACCGTACGGTCCCCGAAGCCGCACTGATGGCTACCGCGGCGGCGGCGGGGGGGTTGCTGGCAGCGGTGCGCTGGACTCAGGCGAAAGGCGTGGACTTCGGAGCGCCCATGGTCGCCAGCCAAGCCGGGGCGTTCCCTCCGGGTCTAGTGACCAATCTGTTCCGCGGCTTCGACGTTTGCCTGCTGACCACGGCGCCCATGCTTCTCGGCTTCTCACCCTTCTGGTCGCTGGCGATCGCT
>Ga0184625_10000843_pt1 | contig 12250 bp, 10 predicted proteins | sample PLM3_30_b1_FD_133151 | JGI IMG/M metagenome (GOLD analysis project Ga0184625, IMG submission 133151) | Groundwater sediment microbial communities from an aquifer in East River, Colorado, USA - PLM3_30_b1 | ecosystem: Environmental > Terrestrial > Soil > Riparian zone | place: USA: East River... | reverse complement strand
CTTCACGCTCAAGCACGCCGCGGGCCTTAAAACCGCGCTGGCTGAAGGCATCTATGGCGATCTCGATGAGGAGACGGTCGATTCCGTCCTGGCCGAGGCTGGCCGCTATGCCAGCGATGTGATCGCGCCGCTCAATAGCGTTGGCGACAAGTTCGGCACGCCTTTCAATGACGGCAAAGTCACAACCCCGCCGGGCTGGAAAGACGCCTACACGTCCTGGGCCGCAGCGGGCTGGAACGGTCTCGCCGCGCCGGCCGATTGGGGCGGCCAGGATCTGCCGCATGCGCTGAACGCCGCCTGCATCGAAATGTGGAACTCCGCTTCCATGGCGTTCGGAATCGGACCCGTCCTGACCATGGCGGCAATCGATGCATTACACGCCTATGGCAGCGACGCACTGAAGAAGAAATACCTCGGCAAGCTCATCAGCGGCGAATGGATGGGCACCATGCAGCTCACCGAGCCGCAGGCGGGGTCCGATGTCGGGGCGTTGCGCAGCAAGGCGGAGCGCGCAGGCGACGGCAGCTATCGCATCACCGGATCAAAAATTTTCATCACCTATGGCGAACATGATCTGACCGACAACATCATCCATTTTGTTCTCGCCCGATTGCCCGATGCGCCTCCGGGCACCAAAGGCATTTCACTATTCCTGGTACCAAAGGTGATGCCGGATGGCACACGTAACGACGTGCGCGCGCATTCGGTCGAGCACAAGCTGGGTATCCATGCCTCGCCGACTTGCACCATGATCTATGGTGACCATGGCGGCGCGGTTGGTTTTCTCATCGGTGAAGAAAACAAAGGCATGGCCTGCATGTTCACCATGATGAATCGCGCGCGGCTCGCAGTGGGCTTGCAGGGCGTCGGCATCGCCGAGCGTGCGACCCAGCAGGCCATTGCCTATGCGCGTGACCGCAAGCAGGGCCCGGCCGGCGCCATCATTGCCTATCCGGACGTCAGGCGCATGCTGCTCACAATGCGCGGGCTGACGGGCGCGGCGCGTGCGATCTGTTATGCAACCGGAATTGCCATAGATCGGTCGTTGCGTGCGAAAACGGACGCCGCGCGCAAGAGCGCTCACGAGCGCGCGTCTTTGCTAACACCGGTCGCCAAGGCTTTTTCAACGGATATCGGCAGCGAAGTCGCGTCCCTGGGCGTACAGGTACACGGCGGCATGGGGTACATCGAGGAGACCGGTGCAGCCCAACATTACCGTGATGCACGCATCGCCGCGATATACGAAGGCACAAATGGGATCCAGGCAACCGACCTTGTGACCCGGAAAGTGCCGCTCGAGGGCGGCAAAACCGTTGCTCTTTATATCGACGAGTTGCGGCGCACCGTGAAGTCGGTGCAGTCGAGCAATGCCACCGAATTCGGCGAAGCGGCGACGCGGCTCGGCGAAGCGGTGGACAGCCTCGAGCGCACCACACGATGGTTGATCTCGCAGAAATCCTCCGACGCCGCGCTCGCCGGCGCGACGCCCTATTTGCGGCTTTTCGGAAATGTCGCCGGAGGCTGCATGCTGGCCGAGGATGCACTGGCGTCGCTTCGCGCCGGAGATGGTGCCAGCCGGACTGCGCTGGCGCGCTTTTTTGCCGAAAATATCGCAATTCAGGCGGGCAGCCTCGAGCGCGGTGTCATCGATGGTGCCGAAAGCATCAATGGTGCCCAGGCTGCGCTCGCAGAGTGATCAGGGAACATCACGCCGATGTCATTAAAGGGCAAAACCCTCTTCATCACCGGCGGCTCGCGCGGAATCGGTCTCGCGATCGGGCTGAAGGCCGCGGCCGAGGGCGCGAATGTCGCGATCGCCGCCAAGACTGTCGAGCCGCATCCCAAGCTCGAAGGCACGATCCACACCGCCGCGGCAGAAATAGCGAAAGCGGGCGGACGTTCCTTGCCTCTGGCGGTCGACGTGCGCGACGATGCGGCGGTGCAGGCTGCGCTTGACGAGACCGCGGAGAAATTCGGTGGCATCGATATTGTGGTGAACAATGCCAGTGCAATCCAGCTTACGCCGGCTACCTCTACAGACATGCGGCGCTACGACCTCATGCAGCAAATCAATGCGCGTGGCACGTTCATGGTCTCGAAATTTGCAATTCCGTATCTCGCGCGCTCGGCCAACCCACACATACTGATGCTCTCTCCTCCCCTCGACATGGCGGAAAAGTGGTTCGCGCCTCATACCGCGTACTCGATGGCCAAATTTGGCATGAGCCTCGTTGTCCTCGGGCTCGCGGGCGAATTGCGCGGGAAGATCGCAGTCAATGCTCTATGGCCGCGTACCACGATCGCAACCGCCGCAATCAAGAACTTGCTGGGCGGCGACACCATGATCCGCCGATCGCGCAAACCGGAAATCCTGGCCGAAGCCGCCTGCCGTATTTTCGAGAAATCCAAAACCTTCACGGGGAACTTTCTGATCGACGATACCTTCCTGGCCGGCGAAGGCATTCGCGATTTCGATCAATATCGCGTGGATCCCAGCCAACCACTTCAGGTGGATTTCTTCGTGCCGGACAGCAGCCCGCCGCCGAAGGGCGTCAGCCTGAGCGCAAAATCGCTATAACCACTTCCACGAAAGCCTGTGAGCGTTTAAGTCTAGTCAATGTCTACGCTCCTCCTCAGCCATCCCGCGTGCCTGAACCATCTGACGCCTGCCGGGCATCCGGAGAGGCCGGACCGTTTACGCGCAATTGAGCAGGTCCTGGAGGACGAAAAGTTTCAATCTCTGGCAAGGGTCGAGGCTCCGCGCGCGCCGGTCGATATTATCGCGCTCTGCCATCCGATGGATTACGTCGAAGCAATCAAGGACGCGTCTCCCGCCCAAGGTCTGGTGCGGCTCGACGCCGATACGGCGATGTCGCCGGGCAGCTACGAGGCGGCATTGCGCGCGGCCGGCGGCGCGAAGCTCGCGGTGGACGAAGTCATGTCCGGAAAGGCGGCGAATGCTTTCGTCGCCACCCGTCCGCCGGGACACCATACGGAGACGGCGCGGCCGATGGGCTTCTGCCTGTTCAACAACGCGGCGATCGCTGCACGCTATGCCCAGAAGACACACGGGGTCGAACGCGCCGCCATCGTCGACTTCGATGTCCATCATGGCAACGGCTCTCAGGATATTTTCTGGTCGGATAAGAGCGTGATGTATTGCTCGACCCATGAGATGCCGCTTTATCCGGGCACGGGCGCGGTCCGCGAACGCGGAGAATTCAACACAATCGTCAATGCGCCACTTTCGGCGGGCGACGGCGGCGAGGCTTTCCGCGAGGCCTTCGAGACCGTGATCCTTCCGCGCCTGCGCGAATTCAAGCCGGACTTCCTCATCATTTCAGCTGGCTTCGACGCGCATACTCGGGACCCGCTCGCCAATCTAAATCTTGTAGAGGCCGACTATTCCTGGGTCACCAAGAAGCTGATGGAGATTGCGGACACGAGCGCCAAAGGACGCGTCGTTTCTCTGCTGGAAGGCGGTTACGATCTGCAGGGATTATCACGCTCGGTCGCGGCCCACGTGAGCGCGTTGATGCACGGCTGAAGAATACGCGCTATCTTTATAGTCCTGTGGCCGCCTAGGATACGACCTACGAATCGCCGGAAATAGACATGGCCGAGAACAACAACGTCGACGTGAAAAAGATGCCCTTCGAGCGGGCGATCGAAGAGCTGGAATCAATTGTCAAGCGCCTGGAAGAAGGCAAGGTCCCGCTTGAGGAGTCGGTGGCGATCTACGAGCGCGGCGAGGCGCTGAAGACACGATGCGAAGAGCTGCTGCGACAGGCGGAGGCACGGGTCGAAAGGATTACTCTTGATTCCGGCGGTAAGCCGACCGGAGGCGCGCCTCTCGACGTGGATTAATACCGTTTTGGCTCCCCCGAAGCGGCCTTATGTTGAATTGCCCGCGATAGCGCTTTTGGTGTAAGTCATTTGGCCCGCCCCGGCGCAGTCCTGTCGTTTTCAAGTTTGTTGGAGTAGTTCTTGACCGAGTCTTCCAAGACACCGCTGCTCGACCGCATCACGCTGCCGAGCGATCTCAAAAACCTGTCGGCCGAGCAACTCAGGCAGCTTGCAGACGAGCTCCGTGCCGAGACCATCGATGCGGTTGCCAAAACGGGCGGCCATCTCGGTGCAGGCCTCGGGGTGGTCGAGCTCACGGTCGCGCTTCATTATGTGTTCGATACGCCCGCCGACAAGTTGATCTGGGATGTCGGCCACCAAAGCTACCCGCATAAAATACTGACCGGCAGGCGCGACCGGATCCGGACCCTGCGCCAGGGCGGCGGATTGTCCGGCTTCACCAAGCGCGCCGAGAGCGAGTACGACCCCTTCGGCGCCGCGCATTCGTCCACCTCGATTTCCGCCGCGCTGGGCATGGCGGTGGCACGCGATCTCGACGGCCAGAAGCATAACGTGATTGCCGTTATCGGTGATGGGGCCATGTCAGCCGGCATGGCCTACGAAGCGATGAATAACGCCGGCGCGCGAAACGAGCGGTTGATTGTCATTCTTAACGACAACGACATGTCAATCGCTCCGCCGGTCGGCGCCATGTCGGCTTACCTGGCGCGGCTCATCTCCGGCAAGACGTACCTGACGCTGCGCGATATCGGAAAGCAGCTTGCGAAACGACTGCCGAAATTTTTCGAGAAGAAAGCTGTGCGCGCCGAAGAATTTGCACGCGGCTTCTGGACAGGGGGCACGCTTTTCGAGGAGCTTGGGTTCTACTATGTCGGCCCCATCGACGGGCACAATCTCGACCACCTCCTCCCGGTGCTGCGCAATGTGCGCGACGCCGAGGCGGGACCGGTCTTGATCCATGTGGTGACGCAAAAGGGCAAGGGCTACGGACCGGCGGAAACTTCCGCCGACAAATATCACGGCGTGGTCAAATTCGATGTTGCCACCGGCGCGCAGGCAAAATCGAAATCGAGTGCTCCGCAATACACCAAGGTATTCGCCGAGAGCTTGATCAAGGAGGCGCGCAAGGACACCAAGATCGTCGCCATTACGGCGGCAATGCCGTCAGGCACCGGTCTCGATCTTTTTGAAAAAGAGTTCCCCGATCGATGCTTCGACGTAGGCATTGCCGAGCAACATGCCGTGACCTTTGCCGGTGGATTGGCCGCCGAAGGATTCAAACCCTTCGCTACGATCTACTCGACGTTTCTGCAGCGCGCCTATGATCAGGTCGTGCACGATATCGCCATTCAGCGCCTGCCGGTGCGCTTTGCGATCGACCGCGCCGGCCTGGTGGGGGCCGACGGGCCAACGCATGCCGGTGCATTCGACGTCACATACCTTGGCTGTCTGCCCGGATTTGTGCTGATGGCGGCAGCCGATGAAGCCGAGCTGGTGCACATGGTCGCAACGGCCGCGGCCATCGATGACCGGCCGAGCGTTGTGCGTTACCCGCGCGGCGAAGGGCGCGGCGTGCCAATGCCGACCGAAGGCAAGCCGCTCGAGATCGGCAAGGGCCGCATCTTGCAGGAAGGTGACAAAGTTGCGTTGCTGTCATACGGCGCTCGGCTCGGTGAATGCCTCGCAGCCGCCAAGCAACTCCAGGCGCTTGGTCTTTCCACCACGGTTGCCGATGCGCGTTTTGCCAAACCCCTCGATGTTGACCTAGTCGCACGGCTGGCGCGCGACCATGAGGTCCTGATCGCCATCGAGGAAGGTGCGATCGGCGGGTTTGGAAGCTATGTGCTGCAGACGCTGGCCGAGCAAGGCCTCCTCGATCAAGGTCTTCGCGTGCGCTGCATGGTTTTGCCCGACCTCTTCCTCGATCAGGATACGCCCAACGCGATGTATGCGACGGCCGGGCTCGATGCCCGTGCGATTGTCGCCAAGGTGTTCGAGGCCCTGGGCAAAGACGTCGGCGCCGAAACGGTAAAACTCGCCTGACGGTCAGAGTCTTCTTTTACGGGGTACTTTCTTCCCTTCCCTACGCGCCTCCGCGAGACCGATCGCTATGGCCTGCTTGCGGCTGGTGACTCTTTTGCCGCTGCGCCCGCTTTTAAGCGTGCCTCGCTTGCGTTTTCTCATCACGCGTTCCACGTCTTTCGAAGCGCCTCTCGAATATTTACGTGCCATACTACTTCTCCTCAGACCGACAATGATGGCAGCCGTGGCAGGTGCTGACGGCGGCAGCTTGCTAACCACGTCCCGCGCGGATCATTGTTCCCGAAGCGAAGACATGGACGGAGATATGCCTGCACCGCGCCAACGTGCCGATCGCCTGCTGGTCGAGCGCGGCCTGTTTGAAAGCCGCGCCAAGGCGCAGGCTGCGATCGAAGCCGGTCTCGTGACCGCGAACAACCAAATTGTACGCAAGGCGTCTGAGGAAATTCCGGCGGATGCCGCGCTACGCGCAAGCGCGGCTCATCCTTACGTGTCGCGGGGCGGCGTCAAGCTGGCGGCGGCGCTCGACCACTTCCATCTGGACCCGAAAAATCGTGTCTGTCTCGATGTTGGCGCTTCAACCGGCGGATTTACACAGGTCCTTCTGGATCGCGGCGCCCAACGGGTCTATGCGGTCGATGTCGGTCATGGGCAAATGCATAAATCGCTACAAGCGCGCCCGGAAGTTGTTTCGCTCGAAGGTACCGATATTCGTCTGTTGTCTCCTGCGCAGCTCGAGGAAGCGCCGGATTTCGTTACCATCGATGTCAGCTTCATCTCGCTCAAGCTTGTGGTGCCGTCCGCCATGACGCTCGCCAAAACACCGACCAATCTCGTTGCGCTCATCAAGCCGCAATTCGAAGCCGGCCCCAGCGCCGCAAAAAAGGGCATCGTGCGCGATCCCGGCGTGCACGCCGCCGTCTGCGATGACATGACCAGGCTCGTTGCTGAGCTCGGCTGGAGAGTGCTCGGGATCATCCCCTCGCCCATCGAAGGCGGTGATGGCAATGCCGAGTTCCTGCTCGGAGCCAGGCGTGACTGAGCAACTCAAAATCGTTCGTCTGGGTCATCGCGGGGATGGTGTCGCCGACACGGCTGAAGGGCCCGTCTATGTACCCTTCACGTTGCCCGGCGAGACGGTCACGGTCGAGCCCGTCGCCGGCCATCCCGATCGCCGGCATCTGGTGCACATCGACAAGCCGAGCCATGAACGCATCGAACCTGTTTGCAAACATTTCGGTGCCTGCGGCGGCTGCGCGCTGCAACACTGGTCGCTTGCAGAATATCATTTGTGGAAGCGCTCACTCGTGGTGGAGGCCCTGGCACAGGCAGATGTGGTGGCGCCGGTCGGCGACCTTATTGATGCGCATGGCGCGGGCCGCCGGCGCGCGGTCCTCCATGCCCGACGTGGGACCGGCGATGTTCTCGAAGTCGGCTTCACGGCGCCGCGCGCTCATCACATCGTGGCAATCGACGCCTGCCCAATTTTTGCGCCTGGCCTCGCCGGCGCAATTCGCGCGGCGTGGGCCATTGCCGAGACGCTCAAACCGACCGGAAAGCCACTCGATATCCAGATGTCGGCAACGGATTCCGGCCTTGACGTCGACGTACGCGGCTCCGGCACGCTTAATCCGCAGCGCCTTGCCACGCTCGCCGGTATCGCTGTGGCCCATAACCTCGCCCGTCTCACGCGCCATGGTGAACTGGTGGCACAGCGTACGCAGCCTCTTTTGCAGGTTGGCCGGGCTCAGGTGCCGCTGCCGGCCGGTGCGTTCGTGCAGGCCACGGCCGAGGGTGAAGCAACACTGGCGCGGCTGGTCATAAGCCAAGTCGGCAAGGCCAGACGCGTTGCGGATCTGTTTGCGGGAATCGGGCCGTTTGCATTGCGGCTCGCCGAGACCGCCCGCGTCAGCGCAGCGGATAGCGATGCCAATGCGGTCAAGGCCCTCGAACGTGCCGCCGCGACCACGCGAGGTCTCAAGCCGATCGAAGCTCAGGTCCGCGATCTCTTCCGCCGTCCTTTTATGGCGAGTGAACTGAAGGTTTTCGATGCTGTCGTATTTGACCCGCCGCGCCAGGGCGCCGAGGCACAGGCGCGCGAGCTTGCGAAAAGCACGGTGCCGATCGTGATCGCAGTGTCATGCGATGCCGCCACTTTCGCACGCGATGCAAAAATTCTGATTGGCGGCGGTTATAAGATCGACGGCGTCACACCGATCGATCAGTTCCGCTATTCCCATCACGTGGAAATCGTGGCGAAGTTCGAGAAGTAGCTCACTGGAAATCGATGCCGCCGCCCCAGCGCTCCTGCCATATCCTCTCGCCAATCGTGCATGAAATACGGGAGCCCTTCGATGCGGCGGGAACTATTCGCGCTTGCGGCTGGCGCCCGGCGATTTCGAGCACCAACTTCGTGCGCGTTGCTTCAATGAACTTCTCGCGTTCGCGTATGGGAATGACAAAAGAACCCGGGCCGCCGATCACGCAGTCCTCGTAGTAGATGTCGAGCTCTTCGAGATCCATGGTGCCAACGTAAGGGCGCTTGAGCATGATCGGCAGGCCATTGATCGTGATGCCGGCGGCCAGCACGTCGTCGCGCGTCGGCACGATCAGCGGGCCGGCATTATTCGCGCCGTCACCGGAAACATCGATCACCCGACGCAGACCTTTGTAGCCGCTGTCGTCGAACAGCGGCTTGGCAAAGCGAAGCGCGCCGGAGATAGAGGTGCGCGAGGCACGCCGGTATGGCGCGCGCGAGATCTCGGCGGCGACCGCGTCCGCGGCCTCCGGGCCGTCGATCAATCGCCAGGGCATCACAATTTTCTGGTCGAATTGGCCGGCCCATTCAAAATAGGTGACGGCAATCCTGCCATTTGCCCCCTGGCGCAATGCCTGCAGGAATTCCTTCGAGGTGAGCGCGAGAACATAGCCTTCCCGTTGCAGCGCCTGTTCGTCCGGATCCATCGAGTAGGACACGTCGACCGCGATCACGAGCTCGACATCGACCGGAATTGCGTTAGCGCGCGTATCTGCGAAGTGCCGCGTGGTTGGCGCAGCCGACGCCGCCAGCGCCAAGCCAAGGGCCGCAACGCCTATGATAATTGCCAGACTACGTGGATTCGTGCCCATGCCCGAATGCTGGCATGGCGCACGGGAGAAAAAAAGACCTCAGACTTAGTCTTGGTTGCGCGCGACCTTTTCCGCTAGCTTTCAATCGGTTCGGTCGCCTCGATCTCGATGCCAAAGCCACCGAGGCCCACGTAAGTTCGCTTGGTGGAAGCTAGCAACCGGATCGAGGATATCCCCAGGTCTTTGAGAATCTGTGCGCCGAGCCCTATCTCGCGCCACTGCCGCGAACGCGCGGCATCGGCGCCCGTGTCGCCTTCGTGCGGAATTTCGGCCACCGGCACGCCGGCCGTGCCGTCGCGCAAGAACACAATCACGCCGCGGCCGCTTGTCTTGAATCGTGCGAGGGCCGCGTGGATTGGCTTGGCACCGCCGAACACGTCACCAATAACGTCAGCGCGATGCAAGCGCGCCAGCACAGCCTTGCCGTCGCCGATATCGCCGTAGACAAAGGCCATGTGATGCACGCGGTCGAAGGGCGTCACATAGGCATAGCCTTTGAGCGTGCCGATTTCCGATGCCACATGAAATTCGCCGACCCGTTCCACCAGCTTATCGCGGTTCTGGCGGTAGGCGATCAGCTCGGCAATCGAGACCTGCACCAGCTTGTGCTTCTGCGCAAAGGCGACAACCTCCGGACCCCGCATGACCGAGCCGTTGTCGTTCATCAGTTCGGCGAGGACGCCGACTGGCGGCAATGACGCCAATCGACAAAGATCGACACAGGCCTCGGTGTGTCCGGAACGCATCAAAACACCGCCGTCGCGCGCAACCAGCGGGAACACGTGACCTGGGCGAACAAAATCGGGAGCCCCGCTGTTGTCGTTGGAGAGCGCGCGCACTGTGTTACAGCGCTCCTCGGCCGAAATACCGGTGGTAAGACCATGACGGACATCCACCGACACCGTGAAGGCCGTGCCGAGCGGCGCTTCGTTGTCAGCCACCATCGGTTCAAGATGGAGGCGGCGTGCTTGCTCGGCGTCGAGCGGCGCACAGACTATTCCCGATGTATTCCGGATGATGAATGCCATCTTTTCTGGCGTGCAGTGCGAGGCCGCGACGAACAGGTCGCCCTCATTTTCCCGGTCGTCATCGTCGGTAACGACCACGATCTCGCCCTTGGCGAAGGCCTTGATCGCGGCTTCGACGCGTTGATGGCTGTCGCGCACGGCTCTACCTCGAAGGCGGCGTCACGCGCCGGGCTTGAACGGCCACGCCGTCCCCTCGCCGACCTGGCCACGATGCATCAGATAGTGGTCGGCCAGCACACATGCCACCATGGCCTCCCCGATCGGCACCGCCCGAATGCCTACGCATGGATCGTGACGGCCCTTGGTGACGATATCCGTGTCGTGACCATAGCGATCCACAGTCTTGCGTGGCGTCAATATCGAGGATGTCGGCTTGACCGCAAAACGGGCGATGATCGCCTGCCCGGTCGAAATGCCGCCCAAAATGCCGCCGGCATGATTTGACAGGAACACAGGCTTGCCGTCATTGCCCATGCGCATCTCGTCGGCGTTTTCGATGCCGCTCATGGACGCTGTGGCGAAACCGTCGCCGATCTCGACGCCCTTGACGGCGTTGATGCCCATCAGCGCGGAAGCGAGATCCCCGTCGAGCTTGGCGTAAACCGGGGCGCCCAGCCCTGCCGGCACACCTTCGGCCAAGACCTCGATCACCGCGCCGCAGGACGATCCCGCCTTGCGCACCCCATCGAGATAATCCTCGTAGAATTTGGCCTGCTTCGCGTCGGGGCAGAAGAACGGATTTCTGTCGATCTCATTCCAATCCCAGCGCGAGCGATCGATCCTGTGCGGGCCCATTTGAACCAAGGCGCCGCGCACGGTGAGGCCGGGCACGATCTTGCGTGCTATGGCGCCTGCGGCGACGCGGGCCGCCGTTTCACGCGCCGATGCCCGCCCTCCGCCGCGATAGTCGTGGATGCCGTATTTGACATCATAAGTGTACCCGGCGTGGCCAGGCCGATACTTGTCCTTGATCTCGGAATAGTCCTTGGACCGCTGATCGACGTTTTCGATCATCATCAAAATCGGGGTGCCGGTCGTGACCTGCGTACCGGTCGCCTCGTCGACAAACACGCCGGACATGATTTTCACCGCATCCGGCTCCTGCCGCTGGGTGGTGAAACGCGATTGTCCGGGCCGCCGGCGATCCAGTTCGCGCTGGATATCCTCCTGTTTGAGCGGAATCCGCGGCGGGCAGCCATCGACGACGCAGCCAATGGCTGGCCCATGGCTCTCGCCGAAGCTCGTAAACCGGAAAAGGTGGCCGAAAGTATTGAACGACATGATGGTTCCGCACTTGCTCGGTTTGGTAACGCGCGCTCCCGCGCCGGTCAATTAAACGGCAAATGCGCGTGGATACTTGCAACCTGTACGTCATCTTCCCTTCCAAATTCGTTGCCGGCGGCGACCTGCGCTGAATAGACATTCAGGTCGCTGAACGAAAATTAATAAGAAGCTGAACGCCTGTTAAGCTACGGAAAGATAAAGGTTTTTTCCATTTTTCTCATTGCGAAGGCGAGTCACATCATCTATTTAGAGGAGGTTGGTTTGGGGGAACGCCCGGAGTCCAGAAATCCCATGCCGGACAAAATAGCTCCCGCCATTCGTGTGGATCGATTCAAGAGGACAAACCCAATGCGCAAGATCACTGCAATTGCTGTCGCGCTCGGCTTCCTCACCTCGGTGAGCCTGCCCGCGTACGCGACACCGGTAGTCAGCGGCATCGTAAAGAGCGATGAGCTGTCCGCCGCCAAAAAGAAAAAGAAGAAGAAGGCCGACCTTGGCGTGACCGACCTGTCGGCCGCCAAGAAGAAGAAACAGAAGAAGACCGACCTTGGCACGAGCGATCTCTCGGCTGCCAAGAAGAAAAAGAAGAAAGCTGACCTTGGCACGAGCGATCTCTCGGCTGCCAAGAAGAAAAAGAAGAAGGCTGACCTCGGCACCACCGATCTCTCAGCCAAGAAGAAGAAAAAGAAGAAGGCCGACCTCGGCACCACCGATCTCTCAGCCAAGAAGAAGAAAAAGAATAAGAGCTCTGAGATCTTCTATCGTATCGCGGCCTAACTAGACTTATCGCGCATTGCTGCGCGTACCGACGGCCGGACCAAAAGTCCGGCCGTTTCCTTTTTCCGATGATGGCTACGTGTGGCGCGTCAGCCGCTCGCCTTCGAAGACATAGACGACGCCCT
>Ga0184625_10000842_pt1 | contig 12254 bp, 9 predicted proteins | sample PLM3_30_b1_FD_133151 | JGI IMG/M metagenome (GOLD analysis project Ga0184625, IMG submission 133151) | Groundwater sediment microbial communities from an aquifer in East River, Colorado, USA - PLM3_30_b1 | ecosystem: Environmental > Terrestrial > Soil > Riparian zone | place: USA: East River... | reverse complement strand
GACTCCGCCTCGATGTAGTCCTGGTAACTTTGCCCCGCTCGCCGGCTGGTTCCCAGGACAATTCCCGCGGCCAGCTCGTCGTACGGAACGTTCGCGCTCACCCGCCGCGCGATCCACTGATACCAATTGCGGGAATATTCTTCGGGCGGCGCCTGATCCTGGAAATGCCGCGGCGAGTTGCCGGTGATCTCGCAGAGCTTCGTGGTCCAGCGGGCGACGTAGGTGGGCCGCGCCAGCAATTCTTCGATCTTGTCTCGCCTCTTCGCGACCGATGGATCGGCGACGAAGGCCCCGATCTCCTGAGGAGTCGGCAAGGTGCCCGTCATGTCGAGGCTGACGCGGCGGAGGAATTCCGCATCCGAACAGAGTTCCGCAGGCACGATGTGGAGCTTGCGCAGCTTGGCGACGACCAGCTCGTCGATCTTGGTCGGCGTCGGTATGGCCGGATAGGACGCGTCCGAATGATCCGAGAGCGGGCGAAAAACCTGCGCCACGGCGACCGCGCTGTCGTAGAAGGCGACAACGTGCGTGTCGCCGCGATCTTTGCTCGTTACCACCCCTTCCGCATCGACCTGAGCAATCGACTCGTCGCCGACCTGATAGCGGCACAGCGGCGTCACGTCTTCGGCGGAGCCATCTGACCAACGGGCGACAATGCGGAGGGCCACGCGCTCGCCGGCGCCAGAGAAAACCACCTCCGCGGGACTGACCTCCAGCCTGACGCTGCTGGCGCTCCCTTCCTGGACGCCAGCGGCCCCGGCTTCAATCCATTTCTTGATGAGGTTGTATTGCCAGCTGCCGATCTCGATGCGCTGCCCGCCGCCATGCTCGTCCCCGTGCGTCGGCTTGAAGAGCATCAGGCTGTCGGCGGCACTGGCGATGTTGGCCCGCGGCTTGGTGCCGCCCGTCAGCGCCTCGTGGTCCGCCTTGAAGTCATAGCCGAACAAGGAGAGCCGGAATCCGCCCTGCCCCTGGAACGAGCCGTGGCAGGCGCGACCATTGCAGCCGATCCGACCCAAGAGAGGAACAACATGCCGCTGGAAGTCGGGCGCCCTAAGCCCATCGGCAACAGCAAACCGCTGGCGCGCGGACGGGATCGGCTCCGCCGCACCGGCAGACAAGCACACGCCAAGCAGTAGCGAGACTAAGGGAGTCCCGCGAACGGTTTGCCGGCCATAGAGCGCTAGGTATCGCATCGTCGTTCCAGGCGGTGTTATTGAACGCCCCAATCCCTTGCCGCCAAACAGCGACAACCAATATCCGTATTTCTTAGATGATTGAACGGCTGCGACTAATGCCCCCCTGTTGAGAACTTCAGACTATCGTTTGAACTGAGGTCTTCGAGCGTTCGTCCTAAGTCATGACGACGACAGGGTTTAGCCCGTTCCAGCCGGGAATGAATTCGAGCCGCTGGGCCGCCAATACGTCGCGTAAGTGGCCGATTTGTCCAAGTTTTCTTCACGGCCGGTCGCGGGCACGCTGCGTGCAAGCGAAAACGCGCCATGAAACGCCGTCAGGTTTCGTTTCGCCGCCGTTTCGCCGTGGTCCTCGATAGCGAGCGCGCCCAGGCCGCGGAGATGGTCCTGCCACCTGGAAAGTCCGAGGGCGGCCCAGGCAATCGGCATCAGGGCGCCGATCAGTGGTTGTTCGTCGTTTCCGGTGTCGGACGGGCGACGATCAACGGGCGAAAATATCCGCTGCGGGCCGGCACACTGTTGCTCATCGAGCGCGGCGACGAGCATCAGATCGACAACACCAGTCAGCGACAGCGCCTCGTCACGCTCAATCTGTACGTCCCGCCGGCCTATACGCCAGCGGGCAACGAACGCAAGGCAGGCCAAGCCTCCTAACGAACGTGTCCCTTAGGGAGTTGCTGCGACAGTTTGAAGTGCCCGGTGTAGCGCGAGCCGCCGAATTGCCCTTGAAATGTGCGGGGCAATTCGCCGCTCAGCGTACCCTTCCAGTCGTATTGAGCGCCGTCGATCGTCGCCTGGCCGCGCAGGTTGTCTGGCGGGCCGCTGAAATCGACGGTGTAGTCGAACGGAACGCCTTGCCAGACGCCGGAGAATCGGCCCCGCCAGTTGTTGCTGCCCAGCGGCGTCACGACGCACGTCATCGTTCCATCCAGCTTGCGATTCGTCGTGTGCCACTCTCCCACATAGACATCGTCGGCGCCCCATGCCGCCACCGGCATTACACCTAGGAGCGCCAAGGCGAGAATGCTCGCGGCACGCATGGGCGTCCCCTTCTGTTCGTTGCCACTGGTGGTCACTGCGTCGAAAAACGCAAACGACATGCCGGCGCAAGTCCGGGGCGGCACGCGATTCGCGTATTTAGCCCTATGCGAAACGGGTTCGGGGTCGAAGAAAAAACGACGCCAGGCATGGCCGCTGAAGGACCATTATGTTTCAGTTCCTGCCCTGGAAATTCATCGTCAAGCGGGCGGCGCGGGCCTATGGGATCACCGATCCCGCTTTGTGGCTAGCGCGGATTCGCAGCTTTGCGCAGCCCTCGGAAGTGGCCGAGCCGATCGAGCTCTTGCGGGCCGGCATCCTGTTTCATGCCCGCGGCATCGTCAATACGAAGGCCATTCAGCACAATCTCGATTGGGTTTGGCCCTATTGGGTCGAGCGGCAATTCGACCCGGAAGACATCTCGTTCATTCCCCGCGGCTTTGCGATCAGCCATGTCAACCTGACGCATCGCAACTGGACGGCCATCGGCCTGCCGGACCTGTCGATTTATCCGATCGTCGATCCGCGCGGGCTGGTGACGCCCCTCCAGGACGGCTGGTCGCTCGATTTCTGGCTGCTCGACTCCAGCGGCCAAGCGCTCGTTCCCAGCCGGCTGCACGGCGACGAGGTGCGGCAGACGCTGATCACGCGCGGCGAATTGGCCGTCGAGACGACGGCCAGGCAAAATGACCTGCTGCTGCGCAGCGTCGCCGCAGTCGTGGTTCAAGAAGGTCAACCGACCGTGACCATCGACGTCGCGGCGGAGCATCCACGTGGTGGCGCCCTCGTCGTCGCCGTGCGGCCCTATAACCCCGAGGGCGTGCAGTTCATCGATCGCATCGCCCCGCGGGCGGAAGGCAATGGCTGGCTGGTCAACGACCGCACCGAAGTCGTGCTCAGCCGGCCGGCCGAGCGGATGCTCGTCTCCGACTACGCCCGCGGCGACGTGTATCGCCTGCTCGGAGAATCGCCGGATTCTGCTCCCAATTCCACATCCGTGCGTTGCCAGGTCGGCCTGGCGACGGCCGCCGCCGTCTATCCGCTAAAGAACGGCAGCGCTGCAGTCACGGTCCGCGTGCCGCTGCAACAAGAGCTGGCGGCGCTGGGAAATCGGCAGACCTTTCACCCCGGCGCGACCTGGTCGCGAGCTTGCGCGGACGTTGCCGGGCTGCACGTGGCGGATGAGCGAATCCAGTTTTTGTACGACGCGGCCGTCCGCACGCTGCTGCTCCTGTCGGCCGGCGAAATCGTGCCTGGCCCCTATACCTACCGGCGGTTCTGGTTTCGCGACGCCTGCCTGATGATGAATGCCCTCTTGGCGATCGGTCTGACCGACCGTTGCCGGCGGGCGATCGGCAGCTTTAAGGACCGGCAGCTGGCCAGCGGCTATTTCCGGTCGCAGGAAGGCGAGTGGGACTCCAACGGACAGGTCCTCTGGATTCTCGACCGCTACCTGGCTCTCACGGGCGATCGGCTCTCGGACGAGCTGTTGCGAGCGATCGGCAAAGCGGTCACGTGGATCGACCGCAAGCGCTTGCGCGGCCCTGCGGACGCGCTGCACGCGGGTCTTCTGCCGGCAGGCTTTAGCGCGGAGCATCTCGGCCCCAACGACCATTACTATTGGGACGACTTCTGGTCCGAGGCGGGGCTCTTGGCGGCGGCTCGAATCTTCACGCGCTTGAGTCGCCCACGGGAAGCAGCCGACGCCGCGGCCAAGGCCGACGATCTGCGGCGGGCCATCGACCGCAGCATCAGCCGGATCCCGGCCTGGCGCTCGCTGGCGGGAATTCCGGCGTCGCCCTACCGGCGGATCGACTCCGGGGCAATCGGCTCGCTCGTGGCCGATTATCCGCTGCAGCTTTATCCGCCCGCCGCGCCGCCGATCATGGCCACGGTCGAGGCCCTGCTCCGCCGCTGCTTTCTGCGGGGCGCCTTCTTTCAGGACGTGATCCACTCCGGCTTGAATGCGTATCTGACGCTCGACGTCGCCCAGACGCTGCTCCGCGCGGGCGATCGCCGCTACGGCGATTTGATGCTGACCGTTGCCGAGCTGGCCTCGCCCACCGGGCAGTGGCCCGAGGCAATCCATCCGCACACGCTCGGCGGCTGCATGGGCGACGGGCAGCACGGCTGGGCGGCTGCCGAATGGGTGCTGATGATCCGTAATTGTTTTGTCCGGGAAGAGTCCGACCGGTTGATCGTTGGGTCGGGCATCTTGCCGGAATGGCTCGCGGGCAACGAGGCGGTGACCTTCGGTCCCACGCTGACGCCTTGGGGCAGCGTCACTGTGAGTGTCTCTCCACTGGAGGTGGAGCCGGTGCTGAAGGTCACCGGCCGCTGGTTGGGCGAGCCGCCGCGAATCGACGTGCAGCTGCCGGGCTTCCGCCCGCAGCAGCGCGTCGATGCCACCAGGCCGCTCATTCTCGAGCGGCTGGAAGCGGGCCAGAGCGAACTTCCGCATGCCGCCGCGTTTGCCGAGGGCCTGACGCCGTGAATGTCGTCATGTTGACCAATACGTACCTGCCGCACGTGGGCGGAGTGGCCCGTTCGGTCAGCACGTATGAAGCAGAGCTGCGCCGCCGCGGCCACGACGTGCGGGTCGTGGCGCCGCAATTCGAAGGCGCTCTCGACTCGAGCGATCTGGTGCTCCGCACGCCGGCCGTGCAGAAGTTCAACGGCAGCGATTTTTCGCTGACGCTGCCCCAGCCGGGACTGGTCGCCGAATTTCTCGACCGCGCACAACCCGAAATCCTGCACAGCCACCATCCGTTCTTGCTGGGGGATACTGCGCTGCGGGCCGCTTGGACCCGCCGGCTGCCCGTCGTGTTCACGCACCACACGCTGTACGAGCAATACACCCACTACGTGCCGCTCGATTCCGAGGCCCTGCAGCGCGTGACGGTGGAAATGGTCACCCAGTACGCCAATCTCTGCACGCACGTCATCGCCCCCAGCCAGAGCATTGCCGACTTGCTCGCCAAGCGCGGCGTGACGTCGCCGATTTCGGTCTTGCCCACCGGCATCGACCTGGACCAGTTTGGCGGCGGCGACGGCGGCGCGTTTCGCCGGCGGCACGGCATCGCGGCAGAGGCCCTGGTCGTCGGTCATGTCGGCCGCCTGGCCGGCGAAAAGAACCTGGCGTTCCTGGCGCGGGCGGTGGGGCTGTTCCTGGCGGAGCGGCCGGATGCCGTGCTGGTGGTTGTCGGCTCCGGCGACCAGCAGCAGGCCATCCAGCAGATCGTTTCGGAGCTGGCCGACCCGGGCCGTCTCATCCTAACCGGCAATTTGTCCGGCAGCGAACTATTCGATGCCTACGCCGCGATGGACCTGTTCGTCTTCAGCTCCCAGTCGGAAACCCAAGGCATGGTGCTCGTGGAGGCCATGGCCGCCAAGAGTCCCGTGCTGGCGCTCGACGGCCCCGGCGTCCGCGACGTGCTGAGCGGTGCCAACGGCCGGCTGCTCTCGGCCGATGCCACGGCCGAGGAATTTGCCGCCGCGATCGACGATCTAACGCGAGACCGCGCCGCCCTGGCCCAACTGGGCGAGTCCGCCCGCCGCTCGATCCAGGATTATTCCCTCTCCGCCTGCGCCGAACGTCTGCTGAACCTCTACGAGCGACTCAGCCAGGAATTCGTCGATCGCGGCCCAGCCGACTGGGATCCCTGGGACCGGCTGCTCCGGCGGATCGAGATCGAATGGAATCTGCTCGTCGAGAAGACGACGGCCCTGCGAGCGGCGATCGTCGATACGGAAGCGACGATGGCGGAAATGGATTGAAAAATGAAGTTACCCGCTCCCCCGACTAGGCGAAGAGAGCCTCGATGGGCTTGCCGGCGTAAATCGGGTGCGGGCGGTGGGCCGAGTCGTGGAGCACGGCCGTGTCGGGAATGCCCAGGGCGTGGAGCAGCGTGGCGGCGTAGTCGTGCGGTGTGACCGGGTTGGTCGCGGGATAAGCGGCGTGCTTGTCGCTGCTGCCATACACCGCGCCGCCGGCGATGCCGCCGCCAGCCAGGAGGCCACTGTAGCAGTAGGGCCAGTGCTCGCGGCCGCTGTTGTTCGCGCTGATCTCGGGCTTGCGGCCGAACTCGCCGCACCAGGCCACGATCGTCTCATCCAACAGGCCGCGATCGGACAAATCCGTCAGCAGCGCCGTTAGCGCGCGGTCGGCCGGCGGGATGAGGTCGTTCTTGAGCCGATTGAAATTGTTGCCGTGCGTGTCCCAGAACGATCGGCCGTCGTTGTGCCAGTTGACGCAGACCAGGTTGACGCCGTTCTCGATCAGGCGGCGGGCCAGCAGCACGCACTGCCCGTGGATGTTGCGGCCGTACCGTTCGCGGACGGCGGCCGGCTCCTGGGCCAGATCGAATGCGCCGCGGACCTGCGGCGAGCTGAGCAGCGACAGCGCTCGCGCGTGATGATTGCTGATTGCCGCCCGCGAGGCCATGCCATCGATGACCGCCCGCTGCTGGTCGATGCTTTTCAATAGCTCGAAGCGGTTGCCCAGCAGCTCCGGCGTAATTCCCGGCTGCAAGGCCAGCGCGGGCAGCTTCCAGTTGGCGTCGTTGGGATCGCCGGTCGCCAGGAGCGGATCGTATTGCGGTCCGAGCCAGCCGCCGTGCTGGCCCGGCGCTTGTCCGCCAGGTGCAGCCGGGTGATAGGCGATCCAGGGCAGCAGGACGAAGGGCGGCATCGCGCTGGCATTTGGACGAAGTTTGGCCAGGACCGAGCCCAGGTGCGGCGTATCGCGCGGGCTCGGCGGCGTGGCATCGCTATTCACCACCGGCGCGAGGTGGCCGGTGACGGTCGTGTGCCCACTGGAAAGGTGCGCCGGATCGTCGTGCCCCAGTGAGCGAATGACAGCGACTTTGTCCATCACGCCAGCCAGCTGCGAAAAGTGCTCGCAGATTTGCAGCCCGGGCACTTTCGTGGCGATCGGCTTGAACGGTCCGCGGACGTTGTCCGGGGCGGCCGGCTTCATGTCCAGCGTGTCGAGCTGGCTCGGCCCGCCCCACATGAACAGGAAGATGCAGCGCTTGGCCTTGCCGAACCCCGGCGCACCGCTGGCAATGCCCGCCTTGGCTTGCGAGGCCAGCAAATCGGAGAGCGACAGTCCCAGCAGTCCGGCCGCGCCAGCTGTCAGCACTTGCCGCCGTGAGCTGCCCGCCAGCTGGCGAAACTCGGAGCAGCCGCGATCGGATTGTCGGCGAAAGACCATAAACCACCTTCGATGCGAGCGTATCGTACCTTTCGGTCCCAGGGAAGGAAAGCTCTCCAGAGCTAGCAGCCGGCGGGCTTCGCCAGTTTATCTGGACACGGCGCGGCGAATTACCGACATTCCGCCGCCCCATCTGCCCTGGGAGAACGCGATGCGCTCGGTTTATATCTTGCCACTGATGGTTGTCGCTGCACTCTTCGCCGTCAGCGGCTGCGCCAACCCGCATCAGTACTGGGAAGCCCTGAAGGGCGAAGGCTTTCCGGAGTGGAATGAAAACATGGCCGCCAGCGCTGGCGGCGACGCCTCGAAGGCCAAACCCAGCGGCTTCTTCACCGACCGCCGCAGCGAGCAGATCGAGCAGCACCTCGGCGGCGGCTTTTAACTGCTTGATGCCTTCGCACTCCAAATGACCAATGACCAAGCCCCAATGACCAATTGGGGGATGCATCCACCGCCAGTTGACAAGCTGGCGCGATTGCAAGTCTCATGCTTGAAGATTGAAGTTGCAGCCAGTCCGGATTGGTCATTGGTGGTTGTTCATTGGTCATTCGTTCAATGTCGACATCCGCGCAATTCGACGAGCTTTGTGCCAGCGCCCGCGAAGCGGCCCTGCTGGAATCGATCGAGTCGCTGCTCGGTTGGGACGAGCGGACCTACATGCCGCCGGCGGCAGGCGAGTACCGTGCCGAGCAGATGACGTTTCTGTCGGGCGTCATCCACAAGCAGCGGACCAATCCGCGGCTGGGTGAACTGTTGGGCGAATTGGCGGGCAGCAGCCTGGCGAAGGATCCACACAGCGACGCCGGCGCGACCGTCAAGCAACTCCAGCGGGAATACCACAAGCGGGTGAAGCTGCCGCAATCGCTCGTCGAGGAATTGACGCGGGCCAGCGTGCTGGGCCAGCAGGCCTGGGTCAAGGCACGGCAGGACAACGATTTTCCCAACTTTGCGCCGCATGTGGAGAAGCTCTACGCGCTCAAGCGCGAGCAAGCCAAGTGCTTGGGCTATGCGGATCAGCCCTACGACGCCTTGCTCGACGATTACGAGCCGGACGCCAAGACGAAAGACGTGGCCGCCGTGTTGGCCGGCCTGCGGAGCGAGCTGGTGCCGCTGGTGCAGGCGATCATGCAGTCGGGCCGCACCGCGCCGCTGGAAATCCTGCAGCGCGAGTATCCGGCGGCGGCTCAGGAGGCGTTCGGCAAAGCGGCGGCGGCCGCGATCGGCTTTGAGTTCAGCCGCGGGCGGCTGGATGTGACGCACCATCCGTTTTGCAGCGGGATGGGCCCGCACGATTGTCGCATCACGACGCGTTATGACGAGCGATTCTTCAATACGTCGTTCTTCGGCATCCTCCACGAAGCGGGCCACGGCATCTACGACCAGGGGCTGCGGCCCGACCAGTTCGGCTTGCCGCCGGGCACGTACCTGTCGCTGGGCATTCACGAGTCGCAGTCGCGGATGTGGGAGAATCTGGTTGCCCGCTCGCGGCCCTTTTGGCAACACTTCTTCCCGCAGTGGCAGGCCACGTTCCCCGCCGCTGCGTCCGGCGTGAAGTTCGACGACTTCTATTGGGCCGTCAACCACGTGGCCCCGTCGCTGATCCGCGTCGAGGCCGACGAGGCCACGTACAACCTGCACATCATCGTCCGCTTCGAGCTGGAGCAGGCCCTGCTCAATCAAGAGCTGGCCGTCGGCGACCTGCCGGCTGCCTGGCGCGAGAAGTATCAACAGTACTTGGGCATCGAGCCCAAGACCGACGCCGACGGCTGCCTGCAAGACATCCACTGGGCCGCGGCCCTGATCGGCTATTTTCCGACCTATTCGCTGGGCAACCTCTACGCCGCGCAGTTCTTCGAGCAAGCCGACAAGGATCTCGGCGGCCTGGCGGCGATGTTCGCCCGCGGGGAGTTTCTGCCGCTGAAACAGTGGCTCAACGAGAAGATCCACCACCGTGGACAGCGCTATTCGTCCGCCGAGCTGGTACAGCTCGTATCAGGAAAGCCGCTCTCACCCGCGCCGCTGATTCGGCATCTGCGCGGCAAGCTAGCGCCGCTGTATGGGTTGTAGCTGACGACGCTGCCAGCGTCGTCAAGAGTTAGAGATATGCTTGCCAGGAGCAAACAGCGCCCAATCGAGGATGTATGTCAGCATGGCAACTGTTACGTCGTCTTGCACCACACTCGGTGCTGGCGCTCGCGCTGCTGACCGTCTGGGCTTCGCTGTACTGCGATCCCCGCAAGTACAAGATCTCACTGGGAAATGAGTTTCACATTAGCCTGCTCTACGGCCATGTCGTCTTTTTTAACGACCCGAAGTATGGACCATACCACGGGAGCATTGTTGGCTTCGCTGGTAACGAATATCCAAAAGCAACTGGTTACGGCTACGCATGGGGCATCTATTACCGGCATTTCGTCTGGCCAGAGTACAAGCTTTGGACCCTTGCCGTTACGTTGCTCTATTTCGTGGGCTTAGGGATATGCATTAGCGTCACGGCGCTCGTTCGATCGAGGTTTCGTCGCAAGTCGAAAATTCTAACTCAGGCACCCGACGACGCTGACAGCGTCGTCAACGGGCCAAACTCGCACAGATGATCTCTTTGTCGTTCCGCACGAAGATGCACTTATTGGCGTAGGCCGGATGGCTCCAGACGACGCTGCGGCCCATACCTTCGCCGGTCGGTTCCAGGAGGTGGGCCCGGCTGATCTCTTCGTACTTCTCGGGCGTGAGGCGGGCGATGATCAGGTCGCCGGTTTCGCTGAACAGGAAATAGCGGTCGCCGTTCTTCGTCAGGAAGGCAGTGCCGTGCGACTCGCGGCGGTCGCCGCCGGTTGTCGGCTTAAATGTCTCCCAGAGTCGTTCACCCGTTTCGAGCTTCACGGCCCGCAGGCAGCCGACCTGGCAATCGTTGCCGTAGATCACGCCGCCTTCGATCGCCGGCGTGCTGGCACCGCAATAGACGGCAGTGGTCGGCTTGCCGTCCCAGACGACGCTGGCCGCCGGCTTACCCGCATCGAGCTTGAAGAGCGCGGCGCAGCTGCCGATGCCGCTGGCGTAGAGATAGTCGCCCGACTTGACCGGAGCAGTGATCGACATCGCGTATTGCGGCTTGAGCGGCTCGCTCCAATAGACTTCGCCCGTTTCGGGATTGAGGCTGTTGAGCTTCTCGGGGTCCCAGATTAGCAGTTGCTTGCGGCCGCCGGCCTCGATCAACGTCGGCGGGCAGTAGCCGGGCTCGGATGCCTTCAGCGACCGCCACAGCTCTTTGCCAGTGTCTTTGTCGAAGGCAACGGCGACCGAGCCTTGGCCACCGACGAGGCAGATCAGCTTCTGCCCATCGATCAGCGGATGGCCGGTGAAGCCCCACAGCGGGGCCTCGATCTTGTACTCCCGCTTCAGCTCCTTGGACCAAATAACGTTTCCCTTATCGGCACCCAGGCAAAACAGGTTGCCCTCCGCACCAAGCGAATAGACCTTGCCGCCGCTGACCGTCGGCGTGGCTCGCGGGCCGGCTGGATACGAAATCTTGTAGGGGCAGTCGTACTCGTGCTTCCAGACGATGCTGCCGTCCGCCGCATTCAGGCAGAGCACCCGCTCTTGCCCTTTCAAATCGGCCCGCGTGGCGAAATCGTTCTTCGCTTCGCCACTCGTGCGGAGGTAGTCGGTGACATAGACTTTGCCGCCCGCCACGACCGGCCCGCTGTAGCCGCCGGCAATCGGCGTCCGCCACAGAATCTTCGGCCCGCCCGCCGGGAACTTCAGGGCGATACCGGTCTCGTGCCACACGTCGTCGCGGTTCGCTCCCAGCCACTGCGGCCAGTCGTCGGCCCGCAGAGAAACCAGTGCCTGCAAAATCAGAACGGATGCGACCGCTACGAGGCTTAGCCGCTGAGGCATGCCATTACTCCGTAAGAGAAGTGGAATGGCGCAATTAACGCGAGTGCGCTTGTGGCGGGCAAGTGGACCGGCCACAACCGCATCCCAAGCCGTTGCCGCGCAGCAACTTAGGCGAATTCTGCCAGCGGTGGCAGGGGCCTGGCCACAGAAAAATCGACGTGAAGCTGAAACATTTCCGCGCCTGTTGCGCCTTACTTGGGCACACGGTTTTGTCCTCGGAATCAGGAACTGGCAGACATGGCGGAACGATGTATTGGCCAGCGGGCGGTGGTGCTCGGTGGCAGCGTGGGCGGTTTGTTGGCGGCCCGGGCATTGGCCGACCATTTTCGGCAGGTGGTGGTGCTGGAGCGCGATCCTTTGCCGGATGAGCCGGCGGCTCGCAAAGGCACGCCACACGCACGGCATACGCACGGCCTGTTGTCGCAGGGGCTCGCCAAGCTCGAGTCCATGTTCCCCGGCATCGGGGCCGAGCTCGTCTCCCACGGCGCGGAGCAAGGCGACCTCGTGAAGGATTGCCTCTGGCATGCGACCGGCGGCTTTCATCAGCAGATCGCCAGCGGCCTGTTTGCCTCGGCCCAGAGCCGGGCCTTGCTGGAATGGCTCATTCGCCGCCGCGTCTCGCAAATCTCGAACATCAGCCTGCGGGGCGAGATCGGCGTGCAGCGGCTGCTGGCCGCCGGCGATCGCCCGCGAGTCACGGGCGTGCAATACGCCGACCGCACGCGAGAAAGCGGCGCGCTCGATGCAGGCGCCGCGTTTCGTTCCGATCGCACGGAAGCCCTCTCGGCCGACCTGGTCATCGACGCCACCGGCCGCGGCTCGCGGCTGCCGCAGTGGCTGGTCGAATTGAACTTCCCCAAACCGAAGGAAGAGCGGGTGCACATCGACCTGGCCTATGCCACGCGGCT
>Ga0184625_10000841_pt1 | contig 12288 bp, 11 predicted proteins | sample PLM3_30_b1_FD_133151 | JGI IMG/M metagenome (GOLD analysis project Ga0184625, IMG submission 133151) | Groundwater sediment microbial communities from an aquifer in East River, Colorado, USA - PLM3_30_b1 | ecosystem: Environmental > Terrestrial > Soil > Riparian zone | place: USA: East River... | reverse complement strand
TGGATAGGTCGCGAGCTAGGCCTCGCCGAGGGGGACGGCGGGGTCGGCCAGGCGGTGTGGGTCAAGCACGCGGCCGGAGGCGACGACCTCCTTGATCGGGTCGATCCCGTCGTCCCAGAGGTTGACGTGCATGCCGGCGAGCGCCCGGCCACCGCTAAGCCAGAACGCCTGGAACTCGCGACCGGCGAGGTCACCGCGAACGACCACTCGGTCGTACGAGCCGGGTGGCGCATGCCCGATGTACTCCATGCCGAGGTCGTACTGGTCGGTGAAGAAGTACGGCAACTCGTCGTAGACAACGTCTTGGCCGAGCATCGAGCGGGCTGCGACAGGCCCACCGTTGAGGGCGTTGGCCCAGTGCTCGACGCGGATCCGCGTGCCGAGGATCGGATGCTCCGCGGCGGCCACGTCACCGGCGGCGTAGACATCTGGTGCCGACGTGCGCAGCGACGCATCGACCGCCACGCCGTCGTCGATGGAGAGCCCCGCCCCCTCCGCGAGGTCGAGCGCCGGCCGGATCCCGACCCCGACGACGACCGCGTCGGCATCAATTTCATCGCCGATGGAATCGACCACCGAGAGTCCGCCCCCGACGGGCCGGAACTGGTCGACCCCGGTGCCCAATCGAAGGTCGACATTGTGTTCGCGATGCAAGTCGGCGAAAACCCTCGCAATATCGTCACCTAATACCCGCTGCAGTGGCAGGTCCGCCACCTCGAGCACCGTCACGTCAGCTCCGTGGTGCCGGGCCGCAGCCGCTACTTCCAGTCCGATCCAACCGGCACCGACCACGACGATCCGGGCTCCGGACGTCAATGCCGCCCGGATCCGGTCGGAGTCCGGCAACTCGCGCAGGTACAGGACGCCGTCGGATTCAGCGCCCGGGACGCTGAGGCGACGCGGAATGGATCCTGTCGCCAGCAGCAGTTTCTCGTACCGCAGCCGCTCACCATGGCCGAGCTCCACCTCGTGCGCATCTGGGTCCAGTGCCGTCGCGCGGGTGGACAGCCGCAGCTGAACGTCGTGTTCGTCGTACCACGCCTTCGGATGCACGAACGCCGAGTCACGTTCGTCGGACCCGAGCAGATAACCCTTGGACAGGGGTGGGCGCTCGTACGGGCGCTCAGCCTCAGCCGAGACGAGCACGACCTCCCCGTCGTATCCCTCGGCCCGAAGTGTCTCTGCGGCTTTGGCGCCGGCCAAGCCGCCACCGACGATCACGAACGCCATACCAGGTCACCTCACCTGTTGGGTACATCAGTGTCAACGGCTGCCGACCGCCTCCGGCTCAGCCACGAACCAGCCGACTGTGCCAGACATGGGCAGAGGAGTCGGTGAGGGAGGCCACCTGGTCCACGATCACCCGCAACCGTCCCCCATCGTCTTGTGCCGTCGACCAATCAGCTCGGAAGGAGGGGTCGAGACTTTCCGGGGCACTGGCCTGCAGTTCGGCGACCAACTCGTGCAGCATCTCTCGCTGTTTCGTGTAGAGCGGTGCCCGATCCGACGCCGTCATCACATAGACAGCTGCCAGACCCTTCAGCACCGCCACCTCGAGCTGTGTCGCGCGCGGGACGACGAGGTCGGCGGCAAAGCGTGTCAACTGACCGCCGCCGTAGGCAGCGTGAGTCGCGGACTGGGCATCGGCGGCAAATCGGCCGATCAGCTGGCTCGTCATGTCCTTCAGCGCCGCAAGGGTCCGGCGCCCGCCGTCGAACCCGCCGACCCAGTACGGCAGCGCTCGCAGCCCGTCGAGTGCGTCGAGCACTTCCTCGGGCGACGTCTCGTCGTCGAGATACCAGTCACACGTCAGCTCGGCGACTCTCGCCCGCTCGACGGGGTCGACGACAACCGCATCCGGGCCCAGCCGCTCGGCCACAATTGCGTCCTCCACGTCGTGCACGCTGTAGGCGACGTCGTCGGCGAAGTCCATCACCTGCGCCTCTAGGCACCGCCGCTCCCCCGGCGCTCCGGTGCGCATCCACGAGAACACCTCGGCGTCGTCGAGATAGACCCCGAACTTGGTGATGCCTTCTGCGCGAAGCCACGGGTACTTCGTCGCCGCGTCCAGGCTCGCCCGGGTGAGGTTGAGCCCGGCCGGGCGCCCGTCCGGATGCACCGCTTTCGCCTCCAGCCGAGTCAGCAGTCGTAGGGTCTGGGCATTCCCTTCGAAGCCGCCGATGTCGGCTGCAATCTCGTTCAAGGCGGTCTCGCCGTTGTGGCCGAACGGCGGGTGCCCCAGGTCGTGCGCCAGGCAGGCGGTGTCGACAACGTCGGGGTCGCAGCCAAGCGCCTTGCCCAGTTCCCGGCCGACCTGCGCCACTTCCAGTGAATGGGTCAGCCGGTTGCGGACGAAATCGTCCGTTCCGGGCGCGACCACCTGGGTCTTGGCGGCCAGCCGACGGAGCGATGCGGAGTGGACGACCCGGGCGCGGTCACGTTCAAAGGCCGTCCGCTCCGACCGCTTCGGCGGCTCGGGCGCCCACCGGTCGCGGTCGCTGTCCTGGTAGCCACTCATCACGCATCGTTTCCGTGATCTTGCGACGGCTACGGCGAACCGACGGCCGAAGCTATCGCAAGATGTGCCGCAGTCAGCGGCTGTCGCTACCCCCAGCCCGGCCAGCGTGGACGGAGGCACGCCCGGCCTCGAGGCGGGCGATCGGAACCCGGAACGGGGAGCAGGACACGTAGTCCAGCCCGACGGACTCGAAGAAGTGGATCGAATCCGGGTCACCGCCGTGTTCGCCGCAGATGCCGAGCTTGATATCCGGCCGTGCCTCGCGGCCCTGCTTGACCGCCATCGACACCAGAGCACCGACGCCATCGACGTCGAGCGACTCGAACGGGCTCACCCCGAAGATGCCGTTCTCCAGGTACTCGGTGAAAAAGGACGCCTCAACGTCGTCGCGGGAGAAGCCCCACGTCGTCTGGGTGAGGTCGTTGGTTCCGAAAGAGAAGAAGTCGGCTGCCTCGGCGATCTGGCCCGCGGTGACACACGCCCGCGGCAGCTCGATCATGGTGCCGATCAGGAACGACAGATCGACTCCTGAATCCGCGGCGACCTCCGCGACGGTCGCCGCGGCCATCTCACGGATGGATTCCAGCTCCTGCACTGCTGCCACCAGCGGCACCATGATCTCCGGCTGCGGATCCAGCCCGCGTTTCAGCAGGGTCGCTGCCGCCTCGGCGATGGCCCGCACCTGTAGCGAGAACAGTCCCGGCACGACGAGCCCGAGCCGAACCCCGCGCATCCCGAGCATCGGATTCTGCTCGTGCAGCCGCTGAACCTCGGACAACAGCGCCGCGGCCTCCTTGTCCGGCTCGCCGGTCGCTTCGCCTACAGCCACCTGGACCGAGAGCTCGGTGTAGTCGGGCAGGAACTCGTGCAACGGCGGGTCCAGCAGCCGGATCGTCACCGGATAACCGTCCATCGCCTCGAGGATCTCGGTGAAGTCCTGCCGTTGAGGCGGCAACAGTTCGGCCAGCGCGCGGCTGCGCTCGTCGTCCGTCTGCGCGAGAATCACCCGCTCGACGATCTTCCGGCGGTCGCCGAGGAACATGTGCTCGGTGCGGCACAGGCCGATCCCCTTGGCACCGAGCACGCGGGCGCGCTGTGCATCTTCGGGAGTATCGGCGTTGGCTCGGACTCCGAGCCGACGCCGCTCGTCCGCGCGGGTCATCAGCCGTTGGACGGCACTCACGACCTCCGCTTCGACCTCGGACAGGCCTTGTGGTTCGTTGCCCTGCAGTGCTCCGACAACTGCGCTCGGGACGACAGGCACCTCGCCGAGGAACACCTCGCCCGTTCCGCCGTCGATGGAGATGACGTCGCCTTCGCTCACCCGGACGCCGTCGCCCGTGGTGAACTCACGCGCGGCGTGGTCGACGCGCAGGGCTTCAGCACCGACGACACAGGTGCGACCCATGCCACGGGCAACTACGGCCGCATGACTGGTCTTACCACCACGGGAGGTCAGGATGCCCTTGGCAGCGACCATTCCCCGCAGGTCGTCGGGGTTGGTCTCCCGGCGGACCAGGATGACGGTCTCACCCCGGTCGGCCCAGTCGGCGGCCCGTTGCGATTCAAAGACGGCCTTGCCGACGGCGGCGCCAGGACTCGCGGCCATGCCTTTGCCGATCAGCTCGCGCGGAGCCTGCGGGTCGAACTGCGGGAACAGCAACCTGGCGAGCTGGTCGCCCGTGACCCGCGACAGTGCCTCGTCCTCGTCGATGAGCCCCTCGTCGACGAGTTCCCCGGCGATGCGGAACGCCGCAGCGGCGGTGCGCTTGCCGACGCGGGTCTGCAGCATCCACAGCCTGCCGCGCTCGATCGTGAACTCGATGTCACAGAGGTCCTGGTAGTGCCGCTCCAGCGTCGACATGATCTCCAAGAGCTGGTCGTAGGAGGTCTTGTCCAGCTGCTCGAGCTCGGCCAAAGAGAGCGTGTTCCGGATCCCTGCCACGACGTCCTCACCCTGGGCGTTCGGCAGGTAGTCGCCGTACACACCCTGCTGGCCGGTCGCTGGGTCCCTGGTGAACGCCACACCGGTGCCGGAGTCGGGACCCATGTTCCCGAACACCATCGCGACGATGTTGACCGCGGTCCCGAGGTCCTCAGGAATCCGCTCCTGCCGGCGGTAAAGCCTGGCCCGCTCCGTGTTCCACGAGTCGAACACTGCTCGCACGGCGAGGTCGAGTTGCTCTCGCGGGTTCTCCGGGAAGTCCCGGCCCGACTCGTCCCGGACGACCTGCTTGAACTCGTCCACCAGTTTCCGCAGGTCATCGACGTCGAGATCGACGTCGGATTCGACGCCCTTGGCCTGCTTCGTCTGGTCGAGCCGCTCCTCGAAGCGGTCGCCGTCGATGCCCAGCACGGTCTTGCCGAACATCTGCAGCAGCCGTCGATAGGAGTCCCAGGCGAATCGGCCGTCACCGGCAATGGACGCGAGGCCCTCGACCGACTCGTCGGTGAGCCCGACGTTGAGGACGGTGTCCATCATTCCCGGCATGGAGAACTTCGCGCCGGACCGGACAGAGACCAGCAGCGGATCCTGGGGATCTCCCAGTCGCTTGCCCATGCGTTCTTCCAAGGCAGCCAGGTGACTTTCGACCTCACCGGCCAGGCTTTCAGGCTCGCTGCCGGTCGCCAGATAGTGCCGGCACGCTTCGGTGGTGATCGTGAACCCGGGGGGGACCGGCAACCCCAAGTTCGTCATCTCGGCAAGGTTGGCTCCCTTACCACCGAGCAGGTCCTTCTGGTCTTTGCTGCCTTGCGAGAAGTCGAAGACGTACTGCGGCACAGGTCGGCCCTCCGTGAGCGTGCGATCTGGCCGGAGCCTAGCCGGTCGGCTCCTGACGCCTGCTCCCCGTTCCGTGCTGTGACTGTCAGCCGCCAGATATGCCGAGTTCCGCGTTGGCCAGACTGACCGTGGCGCCGTCGGCGTCGTCGAGCCAACCGTAGGGCAGCACGACAGCGCGCGGGCTGCCCTGTCGGCCTCGGGGTGTGCCGATCTCGGTGATCGGGAAAGGCTGGGCCGGGTCGAGCCGAGCCAGCAGCGCGTCGAGCCCGGCCAGAGTCGACACCATGCCGAGCGGCGCTCGGACCTCCGGCCCGACCGCGAAGCCCTTGAGGTACCACGCCATGTGTTTGCGCATGTCACGCAGCCCGCGGTCCTCCCCCAGCAAGTCAGCGAGCAGTTCCGCGTGCCGGCGGATCATGGCAGCAACCTCGCCCAATGACGGCAGCGCCGGCGCGGGCAGGCCCGCAAACGCAGCCGCCAGATCGCGGAACAGCCAGGGCCGGCCGAGACAGCCGCGACCGACGACAACTCCGTCAGCTCCGGTGCGCTCCATCAACCGCAGTGCGTCGGCGGCCTCCCAGATGTCGCCGTTGCCGAGGACGGGAATCTCGACGTGCCCTTTCAGGCGGGCAATCGACCCCCAGTCCGCGGCGCCGGAGTAGTGCTGCGCCGCCGTGCGTCCGTGTAGCGCAATCGCCGCGCAGCCGGCGTCCTGCGCGATCCGGCCGGCGTCAAGGTAGGTGAGGTTTTGCTCATCGATCCCCTTCCGTGTCTTCATCGTCACGGGGATCCGGTACGGAGCCGCTGCGGTCACCGCGGCCCGCAGGATTCGGTCCAGGAGTCCGCGTTTGAACGGCAACGCGGCGCCGCCGCCCCGGCGGGTGACCTTCGGAACTGGGCAGCCGAAGTTCAGGTCGACATGTGCGACCGCATGCTCGCCGGCCAGGATCCGCACGGCCTCACCGACGTAGTGCGGGTCGACGCCATAGAGCTGCACCGAGCGAACCGTCTCGGTCGGATCGAACGCGAGCATGGACAGGGTCTTCTCGTCACGTTCGACCACCCCCCGGGATGTGATCATTTCGCTGACGTAAAGTCCAGCACCCTGCTCCGCGCACAGCCGCCGGAACGCCGAATTGGTGATTCCGGCCATCGGTGCCAGCACTACCGGCGGCACGACGTCGATAGGGCCAAGCCGTAGCAGCCGGGTCAACGTCGACAGGGACATCTGGCCATCCTGTCAATTGTCTCGGCTGAGTTCCTGGTCGTGACGACGGGACGACGCCACAACGCCGCATCGTGTTCGTGACCTCGCGAGCCTGACCCGGCTCGCGGGAGTACTGACTCAGCGGACAATACGCGCAATCAGGGCCCCGATGGCAAGATACACCAACAGGCCGATACCCCAATTGACCACGATTTCGCGCTCGGCGTTGCTCTGCGGGAACATGCCCTGGAACGGCGTCGTCAAGAAGTCGCCGACCGTGACGATCGCATTGACGATCATGTTGTCCTGGTTTGCGCCTGCCAGCAGCAGGATCATCGCCAGCGCGATGAATGCGGCGATGACGCCGGTGATCACGAGTACGACCGTCGCGGCGGAATAGCGGGTCGCTGTGCGGAGCATTCTCGTTGTCCTCTCAGGGGAGGCCACGGCGCTCCAGCCGTGACTGTTGACCACCTCTTGCCCAGCGCAGGTCATCCGCGAAACGCGGAGGTCGATCAACAGGCGGGGAGCTGCTCGCCGACGTAACTCTCGACCCGGTCGAGGCCGATGCGATCCTGACGCATCGAGTCGCGCTCGCGGACCGTCACGGCGTCGTCGTCCAGAGTGTCGAAGTCGACGGTCACGCAGTACGGCGTGCCGATCTCGTCCTGCCGCCGGTACCGACGGCCGATCGCACCGGCGTCGTCGAACTCGACGTTCCACCGGGAGCGCAGCTGCGCTGCGAGATCTCGTGCTTTCGGTGAGAGGTCGGCGTGCCGCGACAGCGGCAGCACTGCGACCTTCACCGGCGCGAGCCGGACGTCGAATCGCAGCACGTTCCGCTTGTCCACTCCACCTTTGGTGTTCGGCGCCTCGTCCATGTCGTAGGCGTCGAGAAGGAACGCCAATACCGACCGGGTGAGACCGGCCGCTGGCTCGATGACGTATGGCGTCCAGCGCTCACCCTTGTCCTGGTCGAAGTACGTCAGGTCGACACCCGCATGCTTGCTGTGCGTGGTCAGGTCGAAGTCGGTGCGGTTGGCGATGCCTTCCAGCTCGGAGAACTCGGTGCCGCCGAAGCCGAAGCGGTACTCGAGGTCAACGGTGCGCTTGGAGTAATGCGAGAGCTTCTCCTTGGGGTGCTCGTAGTACCGCAGGTTCTCGGGCTTGATGCCGAGACCGACGTACCAGTCGAAGCGCTCCTTCAGCCAGTACTCGTGCCATTCCTCGTCGGTGCCGGGCTCGACGAAGTACTCGAGTTCCATCATCTCGAACTCGCGGGTACGAAAGATGAAGTTGCCCGGCGTGATCTCGTTGCGGAAGCCCTTACCCACCTGGGCGATGCCGAACGGCGGCTTGCGGCGGGAGGAGTTCATGACCGACAGGAAGTTGGTAAAGATCCCCTGGGCGGTCTCCGGGCGGAGATAGTGCAGCCCCTCGTCTGACTCCACCGGGCCGAGATACGTCTTGAGCAGGCCGTTGAACATCCTCGGTTCGGTGAACTTGCCTTTGACGCCGCAGTCGGGGCAGTTGATGTCCTCGAGGCCGTTCTTCGGCAGGTGCCCGTGTTTGGCTTCGTAGGCCTCCTCGAGCTGGTCGGCCCGGAACCGGTGATGACAGTTGTGGCACTCGGTGAGCGGGTCGACGAACGCGTCGACGTGACCGGAGGCCACCCACACCTCGCGCGGGAGGATGACCGCGCTGTCGATGCCGACGACGTCTTCACGCATCTGCACCGTCGAGCGCCACCACTGTCGGCGGATGTTTTCCTTGAGCTCGACACCCAGCGGACCGTAGTCCCAGGCTGACCTGGTGCCGCCGTAGATCTCTCCCGTCGGGTAGACGAAACCGCGGCGCTTGGCGAGCGAGACGATCGAGTCGATGCTGTGGTCGGCGGCCACGGGGTGGTCACTCCATCCGGCTGGCGGTCGGCGAGGTTGGGCGGACGCACCAGAGTACCCAGCCGCCAGATGATCATGTCGAGCTTGCGTGCGTCGGCAGGCGCGCAGTCGACTTGATCACGGGACGGGAACGTGGGCGGCGGCGTGTGCGCGCCGGAGCCGTGGGGCCCGGGGGCGCTCACGGACGACCAGAGCTGCCACCATCGTCGTCACCGGGACGGCCGCGACGATGCCCAGCCCGCCGACGAGAGCGCGCACGACTTCCTGGGCCACCAACTCCGTCGTCACCGTGTCGAGCGGGCCCTGTCCCGACTCGGCGAAGAGCAGCAGCAATGTCAGCGATGCACCGGCGTAGGCAAGCACCAAGGTGTTCACGGCTGCTGAGACGTGCTCGCGGCCGATCCGGAGGCCGGCGGAGAACAGCGTCCGCCGCGATGCCGCTGGGTCGGCGTGGGCAAGCTCCCAGACGGCCGCGGTCTGCGTCACCGTGACGTCGTCGAGCACACCGAGTGCGCCGATCACCAGCCCCGCGAGTAGCAGGCCCCGGAGGTCGATGCTCTCCCCCAATATGGCCAGGAAGGGAGCGGAGTCGTCGGCCAGGCCGGTGAACCGGCCAGCGTTGGTGAACAACAGGCCGAGCAGGCCGGTCAGGCTCAAGCTGATCAATGTCCCCAGCAGCGATACGGACGTCCGCAGCGAGACACCGTGGGACAGATAAAGCGTACAGATCATGATCGCCGACGCCCCGACAACGGCGACCGCGAGCGGCGGTTGACCATCGAGCAGCGCGGGCAACACGAACACGATGAGGATCACAACTGACAACGCGAGGCTGGCGAGCGCGAGAAGTCCACGCCACCGCGACAGCGCGATAACAGCCAGCGCAAATGTGACGGCGAGCGCAAGCAGCGGCCACGCCCGCTGCTGGTCTACCAACTCGTAGCGACTCTCGATCGGCTGATCCGCCGCCGCACCGATGACGACGGCGTCGCCAACCTGGAACACTGGCGCCGCTTCGCCGAACGGCAGCGGTATCACGACGTCGATGCCCTGGTCCGGCCCCGAGTCGATCCGCACGGTCGCTTCCAGGCACGCCTCACCGGACTCGGTGTCAGCGGGCGCCGGACATTCCTGGATGTCGAGGATGGTCGCGTCGGCTCGCTGGGCCGCTTCGATCCGCGGCCGGTCTCCTTCGGGCCAGAGCAGGACCATCCCAACGATCGTGGCGAGGATCAGCGGCAGCAGGATCACGACGATGGTCACCCGCACCGTCGGTGCGGAGGGCAGCCCGGCCTCGCCGGCATGCTGACCGTGTGTCATCGGCGGTCGAAGTCGGTCGCGACGGTTGGAGCGGCTGCCTCACCGACGCCGACGACGTCGGCGTCGGCTGCCAGTGCGGAGCCCGCGCCATCGGTCAGCAGTTCGAACGCGGTCGGCTCGTCGAGCGCCGCAGCGAGCAACGGCACTACGGCCATCTTGACCTCGGGTGCCGACAGCGCGCGCCGGTACGACCCGACGCCGTCCCACTCGGCTGTCACGACCCAGAGCGTCGGGTCGTCGACGGCACGCCCGACGTGGCCGGACCGCCAGCCAGCCCGCGTCGAGAGGACTGCCAATACCGCCTGCGCCCGGGGCAGAAACGCCGTCGCCTCGCTCGGATCGACTCGGTAGCGGGTCACGACCAGCATTGCGCTCCTCGCGGGTGCGGGACCATGGTGGCGTCTCACCGTACGACCGTCAATCGCGCGAGGAGCACCGTGTCCACCAACCGTCCCCGTCGGCGCCGCACGGCAAACCGACGGCCGAGCGCCCCGACCGCCAGGACACGTACTCCCAAGCCGACTACACCGCGGCGTCGGGAGCCTGCACCTCCAGCGGCCGCGGGCGGAATGCGCAGTGTTATCGAGCGGGCCAGCTCGCGGGCGTTGACGACATTGACCCAGGCGCCACGCTGGCTCGTTGGACTGGGAGCAGCGGCCGCGCTGCTCGGCGGCCTGCTGGCGCCCTCGCCGTGGGGACCCTTGCTGCTGGGCCTGGTCACGCTATTCATGGCGTGGCTGCTCGTGCTGGCCTGGCCTGCCCTGGACGGCCGAGGCAAGGCGACCCGAGTGGCGGTCCTCGTCCTCCTCATAGCCACAACCATCGCCCGAGCGGTGGGCGTCTTGTAACGCGCTCAACGGCCGACAGTTGACGCACTCCTCCACGTTGTTGAGAATGGCTCTCATGATGGTTAGGGCGTGGATCGCCGCTCTGGCCGTTGCGATCGCGACGGGTACATCCACCTCGGGATGTGAGTCCACCGCTACCTCCACCGACGAGGTTCCCACGGTGGTGGCGTCGTTCTTCCCGCTCGCATTCGTCGCCGAGTGGGTCGGCGGCCCCGACGTTCAGGTCGTGGACCTGACGCCGCCGGGTGTCGAGTCGCATGATCTCGAGCTCACGCCGCGGCAGGTGGGCGACATTGCGAGCGCGGATCTCGTCGTCTACCAGAAAGGCTTCCAGCCGGCGGTCGATGAGGCCGTCGAGCAGAACGCCTCCGGCACCGAACTGGATATCACCGAGGTTGCATCGCTGGACGACCTGACCGGCGATCCGCACGTCTGGCTCGACCCGACCCGATTGGCCGCGATCACCCAAGAAGTCGCAGATGCCCTTGGAGACGTCGCGCCAGCGAAGGCCGACGCAATCCAGGGCCGGGCCGACGAGCTGGTCGGCGAGCTCACGGCTCTCGACGAGGAGTTCCGGGCGGGTCTCGCGAATTGCGAGCGCCAGGTCGTCGTGACGACGCATGAGGCGTTCGGCTACCTGGGCGACCGCTACGGCCTGGACTTCGTCGGCATCTCCGGCCCCGAAGGAGATGCCGAGGTGTCCCCAGCTCGGCTCCGGGAGGTCCAGGACGTAATAGAGAACGGGAACGTCACCACGGTGTTCACCGAGCGCCTGGTCAGCCCCGAAGTCGCGGATACGCTGGCCGCGGATCTCGGGACGACCACCGCGATACTCGACCCGATCGAAGGACTGACCGAGGACACTGAGGGCGAGGATTATCTGACGCTCATGCGAACCAACCTCGGAGCGCTGAGAAAGGCAAACGGTTGCAAGTGACCAATGCCGTCGTGGACGTGGACGACGTGACGGTCACGCTCGGTGAACGACCGGTCCTGCATGGCGTCGACCTCCTCGTCCGGGCTGGCGAGGTGGTGACACTGCTCGGGCCCAACGGTTCGGGCAAGTCCACCCTGGTTCGTGCGGCGATCGGCCTGGTGCCGGTCCGAACCGGAACTGTCCGACTCTTCGACACTCCGGTCGACGGCTTCCGCGACTGGCACCGCGTGGGCTATGTCCCGCAGCGGACGACGGCGTCGAGCGGTGTGCCTGCGACCGTCCGGGAGGTAGTGGCCGCTGGACGCCTTGCGCAGCGCCGGCCGTTCCGTCCGGCGAGCGCTGAAGATCGCGCCGCGGTCGACCGCGCGTTGGACCTGGTCGGCCTGACCGACCGGTCCGACGACAGCGTCGTGGAGTTGTCAGGCGGTCAGCAGCAGCGGGTGCTCATCGCCCGGGCCGCCGCCGCCGACCCCGACCTGCTCGTTCTCGACGAGCCCAACGCCGGGATCGACCGGCGCAGCCAGGAGGCATTTGCGCACGCCTTGCGGCTGTTCGTCGGGTCCGGACGGTCGGTCCTGCTCGTTCTGCATGAACTCGGACCGCTGGCCTCCTTGGTCGACCGCGGTGTGGTTCTTGATGCCGGCCGAATCGTCCAGGACGGCCCGCTGCCGGTGCCGTCAACCGTCGCGGGTATGCCGCACGAGCACGCGCATGACACCGAACCGAACACCCGGTGGTTCGGATGAGCCTGCTCTCGCTGGAATTCATGCAACGG
>Ga0184625_10000840_pt1 | contig 12290 bp, 10 predicted proteins | sample PLM3_30_b1_FD_133151 | JGI IMG/M metagenome (GOLD analysis project Ga0184625, IMG submission 133151) | Groundwater sediment microbial communities from an aquifer in East River, Colorado, USA - PLM3_30_b1 | ecosystem: Environmental > Terrestrial > Soil > Riparian zone | place: USA: East River... | reverse complement strand
TGCCGACTTCGAGCCAAAGCTGATCCACACGGTTCGCGGCATCGGCTATCGGCTCCGGCTGCCCCGACGACGTTTTGCAGCATCGCCGAGTCCCGTCTTGGCCAGCGTCCAAACACCTGCTCCAAACCCCCCTCAACCTGCCGCTCGAGGCCATACTGAGACAGACATGACAGCACCGCGCATCCTCATCGTCGAGGACGATCACGAGCTGCGCGGCGTTCTCGTTCGCGGCTTGGAGGAAGAGGGCTTTCAGAGCGAAGCCCTCGGGAGTGGGGCCGAGTTCCTCGCCCGAGCCGCGCGGTCCCTTCCGGACGCACTTGTCGTCGACATCGGTCTCCCCGACGCCGACGGGCGCGACCTCTGCAACGCGCTTCGCGCACAGGGCCGGCAGCTCCCGGTGTTGTTCCTCACGGCACGGGATGCACTCCCCGACCGCCTGTCCGGCTTTCGTGCAGGCGGCGACGACTACATGACGAAGCCGTTCGCCTTCGAGGAGCTCGTGGTTCGCCTCCGTGCCTTACTTCGCCGGAGCGGAACGGATGGGCCGCTCGAGGCATCCGGGCTTGTCCTCGACCCGGTCAGTCACTCCGCCTCGGTCGAGCAGTCCTCCGTCACCCTCACCCCCACGGAGTTTCGCCTCCTCGCGTGCCTGCTCGCCGCACCCCTTGCAGTGATACGCCGGCGCGACCTGATCAGATCAGCCTGGCCCGAAGGCGCGATCGTGCACGAGAACACGCTGGACGCGTACATCTTGCGCCTGCGCCGCAAACTACGCAGTCTGCCGGGCGCCCCGAGCATCGCGACGATGCGCAGCGTGGGTTACCGGATCGAGTGAGCTTTCGCCTCGCTCCAGCAACGGTGCGCGGGCGCCTGCTGCTGACAGTCCTCGTCGGTGTGGCCAGTGCGCTCGCACTGATGACGGTGGCCTTCAACCTCTACTTCGCTCGCAGCCTGACCGGAAGTGCCAACAGACTCTTGCGGGAGCGGGCCGAGGATCATCTGTCCGCCCTCACGACTGTCGATGGGCAGTTGCGGGAACCTGGTGCCCCCGCCAACGGTGTCATCGAAAGTCAGGTCTGGGTCTTCTCCGGGGGGCGGCTGATCGAGCGGCCACGGACGGGAGGGACGGCACAGCAGTTTGCGCGAACGCTCGCTGGTGGGCCCAGACGGGTCGTTGACGTGCCGGGCGACGAGACGCGGCTGCTCGCCGTCCCCATCGTGTCCGGAGGGAAGCGCGCTGGCACGTTGGTAGCGGGGATCTCGCTTCGGCCGTACGAGGAAACTCAGCGTGCAGCGCTCTTGGGCTCGCTCGTGCTGGCAGTCGTCCTGCTGGGCACCGTAGGACTCGCGGCATATTGGCTTCTGGCACGGGCGCTCGAGCCGGTTGCGCGAATGACGCGAGAGGCTGCGGCCTGGAGCGATCGCGACCTCGACCGCCGTTTCGCTCTCGGAGAACCCAACGACGAGCTGACTCTGCTGGCCTCCACGCTCGATGGGCTGCTCGATCGGCTCGCGGCGAGCTTGCGCCGAGAGAGGCTATTCACCGCCGAGCTGTCGCATGAACTCCGAACCCCGCTCACACGGATCTCGACGCAGGCGGAACTGGCTCTACGACGAGACCGAGATCCGGCCTCATACCGAGATGCTCTCGGTGCCATTCTCACCAGTGCTCGCCAACTGACACGGACCGTCGAGACACTCGTGACCGCCGCTCGCGAGGAAGCGGTTTCCGAGCGGGGCACGGCCGACGTCTACGACGTTGCCCTCAACGCCGCAGACAGCTGCCGCACGCTCTCGGAGACCCGAAACGTGCACGTACGGGTCTTGCAACCGGAGGTGCCGATTCGAATCGGGGTTGATGCCGACGTCGCGGAGCGCATTCTCCAGCCGGTGGTCGAGAACGCGTGCCGCTACGCGAGTCGGCATGTCGAGATCGCACTCCACCGCAACGCGAGCAAGGTCGTGGTGGATGTCGCCGACGACGGCACCGGCGTCGCGCAGGAGGAAATCGAGCGGATCTTCGAGCCGGGCGTTCGAGGAGCGGCTGCGGTACGAGCGCCAGAGGGTGCAGGCCTGGGTCTGGCACTCGCCCGCCGACTCGCACGTGCGGTCTCGGGTGAGATCGCCGTCGACACGAGCGCGGGCGGCGGGCGGTTCACGATCCGATTGCCAGCCGCGTAGACCGTCATGCGTCGGGCGAGCCAGCCATTTCGCGCGGAAAATTAACGCAGCCTGATTTTCCCTTGTAGAAAAAACGGGAATGAAGTAATTCAGGTCCTGCGCCAACAGGCGTGGCCGAGGAAGCCTCGGCGAAGTGAGGGAACAACCTGGGGAGAGGGTAATGCGGCGTCTGTACGTCCGGTTGCGGAGGGACGGCTACTTGCCTGTGCGCGCGCATTGCGCGCCGCAGTCCAACTTCGGTCTCCCGGGATCTTTCGGGCCCAAATGCTCGCATTCTGACGCCCATTCAGCGGCGAGATTCGACCTGGAAACCGCTTGGGGAGGTGGCCGGCCATGATGCGTTGGATCGTCGGGGCGAGCCTGAAGTTCCGGCTCATGACGGTTGCCGTTGCGACGGCGCTGTTGGTTGTCGGTATCAGCCAGCTGAACGACATGCCGATGGACGTCCTCCCTGAGTTCGGACCGCCGACCGTGGAAGTTCAAACCGAGGCACTCGGGCTATCCGCGGCCGAGGTGGAGCAGCTCGTGACGGTCCCGATGGAGCAGGACCTGCTGAATGGCGTCGCGTTCCTGGACGACATCCGATCCGAGTCGGTTCCCGGTCTGTCGCGGGTTCTGCTGATCTTCGAGCCCGGAACCGATCTCTTCAAGGCACGCCAAGTCGTAGCCGAGCGGCTGACGCAAGCCCATGCGTTGCCGAACGTTTCGAAGCCGCCGCAGATGCTGCAGCCCCTGTCGTCGACGAACCGCGTCATGATGATCGGCATCTCATCGAAGACAGTGTCCCCGATCGAGATGTCCGTGCTCGCTCGGTGGACGATCGAACCCACTCTGATGGGTCTACCCGGGGTGGCGAACGTGTCCATCTGGGGTCAGCGTGATCGTCAGCTGCAGGTGCAAGTCGACCCTGAGAAGTTGCGAGAACGAGGTGTCTCCCTCCTCCAGGTCATCGACACTACGGGCAACGCGCTGTGGGTGTCGCCGCTCACGTTCCTGGAAGCGTCGACTCCCGGCACGGGCGGGTTGATCGATACGTCGAACCAGCGTCTCGGCGTCTATCACGTGTCGCCGATCGTCACGGCGCCCGACCTTGCCGAGGTGTCGGTCGAGGGCGCAAAGAACACCAAGCTGCGGCTCGGTGACGTGGCCAAGGTCACGGAAGACCATCAGCCGCTCATCGGCGATGCCCTCACCGACAACGGCCCGGGCCTTCTGCTGGTCGTGGAGAAGTTCCCGAATGCCAGCACGCTGGACGTCACGCGGCAGGTGGAGTCCGCGATCGACGAAATGCGGCCCGGTCTCTCCGGCCTCGACTTCGACACGACGGCGTACCGCAGGGCCAGCTACATCGAGAAGTCGATCGACAATCTCGCCCTGGCGCTGATCATCGGCGCCCTTCTCGGCGTCCTGCTCATCGGCGCTTTGTTCTTCCGCTTGCGGACCGCGCTGATCACCATCGCCGCGATCCCGTTGCCGCTCGTAGCTGCGGCGCTCGTGCTCTACGCGTTCGGGACGACGCTGAACGCGATCGTCCTCGCGGGACTCGTCGCCGCGCTCGCTCTCGTCATCGACGACGCGGTCATCGGCGTCCAGAGCATCGAACGACGTCTTCGTGATCAGCGTCTCCAGCCGAATGGCAAGTCGACGGCTGCGGTGATCCTCGACGCTACGCTCGAAATGCGAGGTCCGAGCGCCTACGCGACGCTCATCATCGCGCTCGTCTGCGTGCCGATCTTCTTCATGGAAGGCGTCGCGGGCTCGTTCTTCCCGGATGTCGCCGGCGCTTATCTCCTCGCGCTGGTCGCATCCATGGTCGTCGCCCTGACCGTGACACCGGCGCTCTGCATCCTGCTGCTCCCTCGGATCCCGTTCGAGCGCGGCCAGTCTCCGCTCGTACGGTGGCTCAAGCACGGATACGCGCGCGCCCTGTCATGGGCGACCCGAAGACCCCGCGGCGTGTACCTCGCGACCGGTGCCGTGATCGTCGCGGCGCTCGTGGCGGTCCCGTTCTTGAGTAGCTCTCTGCTTCCGACGTTCAAGGAGCAGCAGCTGCTGATTCGTTGGAACGGCCCGCCCGGGACGTCGCTCCCGGAGATGGACCGCATCACGAGTCTCGCCAGCCGCGAGCTCCGCTCGCTCCCGGGCGTCCGGGATGTCGGCGCCCATGTCGGGCGCGCCGTGCGCGCCGATCAGGTCGTCGACATCAATTCCGCCGAGCTCTGGGTCAGCATCGATCCCGATGTCGACTACGACGCCACCGTCGCCTCGGTTCGTGAGGTCGTGGCCGGCTATCCAGGGCTGTCGGAGAGCATCGACACGTTCTCCAACTCGCGCGCCAGAGAAGTCCTGTCGCCACCTGAAGACGATGTCACGGTACGCGTGTACGGCGAGGAGCTCGCGGTCCTTCGCGCCGAGGCGAAAAGGGTGATGGAGGCCGTGTCGGGCATCGACGGCGTGGCCCGGGAGCGCATCTCGCTGCCGGTCGAGCAGCCGACGCTCGAGATCCGGGTCGACCTGGCGAAGGCCCAGCAGCACGGGATCAAGCCGGGCGACGTGCGCCGGGCAGCAGCCACGCTCATCTCAGGCATCGTCGTCGGCAGCCTCTTCGAGGATCAGAAGGTGTTCGACGTCGTCGTCTGGGGAGCGCCCGAGACGCGTGGCGACCTGACGAGCATCCGTCAGCTCCTGATCGACACACCGAGCGGAGGCCACGTGCGCCTGGGCGAGGTGGCCGACGTGCGCGTGGCGGCGGATCCGGTCGTCATCCAGCGCCAGGGCGTCTCGCGCTACCTCGATGTGGGTCTCGACGTCAGCGGCGATCGCCGGTCTGTGGCGGGCGACATCCGGGATCGACTCGACGAGATGCAGTTTCCGCTCGAGTACCACACGAAGGTCCTCTCTTCGTCTGGTCAGCCGACCGGTCGGCTGCTCGCTCTGGGCATCACCGCTGCACTCGGGATCTTCCTGACCCTCCAGGCCTTCCTGGGGAGCTGGCGTATCGCGACGCTCGCCTTCCTCACTCTGCCCGTCGCCTTGACCGGAGGCCTGCTTGCAGCTCTGGTCGACGGGGGCACGCTCTCGTTCGGCTCGTTCATCGGCCTCGCGGCCGTGCTCGGACTGGCCACGAGACAGGGCCTCCTGCTCTTCGGCCGATACCGACACCTCGAACACGCCGAAGGGGGGTCGTCCCGTTCGCAGGTGGTTCTCGAGGGCGGTCACGATCGGCTCGTCCCGATCGTGACGACTGCCTCGGCGACCGCCCTCATCATGCTGCCGCTGGTGATCATGGGCGCCAGGCCCGGTTACGAGCTCGTGCACCCGCTCGCGATCGTGGTCATAGGCGGACTCGTGACGTCGACGTGGCTCACGCTCTTCGTCATGCCCGCGCTCTACTTGCGCTTCGGGTTCGGCACCGTCTTCGAGGGTCCGGAGGCGCCTGCACGCGGGGATCTGACAACCGTTCTCGCGCCGGCATCACCAACACCGGCTCCAACCGCAAACGCCGTCGTCGAGAAAGGAGCCATGCCAGACCCGGCCTCGTAAGTCGAGCGCACGGATCCGGACTGCTCTCGGGGAGGAGAAAGATGCTGCGAAGAAACGGCTTCATACCAGTGGTGATCATCGGCTGCGCCTTGCTTGGCGCTGGCTGCGGCGGCGGGTCCGAGGAAGTGGCTGCGGACGAGCCTGCCACGGTCGAAGCAATCGAGGGCACGGACCTCTCTCGCGTCGTCCTGACCTCTCGAGCGGCGCAGCGGATCGGCGTCCGAACAGCGCCGACTCGCGGCGCAAGTGGGAATCGAACCGTGATTCCCTACGACGCGGTCCTGTACGACCCGAACGGCGCCACCTGGACGTATACGAGCCCGAAGCACCTCGTCTTCGTACGGAAGGACATCACCGTCGACCGCATCGACGGGGAGCGGGCGATTCTCTCAGCGGGTCCTGCCTCCGGGACTCCCGTCGTGACCGTCGGCGCAACCGAGATCTGGGGCGTCGAGTACGGCGGCATCGAAGAGGACTGATGAGATGAAACGTCGACGATCTCGATCAACAGCGCGCGGGGGGTTTGAGCACTGATGCGTTGGATCGTGACGGCAAGTCTGAAGTTTCGGTTCATCGTGCTGGCCGCTGCCGCCGTGATGACGGTCTTCGGCGTCCAGCAGCTTCGAGCCATGCCCGTGGACGCGTTCCCCGAGTTTGCGCCGCCGCGTGTCGAGGTCCAGACCATATCGACTGGGCTTTCCGCGACCGAAGTGGAGACATTGGTCAGCATTCCGCTCGAACAGGCGCTCACCGGCCTCGATGGTTTGGATGTGATTCGCTCGAAGTCGGTCGCCCAGCTCTCGTCGATCGAGCTCATCTTCAAAGACGGAACCGATCTCCAGCATGCGCGACAGCTCGTGCAAGAGCGAATCGAGATGATCACGCCATCGTTGCCGACCTGGGCAGCACCGCCTTTCATCATGCCGCCGGCGTCCACGACGAGCCGCGTGATGAAGATCGGCGTTTCGTCGAAGAACCTCTCCATTCAAGACCTGTCGGCGATCGCATATTGGAAGATCAGAGCGCGTCTGCTTCGGGTTCACGGTGTGTCCAATGTGGCGATGTGGGGCGAGCACCTGAAGCAATTCCAGGTCGAAGTCGATCCGAAGCGAATGCAGCGGCAAAACGTGTCGCTGAATCAGGTGATGGAGGCGACTTCCGACTCGCTGGACGCTGGGCTGTTGAGGTTTTCGGAAGGGCAATTCATCGGTACCGGAGGGTTCGTCGACACACCCAACCAGAGGTTCGTCGTCGAGCACGTCTTGCCGATCGAGGAGCCTCACGACCTCGCTCGAGTCGCAATCACGAAGTCGAATGGGAAAACGGTGCGGGTGGGCGACGTCGCGAACGTCGTGATCGGGACCCAACCGCTTGCCGGAGACGCCGTCGTCAACGGCGGGCCCGGTCTCTTGCTCATCGTCGAGAAGAATCCGTGGGGCAACACACTCGACGTGACTCACGACGTGGAAGCCGCGATCGAAGAGATGAAGCCGGGCCTCCCCGGCATCGAGTTCGACACGCAGATCTTCCGCGCGGCGAACTTCATCGACACGTCGATCGACAACCTCACGAGAGCGCTTCTCATCGGTGCCCTCCTCGTCGTCCTGGTGCTGGGCATCTTCCTTTTCGAATGGCGTGCCGCCCTGATCAGCGTCGCGGCGATTCCGTTGTCGCTGGTAGCGGCAGGGCTCGTCCTCTATCTCCGCGGAGAGACGGTCAACGTGATGGTCCTCGCGGGTCTCGTGATCGCCCTGGGGGTCGTCGTCGACGACGCGATCATCGGCGTGCAAAACATCGTGCGGCGCCTTCGTGAGCATCGCGCGGAGGGCCGGGACGGGTCCGTAGCCGCCGTCGTGTTCGATGCAACGCTCGAGGTGCGAGGCCCCATCGTCTACGCGACGGCCATCATCCTCGTCGCGATGGCGCCGATCTTCCTCCTGACGGGACTGACCGGCACGTTCTTCCAGCCGCTCGCGCTCTCCTACGTGCTGGCCGTCGGAGCCTCCCTCGTGGTCGCGGTGACGGTCACGCCGGCCATGTGCTACATCCTCCTGTCGAACACGAAGCTAGAGCGGCGGGAGTCGCCGTTCGCCCGCTGGCTCGAGCGTGGCTACGAAAGCTTTCTGGCACGAATCGTGTCGAGACCGCGCTGGGCGTACGCTCTCGCCGGACTCACGGTCGCGGCCGGAATGGTAGTGCTCCCGACTCTCGGAGAGTCGCTCATTCCCACGTTCAAGGAACGCGACTTCCTGGGGCATTGGATCACGAAGCCGGGCTCCTCCCTTCCAGAGGAGACACGCATCGTGACTCGGGCGAGTCGTGAGCTTCGGGCGCTCCCCGGCGTCAATCACTTCGGGTCCCACATCGGACAGGCCTTCCTCGCAGACGAGGTCGCGGGATCGAATTTTGGCGAGAACTGGATCGCGATCGATCCTTCGGCCGACTACGACAAGACGCTCGCCTCCATCGAGGAAGTCGTGGCCGGCTACCCGGGGATGTTCCACGATGTCCAGACGTATCTGAACGAGCGAATCGACGAGGTCTTGACGGGAACGAGCGAACCGATCGTCGTGCGTATCTTCGGGCCCGACCTCGACGTGCTCCACCGAGAAGGGCTCGAGGTGAGGCACATGCTGGCGCAGATCGACGGCATCGAGGACGCCAGCGTGGAATTTCAGGAAGGCGTGCCTCAGCTGCGGGTCAAGGTGAACCTGGAGAAGGCTCAGCGGTACGGAATCAAGCCCGGCGACGTGCGACGGGCGGCGGCCACCCTGGTGGAGAGCGAAGAGGTCGGCGACATCTTCCGAGCCGGGAAAGCGTATGACGTACACGTGTGGAGCACACCGCGGACGCGGAGTAGCGTGACGAGCATTCGCGAGCTTCCGATCGACACGCCAAAAGGCGGTCGGGTGCGTCTCGCGGACCTCGCCGACATCCAGATCAGGGAAACTCCGAACGTCGTCCATCACGAGGGGACGTCGAGAAGCATCGACGTTCTCGCGGGCGTCAGCGGACGCGATCTCGGCTCCGTGGCGGGTGACGTAGAACGCGAGCTTCAGGACGTCGAATTCCCACTTGGATATCACCCGCAACTGCTGGGAGAGTTCAAGGAGCGGCAGGCCGCAGAGCACCGCATGCTCGTGTTCGGCCTCGGGGCCGGTGTCATCGTCTTCTTGCTGCTCCAGGCATCGTTCGGAAGCTGGCGTCTCGCGACGCTCTCGTTCCTGACGCTGCCGATGGCCCTCGTGGGCGGGGTGCTGGCCGCATACCTGAGCGGTGGCATCCTCTCGCTCGGCTCTCTGGTCGGCTTCTACACGGTGTTCGGAATCGCCGCCCGCAACGGGATTCTCATGATCAACCACTTCCAGCACCTCGAGCGGTACGAGGGCGAAACCTTCGGTCCAGCGCTCGTCTTGCGCGGAGCCCGGGAACGGCTGTCGCCGATCCTGATGACGACGCTCGCGACCGGCCTGGCGCTCGTGCCGCTCGTGATCGCCGGGAAGATTCCCGGCCACGAGATCGAGTATCCACTGGCAATCGTCATTCTGGGTGGTCTCGTGACCTCGACATTGCTCAACCTGTTCGTCGTGCCATCCCTCTATTTGCGATTTGGGAAGGTTTGAGCTCCCTTCCCAAGCCTCGCAATGCCGCTTTCGCGGAGCGAGTTCCTGGCTTGAACCGGGCGCCGATGTCCTCCGACCCGATGAAACGTGCCCCCACGCCCGCGGGCCAAGAAACGGATTGCTCACGTTCCGACCCGTTCCCGATGCCCACTATCGAACGGAAACGCCCGTAATCTCGAGCGGGACAGGAGACTCGGACCACATCCCGCCACCGCTTGGCTGAACGCGAATCGGACGTTGAGGCAGCGCGACCGGGCGCTTCCTCTGGACCAGGAAGTTGGGGTTCGAACCCCTGCCCAGCAGCCTCCTGGAACCCGCCGCAAATGGCGTTTCCCTGTTTTCACGGACGGCGACGCTCTCGTCGTTCGCGGGCGCACTTGTGCCCGTTTGCCCAAACTGCGTCATTCGAGACGCACCGTGGCCACAGGCCAAGGCTCCGGGTGTGCCCCGGGGGGTGCCCTGTCATCGTTCATCCATGTTTGGTCTCTACCCTCGACGGGGATCAGACCAACGGAGGAACAAAGTGCCCAAGCAAGCGCTCCTGCTCGTTCTCTCCTCGCTCATCGCGCTCGTCGTGGCCTCGGCTTCGGCGCCCGCCGGACGATCGTTGCCGCGGCCCTCGGATTTCACGGCCCGCGTCGACAATCAGTGGTTCCCCCTCACGCCGGGTACCACGTATGTCTACCGCGGGACTGACGAGGGGCAGCCCTCGCGCGACGTCGTGACGGTCACACACAGGACGAGAAGGGTCGATGGCGCGCCGTGCGTCGTCATCGAGGACCGTTTCTACGTGAGCGGCCGTTTGGCCGAGCGCACGACCGACTGGTATTCCCAGGACAAGAAGGGCAATGTCTGGTACTTCGGCGAGGCGACCGCCAACATCGACCAGAACGGACACGTCACGAGCACAGAGGGCTCGTGGGAGGCGGGTCGCGACGGTGCCCGCGCGGGGATCTTCATGCCCGCACGTCCCAAGCTCGGGCAGTCGTTCCGGCAGGAGTTCTACAAGGGGCACGCTGAGGATCACTTCCAGGTCGTCGACCTGCAGGCGAGCGTCAGCACGCCGTATGTGTCCTCGAGGCGCGCGCTGCTGACCAAGGAGTGGACACCACTCGAGCCGGGCGTGATCGACCACAAGCTCTACGTGCGCGGCATCGGCACCGTGCTCGAGGAGACGATCAAGGGCGGCAGCGAGCGCAACGCGCTCGTGTCTGTTCGACGAGGGTAGCGACCAGCCCGGCGTACCCGGACGCCCCCGCCGCGGCTCCGAATGCGGCCGTGCGAGGTCGAGCACACAGACGACGAATGGCGCGTCTGCTCGGATGGAGTCGGTCGAGCCTCACGTCTTTGGGGACAGACCCCGAAACGGTGAGCGTCTCGAGGCTTGCTGCCCGGTAACCGGGCGGTGATGCCCGGAGGCGTTTCGCGGCCCTAACGCTCGTCGGCCCTCGCCCAACTGCTCCAGCACATCGTCGGCCGTGCACTGACGTTTGGACCCAACGTGCGTTTGGCGCTTGAAGCGTCATGGGTACCCGAACCGGGAAGTTGGCGTTCGAGTCTCCGACCCACACCCGCGATCTCCGCGCGAGTTTCGCGGTGGCGCGTATCGGGACGTTGTCTCCTACGGTGACGTTCGTAGCACCATTTTTAATGATTTGTAGGGAATTCTTCCCGCGCTCGTGCCGCTTCGTGTACCGTTTCCCTTTCGAGAGACACGAGCGGCGCTCCATGGTGGAAGAGCCCGCGGCCCTGTCCCCGTCCAGGAGGTAACCGTTCTGAGAGCCCTACTCGTTGGCCTGTGCGCGTGCGTTCTCGTCGCCCAGGCCGCTGCGGCAGCGAAGCAGGACCCGCAACCGACCACCGCTCCTTCCAAGGCGAAGCAGGAGCGTTCCGCACCCACATTGGACGGACGCCTCGCGCAGAAGCTCGCGGCAGCTCGCAAGTATCGAGGGACGGTCGCGTTCTTCAAGCGGGATAGGCAGCTTCTGAGCTCCGCGACGCATCGCGAGAACGCTGCACGCGCGCTCGAGCACGCGCAACGTCGTCTCGCGCAGCTCGAGGGGACGATCGCGGCGATCAGGCGCGCAATCCACACGCGAGACGCTCGGCGACGCGCAGCGCTGCCGCCGCGGGCTGCGATCTGCGAGGTCTTCGACAGCTACTGCGATGAGGCCGTCGCGGTCGCCTGGTGCGAGTCCCGGCTGACGACGACCGCGCAAAACGGACAGTACCGCGGTCTCTTCCAGATGGGCTCGTACGAGCGGAGCCTGTTCGGCCACGGGGCGACGGCCCACCAGCAGGCGACCGCAGCGCACAGGTACTTCGTGCTCTCCGGTCGGGATTGGAGCCCTTGGGGCTGTCGCTGGGCGGCGAGCTAACAGCGACATTTTCGTCGCAAAGTGCGGCCCGTGGGGTTTCCTTTCGGGCCTCCTTCTGGTAGGTGTCCGCCTTACGTGTGGGGACAGCGGAAGCGCGACCGCCTTCGGACCTTCGATGAGGCTGCCGCGTACGCCCGCTGCCATGGCGAGCGCGACGACAACGTCCGGATCGTGAAGCTTCCTCCGCGCCGTGTGCGCTACGAAGCCGTGCTCTCGAGCGGCGAGAGCATTCGGCGCGACTTCGAGGAGCGACTCGACCTGCGCGAGCCCGAACCCACCGTCCAGACGTAGACGAGGTAAGCGCAGGACGAGGATCTCGTAGGGCGGCTTGGGACCAGATCGGCCACGGTGCACCCGGGCGCAATTCCCACCGACTCCTTGACGAGCTCGTACGAGACGGGCTCTGACGAGAACGAGCGCACCGAACGGCGCCGGCTCATCTCGTCGAGGAACGTCCGTGAGCGAGCTCGCTGTGCATCCTTGGACAGGCGCTCGAACGCGAGCGGCACGAACCGCGGCTCGTCAGGCACGGGAGTACCCTAATCCGACGTTTCGCTACCCTTGT
>Ga0184625_10000839_pt1 | contig 12299 bp, 12 predicted proteins | sample PLM3_30_b1_FD_133151 | JGI IMG/M metagenome (GOLD analysis project Ga0184625, IMG submission 133151) | Groundwater sediment microbial communities from an aquifer in East River, Colorado, USA - PLM3_30_b1 | ecosystem: Environmental > Terrestrial > Soil > Riparian zone | place: USA: East River... | reverse complement strand
GCTCGCGTAGGACCCTAGCTCATCGCTCCGCCGGACTATTCGGCCAATTGGTGAGCACGGTCAACGGATCGTTGACGTCACCCCCCTGCGACATGTAGACGAGCCTGCCTGTCTGTGACGCCGAGAAGAGACCGAACGCGGGCATTCCGCCTGGGGAGAAAAGAACGCCGGTTGCGATGGGCCGTGGAGGCCCCTTGGTCGTGACGGTCTCCACGTCGAACGGCTGCGCCATCAGGGTGTGGCCCTGAATGAAAAGCAGGTGACCCTGGGAGTAGGCTACGCTACCAGAGTCGAGTGTCGCGATGTGTGTTTTCTCGCGGGTGTCCAGCGAGGTGACGTAATAGGCGTTGTTCCGGCCGTTTCTAGACGACACGCGATAGAGAAGCCGCCGCGTACCCGCCAAGAATTGCGGACGGACGTGATGAGGTTCGCCGGAATCGGGAATCGTGAGCGACGTGACGGCACCTCCGTCGGCCGATATACGTTTCAGTCCCCCTGGATATGGCGCAAACACGATGATATTGTCGGGACCCCACGTGCCGCCCCGCTGGCTTCGCACTTCAGTTAATGCCACCGGAACAGGGATCCCGCCGGGATCGCGTGCGCGTGTTCCGAGGCCATTCAGGTCCAACCGCTTCAATTTGCGATCGGCAAAAAATCCAATGGCGGTGCTGTCGGGCGACCAGAAAGGTGAGTTGCCGCCCTCTGTGCCTGGCAGTCTCCATGAGTCGTCGGAGGTGAGGGATCGAAGCCATAGCGCCGTAACCTCTCTTTCGCGTCCGCTGTAGACGAGCAGCCGGCCGTCCGGCGATATCGCAAGGATGGTATTCGACACGCCCCCGTCCACAGCACGCGCCCATCTCACCCCGTCGGGAAGACTGATGAACGTCGGCACCCGGTCGTCTGAACCGGCAGGCGCGCTGACTGGAGAAGATGGCGCCGGATTCTCCGTCTTCGGCGGTGCTGCCGGTGAGTTTCCGGGCGATTCAGAGGCGAGGGGTGCCGACGTTCCAGGCGCGGCAACCGGAGGCTCCGTGTCCGCCTGCCGGTTGAACGCCAGACGCGCCATCATAGTTGCGAAGATAACGCCCGCGACGAATGCCAGGACAACGATCGAACGTCCGCGATGCGGCTTCGGGGGAGCGATTGCCGTTCGTGGAGAGGGCCCAGCGACCGGTGCGGGCTCGAATCGTCCGACCAGGAGATCGTCGATCTCTAAACGGGCATCGGCAATGTCGGCGAGCCGTCGCCCGCGATCTTTCTCGAGGCACCGCCGCAGCAGCGTTCGGAGTGCAGGCGGCGTGTCGGCAGGCAGAGCGGTCCAGTCAGGCTCGCCGCGCATGACGGCGCCGAGCGTATCCGCCACGGCCACTCCAGGAAACGCACGCTTTGCCGTCAGCATCTCGTACAGCAGACACCCGAAGGCCCAGATGTCGCTTCGTCCGTCAACCCGGTCGCCCATGGCCTGCTCGGGGCTGACGTAGGCAACCGTGCCGACGAGCACGCCTTCCTTCGTCCCTCCAAGGGTCAGCGTGAGATCCGGTGCGTCGAGTTCGGAGCCGGAATCTCGCACGAGCTTCGCCACGCCAAAGTCCAGCACCTTGATCGTGCCTGGCGCGGTGATCTTGATGTTGGACGGCTTCAAATCGCGATGGATGATCCCCTTGCTGTGCGCGGCCTCGAGCGCCGCCGCAATGCCCGAGGCGCACCGCAGCGCTTCGCGCACCGGCATGGGTCCTCGAAGGAGGCGCTGTTGCAGCGTCTCTCCTTCGATGAGCTCAAAAATCAGGAATGGCGCGCTCTGTCCCTCGACGATGTCGAAGAGCGTGCAGATGTTGGGATGGTTGACCTGCGAGATAAGTCGCGCTTCACGCTCGAGACGGGCGAGACGATCGGCGTCGTCGGCGAATGCCGCCGGCAGGACCTTGACGGCGACATCCCGGCCAAGGCGTGTGTCGCGGGCCCGATACACTTCCCCCATGGCCCCATGACCCAGCCGGCCGACTATCTCATACGCCCCGAGTCGGTCGCCTGCCTTTAACGCCATCGTTGGGGACAATTCTGACGCAGATCACGCTCGTGCCGGAGAGATGCTTGCGCTTGCGATTCAGCGAGACGCCCGTATCCTTGCGGCTTGCCCCTCGGTAAACGTCAGCGATCCCCTGGCCGCATTATGCACCAGCGCCTTGTCCCATTGCGCCTGCATCAACCCTGTGGGGGAGTGTGCATTTCCTGGCAGGAGCAGGTGACCGATTTCGTGGGCGATCACGTACCCGAGTACTGAGCCCAGTTCGACGCGGTGGACGCGTGCGAAGTCCTGCACTTGCTTGAAGAACACCTGTGCCGTCGAGCCATTCGTGTTGCGCAGCGCCACACCCATCACCGGCGACCCCGCCGTGCGATAACCGAGAACCTGCGCGACGATGTGCACGGTGAAGCGCGGCGTCGTGTCGGTCCAGCGCACGGTCAATCCGGCCTCGTCGAAGATTCGCGTCACTTCGTTCTGCGATTGTTCCAGCACGTCCGGAGAAACTCGAGCGTCGCACGTCATCTGCAGGTTCAGTGTGAGAGGATGCCCCGGTTCTGCAGCATCAGCTATTCTTACGAACGTGACGAGGACCGCGACCACCGCCCACCATTTCATCATTGGTGGATCCATTGGAGAATGGCGGTGGTGGTCCCGTCGTTAGCAAGAGATTAGGATTTCATTAGTTTTGCGTTTCAGCTTCGATCCGTGGACGCTCGATGCCGACCGCCGTGTGCTGCTCCGCGGCGGCGACCCGGTATCTCTGTCTCCGAAAGCGTTCGATCTCCTCAGGCTCCTCGCCGAACATCACGAGCGCGCGTTTTCGAAGGCCGAGCTCCATCAGCACCTGTGGCCGAACACGTTCGTGTCGGATGGAAGCCTGACCATTCTGGTCGCCGAGATCCGCCAGGTGCTGCAGGACGATGCGGAGCGGCCCCGGTTCATCAGGACGGTACGGCGTTTTGGCTACGGGTTCTGCGCGCCCGTCGCGAAGACCGACGCCTCGCAGGCGGCCGCGGAGGCTCGAAACGCCTGGGTCATCTGGGGAAACAAGAGCATCGCCGTTGGCGAAGGAGAGACCATTTTGGGCCGTGCGCTCGATGCGACGATTCGCTTTGACGTGCCGGGCGTCTCACGCCGTCACGCGCGCATCAGCGTCGCGGGCGTCGATGTCAGCGTCGAAGATCTCGGAAGTCAAAATGGGACGTATGTGCGGGGCGAAAAAATCAGCGGCCGGGCGGCGCTCGGAGACGGAGACGAGCTGCGCCTCGGTCCGGTGGCCGTCTTCATTCGTCTGGTCTCGCCCGACAACTCGACGATCCCGATGTGAGTCGGGCTACTCCGGATCAACCGGTGACCTCGAAACATGACCCTCTATGGACCCCCTCCCCTGAGCGAGTGCGCGAGGCGCGCGCCAGCGCCTTCATGCTGGAGGCGAACGCGCGTTTCGGTTTGCAGCTCTCAGATTACTGGTCGCTATACGCTTGGTCGATCGCCGAGAGAGCGGATTTCTGGCGCTTGCTCTGGGATTTCTGCGGCGTCCGCGGCGAACCGGGCGGCCAGGTGCTTCTCGATGGTGACCGCATGCCGGGCGCGCGCTGGTTCCCCGAAGCCCGCCTGAATTTCTCAGAAAACCTTCTGCGCCGTCGCGATGACGCCGATGCGATTGTGTTCCGGGGTGAGGATCGCGTTCGCCGCCGGCTGTCCCATCGCCAGCTCTACGACGAAGTAGCCCGCGTCGCGCGGGCGCTTCGCGCCGGCGGCGTCAAAGCCGGCGATCGCGTGGCTGCCGTTCTTCCCAACATGCCGGAGACTGTCGTCGCGATGCTCGCGAGCGCGAGCTTGGGCGCGACCTGGTGCTCGTGCTCGCCAGACTTCGGCGTGCAGGGCGTCGTCGATCGCTTTGGCCAGATAGCGCCGAAGGTGCTGTTCGCGGTCGATGGTTACTACTACAACGGCAAAACCTACGATTGCCTGGAAAAGCTGGAAGGCATCGTCGCTGCGCTGCCGACGCTCGAGCGCGTAGTCGTCGTGCCGTACACACACGCCGATCCCGCAATGCTGAGGAAAGGGGCGAAGGGTAAGGGGCGAGGGGCATGGGACGACTTCGTAGCGAACTCCGCGCCCGGCGAGATCGAGTTTGCGCGGCTGCCATTCGATCACCCGCTCTTCATTATGTTTTCGTAGGGTACGACCGGACCGCCGAAGTGCATCGTGCACGGCGCCGGCGGAACGCTGCTGCAACATCTCAAGGTGCAGGTGCTGCACACCGACGTCAAGCGCGACGACCGCATTTTCTATTTCGCGACGTGCGCCTGGATGATGTGGAACTGGCACGTCTCGGCCCTTGCCGCCGAGGCGACGCTGTTGCTCTACGACGGCTCGCCTTTGCATCCGGGACCGGAGGCGCTCTTCGACTACGCGGATGCAGAGCGCATGACCGTGTTCGGCGCGTCCGCCAAGTATTTCGAGGCTGTGGCGAAGAGCGGATTCGAGCCGCGCGCCAGCCATGCCCTGGCGAGCGTAAAAACGCTGCTTTCGACCGGTGCGCCTCTCTCGCCGCAGAGCTTCGACTTCGTTTACGAGCGCATCAAGCCGGATGCCTGTCTGTCATCGATCTCGGGCGGCACGGATATCATCTCGTGTTTCGCGCTCGGCTCACCGCTCTTGCCGGTGTGGCGCGGCGAGATGCAGTGCCGCGGGCTCGGAATGGCCGTAGAGGTGTGGGACGACGACGGGCGCCCGGTGCACGGCGTCAAAGGCGAGCTGGTCTGCGTGAAGCCGTTTCCGTCGATGCCGATCGGATTCTGGAACGACGAAGCCGATGCAAAGTACCGCGAGACGTACTTTGCGCGCTTTCCCGGCGTGTGGTGTCACGGCGATTACGCCGAGCTGACGGAGCACGACGGGCTCGTCATCCATGGCCGTTCGGATGCCGTCCTCAATCCGGGCGGCGTGCGCATCGGAACCGCTGAGATCTATCGCGCTGTTGAGCAGATCGACGAAGTACTCGAGTCGATCGTGATCGCACAAGAGTGGGAGCACGACGTGCGCGTTGTGCTGTTCGTGCGGCTGCGCGACGGCGTGCGACTCGACGATGCGCTGGCGGCGCGGATTCGACGACGCATTCACGACAATGCGACGCCGCGCCATGTGCCGGCGAAGATCCTGCAGGTCGGCGACATCCCGCGCACCAAGAGCGGCAAGCTGGTCGAGCTCGCGGTGAGAGCAGTCGTGCACGGCCGTCCACCCGGCAACATCGAAGCGCTCGCCAACCCCGATGCGCTGGAGCATTTCCGCGGGCGCCCGGAGCTGCTCACATGACAGCGCGCGGCTGTCAGCGTTCCTGAACCGGGGGCGTCACGCTCGATGCGGGCTTGGTGCCCTTCAGTATCCAGCGCTGCATTCGCCGGCCGTTGGCGGCCTCGCCGGTATACATGCGGCTCTTGGAGTCGATCGCGACGACGTGCGCGCGGATGAACTCGCCGGCCTGACGTCCGGGTTTGCCGAAGCGATCGAGAATGACCAGATCTTTCCGGCGCAGAATCCATATGCGCTGGTTCGTGCCGTCGATGAGGTAAAGCAGGCTCTGCGCCGCGTCGCGCGAAAACTGCAGGCTGAAACCGCTTCCCGAGCCGCCGGTTTCCGGACGGACGAGCCGTTCCATCAGGTACTCACCGGTCTGACGGAACACCTGGATGCGATTGCCGCGGCGATCCGAGACATAGAGGAGGCCGTCCTTTGAACCGACGAGGCCGTGCACCGTGGAGTACTGCTGCGGCGGGTTGGCAGGATTCACCGGATACGCGTACTTCTCTGTGTCGCTCGGAGGCTTGCCGTACGCGCCCCAATGCCGCTTGTATTTGCCAGTCGCGGCGTCGTACACCACCACACGCTTGTTGATGTAACCGTCGGCGATGAAGATCTCGTTGGTCTTCGGCTCGACGTAGAAGTTCGCCGGCCCGCCAAGGTGATCGGGATCGTTGCTGCCTTTATTGACGCCCGGCTCGCCAATCGTCAGCACGTGCTTGCCGTCCTGAGTGAACTTCATGACGTGCATGCCATCGCTCGTGCCCATCCACACGAAGCCGTTGTGATCGATGTAGATGCCGTGCTCCTGCTCGAACCACGTATAGCCGCTGCCGGGCCCGCCCCACGCGCGCAGCACCTTGCCGTTTGCGTCGAGCTCCAGCACGGGCGGAGCCGGAACGCAGCAGTCGGCGATCGGCGGCTTGACAGCTGCGCCAATTTCCTGAGGCGTGAGGCTCGATGGCATGTGAATCACCCACAGGTGATCGTCATCGTCCACGAACAGTCCGCGGATGTCCCCAAGGATCCAGTCATTCGGCAGCGTCGGCGGCCACGTGGGATCGATTTCGTAGATGGGCAGGCGCTCCGCAGTCGGAGACTTGGGGTCGGGCTTGGCGTTCGCACCTTGCGCGGCGGCGATAACCGGCATCAGCAATCCGGCCACGAGTCCAACGAATGTGCTCGCACGTTTCATGGAGTGGGATTATCGCTCATCCGCCTCGTCCCTCCGAACTCGTTCATCGCCATCCTTGCCGAGCAGGATAGGCACTACGCCAGGCAATGGCAAGAAGCGCCAGTTGCACACTCTCGTGCGCCGGACCGTTCGATTCAAGCATGCGCAGCGTTGTTCGTCAGGTAGCAACTTTCTGCTGCAAGCCAAGAAACGCACCCCGGGGAGGTTTTATGGAAGATTCGAAGAAGCAGAGTACCGACCAGCAGCCACGCGTGGAGATCGAGCGCACCCGATTCAAGAGTTTCCTCCTGCAGAACCCCAACTACTTCGGCAACCTGGACGTCAGCGACTTCAAACCCATCAAGGTCATCAAGGGGAACACCACTTTTGAGCAGATGGTGTGCGTCGGACTGAATCCTCCGTACGACCGCCTCGAGGCGGTAGTGCAGGTCAAGAAGGAGAGCGGCTACTCCGGCGACATCTGTGGTCCCGGATCGCTCGAATACGTTCGGTTCTACGTGGACCTGTTCGACAACGGCGTGTGGCACGACGTCGGCGTCTCGAGCGTCCGCGTCTACGACATCCCGGGCGAGAAACCCATCTGTTATGCCGTGCGCCGCGACTTCAACTCGTTCAGGAAATTCTGCCTTTTCGAAAATATCGTGAAGGTTCGCGCGATCCTGCAGTGGAACGTGCCGCCGCCTGCCAATTCGCCCAACTACACGCCGGTGTGGGGCAACGTCGTCAACGTGCAGGTGCAGATTCGTCCGCTCAAATTCTTCCCGTGGGGCGATCTCGTCAAGGAGTTCGAAAAGGTCCCCATCAAATTTCCCGATCCGATCGGCCCGGTCATCAAGGGCCTGGATCCGTCCGTTAAGCTGACCGCACTCGAGGCTCCGCCTCTGACGGTCAAGCAGAAACAGGCGCTGTACAAGGGCAAAGACGTTCCGGTGCATCGCTTTGCGTTCCAGGAAGTTCAGCAGCTCATGGCGATGTCGAATCCGGGCGCACTGGCCGCGCCTGGCAAATCGCCGCTCGTCGAGCTCGGACTGAACCCGGCGGCCATCGACGACCTCGTCGGCAAGCTGTTTCCGGTCGACGGCGACACCAGCTTCGAGGAGCTGCGATGCGTTGGCTTGCACCCGGAAGCCGATCTGATTGAAGCGGTACTGACCGTGAAGAAATCGAGCGGCTACAGCGGCGGCTTGTGCGGCAACGGGTCACTCGAGTACGTCGCGTTCTGGATCGATTTCAACGACGGTTCGGGCTACCAGTACCAAGGAACCTCGACCGTCAACGTCTTCGACCTCCAGACGATTCCGGACGAGGACCTGCAGTATGCCGTGTTCCTGAAGACCGACCTCTCGAAGTTCCGTGTGCCGTGCGCGGCCGGTCCGCGCGTTGTCAAACTGCGCGGCATCTTGTCGTGGGCGACGGCTCCGCCGCCGGGAAATCCGAACTACGTCCCGGTGTGGGGAAATCGCGAAGAGTGCCGAGTGCAACTCCACCCCGGGAAAGTCGAAGGACACATCCCGCTCATCGAGACCGTCGGCGACATTCTGGTGCCCGACATCGATCCGGCGACCGGCCTTGCCACAGGCGACGGCCAAATCGGTGCGTTCTCCGTGGTCGACAGCCCGTTTGGCGGAGAAGTGCGTATCACCGGCCGCATCGGCAACCCGCCGAACAGTTTCGGCGGAGGAGCGACGCCGTTCAAATACCGCGTCGAGGTATTCGGTCCGGCGCCGTTCAACACGTGGACGCCGCTGACGAATCCGATCGTCGTGGCGGTGTCGGAGTGGTTCAACGGCAACCCAGTGATGTGTGCCCCGGGCGACTTCGTCTGCGACACGGTCCTGACGCCGACGGACGATGGCGACGGGTTCGGACCTGGTTGGTACACATATCTGGAAGACCTCCAGGGACCCAATCAACGGTTCCTGGTCGTCGACAAGCTGGCGAGCTGGTCGACGAATGCGGCAATGGAGGGCCTGTGGCAGATTCGCATCACGGCGAAGGATCCATCGGGGCCGTCGCTGTTGCCGGGCTTCCAGACGGTACGCGTGCGGATCGACAACACGCAGCCGTCGGGGCCGGCCGGTCCTGGCGCGACGCAAGCGCAGATCGAGGCGAACCCGCCGCTGACTATCACAGGTGCGACGCTCAACGGAAATCCGCTGCCGGCGGTTGCATGCGGCAAGTTCCCCGTTGGATCGATCATCACCGGCAACTACGAAGTGCACGATCCGGGCATCACGTCTCCAAACCAGCACTTCAACGCGTTGTCGCTGACCGTCACGCCGGCGGGACCGGCGAACGGCGCGTCGCCGAACCCGCCGAGCCGTTCCTATCCGCTGCAGGTGCCGACCATCGGCGAAGCGGGCACGTGGACGCTCGACACGACCGGGATGGATCCGTGCGGATACGTCATCCGGCTCTACGCGTCGGACCGTACGAACGTCAACAGCACCGGGAACGCGTACGACATGGCGTATGACGTTGGCTTCTGTCTGGAGCCGGCGTTGAAGAAGTAAGAGAGTGGGAGAGCGCGCGGGGGGCAGGCCCCCGCGCGCAGTAAGGAAATAATTGGACTTCTACCGGCTCGTCGTCGGCGTATTGGTGGCGTGGCGCATCACGCATCTGCTGTTTGCTGAGGACGGCCCATGGGATGTGATCATCTGGCTCCGCCGGCAGGCAGGCGCCGGATTCTGGGGAAAGCTGCTCGATTGTTTCTATTGCCTGAGCCTCTGGGTTGCCGCCCCGCTCGCTCTGCTGCTCGCCAGCGGGTGGACGGGGCGGCTGCTCCTCTGGCCGGCGCTGTCGGCCGGCGCGATCCTGCTCGAGCGGCTGACGTCGCGCGAAAAAACGTAACGGGAGGAATCTATGTCGTGTTGCGGCGGAAAGCGTGAGCAGTTGCGCACGGAGTTTTCGGCGCGCGGCGCTCAAAGCCCGATACCCACCAACGGCCGCGTGGTGTTCGAGTACACCGGCCCGGCCAGAGCGATCGTCAAGGGGGCTTTCACCGGCCGTGGATATTCGTTCATCGGATACGGCGCACGGGCAGCCGTCGATGCGCGCGACGCGCCGTCGCTGCTGCGGATGCCGTACCTGCAGCGCGTGCTGCGATAGCGATCGATTCGTGACGACACTATTCCGATAAACGCGCGACGAGTCCGTGCATCAGCGGCAGTGCCGGCATCACCTTGGGCTGTACGTCGCCGCACGAATCACATCGGAAATAGACGAACCGTGTCGTGCGAATGATGCCGATCATCGGGCTTTTGTCGCCGCAGTATGCACAGGTGGGCGACGGCAGGCGGTTGTCGGCACGCCGGTCTGCAAGCGCTCTGAGTCTCGGGGTCATGGCGGCTCCTCGCCGCGCATGATCGCCGATGTCTGTGTCGATCGTATGAAGGTTGCGTGGCGGGCCGATGACGCATCGCGCGCGCGACTGCCTGCTAGCGCCAGCCCAGTTGAATGACTTCGAAGTCGTCGGCCGTGAGGCTGCGAAAAGCCGGATTCAGCTCGCCGTTGTTCCACCGCGAATCCATCGCGCCGGTGATGTACATGTCGCTGCCGTTGTCGGCGACGATGAGCCCGTAGGTCTGCATGGCGCGAAAGATGGCGCGAATGTACGACGGGTATCCGGAGAGATCCTTCGATGCCTTCAATCTGAGTCGCGCGCCCATCGGCAGCGCGCCCGATCGGCTGCCCGCCGCGTGCGATGCGGGCCATACATAGCCGTTCGTGCCGCGGACGGTGACCCGCAGCGCGTGATTGATACTGCCGCGCCTGGCTTCGTCGTACCGAGCCAGCCCGGGCAGAATCGCAAGCCCTGCGGCGTCCGCAGAGGTCCATCCTTCGGGCCGCCGCCCGTTCGATGACAGATCGAACACCGCGCCCGATCCCGCTTCCCATCGATTACGCGAGTCGTTCCACTCCGCCGCGAATAGCTCGTAGAGCACCCATCGATCGCGGTCGACGATAAGCAGATGCCGGTCGCCATCGGAGCCGCCGCCTGGTGCGCCGCCTTCGATGTAATTCGGCTGCGACTTGGCCGCTTCCGGAATCGGATATCCACGCTCGCCTCGAAATCCGTCATCGCTCTCGGAGCCGTAGGCGACGAAGGTGACGGGCACGCGGGGCTCGGTCGAGCCGACGCCCATATATGGAATTCCGTAAGGCGGCGGGCCGAAGTCCGGATGCAGCGCGCGATCGCGGCCGATGAAATCGATGAAGGCGGACGACTGCGCATCGACAGGCGCCCGTGAGATGTCCTGATTCCACCAGTTGCTCGATGGAAACAGCGCGCGCCCGCCGAAATCATCGGTCAGCTTCACCGTGCTTCGCGTGGGAGTCGGCGTCGGCGCGGGCGTTGGGGTCGGTGAGGGTGACGGCGTGGGTGACGGCGCAGGTGATGGCGCCGGCGTGGGCGTTGGCGCTTGTTCTGGCGGTGGCGTCGGCCCTGCCGGTGACGCTGACGCTTCGTTCGTCGTCGTCGCGGTAACGGATGTAACGGGCGTCGGCGTCACGGGCATCATGCCGGCGTCGCTGCCGCAGCTTGCAACCAGCGCGCAAAACACGACGAAGAGGGCAGTCGCCGGGTGACGACGGTTACGATTCGACTCAGGCAATCCAAAGAATCGAGCAACGCTTGTGCCAGTGAAGATGGCGCAAATTCGCGGCAATTGAGGCTGGAGAGAGCCGCCGCGATCACGAATTTCGGGTCTGATCTCCATCGTCAGCGCGCGCATCGTGCGCCGCTCGTAAGGTCTACGGCAACCATCGCCGCCGCGCCGGGAGCACCGGAACCGCCGTAGTGCCGACCTTTAGGTCGGCAATTTCCCGCGAACTGCTTACACCGGCATGGGCGACCGTGAGTGCCGGTTCCGCAAACAAAGAAGCTCGGCGCGGCAAAACACGTCGCCGACGTCTGTTGTTCACTGCCATGGCGCTCGGACCAGGCTTGGTCCTCGCGGAGGAGGTCGGCTCCGCGTTTTGTCCGCTGTCGCCCTCGCGCCGCCTTCGATTGTTTGCTCCACCGGCACTCCCGGTCACCCACGCCGCGCCACGCGAGCGACGCGATCAAGGAACCGTCGTAGTGCCGACCTTTAGGTCGGCAATTTCCCGCGAACTGCGCACACCGGCATGGACCGTGAGTGCCGGTTCCACAAACAAAGAATAGCCACCCCAACGCGGCCGCGTTGGGGGCCCCGGCGCTCGGCGCGGCAAACGTGTCGCCAACAGCTGTGTTTATTAGCATGGCGTTCGGACCAGGCTAGGTCCTCGCGGTGGAAGTCAGCTCCGCGTTTTGTCCACTAGCGCCTCGCCTTCGATTGTTTGTTCCACCGGCCTCCCCGGTCACCTCCGCCGCACTTGGCGCCGAGACGCGGGTCCTGCCGTCGGCGATACCTCGCCGAGAGATGCGCTCCGCGGGCAACGCCACACTGTGGCGTTGCCATGCGCACTTAGCGCTCAGACGCGGGACCTACCACACGGCGAAGCAGGGTTGCTGAAGCGAACCATCGCGAGCGACGCGACGTACTCCGTACCCGGAAACGCATCGGAAGGCGTGGGATCCGCGGGCCCGGAGCGAAGCACGGACTCTTCGACCGTCGGTGACACCCCGCCGAGAGATGCGTTTCCCGCGTCGTCGAGCTGGTTCGTGGAAGCAACCCTACTTCGCCGTGTGGTGAAACCGAGGACTGGGTGCTAAGTGCGAAGCGGAGCCTCTCCCGCGTTGTCTCCCCAGCCTGAGTAAAGGCCGAAAGCGCTCCTGATCGCCCATGC
>Ga0184625_10000838_pt1 | contig 12302 bp, 17 predicted proteins | sample PLM3_30_b1_FD_133151 | JGI IMG/M metagenome (GOLD analysis project Ga0184625, IMG submission 133151) | Groundwater sediment microbial communities from an aquifer in East River, Colorado, USA - PLM3_30_b1 | ecosystem: Environmental > Terrestrial > Soil > Riparian zone | place: USA: East River... | reverse complement strand
TAGTCAATGTATTTGTTTGATTTACCTTCAGTCCGAGTCGTTTCATTTTCTTGCCCAAAGCCATTTTTTAGATCAGATATATAGGCGGGTGATAAAATAACAGCAATTAATAGAGTCCATCTTAGATTGATTCTATTCATTGTTAGGTCCCCCTAATTAGACTTTAAGTGCTATTTAAATAATCTTGAAGGCAAAATTTTAAAAAACTAGACAAACTATTCGTTGAAATAAGATATTTTTAAATAAAAAATCATTAAATAATTGTTTTCCGTTTTTCCCAATCAGAACAAATGATAGTTAATATAATTAACCAAAAACGTCATAACAAAAATTCCATATTGATCCTAATTTCGCTTAATTAAATTTTGTAAAATGAAAAAAAGGGTGGTTTCTTAATTCCAGTGTCTGAGTCTTTTCTAGATGCTCTATGGTATTAATAGATCACAATGACATTGATTCTATCAAGGAGTCATGTTACCGGTCATTCCAGTCATGTTACTGGTCATGTTACTGGTCATGTTACCAGCCATCATCGTTTCGTTACCAGTCATATTTTGAGCGAACACGATAGTACCGATCGCAGGAACTAGTAACATTCCTAAAGCCAATGTGATTGCTAATGCCAAAATAAGAATTGTAGCCATTTTTATAACAAAGGGTACTACTTTATTTAAGTATTTCTTGAAGTTTTGTGATCAAAAAACAATATAAATTTAGTACTTAATTCAGCAAAATACTAATGAATTATAACATTTTACTTAAAATATAAAATTATTCGTAAAAGACAAATGTGATAATTGATACCTCTCATTAAGATATTACTATGTAATAGCAATAATGTTATTGATATTTTTAATCTCAGCCAAATATTGATATGAAAAATCATTATTACTTATGAATATGATTAAAATTTTTAAACCAAAATTATTTCAGCTTGTATTTCATAATTTATAAATTTGACCACGATTGATTAAATGTAAATATGAGCTCATCTTTTGATTTTGGAATATTGCCTATTAGAATTATGGCAGGTATTACATTTATTGCGCATGGAATACCAAAATTTTACGATGTATCTGGAGGCTACAAGTTCTTTCAATCTGTTAATTTACCAGCTGAGTTGTTCATACCAATAGCACTCCTGGAAGTCATTGGAGGTTTAGCGATTTTGTTTGGCGTACTAACAAGAATTGCTTCAGCGCTACTAATAATTGAAATGATAGGTGCAATATTGATGGTCAAACTCTCTAAAGGTTTTGTTGGTGGATACGAGTTTGAACTGCTATTGATATCGATAGGCATAACGCTATTTATGATGGGGCCAGGAAAAATATCTATAGAGAATTATATCTTAAAAAGAGAATTATTTCCTAGAGGGAAACAATTGTATCAAAAAGCTTCTAAAGCGGATATAAAATAATATTAATATAATATTCAGTTTATTTCCACTTTTTGTGATGATCAATTAACAATAGAAAAAATAATTATCAAGTACTTATACAACAAATTCATAAAGAGCTAGTGTCTAATCAAAAATGCCATGTCATGGTCGCCATGTCATGGTCATGACTGCGTTAATCCCCATCTTTCACGTACTTTTTCTTCCAGTTTTGAAAAAACAAATCTATCAAATATTAAACCAACCCCGAATATTACAATCATAATTGCTATTATTTGACTCATGTTGGAGAACTCTCTTCCTATGGATAAAAGATATCCAAGTCCTACTCCGGTAGTGATCAACATCTCAGCGCCTATCAAAGCGTGCCAAGCGAAAGACCAAGTTTGTCTTAGACCCATTATCAAAGAGGGTGCGGCCGCAGGTATCATGACATGTCTAAATAATAAAAAGCCGCTAGCTCCCATATTTCGTGCTGCGTGTACATATATAGGTGGTATATTTCTGATCCCACCGTAGGTAGAATTCATTACAGAGAATACAGAATTCATCACAATAACAAAAAGTATTCCAAAATCATTGAATCCAATGAGAAGAATAGCAAAAGGTACCCATGCTATACTTGGAAAAGATTGGAGCCCTAAAGCAAATGAGCTCATGGTTTTCCCAAATTGTTTGAATCTAACCATAACAAGTCCAACACATCCACCAATTACTACTGATATTACAAATCCAATAAATAATCTCCATAGTGTAATAGTGATACCCTCAATCAGAGTATTGTCAGACACCAAGTCAGCAAAAGACTGAGCAACCATTGCTGGAGAAGGGAGAGATACAGGTGGCCATATTTCTAATAGGTATACAATTTGCCAAACGATCAGAAAAACTATTAAAAATGAGACGATGCTTAGAACATCCTTTATGTTAAAATTGATCTCTTTTTTTGAATTAGAGGAAGTATCCATCTTAGAAAACCTTTCTATTAATTACTCCTCTCGTAGAAAACTCCAGTCATTATAAAATTCGATTGTGATTGGATAGCCATACCAGATAGATTTTAATTGTTTTGATAATTATGGAAATATAAATGGTTTCTATTATAAATTTTTTCAATATTTTTGATCCCAAGATTAAGTAATCTTCTTGCTTCTTGATGATGAGAATGAAATAATTAGATAAAATTTTGCATAATTAGAGCTGCTGCAATGAACCTAGTGATACATAAATTAAAAATCAATCCTAGTATGTTGAAACGTAAATAGTTTAATGATACTCAACTAGGAATCTGTGTTAGGACTTGTTTTATTGCACCTTCAAATACAGAGTAAGGCTGGGCGCCCTCTATTTTCAGAGGAGTTTTTCCCTCAGCAATAAGTATGAATGTTGGGGTACTAGTCAAACCAATACTCCGTGCCAAATTGTCATTTGTAACCACTAAATTTTCATATTTTTTGGAATCAAGACATGCTGAAAATTTGTTTACATCAGTAACCCCCGCGTAAACTGCAAATTGCGTTAAACTATTTTTCGAAACCCAGTCAGTGTTTTCTCCTTTTGAGTTTGTATATACTTCATCATGATATGGCCAGTATTTTCCTTGCTCTGCTGCACAATAAGACCCAATGGCAGCGAGTGTTGATAACTTATCTGATGGTCTATCATTTATGACAAAATCTTTAAATAAAAAATTAATCATACCAGTATTGACAAAATCATTAACGATTTGATCTTCGGTTTCCCTATGAAATCTTGCACAATATTGGCATTGATAATCACCAAATTCTAGTAAAGTTACATTGGTTTTACTTGTTCCCAGTGCTGATGCATTATGAACTATTGGCTGAAGAAGCGTGTTAATAAGCTGCTCAGGATTTTCGGGATTTTTAGGGCTATTGTTTTTCCCCATTGTCGCAAATGCCGTTATCGAACCTCCAACTAGCACTACACCAAATATAATTGCCCACATTAAGGATTTTTTCTTAAATTTCTTAGAACCCGATTTTTTGAGCTTCCGCTTCAATAAGATATTCTTTGTTTTAGTAGCATAAAAACCATAGTAAAGAATCTAATCATTAGATCGTTTATTTAAACCTAGTATATCTTTATTCTGTTATTTAAAAATGAAATCACAATGATTCAATTTTGTGATACGTTTATTGTATCCCAACACTGTCTACATAATTGGCCATCAATTTTCCATTTTGGTTTTGGGTTATACCTTACGAAACCAATTTTTTTTCCACACTGAACACAAAAATTTATTTTTGTTTGATATGCTAATTCTTTTTGATCATAGCATTTTTCACATAAAAAAATGTCATTGTCCATATCCCACTGCCATCTAGGTTTCTTTTTTTTCTCTGGGTCAATATGATTATCACAGATGAAGCACTGATTTTGTTTCTTGTCAATTTTTTCTTCTTCTTCTTTTTGTTTAATTACAAATTCCTTCGTTGTTTTCATATGACAGTCGCTACAAAGATAACCAGTAATATTCCAAGATTTATCCGGTTTATATCTAAATTTGAGATCCTTATTGCACAGAGTACAAAACTGAGGTTTCCTAAATTGCAAACATACTTTTTTCAAGTATCTCGTAAAAAAATGTATCTTTGATATTTTTGCAATATACTTCAATACAATGTTTGAACATAAATCAGGATTCGATTTGGGGCTCTCAGGTACAAACGTAGGCGAATTTAATCCTAAATGAAAATAAGAAAATAATAGTCAATATTTATAACACACAAGTCAATAGTAAGCAAATGATTACTAAACAATGTGATAATTGTATTAAAAAGGGAAAGAATTTTTATTGTAATAATTGTACCAAAACAGCTGAATATTTTGATATCTATAGCTATTACGGCAGTAGGATATCAAACAAGAATACCTTGATAGGTAGAATCAAAGCTTACACTTGGCATGATGTGTTAGAATACATAAAGAATAATTTTTTTTATGATCAATCTAATAGTCTTAATATAGACTGTGAAAAAGACTTTGCATTTATAGAAAAAAAATTATCAGAGCAAGTCGCACTTAATGGTCATACTAACAAGTCAACTAACCACCATCCTATTGGTTACAAAATATATTTGAATAAAGACAATAAATCATTTGAGTTTTCCTCCAAAGTCAGAAACTTTTGGGATTTAACTGCTGTTACTAATTATAATAACAAGTAGGGTCAAATCTATTCATTGAAATAATATTCAAGCTTTGAAATTGTATTGGTGGTCTCAACTTGTTTTTTGAAAGTCTTTACTACCATATTATTAAAGTTGAATAAATTAAAAAAGATGAAAATTTTCCAAATTATCTTTTCTATTTTAATATAATCAAGATTAAAATTAAGCGCTAAATGATATGACTTCCTTTTTTCCATATTTTCTAAATATTTCATCATATTTCATAGACTTTGCTGATATTAGATTTCCACTATCATCATACATCTTTACAAAATTTGCGCGCAATGCAATATTCCCTGTTGAATCGAAGAATCTGATACTATAACCATTCATCCCGCTCTGTCTAGTTTCTATTACAAATTTTGCAGTCGTTACCAGCTCAAGATTCAAATGTATATGCCATGATTTATCTTCATAGCCGATTGTCATCCATTTATCATTTACTCGAATTGGTAAACCTCTTTCAGTCTTAACTTCACAGATCCCACTTCCGCTATTCACCGAAAACATAATATCATCTAGATTCAATATATCAGAAATTAATTCTTTGATCAAGCTATAAGACATGTGTAAATCTTATTACAAAGGTTTAATAAAAATATGAGGTAAACACTAGCCTTGTTGATATTTTGTTGCATATGACAAATATATCATGTAAAATTGAGATTGTTTTTTGAATTGATGTCTGCAACTCTTAATGGTTCTGGAAATCTTTCATTCTCTTTTGTTATTTTTTGAATGATTTGTATAGCTTTTTTTAAACTAATTTTATGTCCAACGCTTACGTAGATTGGTTTTTTTCCCTCTTTTTTAATTCCATATCCCAAAACGGATCTGTCATATTCAATAAAGTGATCCTCCCGTACAGAACCACATAAAAGATTTTTAGCGACTCCTATTGTTGGTTTATCAAGCATGTAACCAACATAACTTGCTAATCCACATTTCCTTGGATGCAAGATTCCATGTCCATCAATAAGCAGAATATCGAAATCAAAATCATTTTTCAGTAATATCAGAGTATTCAGTAAAGGTCCAGATTCTCTTAAGAAAAGCAAACCTCGAATATAGGAATATTGTACTTCGTATTTGCGGTTAACAGAAGCTATCAAGTCAAAGGTAGTATTAGTTATTACAGCGGAACAATATGCTACGTTATTTTTGTAAGATACATCTATGCCACAAATATTTTCTATTTTATCAAAAGTATCAACAGTGTTTAACTTTGTTGAAATTTCTTTTTGAAGATCAAATGCCCAAGAATAAGGTTTTTTTTCCACAATACTAATTTGATATCATGTTTCTTAATCTTGACTATTATGAAATTATTACTCATAGACGAATGATGAATCAATTTTGGTCACCACTCAATCTTATTAGCCTGATAGATATTCAATTAAACTCCATTTTGTAATAGGAGGACTTTACAATTGCAAAATTCAGCAGCTCAATATGAAGAGTCTACTTATCAAAAAGAACAAAAAAATCTGTTGAATTTAGAATTTATATGAATTTGTGACAAGCATACTATATAAAATCTATTCAATATGATATATGATATGATCGTTCGTCCTTTGATCCCTATCACACAGGTTATCAAGTTAAAGGATGTTTTTTATATGATTGCTTGGATTACACTGCTGATATCTAATGTCAGATGACCTTTCTGGAAGTAAATCACAAGAAGAGTATGAATGGCAGATAACTGAGAAACTCAAGGAGACGCATGATACTTATACATACACGTTATTGCCAGTTGCTAGCTCACAGAGATTCGATTTGAGTATAGGCCAGTTTGTAACTGTAAGTGCATTACTTAAGAGACCAACAGCATCGGGAGGTTTTGATGAGAGTGTGATTAATAGAGCATATTCTATTGCATCGTCACCAACAAGAGATTTTATCGAACTTACCATCAAAGAAGAGAAACCATATGACTATATCAATCCTGCAACAGGAAAACCGGATGCTTTTGCCGCTTATTTTAATGAACAGGTTAAACTGGGAGATAAGATCAGGATAAAATTAAATCATAACAAAGAACATTTCTTATGGAAAGTAGCTGCTGGAATTGAGAAGAACATTGCATATTGGTCAGGTGCAAATGGAGCAGAATCTGCAAGAGGTTTGATTCAGTATATGCAAGACAAGAAAGACCCCGAATTTAGCCTTACACTTTTCTACAGTAACACTAAATTATCTACAGACAGTACAAATAATAGGCATATGAACAGCGATGGACACCACCCCATTGATTCATTGAATGTGATTTACTATAATTGGTTGAGGGATGTTGCAAAAAAACTTGAAAACTTCAAAGTGATTTTTACATTCACAAGAGAACCAGAAATACCTTCCACGTCCCCTAACGATATAAGGATAATTTATAGGAAGGGAAGATTCTTCTTAAATCCTGATGGTACACCAGAAAGGACATTACTTAAGTATGGTGGGAATGTAGAAACAATATTTAATCCCATATGTGGTAGCAGTGGGTTCATAAATGGTATTGTAAGGTTACCAAATGGCAAGATAAATAGGGGCAAAGGGATAATGCAAAATTTGATGGAAATTGAAGGAGTAAAACCAGAAAAGACCGATAAGGAACAATTCTACTTACAACAAGTCGGCGTAAATCATGGAAATGAACAAGCATAACATTCTGTAGAATTTGAAAATTAAAAATATATGTTGATTAGTATCCTCCTACAATTGACTTTCCGTAAAAGTTTAATCTATCATTATATTAATAAAACAAAAATTTGTGATATATCTATTATCATAAGACTGAGTAATGAAAATTAAAGAACTAGCCAGACAATTGATTTATTGAGACAGATTGAGAAACATCACTTGATATTTGATACTGAAAAGGTAGAGTATATCTATCATTTTGATAAATGGTTACCTAAAAAATAATATGAAGATTTAGCTATAAAATATTGAGCCAACAGTTAATTGCATTACGTTTCAGAGGATAACGACAATGAATACGAAGAAGAAAGGAATGTCAATAGCTGTCATATTTGTTGCAGTAGCTATCATCTTTGTATCGTCAAGTCCTCTGACAAATTATGTGTCTGCAAAAAGCCATGATGGAGAAGATGATCCAGGGAGCATGTACTATGAAAATTTCCTAAATTGTCTGTCTGATGCTGGCGGGTCAAATAGTTATCCTGCAGGTGATCAAATAGTAAACTGCTTCGCAGAGAGTGGTTACATACAGGGAAGTTCCAGTACAAGTAACAGTACAAGTAACAGCGATGACACTGAAGATGAGACTGAAAATGTAGATTTAAGCGTAGCTGATGACGAGAGTGATGATGAGACTGAAAATGTAGATGTAAGCGTAGTTGATGACAACACTGACAACAGCGATGACAACAGCGATGACAACAGCGATGACAACAGCGATGACAACAGCGATGACAGCAATAACTAGACTAACAGTGTAGTTGATACTGAAAAAAGAATCCCCTTTATTTCTTTTTTTTACAAACAATTTACTTCTTTGCTTAATTTGTTTTGATATTTGTTTTGATATTAGTACGATGAGAAATATTGTTTTACCGAATCTTTTTTTGCCAACATATTTTCTAATATCAAATATTTTTGATTTGTCTAGATGGTGCCAACTTTTCTACAAATTTTAGAATCTGATTGTCCTACTTGATTACTCAAATGTACTAGTGTACATCTGTCTAATATTCCAGAGGCCGTTGATCGGTTCTATAGATATCTATATTGAATACTTTTTCTATATAATTTTAATATCCTATAGCTCTTATTATGTATCAATATGGAACATCTTGAACCAAATCAATTTGATGGATTGTTGTCTGAAGGAAAAAAAACTTTGGTGATGTTCTATGCAGATTGGTGTCCTTTCTGCCAGAAGTTCAAACCAATTTTTGAATCCTTTGCAAATTATCCTGAAAAAGAGTTGAATTTGTTTGCTTCTATGATCAATGATGATGATAACCCATTGTGGGATAAATTTTCAATAAATACTGTTCCGACACTTATTGCATTTGATAAAGGCGTTATTATCTCGAGAAGAGACGCAAAAATGGGTTTTGGTCTAAATAAATCTGACATTGATTCTATATTAGCAGAGATATCTGGATAATATTTCTGTTGTTCTTTGATCGTCATTATGTTTAACATATTATGAATAAAAACTATAATTAACTATTCACTTGCAGTCAAGTAGAATTCTTACATCAACTACCTTATCAGAGGCTGCAGACAAAGCTTCATTGATTATATTTAGGTCGCTACTAATAGGAAGACCAGGTAATCAAAATCAAGTAGGAAATTTTATTATTTTGATATTATGAATAATAATTGTTGTCTTTTTAATTAGCAACAACCTAGCAAGTTTGTTATTCACAAGAATACTGAGTCCATAGATGATTTTTCAAGGGGACCGAAAACCTTGTATCCTTTCCTTACATATTTCCAAATATTTCTTGTCTATGTCAAAACCTATGCATGAAACCCCCAATCGAAGAGATGCCAATGCAGTTGAACCTATTCCAATGAATGGATCTAGAACGACTTTACATTTTTTAATTCCATGTAGTTTTATACACATTTCTGGAAGCTTAATTGGAAAACTAGATGGATGCGGTCTCTGCTCTTTGTCCCAGATAGTCTCATAGGGGATGAACCAAGTGTTACCACGATCTCTTAGGTCGCGGGTCGCTCTTATCCAGCGACCAATATTTGTTTTATCTTGATAAGGAACTCCAATGGATAGTTTATCTAATTTAACCTTACCCTGTTTAGTAAAATGAAAGATAAATTCTGAACAATCATTTAGAAATCTATCGCTAACTAGAGGTTTAAAATGACCAACGGCTATGTTTGATGTTATAGTTGGATAGCTACCTATATCAGATTTTGGAATTGCTATAGATTTTACCCAAACTATGACGTTTTGTAATGTAAAATGCTCTCTCAAAACAGTTGCAACGTCTAAAGGAATCCATGGATCCGAAGGTTTGCTTCCAACATTAATAAAAAAAGAACCATCATCAGTAAGAGCCTTTCTAATACATCTGCCCACATTAGATAAGAATTTTAAGTATTCGTTTCTAGGTAATGTGTCGTTATAGCGATTGTATCTTACACCTATGTTATATGGAGGGGATGTAACAACTACGTCGATGGTTTTTTCCGATAAATGATTTTCAATTCCACTAATACAATCGCCATGGTATAACTTGATAAAGATACCTTTTCTCTTTAACTCAGCAAATTTTACTGGTATAGCTTGCTTAATTTTGATTCAACTTCTTTTCAGAGGTAAATTTGAAATTCGAAAGTAACTTGAATGAAATATGGTTAATAGAAGAGAGGGAAAAATGGTATCAATAATTTAGTATAGGTTCTCAGATCATTACAAGGTCATCTACGGCTGATATCATAACAACTGCCTTATTTCCGCCTAGATTTTTTTTCATTCTGTTTACGACTTCTTCGACAACAGAAGAATTTACCACAGTAGCCACAACTTTTCTAGAATTAAATGCAAGCTCAACTGTACCACTTCCTCTGCCTGAAGCAACTCTTTCCTTATCTTTGGTTACCCCCTTTACATCGTAGATTGTGGCTTCAAGATTCAATTCTTTGAGTGAAGAGAGGATATCGCTAACATTTTCGGCTTTCACTAGTACTGCAAGTCTCTTCAGGGTCCTTGATTTTTTACCCGGTGCTTCTGCATAAGTTACTTCAAACGGCAAGGCCGTTTTGTCTTTAACCATTTCTTTAAAGTAGAGACGTAAAGTATAAAAAGATGTTGTAAACATAAGGTCGGATTTGAATTTTAGTGTAACGATGATACTTTTTTAGATATAACTTTTTTCTTTATTAAAATACGGAATTTTTTTTTGGAAATATTTAAGAACACTGATACTATTACTATATTGTTGAAAAGAAATCATATAAAACCAATGGTAGTTACGATTTTAATAGTCGCAATTGTTTTCACAAATGTCAGTCTATTTGCTAAAGTGACTGCTGAATCAGGAGTTGGGAAAGATGTATTTAAGGTGGTTGTCACTCTATTTGGAATAACAAATTCAACAAAAGACATTACGACATTAGTTAACGTAAAAGATCAGACTAAGGTCAAAGTGTTCAATGCCGAAAATCCCGAAGGCGAAGTTGAGGATAAAGTGAGTTATACAATGACGTTTCCAAATTTGACGGTAAATGATGGGGATCCCTATACTGTATGCACAGTAAGCGTAGAGGATTTTGAGCTGAATTGCCAGGAAGGAAAGAATTCTCCTCTAAATAGACCTGAATTTGTAGATATTAATGTATCAGGAGGAGGATCTGGAGGATCTGGTGATGAAGAGAATGAAGGAGATTGAATTTTTCATTCTACCGTGCTGAATTAAGAATCGATATAAATAATATTTCCACGTAAACAGACCATATTTATACCAATTTGTCTAACAATAGCTAAAGCTATCTAGTGTCATAACTGACATAAGCATAATATGTAGAATGGCCCAATAATTACCGCATGACAAACAGGGCCTTCCTTTATACTGCTGCTGCATCTACTTTTATTGCAGGAGTATTACATCTCGCAATTGTTCCAATGTTTTTTGCACAAATGTCTATAGACGTTACTATATTCTTTATAGTCTCGGGTATGGCTCAACTGTTCTGGCTAATACCTACTGTCAAGAGGTGGATAATACCATGGTATTATATTGGCATGGGCGGAACTGTTATCTTGATCATAATGTACTTTATAGCTGTCCCAGGAAGTGGAAACCCAATTAGTCCGATAGATGTAGCAATAGAAACGTCCCAGATTGTTTTCATCATTTTATCTATCATAATAATTAAGAAAAATAAAGCGGAAATGAAATCAAGCATTATAGACAGGTAGAACTATCGATTCTACAAAGTGTTTTTATTCCAAGCTGAAACAATACCATTTTGGTCTACGTCCAAAATAATCTATTGCTAAAGTCATCATCATAATATTAGCTGCATATTCAGATCGGCTTGTCAATTCTTCAATCTAAATATCATTTCATTTCAAGTACGGATAAAAAATTTCCAGCAGGATCTTTAAACCATGCTATCTTAGGTTTACCACGGAAAATACCCTTTTCATCGGTCTTTAGTTCACCTTCATTGTAAATTTGAAAATGTACTCCCAATTGAGTTAGATCGTCTACTGTCTGGTCAACGTCATCAACTACAAAATTAAGTACAGTAAAAGTTGCAGGAGTGTGATCAGGTTTTGGGTATATGAAAATCTCGTTACCACCTTTAAGATTCAAACTTAACCCTTCCTCTGTTTCTGATACCTCAAGTCCTAAAGTCTGACCGTAAAACGCCTTGGCTTTTTCCAGATCGTTAACTGAAAAACTGGAGAAGGCTTTTGTGTTTTTAAAAATTGTCATATACTATAAAATAAGGAAAAGTAATTATTAAGAGTTGGTTTCTGCGGAACTAATTAGTAGAGTTGTGAACGCAGGAAGCAACTAACTCCGATTACCTAGATATGTAAATAGCAGCCAGTATGGTTCAGTCTTGAAGATTGCTTACTAATATTGTCTGTGGGTTTGACCTCTGCAAATCGTAACAGGTAGGACAAATCATACTTCCGAACCAGTACTTGATTGAGTTCGTTTTCTTTTCGCACAACTCACATCGTACAAGGTTAAACATTTCTT
>Ga0184625_10000835_pt1 | contig 12311 bp, 9 predicted proteins | sample PLM3_30_b1_FD_133151 | JGI IMG/M metagenome (GOLD analysis project Ga0184625, IMG submission 133151) | Groundwater sediment microbial communities from an aquifer in East River, Colorado, USA - PLM3_30_b1 | ecosystem: Environmental > Terrestrial > Soil > Riparian zone | place: USA: East River... | reverse complement strand
TTCCAGATCTCTTCCGCCGTAAAAGACAAAATGGGCGCCATCAAATGGACCAAGGTGTCGAGAATCCGATAGAGCGTCGTCTGCGCCGCCCGGCGGGTGTTCGATCTTGTTCCTTCGCAATACAGCCGGTCTTTGACGATGTCGAGATATTGCGCGCTTAAATCGACGCTGCAGAAATTATTGAGCGTATGATACACCGCGTGGAATTCGTAATTGTCGTAAGCTTCGCGGCAGCGACTGAGCACATTTTGTGTCCGCTGCAGAATCCAGCGATCCATTTCGTCGAGTTGAGCAGTTTGAACGGCGTCTTTATCCGGCTCGAAATCGTAAAGATTACTGATCAAAAAACGCGCCGTGTTACGCAAGCGCCGATAGGCTTCGACCAAGCGGCTGAGGATTTCATCCGAAATCCGCACGTCTTCACGAAAGTCCTCGGCCGCCACCCAGAGACGGAGAATTTCCGCGCCGGATTTTTTCATAATCTCCTGCGGCGCGATCACGTTGCCCAAAGACTTAGACATCTTGCGGCCCTTGCCATCGAGAGTGAAGCCGTGGGTCAGCACGCTATCGTAAGGCGCGCGACCACGCGTCGCCAAGGAAGTGAGCAGTGCGGTGTGAAACCAACCGCGGTGCTGGTCGCTGCCTTCGAGATAGAGATCGGCTCTGCCGCCTAAACGTGGATCTTGCTCGACGACCGATGCCCAGCTCACGCCCGAATCAAACCAGACGTCCAGAATATCTTCTTCGCGAGCAAAATCATGACCAGCGCAATCAGGGCAGGTGAGAGTTACCGGCACCAACTCGTCGACCGGCCGGATAAACCAAGCGTCCGAGCCTTCTTTTTCAAAAATCGCCGCGACATGATTACAGAGTTCTTGGGTTAAAACCGCTCGGTTGCACTTTCGGCAATAAACCGCTGGAATCGGCACGCCCCAGGAACGCTGGCGCGAAATACACCAATCCGGCCGGCTTTCGAGCATGCCGCGAATGCGATCTTTGCCCCAAGGCGGAATCCAGCGCACTGATTCGATCGCGTCGAGCGCGCTTTGCCGTAACCCCTTCGTCTCCATCGAAATGAACCACTGCTCGGTGGCGCGAAAGATCACCGGATTTTTGCAGCGCCAACAATGGGGATAACTGTGCGACAGCTTTTCTTCTTTGAGCAACGCGCCGTGCTCGGCTAATTTTTGAATGATGCGCGGATCAGCTTTGAACACCGACTCGCCCTTAAGGTCGCCGGCTTCATCAGTAAATTTGCCCTCCGCATCCACCGGTGCCACAACCGGCAAGCCGTAGCGCAAACCTACTTCGTAGTCTTCTTGGCCGTGGCCGGGAGCGATATGGACGGAGCCGGTTCCTTGGTCTTGCGTGACAAAGTCGCCGAGAATAATTTTCGAATCGCGATCGATCCAGGGATGACGGCAAACGATGCCTTCGAGCTCGGTGCCGGGCCATGCGCCCCCTGTAGTCTGATATTCTTCAGGCGCAATGCCGCAAGCCTCCATCACGCTGGGAATCAGCTCTTGATTAATGATGAGTTCGCCCTTTGGAGTTTTAACGAGCCGGTACATGAATTTTGGGTGGACCGCGATAGCTTGATTGGCCGGCAAAGTCCAAGGGGTCGTCGTCCAGATCACAAAAAACGTTCCTCTGACGGGATCGACAGGGAATAATCCTTGCGAATCTTTCACGGCAAATTTGACGTAGATTGACGGCGAGGTGTGGTCCTCGTACTCGACTTCGGCTTCCGCTAGCGCGGTCACGCAGGATGCGCACCAGTACACCGGTTTTTTTTGTCGATAAAGCGCGCCCGAAGCGGCTATCTTGCCGAGCTCGCGAGCTTCTTGCGCTTCGTAGGCCGGGTCTAAGGTTCGATACGGCCGTTCCCAATCGCCGAGCACGCCGAGCCGTTTGAATTCATCGCGCTGAATCGAGATATACTTTTCCGCATACTCCTTGCAGAGACGGCGAATCTCCGCCTTGCTGAGCGCCAATTTTTTCGCTCTGCCAATGTTCTTTTCGACCTGTAGCTCGATCGGCAAACCGTGACAGTCCCAGCCGGGAACATACGGCGCAGCGTTGCCGGTCATCGCTTTGTATTTAACGATTATGTCCTTAAGAATCTTGTTGAGCGCATGGCCGATGTGGATGTTGCCGTTCGCATACGGCGGACCGTCGTGCAGTATAAATTTAGGCCGTTCCTGATTGGCTTCAAGAATTTGGAAATAAGTTCCTTCGCGCTGCCACCTTTCGACTTGTTTCGGCTCATTCTGAGGCAGGTTGGCCCGCATCGGAAAATCCGTCTTCGGTAAATTCAGCGTGTCTTTGTATTCCATATGAACGTCGAGTTTGGAGAACAGGAAGATGTAAAATCCGACCGTCCTTATCGGTGATGGTTTACGCCACGCACCATTCGCGACGCGAACATATCGGCTTTGTTTTCCGCGTCTGCCCAAAAAACGAAGTGGCCCATCTCGTGGTAGACCGTGTTGATCCAGCGCCGTTCTGAATTGTACTTGCGCCCCTTCTTCCAGTTTTCCGGATGGACCAAATAAATCTGGCCGTTTTCATAAGTCTTACCGGCGGTCTTGCCCCAGTCGATATATTCAAACCACTCGACTTGAGGATTTTTTAAATGATAGAAGCGGCATAACACTGCGATGGCTTTCTTGAAAGCCACGGCCTTGTAATCACGGAAAAACGCCGAAAGCAGGCGATCCACTAGACGGCGTTCTTTGATCGGCGGCAGGATCATTTTCATGGTACAGGTCCGAATTCAGAGGGGGCTAAATTTTATTACCATACAACCACTTTAATAGAAACAGCCGTGGCTTCATTCCGGTGCCAGAAAAAACGGCTAAGTCATAGTAGTTACAGAACTTTTTTGATTTATCCGGTATCATGGATCGAAGTTTTTTACAGGTTATTCCTGCTCTTGCGACGGAGAAAAAAGTATCGTAGATTGGCGTACTTCGGAATCCCTGAGCCGGTATTGCACTGGCAAATTGTTTGAAAATTAATGACCGCTTGGCTGACTCGTAACGTTGCCTCCTTTAGCACCCAATGTGGTCTCACGATCGGTTGCGTGGTGGTTAGACTTTTACCGCAGCGATGGTTGTTTCGCACATCCGATCAGATTGCGCGGCTGGGATTTGGATTATTTAAAGGGTTTCGCACTCGCTCGATCAGCAACATCGCGGCGGTTTATCGTCATCGACTAAACGACGGCGAAATTGCCGAGATAGCGCGCCGTTCGCTCCGCAATTTTTTTCGCGATTGTGTCGAAATCGGGGTCGTGCTGCAGTCATCGGACGACGATGTACGAGCGGCGATCCCGATCGTCGGCCGGGAACACCTTGACGCCGCTATCGACAAGGGGATGGGAGTGCTGGTCCTGAGCGCTCATTTAGGAAATTTTTTTGTTCTCGGAACCCGTCTGGCTCTCGAAGGCTATCCAACTTTTGTTTTGGTAAATCAGCCGCGTGATGGTCGTTTCGCCGAGCTTATGGACAGATATAGATTAAAGGTGAAACAGCGCACGATTCACGCCCGGCCACGTCGTGAAGCGCTAAGACAACTCAGCACGATCTTGCGCAGCAATCAGATCGCCGTGGTCATCGCCGATGAGTACCGACAAGGCAAAGGAGTTCAAGTTCCGTTATTTGGCCGGACCGTGATCGCGCGCCGCGGACCGGCGACACTGGCACTAAGAACCGGCGCTGCGGTGATCCCGGCCTGTCTGATTCGACAGCCCGACGATACCCTAAAGTTGATCATTGAACCCGAGCTGGAGCTCGATCGGTCGGGGAAGAGCAAAGCAGAGGTTCAAGAAAATACCCTACGCATGACCCAGTGGCTGGAGCAAACCATCGGCAAATATCCAGATCAGTGGAATTGGATGAATATCCGCGCATGGGACAACGCCGCCGATGAATCCGTCGCTCCCGGGGATCCTGTACGACGCGCATCGTGACAAGCAGGAAAGGGGACTGAAGTGAAGAGCAGCAAGAAAGACCTCGATGAATTAAAAAAGAAAGTTGCCTTAGGCAACCGCATCATGTTTTACCAGGGTTTGGCCGATTATCACGGCCATGTCAGCGCGCGAATACCGGGCACCAGCAAATTTTTTATCAAGCCCGTATTGGCCCCGCTTGGCGAGATCGCGCCCAAACACATCATCGAAGTCGATATCGACGAGTACATGGAAGTCTGCGAGCAAAACTACTCACAAGCGGGTAATAAACGAACGGTTACCAAGTTGAAAAATCCGCCGCGCGAAACCATGATCCATGCGGCGATATATAAAGCGCGACCCGAGGTCAATTCGGTCGTGCACACGCACCAGACGATCGCCACGGCATTTTCCGTGGCGGGCACGCCGATCCTGCCGATCTATAATCAGGCAGCCGTCTTCGCTCCAGAGACACCGATTTTTCCGAGTCCCCGGCTTATTTACACGGTTCAGGATGGCGAAGAAATATGTCAAACCTTGGGTGATCGTACCGCGATGTTGCTCAAAGGACACGGCATTGTTGTGTGTGGCGATAGCTTGGAATATGCTACGATTCACGCCATTTATTTGGAGCGGACCGCCTATATGCAGTTCATCGCGAGCTGCGTCGGCAAGCCGGCAATCATGCCGCAGTCCGAAATCGACTATATGAAAGAAAATATGACGTTTCGCTCCTATGATGCTTTTGCTTATTTCAAATCGTTGCTGCCCAAGAGCGCGCGGCTCTAGGATATTCTTTTAACATTTGGAGGATGGATCGATGGCGAAACGGGAAGAAAAAGTGACTGAATCTACGACGAAAAAGCCTATCCAAGATCTACGTGAATGGCTTCAGCGGGTCGAAGAATTGGGCGAGCTGGTTCACGTCAAAGAAGCGGTAAGTTGCGACGAAGAAATGAGCGCCATCGGTTACCTTGTGGCCAAGCAGAAGCCCTCGCCGGCGATCCTCTTTGACAACATCAAGGGCTACGAGAAAAGCCCGTTCAAAGCGCGCTCCCTGTGGAACATTCTCGGGCCGAGCATTTCGCGCATCGCCCTGACAATGGAAGAACCCCCCGATACGCCGATCGTAGCCTTGATCAATCGGGTCAAAGACAAACTCAAACACCGCACACCACCGCGCGAAGTAGGACAGTCGCAAGCGGGATTTTATGAGAATACGCTGACGGGCGATCAGATCGATTTAACCCAATTGCCGATCCCGAAGCACTGGCCATTGGATGGCGGGCGCTACGCCGGCACCGCGGACTGCGTGATCACGCGCGATCCTGACTCCGGCTATCTCAACGTCGGCACCTATCGCATGATGATCCAGGGAAAGAACGAAACCGGCCTTTATCTTTCGCCAGGAAAAGATGCGCGTTTGCATATCACGCGCTCGTGGCAACAGGGAAAGCCGGTTGAAGTGGCCGCCGCCTGGGGAATCGATCCCTTGTTCATGGTGGTTGGGTCGCAGACGTTTGCTAAGAACGTTTCCGAATATGAATTTCTCGGCGGCATCAAAGGCGAGCCAATTCCCGTCGTCAAAGGCAAGACGACGAATTTATTGCTGCCCGCGAATGCGGAATTCATGATCGAAGGCATCATCAAACCGAATTCAGTGAAGAGCGAAGGACCTTTCGGTGAATTTCCCGGTTACTACGGCAGACCTGAAGCCGGTTGCCCGTTGGTCGAAGTGACCGCCGTGCATTATCGCAACAAGCCGATTCTGACAAACGCGCTCATGGCCGATTATCCATCGAATGAGCAAAGTGGTTTTTTCTCGATCATCCGCTCCGCCCGCATCTGGGACGATTTGGATAAACTCGGCGTGCCAGGAATCCAAGGCGTTTATGCACATCCGGCCGGTGCCGGCGGTTTCGGTATGACGGTGATCGCGCTTGAACAGCGCTATGCGGGTCATGCGGCGCAGGCTTTGGCGCTAGCGGCTCAGGTGCCCGGCGGCGCCTATTACACCAAGTGGATCATCGCGGTCGATGAAGATGTCGACCCGACCGATATGGACCAAGTGATTTGGGCGATGAGCAGCCGCTGCAATCCGATCGACGACATTGACGTGCTGCGCAATACCTGGAGCACATGGCTTGATCCGACGCAAAATCCACCGGAAAAGCGTCCCTACGGCTCCAAGGCGCTCATCAACGCATGCAAAGAGCACCGTCATTTACCGGTGTTCTCCAAGCGCACCGCGCTACGCAAAGAAATTTACGACAAGGTGGCCGGCGAGTGGAAAAAACTCGGTTTACCGGGCGAAGTGCCCACCGTGCGGGCTTTCGAGGAAGAAAAGAAAGTTGTCTATCACGAAGTCGGCGGCTTTGAGCCGGGAAAGCAACCGGGGGAAGAAAACAAAAAGTAGAGTGGATCCGAACCACGCGGCGACGATCAGAAATTGATCGTCACCGTAAGCGTATTACTGTAGTTCCCCGCGCTTGTGCTTTGCCCCGCGGGAATGCGCCCGTAAAGGGGTATGCTGATATCTCGGTTGTTGGCTGGATTTTGGACGAAGAAGTTTTGTGTCCCGCCGCTGCCATCCCCCCAGATCGTAGTTCTCGCCGCATCCAAATAAAGATTGTAGTTCAATGTATTCGCGCCATTGAGCAGGCGTCGGGGATCGAACGTGGGCGCGCCTCCCTTGTCGAGTGAAATGGAAATATTGTGATCGTTGTTGGCACAGCGAAAGATGATTTGTCCCAAAGTATCGAGCGGCGTTGAGCTAAAGATATCGTAGCTGCCAAAAAGGACCGTCGTCGAAGTAAGGCTGCACGCGGCCTGTGCAGAGAACGGCACGGCAATCACCAGCAGCGCAACGACAGCGGCCGCTCTGCAAAAGCAAATCAGTCGTCTCATGGTTAGTGAACCTGACATGTGACTGTGCCGAGGTTGATTTCAGGCTCTTCTGAATTCGGTATGTCGACGTTAAACTCACAGACTTTTTCTTTGTAATCGACGCTCGCAGAAAATCGCCCCGCACCGAGATTTTCCAGGTAAAAATCCCCGAGCTTGCCGATCGGCGATTCAGATTGGCTGCCATTCCCACCAACGATCAATTGACCATAAGCTGGAGTCACCGCCGCGCCGCGATCTTCGAGCGCGACTTTTCCGATGATCCTTTGCACTCTATTAATCGGAAACGACACCACAGCCCCACCGCGAAAAGGGGGGGCCACGAGTTTTTCGGTCGCAGCGACAGTGTAGCTCAGGGGCACATCTTTATCGGAGATACTCAGTCTGTTGCCGTAGTAAGGTAACAGATTTGGCACGAACAGGTTTCCTTGGGAGTTGGTATGTCCCACGTCCTGATTGCTTGAATAGCCGCGCACCCCAGCAACGCCAGGAACCTGAATCACGGCAAAACTGTCTTGCACGGGTCGAGTGAGAAAGAAATCGCCGCCGATGAATGCCAAGCCACCCGCTGTGTTGAGTAAAGTCTCGTTGCGTCCGTCGACCCGAGTGTAATTCGCTTCGTAACGCCCGTACGGACCTTGATATTGCACCAAACTATCAAGCAAGGGATTCTTGATTCCTGCTGCCGCACCCGCTTGAATTCGATAGCCATAACCGCTGCCGAGTGGCAACGATTTTTGCAGCGCCAGCGTCCCCCCTCCTGCGCCTTCAGAATTTTGATAAGAAAGGGAGCCCGTCGTTTGCCCAAGAAAGAAAGTTAGACCGGTAAAAATATCACGTGTGAAGCTGCTGGGTTGTTTGGCTAATCCGCCCGAGACAAAGAGGCTAACGTTATTGGTCAAACGCGTCGTGGCCGCGACGGAAAAATGGTGTTGCTGTCGATCGACTTGGGAATTTTCGTGGGTATAGCGGAGCGTGACACCGACTCCTGATGAAATCGGAAATCCAAGAAGCGCGTTCAATTGAAGCCAGGAGCGACTATCCAACGGAGATAAGCTCGTGTTGGCGTAATGCGGGCTCAACACACGAGCGGAAGCGCCCATGTTAACACTGTGGCCTAGGTAGTTGAATCCTAGAAACGCCGCACCACCGGGCGCTCCTTCGCCGCCGCTTGCGGCTGTACCTAATTCCATTTCGCCGATGGGCAATTTGAAAGACAAACTCGGACCGCCGCTCACGACATGAGGCGAAGCTTCCAACCGCACGCCGCCTGTAATCCCGTCGGTGATGCCCAGGCGATGGCGCGCCAAAAACACTGGCGGGCCGTAGTCCCAGCTTCGGGTTCCAAGATTATTTCTTTGGACACCGACGTTATAGCTGAATTCCTGCAATCCAGCCTTGAGCAAGCCACCGGTAAAATAGTATTGCGAGCCGATTTCCTGTTCGCGCCCGAAAGCATCGCGTAAAATGATTCTCGTGTTTGCCGCGCCCACAGGCACCGGTAAATCCTTGAGTTCAAATTCTCCTGGTGGCAGCGCCACCCGACGCAGCAATTGGTTGTTGACATAAACTTCGACCGTCGAAGGCGTGGCAACCGCGCCGGAATAGTTTAATCCAGGACTGCGCACGTAATAGGGATCAAGATTGAATTCCCGGAAAAGACCCACACCACTCATCACCAGGCTGCCGCCCAAAATGTCGGTGCTGACCAGCCGGTCCCCTAATACGGTACGGTTGAGATTTTCGCGATTGCTTATCGTAAACTGGGACAGGCCGCGCACAAAGGAACCATCTTCGTTTCTGGAGATTGCGCTGTAGAACAAATTGTTTCGTAGGCTGATGCCGAGCTCGCTGAAAGCGCTGGCGTATTTCAGATCGCGAAGACTTACCGAGTAGTTGACAAAGCTGCTGGGGTTTTCACTGTAGACAAGCCCGCGCGGCCTGTTCGCTTGGATATCGAGTTGATGGAATCCCAAGATCGCCGGTTGAGCCAGCAGGTTAAGAGTCAGATTCCTCTCGTCGAGCTTAAAGGACAGCTGGGGCGCAACGGAGCTGAGCAGGACATAGGTCTCGCCACGGATAGCTTCTTGGCGCCCCTCGATCGTTTTCAGTCCCGCAGCCTGCAGATCTTTCAAGCGAATGAGTACATCGGCATCTCGCAAAAGCACGCTCACTTCGCCGCTTGCTACTTCATTGATCGTTAGCTCCAGTAGAGCGCGCTGGTCTGCAGCATGGAGAATTTGCGGCGCAACTGAGATGAACAGAAAACTGATTCGAAAAAGCCTCCGAATCATGCATGACCTGCTGTATCCTCGGTAGAAATGCCGGCGACGGTTAACTGTGACAAACCCGAGTGGGCACGGAGAACTCCTGCTTAAACGTTTTGCCCTCCACTTCCAACTCTACCGTCAGGTCGTGAAGTTGGTGACATTCCCGCGGCGAAATTTCGATCGAATATTTGCGCACGCCGCCGGACAGGACATACCAGGGCTGCAGTTGGCGATCCAACAGGATCTCACCCGGCGTGCCTTTGCCGAACACGCGTATCTTTCCTGGGAAAAAATGAACTGTGCCAGTGTTTTTGATCTCGAAGGAAAATCCGTCGGCGCTCATCTTCATTTGTCCGACCTGGGGTTGAACCAATTGCTTGGTAGGTTGAATGAAAACGGGAATGCCCATTTTCGTGAGCAATCGGATTCCCTTCTGCTTTCCATTGTCGGCGGGCGGCAACTCTTCGACAAAGATGCGATAAGATTTCTCTGTCGCGACCACTAGTTGTTTGGTGCCCACACGAATGTTTCGCTGGTCTCCTGGATCGATGGCCAGAAGCTTTGGATAAAAAATCAAGTCCTCGGTCGGATTCAGGACCATTTCGCCATCGGCTGCCTGATCCCATTCAAAAACGTCAATTTGAAAACGAGCCGTTTCCGCGCTGTCGTTTTGGATTGACAACAAAGCGCTAGCGCTTTGCGGAGAGAGGGTAATGCGAATCGGATTGACTTGAAACGTGCCGCCTTGAGCTACCCCGGCAAATGCCAGCACGCACCAGACAAGAATTGTTTTGATGACTGGGGCGACTCGTTGGCAACAACAACTCGGCACAGTTAATCCTTAGAAGTTTACGGTCGCTTGCACGGTGTCGGTAAAGCTGCCGACGTTGACATCCTGTCCCTTGAGAATGCGCCCATAGACCGTAAACGTGCGCTCAGCCGCGTTTGACGCGGCGCTGATTGCAAATGACGATGCGCCGTTTGAACCATTGCCCCACGCAGTCGTGCGGCCCGAATCCGAATAGAGATCGTAGTTCAAGAACGCCGACGAAGAACCCGCCGGTCCTTGCATTCTTCTCTGGTTACCTGAAGCGTTAGCTCCTGAATCCAGGCTTATCGAAGTGCCGTTTCCGGGAGTGCACTTAATTCCGACGGAGCCCGTACCATCAAGATCTGCTCCCCCACTTGCGTTCGTCACCACCGGATCGTAGGGACCGAAGGCAACGACTGATGTCGACGAAACACTACATTTGGCCGTCACCGAAGCAGTGACACTCAACCCGACGCCCGCTGAGCTAGCCGCGAAGAGCTGCCCTGCGGGCAGCGCCAGTGCGACCGCCGCCGTTGCTGATACTAGAATTTGCCGAGTCGTCATCGATGGCCCTCCAAAAAAGTTTGCAGGCGTCTGGAGCACGATGTGTGCCAGGTCCTCGATGAACGAATGAAGTGGTCTAACGCTTCGAAAAACTTAACGTAGAGTTAATCGCAATTCGGAAAGTTCGGCTCATCTCAGGTACAAATCTGGACAGTTTTCTCTGGCGGAACAAAAAGTCAGTGTGAGATTGAGATCTCAGTAAGCATATCGGATCATCAATGCAAACTGAGGACGTGCAGGAGAGGACGGCTCAATTGCCTAAAAATTTACTGTAATGGTTAGATTGCCTGTATAACTTCCCTCGCTTAGTTTCGGCAAACTTGGCAACATCGAGCTTTTTCGATCAGAGTACGGTCGTGTCACGCTCGTGGATGGATTGAACTCCGTTCCTGCAAAACCAGACGAATAATAATTCACACGAACAAATGGAACCGCTCCTCGCGCACACAGAATAGTGAGCGGTGCGCTGGAGGCGGTTGCGTTATCTTGATCGACTATCGTTTCCACACTGGAGAGATTGCAGTTCGCGACAACTGTTGCAACGATACTTAGCGGCGCACTTGCGCCTGCTGCCGAAGCAAGATTCGCGGAACTCGCCGAAATTACGGTTAACACGCAGCAAATTAACGGTAACAAACGACCGAGCGCGAGAATTTCGATTGGTTTTATGTCAAACATTGCCAAGTTTTCGATCGCTCTATCACAATCGGTTGAATCAGCCAAGGGCCCCAAAACCAAACAACTCGCATTGGGGAGATCGGTGATTGCTGAGGAATGAAGGTGGAGATCCGAGTAAGAACTTAGGGTCCAAGATCTCCGTACCGGAAATTTTTAACAGAATAAATCTGCAGGTCGCTTCGACAACCCAGGCGTCCGATTCAAGATCAACTCACTTGAACGGCGAACTCGCGTGAGCGAGTGAGGAACTAAAACTTCGCAGCAGAAATTCCGGAAGAGTGTGGGGCAGTGTGACTATACTGGAAGCGGCTAAAAGCAAGCACGTCATCAACGACGGTACACCAAGGTAAATAGAAACTTTATCGCGCCGTCGTAGGCATGGAACTCGGGGAAGCGGCGGCGCAGCGCGCGCCTGTACCGCTATTTCCTAAAATTAACCGCGCAGCACAAGCGTGAGCAGAGCTAATTAATTGCGTCCTCGCCTCTTTCGTTGGTCCTGATTCGAATGACCTCTTCCACTGGCGTGACGAAGATTTTGCCATCGCCGATCTTGCCGGTTTGCGCCGACTCCAAGATCGTTTCGACGACTTTCGGCACTAAATCATCGGCGGCCAGAATTTCTAGCTTTACTTTCGGAAGAAAATCGACGGTGTATTCAGCGCCTCGGTAAAGTTCCGTATGACCCTTTTGTCGGCCGAAGCCTTTCACTTCTGTGATCGTCATGCCCGTGATGCCGGCGGCAGTGAGTTTTTGTTTCACTTCGTCGAGTTTAAACGGCTTGATGATCGCTTCAATTTTTTTCATAAGATTCCCCTCTTCTTCGTTGTGGGGTGCAGTCGCTCTCCCCAGTGAAAGGGGAGAGCGACCGAATGACAGTCTATTACTTTATATATCGAAGTACAGAGCGAACTCCCAAGGATGGGGACGGAGGCGGATGGCATCGACTTCAGCCTTTCTCTTGTACTCCAGCCAGGTCTCGATCACGTCCTTGGTGAATACATCCCCTCTAAGCAGAAACTCATGATCCTTCTCCAAAGCATCCAGCGCCTGATCCAACGACCCCGGCATCGATTTCACCTTGGCCGCCTCTTCGGGCTCTAGCTCATATAAGTTCTTGTCGATCGGCTTGGGC
>Ga0184625_10000834_pt1 | contig 12314 bp, 9 predicted proteins | sample PLM3_30_b1_FD_133151 | JGI IMG/M metagenome (GOLD analysis project Ga0184625, IMG submission 133151) | Groundwater sediment microbial communities from an aquifer in East River, Colorado, USA - PLM3_30_b1 | ecosystem: Environmental > Terrestrial > Soil > Riparian zone | place: USA: East River... | reverse complement strand
GGGTGGCCGGTGGCGCAGCCGAGGTTCACGAGGCGGCCTTCGGCGAGCAGCAGCACGCTGCGGCCGCTTTCCTTGAAGGTATAGCGATCGACCGCGCCCAGGTGGCTCGGCTTGATGTTCACCTTCTTCGCCTTGCCGCTCTTGGTCTGGTTTTCGAGCCAGGCGACGTCGATCTCGATGTCAAAATGGCCGATGTTGCAGATGATCGCGTCGTTCTTCATCTGCTGGATGTGCTCGGGGCGGATGATGTCGCAGCAGCCGGTCGTGGTGACGAAGATATTGCCTTGCGAGGCGGCGTCTTCCATCGTCGTGACTTCAAACCCCTCCATCGCGGCTTGCAGGGCGTTGATCGGGTCGATCTCGGTCACGATCACGCGGGCCCCGTAGCTCCGCATCGAGTGGGCGCAGCCCTTGCCCACGTCGCCATAGCCGGCGACCACCGCCACCTTGCCGGCGATCATCACGTCGGTCGCCCTCTTGATGCCGTCGGCCAGCGACTCGCGGCAGCCGTAGAGGTTGTCGAACTTGCTCTTGGTGACCGAGTCGTTGACGTTGATCGCCGGCACCTTGAGCGTGCCCGCCTCCAGCCGCTGAGCCAGCCGGTGGACGCCCGTGGTCGTCTCCTCCGACAGGCCCTTGATGCCGCCGAGCAGCTCCGGGTACTTGTCGTGGACCATGTTCGTCAGGTCACCGCCGTCGTCGAGGATCAGATTCAGCGGCTGAGCGTCCGGGAAGTGCAGCGTCTGCTCGATGCACCAATCGAACTCCTCGTTGTTCATCCCCTTCCAGGCATAAACCGGGATATTCTTCGCGGCGATCGCCGCCGCCGCTTCGTCCTGCGTGCTGAAGATATTGCAGGAGCTCCACGTGACCTGAGCGCCCAATTCGATCAGCGTCTCGATCAGAACCGCCGTCTCGATCGTCATGTGCAGGCAGCCGGCAATCCGCGCCCCCGTCAAGGGCTTCGCCTGCCCATACTTCTTCCGCAGCGACATCAACCCCGGCATCTCGTTCTCGGCCAGCATGATCTTCTTGCGACCGAGTTCCGCGAGCGACAAATCCTTGACCTTGTAGGGCAAACGCTTTTCGGTGGCGGTGGCAGACATGGACTCGCGGAACTCCTGATTGGGATTGAATTTATGTCGTGGTTGCGGCTTGGCGCTGACGCTAACCGCAAAATCGTAAACCGATTCAAATTGAATGGATAGGGCAGCCGCGCTGATCCCTTCTTTATTCACTTATTCATGAATAGCAGACACTTTTTTCCAGGCCCGTTTTTGCACTTAAGTTATTTAATCGCAGTAACTTGCGTCAAAACCACGCTATGCAGTTTATGCAGTTTTGGTATTTTAGGGGGTGGTGCTGAATGCCCCAGTTTATTCGTTTGTACACTGCGCGTCAATAATGCTGAGGGCTTCGCTCTCTGGTCATCATTAGCCACGCCAGCCGTTGATTTCACCGACGACCAGAATCGCGGAGCGGCGGATCCCAGTAGGAATGCCCCAAGTGCTGGGTGGATGAAAAAGGGGGGAGAAGTCTCTTCCCTTTTCAGCCTCTCCGAGTTGCTCCGGTCGGAATGCTGGCATTTCTGCTATGGCGGGAACACGGCCGGGTCGAGTGCTGCGCCCTCGATCAGGCGGAGAATTCGCTCTGCAATTGCCGCCTCGGCGATTGTCGCCTTTGCGAACTCGGGCTGCAAGATCTCCGCCCGGTGCTGTCGTACGTACTGAGCTTCCTGGAGTTTCTTCGTGTGCCACTGTCGCGCGGCCTCAACAGCACCCCGCCCTGGCTTTGCCCCGCGGCGAAGAAGGAAGGCTACGGCTTCTTCGCGCAGAGCATATATGGCCTCTTGCAAGGCCTTATCTCCGTGTCGATCCAGCGAGGCACCGGCAGCCAGGAGAAGGTCGATCATCGCGGAGTCGCCGCGTTTGGCAGCCGCAGCGAGGGCTGTTCCATCGTCGATAGAGCACTTGGCGCCGCGACTCAGCAGATGGCGGACGATGTCGAGACGGCCCCTGGCAACCGCGCAGTTTAGTGCCGTCGATTCAACGTGCCAAGCATCGATTTCGGCTCCAGCGGCGAGGAGCAAATCGATCAATTCCTTGTTGCCAGCGCTGACCGCCACAGCCAGGGCGTTTTGGCCGTCGGGTTGCCGCGGATCAGCGCCGGCGCCAAGGAGGAGCTTCACGATGGAAACCCTTCCCGAACAAGCAGCCTGGGAGAGCGGTGCGGAACCGCCATAGCTTGTAAGGTTGGCCGTCTGCGCCGTATTTCAGAAGCAAATCTACCATTGCGTCATCACCGCGGCGGGCAGCGATCGCCAGCACCGTATTAAGTCGCTCCGCCGCCCCGCCCCACGGGTACCACATCGAATAGCTATTCGGATTTACGCCGCACAACAGCAGCATGCGGGCGCAAGTTGTGTTTCCCCGAGTCACCGCATGGACGAGCTTGCCCTCGGTTGGCCGAAGCGCAGCGAGTCCGGAGATAACGACGAGCGATAGACACGCGCCGCCGATCCGGTTGGCCACGCGTAAGCTTGGCGCGGGCACTTGATCCGCCAGAAGCATGATCGCGGACGCAACGCCAGCCATGCCCAGCGCCATCGACATTACGAACAGCAGGCTGAGCAAGACCATTGCACCGAGGAGATTTAATGGACCAGAGATCGCGACCAACAGAAACGTTCCGGCTACATAGAATGCTGGCAGAGCACTGGCGTAATAAAGCCAGCGATGGCGACGAAAGCAGATCACCGCGGTGAGAGCGGCGATGATTCCCAGAAGCAGCGTGAGCCTCGCCCAGCGATGGGTCATGAAGAGGCTGGCCATGCCGACGCCGGTAATGAGCGATGCCTGGCAGAGCGCCAGCGTCAGCCAATCGAATGCACCACGCGTAAACCGCTTGACGTTCTCGAGATGGCGAGACTCGCACGAGCACTTCGCTTCATTTGTGGCAGGCTTCATGGGATGTCCCCTGTTACGTGCTCAGGCACAATTGGCCAACAGATGGGGCGCGGGTGCCTGTGGGCGGCCGCCGACCACAGCCTGCGCGACCAGCGGACTCTCCATTTGGAAAGGTGTTTCCCCGCGCCGGCTGTGGTTCGCAACGACCCACAGCCACTCGTTCCACTATTTCATGCCTCTGCGCCAGCCCACTCCGGTCGGACGTATTGTCCTGGTTCGCCCCATCGTCGTCTTTCGCTCCGCGAAAGAACGCCCTTTCGCGGAGCGAAAGGCGACAAACGAGGACACAACCCGGTGGGATGGAATCGATGGGAATCGGCGAGTCGCCGCCGGCGAAGCCGCGGAGCGGCGACTAACGTTTCAGCCCACGGCGTGAGCCGTGGGTACCGATGATGCGAACGACGCGCCCAAGCCGCGGGGCGGCGCCTCCATCCGCGTGTCGCCGCTCCGCGGCTCTAGTGCGATTTGGCGGCTTTCCGATTCCCACACGTGACGGTGTGGGCTCATACGTTTCGCCGCTACCGCGGCTGGCCCATCGACGACGGAGCCGGCTCCGAGCCGAGGAGCGGCGCTAACGTTTGAGCCCACGGCGTGAGCCGTGGGATGCGTGAAGCGTGGGAATCGATCGTGCGAACGGGCGCGCCTCTAGCCGCGGAGCGGCGGCACATGCCGTGGCGGCGTGGCGTCCAAACCCGCGTGTCGCCGCTCCGCGGCTTTATCGCGATTTGGCGCTCCGAATCCCACACCTGACGATGTGGGCTCACACGTTTCGCCGCTACCGCGGCTAAGCCAACCAGCCGCGGAGCGGCGGTACGTGGTGGAGCCAGGGCGCTCAGTCCCACAAGTACCGTTCGTCGTAGGGCACGTTGTGCTTTTTCAGGAGCGCGAGGAACGCCTCTTGAAACGTCATCCGCAGATGATGTTCCTCCTGATTGCGGATATAGGCCTGCACGGCTTCGGCGTTTGATTCGCTGACAGTAAACGCGCCGTAGCCCCGTTGCCAGGCAAAGGCGCCGCGCTCCGGCCAGGTCTCGTGCACCCAGCCGGACGAATTGGATTTGATTTTGCCGATGAATTCTGCCAGCGCTTCCTTGGGCGGACAAAAAGCAAGCAGATGGACGTGGTCCTGGACGCCGCCGATTTCCTCCACGACGCCGCCCAAGTTATTGACGATGCCAATCATGTAGGCATAGAGCCGCGACTGGATCTCCGGCTTAATGAACGTTTGGCGCTCTTTCGTGCTGAATACGATGTGGTAGTGAAGCCGAGCGTAGGCGTGCGACATGGGAGAACCTTTGGCTGGCGGGCCGTGGATGAGCAAGTGCCGCCGCTCCGCGGCTGGGGAACAATCTGCGTTTTTTGTGCCGTCCCACGGCTCACGCCGTGGGCTCAAATGTCGCGCCGCTCCGCGGCTGGGATGTTGGTGTCTCTCTTCGAGGAACCGCTTAGCGCCGGGCTACGATGGTGTCGATGGCCTGGTCGATCGAGGCCTTGAGGGCGTCGTTGTCTTGGCTGAACTGACCTTCGCGGCGGGCGTTGAGCAGCACGGCCGCGACGAAACCGTCGGTGCGCTGGCGCACCATCGAGGTGGTGCCGGGGATGCTGCCGAAGAAGGTGTAGTTGAATTTCTGGCCGGGCTTCAAGACTTCCCCGCCAATTCCGTAAGCCAGAAAGACACGGCACAGCGCCGGCGCGGACGCGATGAGGCCGCCGTGGGCATCCATCACTTCCACCGAGAATTGCCCGTCGGGGATCGGATACGAAACTTCTCGCGGATCGCGATTGGCGGCGGCATTGCGGGCGAGCTTGATGTCTTTCAGGCCCAGCGGGCGGCACAGCCCCTGTTCCAAGACGTCGCCGTAGCTTCGCTTGTGGACTTTCTCCAGAACGCGGCCCAGCACGCAGTAACCGAAGTTGGAGTAGGCGTACGTCTCGCCGGGAGCGGTCTGGAGCGGTTGCGTGAGCATGAACTCGATCACGTTGACGGGCGACGGAGGACGAGTCAGGCCCAGCGCACGCTGGATTTCCCGCATGCGGAACATGGGATCGAAGGTCTGCTTGCTGTCCCAGCCTCCCTTATGATCGAGAAGATGCTGCACCGTGATTTCCGCCACGCGCGGATCGGCGAGCCTCCCGCCGGGCGGCTTGACTCCAATCAGCTCGAAGGCCCGCGCGTCAGGCGATAACTGGCCCCCGCGAATCGAGTTGCTGACCAGAATCTTGGTGATCGGCTTCGACACGCTGGCGATCCGCATCAGGGCATCGGGAGCCACCGGCTTCTTTTGCTGCTGATCCGACCAGCCAAAGCCGCGCGAATAGACGAGTTGCCCGTCCTTCGCGACCGCTACCGTCACGGCTTTCGCGGCGATCAGGTTTTTGAACTCGACCGCAGCCCGGTCCAAGGCCTCGGCCCCGGCCACCTTGTTGCCGCTCGCCGGCGGCTCCTGCGCCGGCGCAAGGCAGGCGCTCGACAACCAAAGTCCGCTCGCCGCGAAGAGAACTGCTGATCGGAGCATGGTGAACGCTCGCGTGGTATGGCTGCTGAAGTTGCGCTCCCTTGTAGCGGGCGAAGCGCCGGAATTCAATCGTGGCCAACCCGGGCTGTGGTTCGCTGGCGCGACTCACAGGCGCCCCCCGCGTGCATTGAAACGGGCAAAATTGCCGCCCTAAACTCGCATTCCGGGCTGGGCCGCGGACGGCGCTACGTTTGACGCGCACGGCGTGAGCCGGGGGATTCGATCATGCGAACGACGCGCCCCCAGCCGCGGAGCGGCGGCACGAGGCGGAGTGAGTAAACGGGTACCCCGCGCACGAGCCGGCTTCAGAGATTGTCCGCCTTACAGCAAGAGCTTGCTGTAAGGCGGACAATCTCTTCAGCCGGCTTCCCGACCCCGAGGGCTTCAGCCCAAGCAAAGCCGGCAGCAAGGATCAGGCGCGATTCCGCATCCCCCCGGCTGAAGCCGGGGCTAACAAGCGCAAGCCTGCTGAAGCAGGCTCCACCTGGCCGTTACGGGCCGAGCCAGATCGCCGCCCCCGCTGTCCCAAAGGCCAGCAGCAGGAGGGCCAAACAAGCCAGCGCAGACAGTATGAAATACAAAACTTTGGAGCTGAACGCGCAGAGCGCGGACAGGGTGACCATCGATACGCCGAGTCCAATCCACAGGGCGCAGAGCGGGTAAAAGAAAACGTTGCCAGCCCCGATGCTGCCGGCAACTGGCGCATCCGGCCGTGAAGCAGGCCGGGGAACTGCGGCGCGGCGGCCATTGGATGACGCGCGGCCACTGTATGACTCCCCTTGGCGAATCACGATCTCGCCGGTGGATAGCCAATGAAAGCCCGCGCAGGCTCCCAGGATCCCAAACACGAATACGGCGAGGATGACCCAGCGCTTGTCCGCCCGGCTGGCTCTTGGCGCTGGCTCGAAACTGAAACTGGCTCGTGACGACGTTGGTTTCGTCATTGGGGCGTGCTCGGGATCAACGCGGCTGGCCAAGCGTAATTCGACGCCGCCCAGACGAAATTGCCTCGCGAGCACGGAAATCCACGGAGCGGCTCGGCCGAAGGGAGGATGGGTGTGGCGCGCTAAAATCGTCTAGTGCTTCCGTCCCATCTTCTGCTGCCCAATAATCTGGGCGGCCCGGGCATCTGTTTCCGGGGATACTAAAGCGGGCCATTCATGGGGGAGCGACGCTCATGGGGATTCGAACCGCACTGCTTGGATTTGGATCGGGAATGGCGTGGGCCTGGATGGCAGCCGCGGCTGCCGCGACGGGGCCGATGGTGCCGATGGAGCAGGTGGGCCCGCAGCCGCGGGCGTATAGCGACAAGATGCCGCGAAGCGTCGCCCTGCGAAGCTATGCCCAGGTGATCCAGGTGGGGCCGGGCGCTAAGCATCAGTCGGTCGGCGGTGCTCTGGCCTCGATCAAGGATGCGTCGGCCGCGAAGCGTTATGCCATCCTGGTGGCCGCGGGAACGTATCGCGAATCGCCCGTTGTGATGAAGCCGTGGGTGGACCTGTACGGTGGCTTTGACCCGGGCGATTGGAAGTCGCGCGACGTCTATCGACATGCCGCGATCCTGGACGCCCAGAAGAAGGGCCCGGTCGTGATCGGGGCCGACGACGCGCGGATCGATGGATTCGTCATTACTGGCGGCGAGCAGAAGGCTCACGGCGGCGGCATCGTCTGCGACGGTGTCAGCCCCACGATCATGAACAACGTCATCGCCCACAACCAGACGCTCAAACCCACGATCGGCGAAGGATTGGGCAAGCAGATCGCCAACGAGGGAGCGGGCATCGCCCTGCTCGCGGGCTCGCGGGCGTACGTCGCCAACAACCTGATCTGCGAAAACAGCACCGAGATCGGCAACGGCGGCGGGATCACCTGCCGGGGCAACGTGCAGGCCAAGATTCTCCGCAACGTCTTCTGCAACAACGTCGCCGGCTCGAAGGACGATCAGATGTTTCACGGCAAGGTCGGCTCGCGCAGCTCGCCCGGCGGAGCGATCGCCTGCTCCGAGGAGAGTTCGCCCCAGATTTCGTTCAACGTCATCGTCCGGTGCTCGGCGCCGATCAACAACGACGCGGGCGGGATTTGGGTCGAGGGCAATTCCAGCCCGCTGATCAATTACAACTGGGTCGTCGGCAACACGTCCGGCGACGACGGCGGCGGCATCTATTGCATGGGGAACCTGTACTACACCGACGACGGCGAGCGTTTTGACATCTCGCCCGATGCCTCCGTGGCCGTGGAAGACAACCTCATTGTCGGCAACGACACCGTGCGCGGCGGTCCCGGCGGCGTGCGCGCCAGCCGCTTTGGGCGGATCGACTTGCGGCGGAATTGGATAGTTGCCAATGAAAAGGGCGGCGCGCACGCCGCAGAAGGAGCGATGCTGTGCGTGATGGAAAACAACGTCACGGCCGACAACGGTGCCAAGCGAACGCCCGCCACGCCGAAGTTTCGCCTGACCGGCGACATCACCGCCCGCAAGTTCGACGCCCGCGGCTGCGTGACAGAAATCGGCACCAGTGCGGCTCTCGGCAAAGAACATGCGCTGGCGGGCGCCGTGGTGCGGATCGGCAAACAGTGGAGCGTCGTCAAATCCAACGGCCCCAGCAGTCTCACGATCTGGGGCAAGTTCACCGGGGAAGCTCCCCAGGTCGAACTCCTCGACGATTACGCGGCCCCGGCTGAGCCGCGCACGGCCGCGAAATGAAAGCGCACCATGAGCGGCGCGTCGGCGTGACGGAAGCTATCGATTCACCAGGCCGGAGCGACAACGTGGACCCGAAATATCGAGAAATGGTCGATTTCCTTCGCGGCCTAGGGACCGAGGACGTGCCGCACTCGGGGGAAAAAGGATTTTTGGCGCACCTGGTCGCCGTGTGTCGCGATCTGGAAGCCTGGGGCTGCGACCGCGATCTGTGCCGGGCGGGACTGTTCCACTCGATCTATGGAACCGAGTTGTTCCGCCGCTGGTCGCTGCCGCTGGAAAGGCGCGAGGAGGTGCGGGCCTTAATCGGCGAGCGGGCGGAGCGGCTGGCGTTCGTCAATTGCATGATGGACCGCACCAGCTTCGAAGTGCTACTGGAATCGGACGGCGACTACTGCATCCGCAATCGCGAAACCGGGGAGTCGATCGAGCTCTCGCGGCAGGACTACGACGACCTGGTCTATTTGCGGCTGTGTGATTGGCTGGAGCAAGTGGCCCGCTCCAACCGCTGGGACTACCGCCGCGACGCGATTCGCAAGATGGCGCAGCGCCTGGGAGGCGTCGCGGAGGAATCCTACCGGCGAGTTTACGCGCACGAGCCAGCGGCCAGATGACTCCGCGATGTGGGCGCGTCACCCTCGAATTGGCCGACGAGGGTGAGGGCGTGGCGGATGGCTGCGAGACATTCCTATCCGAACGCTCCCCGTGCCGCATCCATGCATGAAGGCCATGACCTTGGCGGCGTCTTTCTTTCCGGGCGAAGATTCGACGCCGCTAGCGACATCGACGGCGGCGGGCTGTGGCAATAGTCCGCTGCGATTAAGGCCTGACAGCGCCAATAACGTCGCGTGGTTGCGCATCTATACATTTGCTACTTTCGCCGTCGCGGAATGACGAGGGACTGCCCCGACTCATGCCGCACTCAACCGGCGCTCATTTGGCGCTAAACTTTAGCGTGGGCTGTTGTCACAAAGGATTACAGGCAAATGAGTTAGAGATGCTGATGCGAAAGAAAAAGTTGAAAAGTAAGCGCCGCCCAGGCCGAGAAGCGTTGCGACGCCATGGAGCCATCAGGTACCTGAATTGCATAAACCTGCATAATCTGCATAACGAATTGGCAGAAAACACCGATGTAACCCGTTGTGACAATTGCACTTAGGATGCGTGACCTACGTCAGAAAAAAATGGTCGCCAGCATGCATTGATCCGGGCGGTTGGTCGCGCCGGGAGCCGAGCTCGCCGCCCTAGTTAACAAATGCGAAACCTCGCATGGGACGCGGGGTTAGAAGTCGTGGATAGCGCTAGGGAAAAAACGTCGCGAAGTTTGTTCCGCTCGACTATCATCAAGTTCTTTACTCATCGTTACTTGCGCCTACCAGGCCAGCACAATCTTCAAATGGAAGTGAGCCTATTCATGCGCTCGACCCTCTCTCGCGCCGCGCTCGCCGGGCTTTTGGCTCTGGCGGCTGCTTCTGCGGCCGTCGGCCAGGACCAGGATTTTGTCGGCCGGATGTCCTTGGCGGCCGATCCCCAAGTGGCCAAAGACGTCGGCCTGACCGACGCCGAGGTGGCTAAGGTCAAGGAGTTCATCGCGACCCGGCTGAAAGAAGCCAACGAGATGGTCGCGTCGGCCTCGAAGCTGCCCAAGCCGGAGCAGGAAAAGAAGCTGGCTGAATTCGTCGCTGAATCGGAAAAGCGCGGCTTGGAACTGCTGACCGACGCCCAACGCGAGAAGCTGAATAAGATCCGGATCGCCAAGGCTGGCCTGGTGGGCGTCCTCGATCCCGAAGTGGCAGACGCGATCAAGCTCGACCAGCAGCAAAAGGACCTGCTCGCGCCGATCATCGCCGACTTTAGGACCAAATCGGTTGGGCTCAACGCAGACCAGATGCGGCTTCAGCGGCAAATTTCAGCCAAGAAGGTTGCGCCGGTATTGAAGGAAGAGCAGATTAAGGCGTGGGAAGGTCTCTCGGGCGTGCCCGCCCAAGCTGTCGCAGCAGCCCAGCCGCCGGCTGGCGGACCCGGAGGCGCTTCGCGCGGCCCCGCTGGGGGCGGCACCAACGGCTCGGCGGTCCAGCGGGCGCCGGGCAGCTCAGCCGAGTTGGCTATTGGTCCGGACGGCAAGATGAAGATCGACTTCAAGTATGCCCCGTGGAAAGAAGTGATCGAGTACTTTGCGCGGCAAGCCGAGTATTCGCTCGAGGACGAGGTGCAGGTTCCCGGCGTCTTCAATTACTCCGACAAGAACACCTACACGCCCGACCAGGTGCTCGACCTGCTCAACCGCCATTTGCTGCGTCGCGGATTCCTGATTGTGAAGGCCCACCGGATGCTGTCGATCTTCGACGTCAGCCAGGGTGCGATCCCGCCGGAATTCGTGCCGATCATCACGCCGGAAGAATTGGAAACAAGGGGCGAGTTTGAGCTGGTCCGGGCGCAGTTCTCGGTCAGCAAGTTCCTGCCCGACGAAGTGGCGACCGAAGTCCGCCCGATGCTCGGCCCGTACGGCACGGTCACGGTGTTGCCCAAGGCCCACCAGTTGATCGTCACCGAGCTGGCCGGCAAGCTCCGCGCCATCAAGCGGACGCTGTCTGAGATCGAAAGCGACGACGCCCAGAAGGATCATCGCATGATCGTCGTGCGGCTGAAGAAGCTGATGCCCAGCGAATTCATGATCTTCGCCCGCCCGCAACTGGGCATTGCCGAAGGCCAGTTCTGGACGGTCGATGGCTCGCTCCGCATCACGCCCGACGAGCTGGGCAAGAAGATCGTGGTCGGCGGCAAGGCGATCATGGTCAATCAGGTGCAGGAGCTGGTGAAGCTGCTGGAAGCCGAGGATGAATCCCCAGGGCCGACGGTGCCGGGTACCAACGTCCCGTTCGTCGATTCGACGCCGCAGTTTCAGATCTATTCCATCTCGCGGGCCGATCCGACGCTCGTCTATAACGTCCTGACGACGCTGCTGGCCGGCACCGCCGACGCCCGCATCTCGCTCGATGCCGTGAGCAAGTCGATCGCCGCTCTTGCCAGGCCGGCGACGCACGCAACCATCCGCGGCATTGTGGACGACATGGAGGGCAAGGGCGGCTCGCTCATCGAGGTCTTCAAGCTCCGCAAGAGCGATCCGACGACGCTGAAGCTAAGCATCAACAATCTGTTCGCCGTTCCAAGTGATCCGACCGGCCGCAATCCCGCGCCGCCGAACTCGCTGAAGATCGACGCCGATCCGGTAAACATGCTGCTCATCGCCAAGGGCAGCCGGCCCGACGTCGAAGCCGTCCGCGACTACCTGGTCCGCCTGGGCGAAATTCCGCCCACGGGCTCCGGCAGTTTGCAACCGGGAGGGTTCCCAGGCCCCGAGATCCGTTCCAACATCCGCGTGTTGCCGATCGGCGGCATGGGCGGACAGCGAGCGCTTGAAGGTGCTGTCCGTACATTTAAGTACACCAAGCCGAATATCAATGTGCGGGTCCAGGGGCTGGGCGGCAACAATGGGGACGAGCAGGCCGCCAATGAGCCGCCGGCCGCGGTGCAGACACCTGCCGTGCAGCCGATGGGCCCCGTCATCCCGCGCCGGATTCAGGAAATACCGCCGGGCGCCCTTCCGCCAGGGATCAGGCCGGGTCCGACTCCCGCACCGGCGCCTGCACCCGCCCCGGCACCGGCTGCTCCGGTTGCGCCCAGGGGTGGCAAAGTCACCGAGTCCGAGTTGTCCGGCGTGAAGTTTTACTTTGTCAGCCAGCCTGCCGCCGAGCTCCAAGCGCCGGCTCAGCCGCCGGTAGGGCCGCAAGAGCCAGCCGGGCCAGCGCCCGCTGGAACCGCACCGCAGTCGCCGGCTGTGGCAGCTCCTCCTGCGGCCGAGGTTCCGCAAGATCCTTCGGCCGCGGCGGCCGAATTGACCAACTCGACGGACATCCTGGTGCAGGTCACTCCCGAGGGCGTGATCATGACCTCTCCCGATTTGGACGCGCTCGACGAGTTTGAAACGCTGCTGCGCAGCCTGAGCCCGCCCGCAGGTCAGAAGGAGTTCCAAACCTACCAGTTGCTCTATACCAAGGCCGACGTGGCCGCCGTGCTATTGCAGGAAATGCTCACCGGCAGCGCCGTGCTCGATTCGGGCGGCGGCAACAT
>Ga0184625_10000833_pt1 | contig 12318 bp, 11 predicted proteins | sample PLM3_30_b1_FD_133151 | JGI IMG/M metagenome (GOLD analysis project Ga0184625, IMG submission 133151) | Groundwater sediment microbial communities from an aquifer in East River, Colorado, USA - PLM3_30_b1 | ecosystem: Environmental > Terrestrial > Soil > Riparian zone | place: USA: East River... | reverse complement strand
TCGAGGTGGATGCCGCCGACCTGCCTGGCCTGTTCGAGCCGTTCCGGCGCGGCGGCCGGGAGCGTACCGGTGGCCGCGGATCGGGGCTGGGGCTCTCGATCGTGCGGGCGGTGGCCGAGGCACACGGCGGCACCGTGAGTGCGGTCGCCAACCCCGACGGCGGCCTCGAGGTGACCGTCACGCTCCCCGCGGCCGCGACAACCCCGGTAGTGGCCGCCTCGGCCACCGTCCCGCCTCGCTGACCCGCGTGGGGCCTCCACCGGGTCTGGCGGATGATGGGAGCCATGACCGCCACCACCGACGAGAGCATTTCGCTGGCCAGTACGCGATCGCGGGTCGCCGCGCCCGATGAGGGGATCGGGCTCGATGAGCTCGCGCTCGCCGCACGAAACCACGGCCTGCCGCTCGAGGCCATGAGGTACGACCTCACCCCGGCTGGCCTGCACTACCTGCTCGTCCACTACGACATCCCGGCCGTCGACGCGAGGTCGTGGCGGCTGCACGTGGATGGGCTGGTCGCGAACCCGCTCTCGCTGGACCTGGACGAGATCCGGGCCCGGCCTCCCGTCACCATCCCGGTCACGATGGAGTGCGCGGGCAACGGCCGAGCCCGCCTTAATCCGCGCCCGGTCAGCCAGCCCTGGCTCGTCGAGGCCGTCGGCACCGCCGCGTGGACGGGCACCCCGCTCGCGCCGCTGCTTCGCGCCGCCGGTCTCGATGAGTCCGCGGTGGAGGTTGTCTTCACCGGGGCCGACCACGGGGTCGAGCGCGGCGTCGAGCAGGACTACCAACGTGCCCTGCCGCTGGCTGAGGCACTGCGCGAGGACGCGCTCCTGGCATACGAGATGAATGGCCAACCTCTGCCCGTCCAGCATGGGTTTCCGCTGCGCCTGGTGATTCCAGGCTGGTACGGCATGGCGCAGGTGAAATGGCTGGAACGGATCACGGTGCTGGGTGAGGCGTTCGACGGCTTTCAGAACTCGGTCGCCTACCGGGTCAAGGCCGAGGCGGAGGAGTCGGGCGAGCCGGTGACCCGGATCCGCCCACGGGCGTTGATGATCCCACCCGGGCATCCCGACTTCATGTCGCGGGCACGGTTTGTCACCACGGGCACCCACGATCTGGTCGGCCGGGCCTGGTCCGGTCTCGCCCCGGTGACCAGGGTGGAGGTGTCGGCCGACGCCGGCGTGACCTGGCAGGACGCGAAGCTGGACCCGCCGCTCGGCGAGTGGGCCTGGTGCCGATGGTCGGCTCAGTGGACGTTCATCGAGCCCGGCCGCTACGAGCTACTTGCCCGGGCCACCGACGCCAGCGGAGCCGTGCAGCCCGTCGATCAGCCGTGGAACCTGCAGGGCATGGCGAACAACATGACCCAACGTGTAACCGTCATCGTTTCTTCGCCCATCGTTTCTTCGCGCCGATCATGACCTCCAGGTCATGATCGACCCGTTTTCGCGACGGTCAGACCGTGATCACGGGGATCTTGCAGGAGCTAGCTGGTTGAGGTCCTACGACGGATCTTGCTGGTGGACCAGACCCGGCCGTCGTCGGTGCCTTTCTTCTCCACCTCGAGGCGGAAGTACTCGGCTGCGGCCGGGCGCGCGAGTTGGATGCACAGCAGGATGACGGTGACCAGGACGGCCAGCTCCGCGAAGTAGTGCAACGGCGGGAACCAGGCGGGCACCAGCAGGTTGTTGAGCATCGCGACCGTGTCCAGATTGCCGCCGGGTACGTCGACGTCCCTGACAAACGTGCCGGTCTTCACGGCGCTGCTGTCGGCGGCCATGAGAATCAGCTCGCCCACGATGAGGCCCCCACCGACAATCCACGTGAGCACTCGAGCCCACCGACGACCCTGGCTGAGGGCAAGGCTCAACGCCGCCATCAGCACCGCCGCGCATACGCCGAGGAACAGCGCGAGAGTGACACTCCCCTTGAGGTTAATCGTCCGGTAGATGGCCTGGTCAATGTTCATGTACTTGCCGGCCTCGGTCAGACCCGTGGCCAAGTTGCGCCGTTCGAGGAATGCATTAATCGCCTGCACGACCCCGGCCGCGCTGACGCCCAAGGCCAGAAATACGGCAATAGTTACCGCACGCGGTTTCACGCTGAGCTCCGTCATCTAGCTACCTCCCGTGTGCCGTCACCGTAACACCGGCATCTGGAACCCTTCGAACGCTTTTCGGTGGGGAGGGCTAGGGGCGGAACCGGGTGCCGGTCACCTGCTCGGATACGCCGGTCCGGTCCAGGTATGGGGTGATCCCGCCAAGGTGGAACGGCCAACCCGCGCCTAGGATCATACAGAGGTCGATGTCCTGGACGTGAGCAACGACACCCTCGTCCAGCATGAGACGGATCTCACCGGCCAACGCGGTCAGCGCCCTGTCCCGTACCTGCTCTGTCGTCAGCGCCGATGAGCCGACCTCCAGCAGCGCCGCGACCCGCGGGTTGATGGCGTCGTCGACCATGAGCGGCTGATCGGACTCGGCGATGCGGCGAAGGTTTTCGCTGACCGCGAACCGATCCGGGTACGCCGTGTGTAGGGTGCCGCCGACGTGATACGCCACGGCCGGGCCTACGAGTTGCAGCAGCGCCAGCGGGCGCATGGGCAGACCCAGCGGATCGAGCGAGGCGTCGGCGACGTCCATCGGGGTGCCGGCGTCTACCGTCGCGAAGATCTCGCCGAGGAACCGGGTCAGCAGCCGATTGACCACGAACGCGGGCGCGTCCTTGACCAACACACACGACTTGCGCAGCGCCTTGCCGACCGCGAACGCGGTCGCAAGCGTGGCGTCATCCGTGCGCTCCGCCCGAACGACCTCCACCAACGGCATCACCGCGACCGGGTTGAAGAAATGCATCCCTACGACGCGCTTTGGGTGCTCGAGGTCCTCCGCCATCGCCGTGACCGACAGCGAGGAGGTGTTCGTGGCCAACACGCATTCGGAGGAGACGATCTTCTCCAGCTCGGCCCAGACCTGCTTCTTGACGCTGAGGTCCTCGAAGACCGCTTCGATCACGAAGTCGGCGTCGGCGAAGACAGCCTTGTCGACGCTGCCCTGAACGAGGCCGTGCAGTTTCGCCGCCTTGCCGGGGTCGAGCCGCTTCTTCGCCATGAGTCTGTCGATCTCGGTGTGCACATAGGACACACCGTTGTCGACGCGCGCCTGGTCGAGGTCGGTCAGGACGACCGGCACCTCCAGGCGGCGGGCCACGAGCAGCGCCAGCTGGCTCGCCATCAGACCGGCTCCGACGATACCCACCTTGGTGACGTCACGGGCCAGGCCGGGGTTCGGTGTCCCGGCTGGCTTCTTCGCCCGTCGTTGCACGAGGTCGAACGCGTAGAGGCCGGCCCGCAACTCGTCGCTCATGACGAGGTCAGCCAACGCCTCGTCCTCAGCCGCCGTTCCGTCGGTGAAGGGAGCCGTCTTGGCCAGGGCGAGCAGATCCAATGCCCGGTACGGCGCGGGCGGCGCACCGTGGAGTCTCTCGTCCAACTGCTGGCGGGCGTAGCCGAGGATCGCCTCCCACATCTCGCTACGATCGACCGGTTGACGCTCCACTGTGTTCTCACGACGGACGACGGAGGCGGCCCATTCGAGCGAGCGTTCCAGGAAGTCGGCCGCCTCGAACAGCACGTCCGAGATGCCCATCTCGTGCGCCTGGTCGGGGCGCAGCATCTTGTTCTGCAGCAGGGGGTTCTGCACGATCACCTGTGCGGCGTTGACAATGCCGACCAGGTTGGGGAGCAATTGGGTGCCGCCCCACGCCGGCACCAACCCGAGCGAGACCTCGGGTAGGGCGATCGCCGTAACGCCGGTGGACAGGCTGCGGTAGTGGCAGTGCAGCGCGAGCTCAAGCCCGCCGCCCATGGCCGCGCCGTTGACGAGCGCGAACGTCGGCACCGCGGAGTCCTTCAGCTTGGCGAAGACGCGGTGCCCGTACCGGCCGATCTCGAGCGCCTGGTCGCGGTTCTGCAGCAGCGGCATGCCCGTGACATCCGCCCCGACGCAGAAGATGTACGGCTTGCCGGTGACCGCGACGAACGACGGGTTCGCCGCGAGCGCCGAGTCGATGGCCGACTCCAGGCTAGCCAGACCGCCGGGGCCGAGCGTGTTCGGCTTGGTGTGGTCGAGGCCGTTGTCGAGCGTGATGAGGGCGGCGGGGCGGTCGAGACCGGGTACTGGCACCAGACGCATCAGCGCCTTGGTGACGACCTCATTCCCCAACTCATTCGTTTGCGCCGTCACGTGCCACTCTCCGTCCAACGTGGATTCTCCCAGATCACCGTGCCGCCCATGCCGATGCCCACGCACATGGCCGTGATCCCGTAGCGGACCTCAGGGTGCTCGGCGAACTGGCGGGCGAGCTGGGTCATCAGCCGGACGCCAGAGGACGCGAGCGGGTGTCCGAGCGCGATCGCGCCACCCCACCCGTTGACGCGAGGGTCGTCCTCGGCGATGCCGAAGTGGTCGAGGAACGCGAGCACCTGCACGGCGAACGCCTCGTTGAGTTCGAAGAGTCCGATGTCGCCAATGGACAGACCGGCGGCACGAAGCGCCCGCTCGGTCGAGGGGATCGGCCCGACGCCCATGACCTCCGGTTCGACGCCGGCGAAGCCGTACGACACAAGACGCATTGCGACCGGCAGCCCCAGCTCCTCGGCCGCGTCGGCGGCGGCGAGTAGGCATGCCGTGGCGCCGTCATTCAGACCGGCGGCGTTGCCCGCCGTTACTCGACCGTGTGGCCGGAACGGAGTCTTCAGCGTGGCCAGCTTCTCCAGCGACGTCTCGCGTGGCGCTTCATCAACTGTGGCCAGTCCCCAGCCGGCCTCGGCGTCGCGGGTAGCTACGGTCACGAGGTCCGGCTGCAGCTTGCCGTTCGCGTACGCCGTGGCCGTCTTCTGCTGGGAGGCGAGTGCGAACCGGTCGGCCCGTTCCTTCGTGATGGCCGGGGCGCGGTCATGCAGGTTCTCCGCGGTGGAGCCCATCACGAGGGCGGACGGGTCGACGAGCTTCTCGGCGATGATGCGCGGGTTCGGGTCGACCCCTTCGCCCATGGGGTGGCGTCCCATGTGCTCGACGCCACCCGCGATGGCGACGTCGTACGCGCCGAACGCGATGCCCGAGGCCACGGTCGTCACGGCGGTCATCGCGCCTGCGCACATGCGGTCGATGGCGAAGCCGGGCACGGTCTTGGGCAGGCCCGCGAGCAGTGCGGCGGTTCGGCCGATGGTCAGACCCTGGTCGCCGATCTGGGTGGTCGCGGCGATGGCGACCTCATCGACGCGGTCCGGCGGAAGCTGCGGATTTCGGCGCAGCAGTTCACGGATGCAACGGATCACCAGGTCGTCGGCGCGGGTGCCGGCGTACATGCTTCCCGCCTTGCCGAACGGGGTGCGGACGCCGTCGACGAACACGACGTCGCGGACGCGGCGTTGCTGGTGGTGATTGGGCGCGGTGTCACGGGACGCGGTGTCACGGGGCGCGGTGTCACTGTGCACGGGGCCTCCCTGGCCATCGTGGGACTCGCCCAATGCTACTCGCGGGTAACTAAGCCGACTAGGCGGGGTCAGGCAGAGCGATCGCGAGCTCCTCGGCGAGCAGGCCGATCTGCCAGCGGCGTACGCCGGCGGCGGCGAGCGCCTCGCCGACCGTGTCCGGGTTCACCTTCTCCGGTGGCGTCCAGGCCAGACGTCGGATCGAGTCCGGGGCGACCAGGTTCTCCGGGGGTAGCTTGTGCTCTGAGGCGAGGCGGGTGACCACCTCGCGGCACCGGGTGAGCCGACCGGCAGCGACCGGATCGCGCTCGGCCCAGCGGTGCGGCGGCGGCGGACCCTCGCTTGCCGCCGACTGGGGCAGGGCCCGATCCGACAGTGCGCGGGCCTCAGCGAGCGCGTCGACCCAGACCTGCGCCAGGCGCCGCACGGACCGTCCGCCGAAGCCCGGCAGAAGGAGCAGCTCGCGCTCGTCGATCGGATTCATCTCGGCGGCGGCGATGATCGCGACGTCCGGTAGAACCCGACCGGGCGCAGTGTCACGGCGGGCGGCCACCCGGTCCCGGGCGTACCACAACGCGCGTACCCGCGACAGCGCCCGCGCACCCCTTACCTTGTGGATGCCTGAGGTGCGCCGCCACGGCTCCGGTCGTACCGGGGCGGATCGTCCGGCCGAGGCGACCAAGGCGGCGAACTCCTCGTGGGCCCAGTCGAGCTTGCCCTGTTTGGCCAACTCCACCTCGAGCTTCTCGCGGAGCGCGATCAAAAGTTCGACGTCGAGCGCCGCGTAGCTCAGCCACGACGCGGGCAGGGGCCGGGTCGACCAGTCGGCCGCCGAATGGTGCTTCTCGAGGGCGAACCCCAGCAGCTGTTCGGTGAGCGCCGCAAGGCCGACGCGTTCGAAGTTCGCCAAGCGCCCGGCGAGTTCGGTGTCGAAAAGCAGCGTCGGCCGCAGGCCCACGTCCACCAGGCACGGCAGGTCCTGGCTGGCTGCGTGCAGCACCCACTCGGTATCCGAGATCACCTCGGCGATCGGGGATAGGTCTCCCAGCGGCAACGGGTCGATGAGAACCGTGCCGGCACCCTGGCGGCGCAGCTGGACCAGGTACGCGCGCGGCGTGTATCGGTAGCCCGACGCCCGCTCGGCGTCCACGGCGACCGGTCCCGACCCGCCGGCGAGCAGCTTCGCGGCTCGGCTCAGTCCGGCCTGCGTGACGACGGGTTCGGGGGTGCCGTCACGCGGCGCGGTGAGGATGACGGCCGGCTCGCTCGGGGTTACTGATCCGTCAGTCACCCGACAACCGTACGGTGAAACCTCCTCACTGCGCCGCCGGGCCCGCCCGCGCGTCGGTGGGTCGCTGGCAAACTCGTCTGCTCACGGCACGGTTGCCGGGTTTGAGGCAGATGCGTCCCGGGGTCGCGTGCGCCCGGGGGGGGCCACTAGCTTGTGGGTGTCGGGCCCAGATCGGGCCAGCGCACCCGAGGAGAGCGATGAGTTACCCCGGATACGAAGATCCGAGCAACAACCAGCCGGAGCAGCCGCCCGCACCGACCGATCCGGTGTCGCCTCCGACGATCTACACCCAGGCAGCGCCTCCGGCCGAGTCGCCGGCCCCGTCGCAGTACATCCCCACGTCTCCCGCCGCTCCGGCGTCGCCGTCGTATGACCTGCCGCCCGCTCCCGCATCGCCGTCGTACGAGCCGCCGCCCGCTCCCGCATCGCCGTCGGAGCCCTTGACGCCGACTTACTCGGCAGGCGGTGCGGCGGTGCCCGCGGGTCCGGTCGCGGGGCCTCCGGGTTACGGCCAGACCGCGCCTTACCCACCCGTGCCGGCCGCGCCCACCTACGACCCGGCGGCCGTCGGGCAGCCCTACTCGACACAGCCCTACTCGACACAGCCCTACTCGGCCCAGCCCTATTCGGCGCCCCCGATCTCGGGACCGTACGGGTATGGCATGCCCATGGCTAGCGCGATTCCCGCCCCGCCGGAGAAGCGAGGGCGCGCCGGCACCGTCGTCCTGTCTCTCCTGACCACGCTGTTCCTGGTCGCGGCCGGCGTCCTCGGCACGCTGTTCATCCTAAAGAACCAGGAAGCGAACAAGCTGAGCTCCCAGGTAACCGAGCTCACCGGCGAGACGACGACCCAGAAGGGTCGGATCGACACGCTTCAGAAGGACCTCGACAACACCAAGCGGGACCTCACCGACGCCCAAGGAGAGACCGCTGAGGTCACCGAGCAGAAGAAGATCGTCGCTGACTGCATCAACGCGATCTACGACTACTTCGAAGCCGTGGCCAAGGCCAACGGCCAGACCACCAAGGCGGTGCAGACCGCCGATTCCGCCGTCAACAAGAAATGCGACGAGGCTGACAAGTACCTCGCCACCGCCCGGTAGTCGGCTTGGAGCAGGTCAGCGGCCGGCTAGGCCGAGACGCGCGGGTAACGCGGCGACGCCTGGTGGTGGCAGCCCAGCCGTCGAGGCGAGCAGGCCACACCACGCATCGAGGTGCGCTTCGAGGTCGCGGTCGACCGGCGTCCACGAGGCGCGAATCTCGATGTCCGCGCTCGGTCGCGTACCAGCGAGGTCGCCGAAGCGGGTGGAGAGCGTCTGAGTGACTGTCCCCGCCGCCGCCTTGTAGTGCGCGCCATGATGATCGAGCGCGTCGGTGAACCAGCTCCACCCGACCTCGGGCAGAAACGGGTCGGTCGCCATCTCCGGGTCGAGCTCCGCCGTGACGTACGTGACGAGTCGAAGCGTGCCCTCCCAGGCCTCATGCCCGGCCGGGTCGTGCAGGAGAATGAGCCGACCATTCGCGACCTCGTCGCCGTCGCGCTCCACCGTCGCGCTGACCGCGTACGCGTACGGCGCGAGCCGCGCTGGCGGGCTCACCTCTTCGAGTGTGATCTCCGCACGGGGGCGCGCTGCGCGCAGGCCGGTCACGGCCTGAGCGAAGATCGCTGGTACCGCGGTCGAGGGCGCCACAACCTGAGCGTATGGCGCCGGCGGCGATCGCGGAGGCGCGGCGCGCCGACCGGCCCACGGGACCGTCGCGCGGATTGCGGATGGCCTACTCCGGTACGACCCGGATTGTCGCCCTCGCCCGCCGACGTGACACGATGACCGGCGATGAGCCCTGATGCCTTAACTCATGCCGCCCCTGCCGACTCCACCTTGGTCCGCGCCTGCCGACGGGAGCCCGTGGCCCAGGCACCGGTGTGGTTCATGCGCCAGGCCGGACGCTCCCTGCCCGAGTACCAGGCCGTCCGCGCTGGAATCCCGATGCTCGAGGCGTGCCGGACCCCCGAGTTGATCTTCGAAATCACCATGCAACCGGTACGCCGTCACGGCGTCGACGCCGCCATCCTGTTCTCCGACATCGTCGTGCCGCTGGCTGCGGCCGGCGTCGATGTGGATATCCGCCCGGGTGTGGGGCCGGTGGTGGCCAAACCGGTGGTCGCGCTGGAGGACGTCGCGGCGATCCGTCTGCTGCACGCGGATGACATCCGGTTTGTCGCGGACGCGGTCGGCCTGCTGGTACGCGAGTTGGGCGCGACCCCCCTGATCGGGTTCGCTGGCGCCCCGTTCACGCTCGCCTCGTACCTGATCGAGGGCGGACCTTCTCGTACGCACGCCAGGACCAAGGCATTGATGTACGGCGCGCCGGATGTGTGGCATGCGCTCTGTTCCCGGCTCGCCGAGATCACGCTGGAGTTCCTGCGCGTGCAGGCCGCGGCCGGCGTGTCGGTGGTGCAACTCTTCGACTCGTGGGCGGGGGCGCTCTCGGAGGCCGACTACCGCCGTTTCGTCCTGCCGCACTCCGCGGCCGTCCTGGGCGGACTGTCGGCCGAGTTTCCAGAGCTGCCGCGAATCCACTTTGGAGTTGGTACCGGCGAGCTGCTGGTCACGATGGGCGAGGCTGGCGCGGATGTGGTGGGAGTGGACTGGCGTACGCCGTTGAACGTGGCCACGGCCCGGTTAGGTCCCGAGCGCGCGGTGCAGGGCAACCTGGACCCGTGCGTCCTGCTCGCTCCGTGGCCGGTGGTCGAGGCGGAGGTCCGGCGCGTTCTCCGCGAGGGCTCGGCGGCGCCCGGCCACGTCTTTAACCTCGGGCATGGTGTGCTCCCGGAGACCGAGCCGGACGTGTTAACCCGGGTCGTCGCGTTGGTGCACGACGTCTCGGCTCGCGGCTAACCCTTGCGGCTAGCTCCAGCGAGCCCGCCTCCCATCCGAACCGGTTCGAGCTCCGAATCTCAACTGTCCCTGATGGACCGAGTAAGGAGCGAACCATGAACCAACGTGCGCGCCGCTGGCTGACAGCGGTTCTGACCACTGTGGCTACCGCTGTGCTGGTATGGCTGCCGACGGTGGCCCAGGCCGGAATCACCGCCACCGGCCTCGACTAATGCTGTCTGGGTTGCCCCACCCACCTCAAGATCGCCGTGATCATGAGCTGGCCGTCGCGAAACGGCGTCGATCATGACCTCCAGGTCATGATCGACGGGGGTGGATCAGCGGGAGCGGGCATTTAGGCGAAGTGAGTGCCACGAGCCGTCGGCATGCCAGCCGCCGTCCACGGAGAGCGTCGCCCCGTTGACGAAGCCGCTCCGCGCGGGGTCGGCGAGGAAGGCAACCGCCTGCGCGACATCGTCGGGCGCGGCGAAACGGCCCATTGGCACGTGGTCGGTGATGTCGATGTCGCCGTACGCGCCCTCGTCCTGCGACGCGTCGTCCATCGGCGTCTTCACCCAGCCTGGACAGACCGCGTTCACCCGGACGCCGCGCCCGCCCCACTCCACCGCGAGGGTCCGGGTCAGCCCGATCAGGCCGTGCTTGCTCGTGGCGTACGCCGACCGGTCGGCCACGCCCCGCAGGCCGGCGATGGATGCGATATTCACGATCGATCCGGAACCCTGCGCCAGCATCCGCCGGCCGAACGCCTGACACAGCAGGAAGGGCCCGGTCAGGTTCACCTCGATGACCTTCCGCCACACCGATGCCGACGTCTGCTCGGCCGGACTGATGTATGCGACGCCGGCGTTGTTGATCAGGGCATCGATTCGCCCGTACGCGGCGTCGACCGCCGCGGCGAAGCCGGCCACGTCATCCTCGGTCGTCACGTCACCAGCGACGGTCACGGCACTATCGAAGCCGGCCACCGGCTGCAGGTCGAACAGTGCCAGTTGATAGCCGGCGGCCGCAAGCACCTCGGCGATACGCAGTCCGATGCCCTGTGCGGCACCGGTGATCGCGGCGACGGGAGTTTCTGTCATGACCGCCACCCTACGGGGGACCCGGCCAGCAAGATCCAGCAGTCACGGGGTTCGATAGTGGCGTGCGCATCGTGGTCGTGGGAGGGGGCATCGCCGGGTTCGCGGCGGCACTGCGACTACGCGAACTCGCCGGCGAGGGTGCCGAGATCATTGTGGTGGAGCGGTCCGATCAGGTGGGCGGGAAGCTACGCACCGGCGAGATCGCGGGCGAGACCATCGAAACCGGCGCCGAGATGTTCCTGGTACGCGAGCGCGGGGCTGCTTCCGCCGCGTGGACGCTCGCCCACCGCGTGGGGCTCGGCGTCGACCTGGTCCACCCTGCCGCGGTGCCCGCTGGCATCGCCGTCGGTGGTGCGCTGCTTCCGATCCCGGGCGGCACTCTGCTCGGCGTACCCTCCGATCCATCCACTCTGGACGGTCTGGCGCAGGTCTCCGACCTCGATCAGGACGCTGGCCGGCCGCTCCTCGCGCCCGGCGAGGATGTCGCGGTGGGCGGGCTGGTTCGTCAGCGGCTGGGTGACGAGGTCGTCGACCGTCTCGTGGATCCGATGCTCGGAGGGGTGTACGCCGGGCGGGCCGACCTGCTGTCGCTGGCGGCCACGATGCCCGGCCTCCACACCGCGGCTCTTCACCACCCGACGCTGACCAGCGCGGTACGGTCGGCGCTCGCCGAATCGCCACGCCCGGCCGGCACCCCCGTCTTCGCGACCGTCCGGGGTGGACTCAGGCGCCTCGTCGCGGCTGTCGCCGGAGCGGCGGGCGCCGATGTACGCCTAGGCGCCCCAGTGCGCGAACTCTCCCGTACCCCGACGGGTTGGCGGCTCGTTGTCGGCTCGACCCGCGATCCGGAACACCTTGCCGCGGACGGGGTCGTGCTCGCCGTAGCGTCCACGCCGTCCGCCCGGTTGCTGCGGGGTGTCGACGCTGGCGCGGCGTCGCTTGTGGGCGCGCTCGACTACGCGAGCGTGGCGCTGGTGACGCTCGCCCTACCGCCAGAGACCGACCTGCCGGCGCTGTCAGGTTTCCTGGTGCCTGCGAGTGAGGGATACGCGGTGAAGGCGGTCACGTTCCTCACGACGAAATGGCCGCACCTAGCCCGGGCGGGAACGCCGGTGCTCGTACGGGCCTCACTTGGCCGCTACGGCGAGGAGCACGTGCTGCAGCGTACGGATGGGGACCTGATCGGGGTGGCCCGTGCGGACCTCGATGCGCTCCTCGCGGCGAGGCTGCCGGAGCCGATCGAGGCCACGGTGACGCGTTGGGGTGGCGGGCTGCCGCAGTACGGCGTGGGTCACGTGGATCGGGTCGCGCGAGCGCGGGCCGCCCTGCCGGCGACGCTTGGCCTGGCGGGTGCGGCATTCGACGGCGTGGGCATAGCCGCGTGCGTGCGTTCGGGTGAGGGCGCCGCGGACGCGGTCTGGGCAGGTTTGCGACAATCGCGGGCGTGAGTGACACTGAGCCGGCGGGTGAGACCAAGCAGAGCAACGCCGAGCAGAGCAACGCCGAGCAGAGCAACGCCGAGCAGAGCAACGCCGAGCAGAGCAACGC
>Ga0184625_10000832_pt1 | contig 12334 bp, 11 predicted proteins | sample PLM3_30_b1_FD_133151 | JGI IMG/M metagenome (GOLD analysis project Ga0184625, IMG submission 133151) | Groundwater sediment microbial communities from an aquifer in East River, Colorado, USA - PLM3_30_b1 | ecosystem: Environmental > Terrestrial > Soil > Riparian zone | place: USA: East River... | reverse complement strand
TCGGCGACGCTCTCGGGCGGGACGAACACCGGCGTCGTCCACGCGTCTTCGCCCTCGCCGAATCCGGCGCGGGATCGGACGGGCCGCCCGACGAGGTCCTCCCAGAACAGGTCGGCCGCCTGGCGATCGCCAGTTGAGACCGTTCCGAAGTAGCGCCGCATCACCGCACGTCGACCGTAGCGGCTTCGCGGCCGCGTGTCAGTACGTGAAGGTACGGTGACATTCTCGCGTCAAACGATCGGGTGGCGTCCGTGTTGTTCAACGCACAGACATGCCATGACTCTTCCGCCATGCTCGCCCTGTGACGGAAGTCGGCGGAAACGTTTCCAGCTTTCGCAGGCGCACGGAGAAGGCGGCGATCATCCTGGTCGTCAACGACGTCGAGGAGACGCGCGACTGCACTGAGAAGCTGCTGATCGCTGCCGGTTACCGCGTCGATCCGGCCCGGAACGAAGACGATGCGGTCGACCGCATTCGCCGGCGCCGGCCCGATCTGATCCTGGTGAGCCTCGCCGGATCGCCCGTCGACGTGATCGTCAGCGTGGCGCGGATCCGCGAACGGGCGGGCCTGAACAAGGACGTGCCGGTCGTGGTCTTCTGCCTGCCGATCGAAGAAGGCACTGAAGTCGCGATCGGCAGCAATGTCTACGTGACGTGGCCGGACAACTTCGATCAGCTGCGAACGTTTGTGCGCCACCTGCTGCTGGAATCGATGGGACCGCGATAGCCGGCGAACGCAAGCCTATGGAGAGGCAACCAACGCGGTCTCGACGACCAGGTAGCATTCACAGACGATCGCCTCGAGACCTCTGCGGTCCACGATCGTGATGTGACCGCGCGAGTAGCGAATGAGGCCGGCGTCCTGCAGCCGCCCCGCCGCGACCGTCACGGTCTCGCGCCGTCCGCCGAGCATGTTCGAGATGAATTCCTGCGTCATCTCGAGCTCGTCGCGTTCGACGCGATCGCGGCACATCAGCAGCCAGCGGCACAGCCGCTGCTCGACGGCGTGCAGTCGATTGCACACTGCCGTCTGCGAGATCTGCGTGATGAGCGCCTGCGTGTAGCGCAGCAGCAGGGCCTGCAGTGCGCCTCCGAGCCTGAATTCGTCACGCAGCGCGCTCGCTTTCATCCGCAACGCCTCGCCGGCGACCACGACGACATCCTGATTGGGCGTGATGCCGCCGCCGAGGAATGACGACACGCCGACGACGCCATCGTTGCCGACGAGGAACATCTCCGTGGTTGCCCCGTCCTCGGTCGTATAGAGCGACGAGACGACGGCGGTCGTCGGGAAGTAGACGTAGTCGAGCGGTTTGCCCGCCTCGCAGATTACGTCGCCGAGCGTGAAGGCGACCGGTTGGACGGCACCGATCAGCCGGGCGCGGTCGCTCGGCGGAAGCCCCTGCAGGATCCGATTCGCCGCCCGTCCGGCCGGCTCTCTGGCGCGCTCCGCGCCGGGAGATGCCTGAGCGCCGCTCGTCCGGTGACTGCTCATGATTGAGTGGGCTCCGGCACTTTGACGAGCTTGACGTCTCCGGCCGGGACGATGCACGGCTCGTCGAGGCCCTGGACATCGACGACGACGAACGCGGCCTCCTGGTCTCGGGCATCGTCCGACAGGTCGAGCACAACGCCCGTCAACTCCTGTTTGGCGTGAAGCTCGGATAGCACCGCAGCGGGATCGGGCAGGTAGATGCTTTGGACGGAGAACTTGACCAGCTGCCCCTTGTAGTGGTCGTAATGCTCGCGCGTCATCAGGTGTGCTCGCTGCGTTCGACTGCGAGCAAAGGCGCGACCGTCCCACGGCTGACGGTGGGGCGATCGCGGAACATCCGCGCGCGCAGACACTTGTCGCGATCGTCGAGGGTTGTCGCGCCGTCAGGCGCGCAGCGGGTGTGCGGAACGAACGTGCCGAGGCGGCACGAATGTGCCGGCAGCGGCGTTCACGGCAGTCAGGCGATGAGACGATGCTTGCGCATCTTGTTGAAGAACGTCCGCGGGCTGATGCCGAGTATCCGGGCGGCGCGCGATCGGTTTCCGCTCGACGCGCCGAGCGCGGCGGCGACGATCTCTTCCTCGCAGACATCGAGCGCGGGCTTGAACTTCCAGCTGACCGCCTCGAGCAGCGCGACGGCGTTGATCCGGCCGGATTGCGCTTCGACGGCGACGCCGGCCGGCGCGGGAGGGTGCGCAGAATCCAGCCGCGCGAGCTCGTTCCAGATTTCCGGCGGCAGATCGCGCAGGCGCAGCAGCGTTGCGCGGCCGGCGTAGACCATCGCACGATGGACCATGTTCTCCAGCTGCCGCACGTTTCCCGGAAACGTGATCTGACGCAGCGCGGCCACGAACTCGGGGCTGGCCGCGATTGGTGCGCCGCGCCCCGCGCCGACGTACCCGGCAATGAAGTGATCGACGAGCGCCGCCGTGTCTTCGGCCCGTTCACGCAGGGACGGCATGCGCATCGTAAGCGCGCCGAGGCGATGGAACAGATCCGAACGGAACTGGGACGTTCTCACCATGTCATCGACATCGCGGTTGGTCGCGGCGATGACGCGGACGTCCACCGGCACTTCGTGATCTTCGCCGAGTGCCAGCACCTGACGCTCCTGCAATACGCGGAGCAGCTTGGCCTGGAGTCCCAGCTCCAGATCGCCGATCTCGTCGAGAAACAGCACGCCGCCATTCGCGGCTCGAATCAGCCCGCGGCGATCGTGGTCGGCGCCGGTGAACGCACCGCGGCGATGACCGAAGAGCTCGCTCTCAGCGAGCGTGGCGTTCATCGCGCCGCAGTTCACGGCGATGAAGGGTTGCTGGCGCCGTTTCGGATCCAGCCTGTGAATTGCGCGCGCCGCCAGTTCTTTGCCGGTGCCGGTCTGGCCGACGAGCAAGACGGGAAGGCTGCTTACGGCGCTGACGCGGACGATCCAGCGGAAGACGTTCATGATCGCCGGGCTCGTGCCGACGATGCCGAGCCCGCGCATCTGCTCCGCCAGGTGTCGTTCGTTTTCTTCGCGATTGGTTTCGGCGGCGACGAAGTCGGTCAGCCGCTCACGAAGGTCGGCGGCGAATGTCTGGTGGGCGCTGTCGAGGACGTGCGACGCGCCGGCGATCAGCAGACGGCTCTGCGCGCCGAGCGCCCAGGTGGTGGCGTTCTCTCCGTAGCAGAAGACCGTATAGCCGCTCTGCTTCAGTGCGTCGATCGATCCGAGCACCGGTGCGTTCGTCACCGGTTCGACGGTGACGGCGACGAGCGCGATGCCGACGAGCGTCGGCCGAATCCGACCGGCTGCCCGGTGATCGCGAATCCATCGCAGCGAGAACTCGCTTCCGGACAGCGCGCCTGCGATGCGTTTGACCTGCGCCTCGTCGGCCGCGTGCACGACGACGCCGAACGCACTGCTGCTGGGCTGGTTGAACGAACCTCCCCGACGCCGCAGCGATCGCATACAAGGTGATCGCTGTCGACGCTACGCGACGGACGATGGGCGGGTCAAGTAGAGAAAACGTCTCGTTTCACGGAAAGTGACGTCCGAGCGCGCGATGTGGTGTCCGTCTGACTTCGTACGTTATCGCACAGACGAGTAGTTGCGCCGCATTCATAGTGGCGGCGATGGGCTTCTTCGATTTCGAGGAACAGTACTTCGAAGCGGCGGCGCCAGGCGCGCCACGAAGTGCGGTGTCATCGGGCGCCTCACGACCGACGCCGTCGAGCCCGACGAAGCCTGCGACCACAGGACCCACCAAAGCTGTAATTGGCAGCACGACGAAGCCAGCGCCGACTCCGGTAAAGCCCGGACTGACGCCGACGAAGCCCGGACCGAGTTCTGTGAAACCGGCGCCGAGCCCATCAAAACCCGCACCGGCGCCGAAACCGGAGCCCGCTCCAACCAAACCGTCAGGCCCGACCGCCGCTAGGAGTTTGTTTGACGGCTTCCAGAAGTACGGACCGGCTGCGTTCGAGTGGGGGACGAAACTCGTTCAGCAGTTCACCGGCCCGGGTGGCGGCCAAATCTCTGGCCACCAGGCTCTGGACCTCGCGCGCGGCGCCGTTCAGCAGGTCGCCGGTTTCGCGGGCGACCAGCCGGCCGCGCCACCGCCGCCACCACCGGACACAGGACAGCCGCCGCCGTTCGCTCCCGCTGCCGGCGAGCCGCCAGCGATCAGCTCGGTAACGCCGGTCGGCGCACCGCCGGCCGCCGCCGCGGTGCCGCCGGCCACTGCGGCGCCGCCGGGATACGCGACTTCACCGGGATACGGTGCGCCGTACCCGCTCTACGTCGCCGGTGCCGCATCGCCGTACCCCGCGTGGCCTCAGCCGGCCCCGGGGGGCGACACGCTGGGACTGTTGTTGCAGGCGCTTCAGCAGCGACAAGTTCCGCCGTTGCCAGGACCGTACGCGCAGCCCACCGCGGTGCCGCAGCACAACGCGATGACGCTGCTGAGCCTCATGCTCGCCAACCCGAATCTGCAGCGGACGCTGCAGACCGCTCACGTGACAGGTGTGCCGCCGCGCTCGGTCGATCTGCCAGTGCCGACGTCCACCGCTCCGGTGCGGACGCGCCAGGTGCAGATTCCTCTCGGCGCGGTGATGAACGCCCTCACCGCGCTCGCCGGTCAGGCGATGACCGAGCTGAACGAGAGCACGCCGGAAGACGATCCGGAAATGCCGTCGTACCTAGTGGGCGACGACGGCGACTTTCTGGTGGATCCCGCCGACGCGAACGATCGCGCCGCGCTCGTGGCGTACCTGTTCCGCCTGAACGACGAGGTCGAGCGCAACCCCTACGCGGCCACATCCGAGGCCGAGTACACCGAGGACGAGGCCGCCGCCTATGCCGCGGACGAAGCCGCGTACGACACGGACAGAATCGAAGACGAGCAGGACGAGACCGAGGCCTGGGCCGCGGAGGCCGGCTTCATCTGAAGAGAGGATGCTGTGAGCACAGACACCAAAGCCATGCAGGACGCGCTTCAGGCGGCGGTCGCCCGCATCAACAACGGAGCCGGGGAAGTCAAGCAGCCGATCGCGCCCGATATGTTCGGGATGCTGATGACGATCGTTCCCAAGCTCCTGCAGGGGAGCCAGTCGAGCGAGGAGCTGGTGGAGAAGCTCGACGCGCTGCAGAAAGGCGATCTCACCTCGCTGCGCGAACAGGTGCAGATTCTCCGCAAGCAGTGTTACCGGCTGCTCAAGTCGCACGAGCGGCTGATGACGAAGGTCGAAGAGATTCAGATGCAGCAGGCGCCGATGGGCCGCGCCGTGCTCGATCTCGCGCACCACATGTCGCGCATCACGTTCATCGACGATGTCCCCGGCGGCGACGACGATTACGAGCAAGAGCCGCCGCCGGTTCCAGAGAGCTACCGTCGCGCGGAGTCACGGGTCAACGGTAACGGGCGCGCCAGAAGCCAGAGAGAAACGTCCGCAGAGCACGGCTCGAGAGGCCGCGCGGGGAGGTCGAAATGAACGGGACTGAGAGCGAATTCGAATTCGAAGCAGAGAACATGGAAGCCGAACCCGAAGGCGACGGCTCGGAGGACGAGAGCTTCGGCGAAGCCGAACCGGAGGAACCGGAAGACGAGGCGGCGTTCTACGCGGCCGAAGACGAAGCCGAACCCGAAGACGAAGCCGAGCCCGAGGGGGACACCGAAGACGAAGGGGCCGACGAAGCGATCCGCCTGAGCGCGAGCGCGCGACTTCGGGCGCAGAACCGCCAGGAGTTCTGGGCGCGGCGGATCGCGACCGATCAGCGCAGGGAAGCCCAGAAGGCGATCGACACGCAGCGCGCGATCACGGATCGGATCAAGTCGATTCAGGTCGGCGGCCCGGCCAAGATCGCGTCGGTCGGCGCGCTGCAGGGTGCAGGGGTCGTCACCGCGATCCTGCCCAACGGCCGGCAGAGCCGGATGCGCATCATCCCGACGATGGCGCCGGTCACCGAGGTCAACAGGCTGCGGTCGGTGGTGCTGGTCAACGAGCGGCGTCAGGCGGTGGCGACGCGCGTCAACTCGAGGGCGATTGCCAACCTGGGGGCGGCCCAGGCCTCGGCCGTCAAGAAGTTGACCGCGCAGCAACTGCAGAGCGACAAGGATCTGGGCAAGCGGATCGTCGAAGGCGACAACCGCCTGGATCGGCGCATCACCAAGGAGCTCAGCGGCGGCAGCGGGCTGCTCGACAAGCACGGCAAGCGCATGATGCGCGAGCTGCGCCGCCAGCGGCAGCGGTCGCTGATGAACAGCGTGCTCCTCGCGTCGTCGGCGCCGTTCTTCGTCGCCTACGGGGATCGCGAGTCACCGTTGGCGAAGAACAACTTGATTCTGACCGGGTCGCTGCTCGGCTTCATGCTCGGCGACGAGGTCATTGACTGGATGTCGCCGAAACCGGGCACGATGCAGCACGTCGCCCAGTGGTGGTCGTACCTGGCGCCGATCGCCAACGGCGCGTTGGTGTTCTTCCTGCTCGGCGACAAGCAGCACGAGCGGTTCATCGTCGGCATCAACACGGTCGACACGAACGGCTTCGCGGAGATCGATCTGGCGAAGGACCGGGTCGCGAAGGGTTCCGTCGACGACTTCAAGAACGACAAGCACGTGGTGGTGGCGACGCTCATCGGAACGCCCGCGGTGTCCGAATCGATCGCAACGACCATTACGGACGAGGGCAAGCTCCAGCTGCGCGTGGCGGCGGCGAGCCTGCCGACGAATACCCAGGTCGCCTGGATCGTCGACACGAAGCCCGAGAAGAAGTCGACCTAGCCCCATTGTCGGCCGTGACCTGGAAGGATCCACCAGGCGTGGGAGGACCATCGAGTGGACCCCGACGAGCGGCGCTTTCGCGACGAACAGGATCGCGAGGCGCCGCCGCAAGGCGCACGGCTGGTCACAGCGATCCTGCCGGACGGACGTCTCGTCCGTCTGGCAGTGCCGGCGCCGTTGGCGCCGGCGAACATTGTCAGCCACCTGGCGCGCGAGACCGAGCGTCGTGCGCGCCAGTCTGGCGTCACCATAGCCCGCCAGCGATCGGCGATACGGCAACTCTCGCGTACGATCGCTGCCGACACCGAGCGCCTCAGCGCGGCGCAAAGCGGGCGTGCCGCGGCGATACGCCGCCGATTGGTCACCAGGTACCAGCGGCTCGACACTCGTGTGACCGAAGCCGTCACGGAGTTTCGCGGGCGCGTCGAACGGCAGTTGAGAATCGAACGCGAGTCGGTGCGACGTCTGGGGCGTCGGGATCTGTGGGACAAGATCGTCATCGCATCGTCGCTGCCGCTCTTTGCCGCCTACGGGCAGCAGGGGCAGCTGTCGAACACCGCCAACCTGGCGCTGACGGTGTCGCTCCTCATCTGGCTGGTCGGCGACGAGGTCGTGCAGGCGCTGTTCGGTTCCGAAGCCAAAGACGAGAAATCGGTCTACCCGTGGCGCGACACCGACATCTGGTCGTATCTGGCGCCGATCGGCAACGTCTTGACGGCCTGGTGGCTTTTTGGCGACCGTCAAAACGAGCGCTTCATCACCGGAGTGACGACGGTGAAGGTCGGCGTCGAAGCGACGGCCGCGTCGAATCAGCTGACTTTCCCGCAGTCCGAGAGCGTCGATCTCTCGCGCCGCGTGGCGCTGGACCATCGCCCGGACTTCGAGACGTTCAAGGGCGTGCCCGTCGTGGCGACCGTCGGCGCGACGCGCCTGACCGGCCTCGGCGGCGAGGTCCATGGCGTTCACGCGTCGGTGCGCAAAGGCAAGCTCCGCCTGTCGTTCGACGTGGTGACGCCCGCACCCATAGCGGGGCGTCCCGCATCTCTCGGCGAGGTCGATATCGCGTGGATCGTGGATACCGCGGAGCCTCCAACCACGCCTTCATAGCAGCGACGTCATGGCCGACCCATTCGCGCCTGATAGTCTGACGACCGTCATCAACGAGGCCCGCCAGCGTGCACGCGAGCGAGCTCGCGAGGCTGCTCGCGACGCCGCTCGTCGGGAAATCGGCGCACTGGCCTCGCCGGCGCGCAGAGCCGCAGCATCCCCGCCGTCGCGAGCCGCGGCGCTTCCAATTCCAGAGCCAGCGAAGGAAGGCCCGGTCGCCTTACGGCTGCCCAATGGCCGCCGGCTCAACGCCGTGCTCAGCCCGGGCGTCGCCCGACGGTCGGACGTCGCGGCCATCGCGCGCGCGAGCGCGGACAACAATCGGCGCGCATTCGGGGCGCTGCAGGCACAGGGCACCGCGATCGAGAGCCTCAAACGATCGCACGAGGAACTCGCGGAGAAGATCGGCCGGCTCGAGAAGCGCGCCGACGAAGCCGTTCTTGCGATCACGGAAACCTTTACGCAGTCGACGCGGCAGTTGAAGCAGCTCGCCGCGCAGGGGCAGAAGGTACTCGCTCAAACCGGTACCGCCGCGACCGCTGCAGTGGGACAACTCAAACAGGTACAGGCGCTCGCCGTCACGCAGCAGGCGCAGAACCTGACGAACGTGATCGGATCCGCTCAGGCGACGGCCTATGGCGACCGCGGCAGCGTGCTGACGACGAACAACCTCCTGCTGACAGGAAACCAGCTGTTCTGGACCTTCCTTGCGCCGCTGTCCCAGGTGTTCGGCGCGTCGCCGGGCACGTCGACGCTGCTCGGCGTCCTGGCGCCGTTCGGCAGCCTGCTGACCGGATTTGCCGCCGTCGGAAGCCGGCTGCCCGAGCGCCGGCAGCAGCGCTTCATCACCGGGATCGAGTTCTTCGACGGAAAGACAGTGAATCTACGGGTGCCCCTTCGCGATCGCTTTACGGACGATGATCTCTTCCAGAAGTTCCGCGATCGGACGGACGTTCCGGTGACGGTGACGATCATCGACGCGTTCGCCACCGAAAAGACCTTCCTGTTTGCAAGGGTCGTCCGTGGTGAGCTCGAGATCGCGTTCCTGTCCTTCCCCAAAGTAAACGCGCGCATCGCGTGGATGGTCGACACGGGAGCAGAGGATGGCTGAGGATCCGCTGCGGCAGTTGAGCCGTCTTGCCGCCGGCATCGTCCTGATGCAGGGACGGCTGGGACATCAGATCCTGGGCCAGCTCCTGGTGATGGACACCAGTGAGATCGCGATGGCCGGCGCTGCGCTCGCTCTTGCAGCCACGTCTGGGCCGCGCAACGAAGTCGTGCAGGTCGCGCTGCGCACAGTCGCTCCCGCGGTCGCCGGGCACGTCGTCCTCAAGAAGCAGGAGGATCGCATCGATCGGAAACAGGCGCTCCTCGACGAGCGCGAAGAGGAGTTCGATCGGCTGCGGCGCGAGGTGAAGACGCTGAAAGAGCAACTGGCCGCGGCGCAACACCCCTGATGTGCGAGACGTTGCTCACGACGCTCGCCGCGCGCCGCCGGATCGATAGGCCACGATGATGTCTCGCGCGCGGTTGATATCGCGCGAGATGCGGCTCCGCCGCTCGAACTCCGCGGCATCGCCGGCGGCATGGTCGGGGTGCGCCTCGCGCCGCTTTCGCCGCCAGGCCTCGTGGACCTCGCGGTCGGTCGCGGTCGGCAGCACTCCCAACATCGAATAGGCCCAGAACACGTCGTCGATCGGCGGGGCGCCGGGCTCGCTCGCGGCCTGGTTCCCGGCCGCCGGATTGTCGATGACGTAGCGAAACGCCGCGGCCACGCGCTGTCCCGCCGCGTGGTCCGCGGCGAAGCGCAGCGCCTGGCTGACGAAGGAGACGTCGCGGCTGACGCCGGACCACACGGCGCCGAGGAGCGCGCTGCGCGCGATAGCCGTCGCGTCTGAAAACGTCGGCAGCCCCGCGTCCCAGGCCACGAGGGCGCCCGATCGAAACAGGTAATACCCGGGCAGAACCCCGAACATCGCGGGCGCCCCGCAGCGGCGAAGCCCCTGATGCAGGAAGCGCAGCGCAGGTCCGCCGGACGTCAGGAGACTGGCGATGTCAACCGTGCCGAGCGCGATCGAATCGTGATCGGCGAGCAGCTCCTTTGCCAGCGAGCTGTTGAACGCGTGGAGCGGGTGCAGCGACACCAGTACCACCGCGAGTCGACTGCGACGGACGAACTCGAATAGGTCCGCGGCGGCGAGTGGAATCGGTTCTGTCACAGCAGCGCCTTGATGCCGGCGAGCGTGCGTTGCACCAGCGGCGTATCTAAGCGGCGTCCACTTCGGCCGGAGCCAGACCCGAATCGAGCGTCGAGCGCCGGATTCGCTGGATGCGGGCCAGGAACATGGGGGCGGTGGCGACCGGCCCGATCGCCGTCGCGAGGGCCTGCCGCGAGGACACGAGCGCCGCGCGCAGCGCATCGAGCGAGACGGGGGCCGGCGTCATCGCGAGGCGGCCCTCTTCGGCCGTGAGCGTCGTCGTCATCGCCTTCAACGCCGCGTCGACCGTGACTCCCGATGCCGTGGTGACGTTGACGATCGTCGGTGGCACACCTGCACGTACCTCGGTGAGCACCCGCGCCTCGGTGACCGCCTTTCGCGCGTCGGCCAGTTCGGGGCGAGCGAGGATGCCGGCGGGCGTCGCGCCGGCCGCACGCGTGTCGCGGATGAGCCGCGCCAGCAGCGTCCGCGCGCGCGTGAGCCGATCGGCGACGTCGGCCGCCGCCTGCAGATCGCGCTCGAGTTCCGCCAGGATGTCGCCCTCGCGCCGCTGCATCTCGGCGGGCGGCGGCGTCGGCGGCCGCTTGTTGGGCGTTTCGGCGGGAAGCGCCAGCACGAGACGTTGAATGACTCGCTCGAATCGTCGTCGCGCGGCGCCCAGCCCTTCCTGAATGCAGCGATCGAACAGCGTGGCCATCCCTTTCTGGGATCGGCAGAGATCCTTCAACGGCGCGCTCTGCCTCGTCGTGCTCGCCCACGACACGTTGGCATTGAGGATCGGGAGCACATAATCGCGGACGGCGGCTTCGATCTGCGTCAGCTGCACGTCGCGATCGCGGCCCGACACGATCAGCGCCGTGGTCAGCCGCTTGTCGTCGCGAATCGCCGCTTCGGCCGCCGTACTGCGGAGCGCGCGGTTCCCGTCGGGATCGAGCACGACTATCCGCGCTGTGTCGACGGCGCCGCGCGCGACGACGAACTCGACGTCGACGCCGAACTTCTGAATCAGATCGCGGAACTTCGCCGCCTGCCGCGCCTTGAGCAGCGCGAGGTATCGCGGCAGGCCGCGGCTGCCGGCGAACTGGATGAAACCGGCGCTGACCAGCGCGCGGTCGTAGGTATTGATCGCGTCGAAGCTTCCTTCGTGCGTCGAGACCTGCTTGAGCGCGGCTGCCTGCGCGGCTGAAAGGCCCAGAGCCTGGTAGCCGGCCAGCGAAATCGCCGAGGGAGACGCGGTGCCCACGAACATGACGCCCGCATCGCTGCGGGTATTGCCGCTGACGATGTGATCCCGGAACGAGATGCGATTCGTGCCTGCGGTCATCGTGTAGACCGAGATTCGATCGAGAAGCGCCGCGGTTGCGTCGCCCGGGCTGACGACGCCCGGCGTGCTGGTGCCGGTGATGGTCCCCTTCGACGCCCAGAACTCGACGTCAGCCTGGAACGCCTTCAGCGCGGCAATCGTCGCTCGCAGGTTCGCCTGCGGCACGGCACTGGTGGTCGCGGTGGCCGGCGTCTCAACGTGAGCGGCAGCGAGCCGTCCGACTTCCACCAGCCGTCGTTGCACGGCCCGGACATCGTCGGGAGCGTTTCCGGTCGGCGTTGCCCCGACAGGTCCCTTGATCGTCAGGCCGCGGCTGATCGATTGACCGATGGCGGTGCGTGCGGTCGTGACCGCCGAGAGCTCCGCCGCGGTCGGCGAAGGGAGCGCCTGGTCGAGCTCCGTGCGCGTCGGACTCCTGACGTCGACGACGCCGTCGGGCGGGATCGCGAAGAGGCGCTGAAAACGTTCGATGGCCTCGATGGTCTGGGCGAGCGCGGTATCGGCGACAGGAGCGGTGCCGGGCGGACGCTCGCTCGTGGCGTCGCTCGACTCGAGGACGCGCAATTCGACGAGGCGATTCTGGAGCGCCGTGACATCCGCGGCGTTGTTGCGGCCGCCGCGTCCGACCGCGGCGGTTATCGCCAGCGGCGCGCGGATCGCGGGAATCGGATCGGTGACTGCCTCTTCGTCGCGTTCCTGAGCCGCGAAGTCCGGTGCATTGAAGTCGAACGGATCGAAGGTCGCGGCGGGCGGCACCGGCGCCATCGGCTCCGGAACGGGTTCGACAACCGGTGCGACGACAGGCGCGGGGATCGGTTCGGGGACCGGCGGCGGCGGCGCCGGCGCCGCCTGACGCCGCGATCGCATGAGGAGTGTGTCGCGCAGCACGAGACCGTCGAGGCCGGCAATGCGGAGCGCCTTGCGGCGG
>Ga0184625_10000831_pt1 | contig 12334 bp, 9 predicted proteins | sample PLM3_30_b1_FD_133151 | JGI IMG/M metagenome (GOLD analysis project Ga0184625, IMG submission 133151) | Groundwater sediment microbial communities from an aquifer in East River, Colorado, USA - PLM3_30_b1 | ecosystem: Environmental > Terrestrial > Soil > Riparian zone | place: USA: East River... | reverse complement strand
TCCACTCGGTTCACCAGCGCTGTTGTCGCTGGCTCTTGATGACCCAGGACCGGGCGCACTCGGACGTGTTTCCGATGACCCATGAGTTCCTCGCCGAGATGCTCGGCGTGCGGCGATCCACGGTCTCCGAGGTCCTCCAACCCTTTCAAGAAGAAGGCTTGATCCGCTACAGCCGTGGGAAATTTACCGTCCTCGACCGCCAGGGCCTGAAGGCTGGTTCTTGCGAGTGTTACGCGAGGATCAACGAGGAATTCAAGCGCTTATTCGACTGAACACGAAGGAGCGGCCTACTGACCGGCGAAGGGACACTTTCCAGGCCTTCCCTGGCTGCCGGATAGCGTACAGACGACGTTTAAAAACTGGCTATAGGAGAAACTGCCTCCTCGCCAGGTTGCCGCTCACGAAACGGCTTTTCCGACGCAGTAAAGGTGGCAAGGACTGGCCAACACGAGATCAGAGGGGGGGAATATGACCGACCCTTCACTGGCAAGTATAGAAGCGCTGCACTTCCGACCGGAGTGGTGCCGCGTCACGCTCGCCAGCATTGGCGATGCGGTCATCACCACCGACACCAGCGCGAACATCACGTTCCTGAATCCGGTGGCCGAGTCGCTGACGGGTTGGACGCTAGCCGACGCCGCCGGCAGGTCGCTGTCCGAAGTGTTCAACATCGTGAACGAGGAGACGCGCCAACAGGTGGAAAGCCCGACCGTGCGAGCGGTGCGCGAGGGAGTCTTCGTCGGTTTGGCAAACCATACGCTGCTCATCGCCAAGGATGGCACGCAGCGACCCATCGACGACAGCGCCGCCCCGATTCGCAACGCCACGGGCGAAGTCGCCGGTGTCGTGCTGGTCTTCCGCGATATCACCCAGCGTAAGCAGCAGGAAAAGTTGACGCAGGATGCTCTGGAATACGCGGAAAACATCCTCGCCACGTTGCGCGAGCCGTTTTTGGTGCTGGACAAGAGCTTGCGGGTCGTCACGGCGAACCGCGCTTTCTATCAGAACTTCCAGGTCGCGCCGGAAGAAACGCAAGGCCGCTTCGTCTATGAACTGGGCGACGGGGAGTGGAACATTCCGAAGCTCCGCGAACTGCTGGAAGAAGTCCTGCCCCAGAACCATTCCTTCGATCACTTTCACGTCAGCCACAAGTTTCCCGCGAATGCGCAAAAGCACCTGTTGCTCAACGCCCGCCGCATCCGCCAGCCGGGCAACCATTCCGAATTGATCCTGCTCGCCATGGAGGACATTACCCAACGTCAGCAGGCGCAAGAAAGTATGGAGGTGTCCGAGGTTCGCTATCGTCGGCTGTTCGAGGCGGCCAAGGACGGCATCCTGATTCTCGACACTGTTCACGGCAAAGTCACCGATGCCAACCCGTTTATGGCTCAATTGCTCGGCTATTCACCGGAGGCGTTTCTGGGTAAGGAACTGTGGCAGATCGGGCTGCTGCGCGACGCTGACTCCAGCCGGGCAATGGTCCGCGAACTACAAGAGAAGGGCTATGTCCGCTACGAAAACTTGCCGCTGGAAACCACCTCGGGTCGAAAGGTCGAGGTGGAGGTTGTCGCCAATGTCTATCAAGAGGACCACCAGCCGGTCATCCAGTGCAACATCCGCGACATCACCGCCCGCAGCCAGTTGGAGAACAAGACCAAGGAACAAGCCAAATCGCTGGCCGACTTGAGTCGCCGCAAGGACGAGTTTTTGGCGATGTTGTCGCACGAACTGCGCAATCCGCTGGCCCCTATCTTGAACGCCGTTCAGTTGCTCCGGCTCCAGCGGGACCGGAGTCCCCTCCAAATGGAAGCGCACGGGATGATTGACCGACAGGTAGGGCAACTGGCCCGCCTGGTGGATGATTTGTTGGAAGTCTCGCGCATTTCCACCGGCCGCATCCATCTTCAAGAAGAGCGCATCGACTTGCGGGGAATCGTCGATAGCGCGATCGAGACAAATCAGCCACAAGCGGGTCAGAAGGGACAGACCGTGGCCAAATCGCTGCCCGCTCAACCCCTGTGGGTTTACGGCGATGCCATGCGGCTGGAACAGGTCGTCGTGAACCTGCTTAACAACGCCAGCAAATACACCAACCGGGGCGGGCATATTTGGGTCGGGCTCAAACGGGAAGGGGACGAGGCGGTGTTGCGCGTGCGCGACAACGGCATTGGAATCGCCCCCGAGATGCTGCCCCGCATTTTCGATTTGTTCACCCAAGCGGATAGGTCGCTGGACCGCTCGCAAGGCGGGCTAGGCATCGGCCTGTCGCTGGTGCAGTCGCTTATCACGATGCACGGGGGAAGAGTCGAGGCGCAGAGCATAGTAGGTGAAGGGAGCGAGTTTATCGTCAAGCTCCCGGTGCTGTTGTCGCCGCCCGTTCCAACTGCCGTTCCCGACGCAGACGTGCCAGCGCCTGTCCGACCACTGAAGGTGTTGGTGGTGGACGACAATGTCGATGCAGCTAAAGGCGTCGCGATGCTGCTGCGAGCGTTCGGTCATGACGCACGTTTGGCACTGGATGGGGCGGGCGCCATGCAAGTGGCACTGGAATACTCTCCCGAAGTTGTACTGCTCGACATCGGCTTGCCGATCGTCAACGGTTATCAGGTGGCGCAGTGGATTCGCCAAGAGCCAACGCTCAAGGACGTGGTGCTGGTCGCCCTGACGGGATACGGGCAGCAGTCCGATCGGCAGCGTTCACTGGACGCGGGGTTTGACCATCACTTGGTCAAGCCTGTGGACTTCGCGAAGGTGCAAAGCATCCTGTCGGCGGTCGCTGTGAAGGCGAGTTGACACTCGCGGGCGACTGGCGTCGGTGGCTTGGCACGAGGGGTAGGGTGGGCTGTGCGGTGGGCTGTGCCCACCACCGCTTCGAAGACATCGTGGGCACAGCCCACCCTACGCGAACCACGGGTACCCAGCGGACGTTACGGCCCAGCGGCGACGACTGTGCTGGTGGGCGGTGAGGAGGAGGCGACGGCGGCGAGGGGGCGGCGGCGGTTTTGGTCCAGTCGCGGCCTTTGGCGGGAGCTGGGGCAAACTGGTGGGCACAGCTCACGTGGCTTGTTGACAAGCGGGCAACTCGCGTCGGATACTGGCGGCGCAGGTCGATCGCGCGCTTTGGGGTGGGGAGGTATAGCGGATCGATCGCTGCGGCAGATTCTGCATGGCGGGCGGACCTTTCATTCTTATTGGGGAAAAGGGGGAACGCATGCGCACTCGTCTTGGCTTCACCCTGGTGGAATTGCTGGTCGTGATCGCGATCATCGGCGTGCTGGTGGCGCTGCTCTTGCCCGCCGTGCAGTCGGCGCGCGAGGCTGCCCGGCGGATGGCCTGTGCCAACAACCTCAAGCAGTTCGGCATCGCCATCCACAACTACCACGACACGCATCAGTACTTTCCCATCAGCATTGCGTACAACGTCGCCGGCCCCCGGCCGACGCCGCAGCCCAACGGTAAGGGGTGGATCACAAGCATTCTGCCGCAACTGGAACAGCCGGGGCTGTATGCGCAGTTTGAGCCCGGGTTTATCGGCGCCTTCAACGTCGCCAGCGGCACAGGAATAGCAAATCCCGCCTGCCGCACGGCGATGAAAACGCGGATCAAGGTGATCCAGTGCCCTTCCGACGCCCAAAGCCAGCGAGTCATTAACAATCATTCCGAGTTGGGCGCCACCATTGAAACCGCGGTCACCAACTACAAGGGCGTCCTGGGCGATTATCGCCTCGGCGACACCGCCAGCGTTCACCAGGGAACCGAGCCCGATTGCCACAATGCGGTCGTCGAGTGCAACGGCATCTTCTTTCGGAACAACTATCAATACCAGGTGCGGCTGTCGGTGGTCACCGACGGGACCGCCAACACGTTCATGGTGGGCGAAGACGTGCCCATGCAAAATCTTCGTTCAGGCGCCTACTTCACCAATGGCGACTGGTGCAGTTGCCACGGGCCGATCAACTATTTCGTCAATCCACCCAATCCCGGCGCCTGGCAAAACGTGATGACCTTCCGCAGCCGCCACCCCAGCGGCGCGATGTTCACCATGGCCGACGGCTCGGTTCACTTCGTGGCCCAAAACATCAATCACCCGCTGTATCGCAGCCTGTGCACCAAGGCCGGCGGCGAAACTGCGGCATTGCCATAACCACCACTCAACTCATGTTCACGCCACGCAGTCGTGTGATCGCAACGCGCGTCTTGACGATCCTGCTGACCGCGATCGTCGCCGGCTGCTCCGGCAACGCGGCCAGCGTTTCGGGCACGGTCACGCTCGATGGGCAACCGCTGACGACCGGCAACGTCAGCTTCCATCCCGACGGCGGCAGCGGCGCTCCGGCCAACGGGCAGATCGACGCGCAGGGGCGGTACTCGCTGAGCACCGGCACCGACGCCGGCCTGGTGCCGGGCAAATATGTCGCGGTCGTAGTGGCGACCAAGGACCCACCCAAGCCCTACGATGCCACGGGCGCGGAGGTTCCTCCGATTCCGATCACGCCGGCCAAATACGGCCAGGTGGCCACCAGCGATCTGCACGTCGAAGTCAAGGCAGGCCAGAACGACATCCCGCTCGCCCTGCAATCTCCGGGCAAGCCCGGCGGCCGGTAGGGGCGCCAATGCGAGTTGGTCCGCCAAGAACTACGGTCCGGCGGCGACGACGGTGCTGGTGGGCGGCGCGGAGGAGGCGACGGCGGCCAGGGGGGCGGCGGCGGATTTGGTCCAGTCGCGGCGTTGGCGCGAGCTGGGGATATTCATCTTTTGGCGGTATTTCGTGACCGTGCGGCGGGCGACGACCAGGCCTTGCTTTTTCAGCTCTTCGACCAGCTCGTCGTCGGAGTAGGGGCTCGTTTTCTCTTCCTTATCAACGATCTCTTGCAGGCGGATGCGGATGATGTCCCAGGCGACTTCTTCGCCCTCGTCGCTCTTGGTGCCGCCGACGAAGAACCGCTTCAGCGCGAAGATGCCGCGGGGCGTCTGGATGTACTTGTCATCGACGGCCCGGCTGACCGTGGTCACGTGGACGCCGACCTTGTCGGCGATTTGCTGCATCTTTAGCGGCTCGATGAACTCGGGGCCGTTGTCGAGGAATTTCGTCTGGTGATCGACGATGGCCTGCGAGACGCGGGTCAGCGTGTTGCGGCGCTGCTCGATCGACTCGATCAGCCACTGGGCGGCGTTGATCTTTCGCTTGATGTACTCCCGCTCTTCCGGCGTGGCCGTGCCGCCTTGCAGCCGTTCGCGATAGTACCGGCTGATGTAGAGCGTGGGCGTGCGGCTTTCATCGACGATCACTTTGTACTGGCCGTCGTCATCGCGTTCGACCGAGACGTCGGGCGTCACCGTGGGGACGTGCACGTCGGCGAAGCGGGCCCCCGGCTTGGGATTCAGTTTCCGCAATTCGACCCACGATTCTTGAATCTCCTCGATCGACAGGCCCGTGACCTTCTCGATCAGTGGCAGCCGGTTATCGCGGAGGTCCTCGAGGTGGCTGGAGATCAGCGTCCGCAGCTCTTCGTAAAAGTCCATGTCGTCGTCGAGCTGGGCCAGCAGGCACTCGCGGAGGTCGCGGGCGGCGATGCCCGGCGGATCGAGCGACTGAACCAGCGACAGGGCCCGCTCGGCCAGCTGCAACTGCTCCGGCCCGGCGTCGCTCGGCAACAGGTCGCGCAGGCTCGCGCGAAAATAGCCGCCGTCCTTGGGGTCGAGCGTGCTGATGATTCGCTCGCAGAGTGCGAACATCTCGGGTTCCAGCTCCAACTCGCCCAGTTGATGAACCAGGTAGTCCTGCAAGGATTCGGGCCGCTCCTCAACGTTGCTGAGTACGTCGTGGGCTCGCTCCGAGTCCTCCTCCATGCGATTCGATGAGCGGCGCGTCGATTCGTCAAAGTACTCCGGCACCTCGCGATCGAGGTTCAGCAGCCGCTCGAAATCGTCCGTGTTGTTGTGAGCTTCATCGACGACCAGCGGCTTGTCTTCGATGGGTTTTTCGCGCGGATTGTCCTGCTCGAGGGGCTCGTCGGGCAACTCGGGGTCACGCTCTTGCAGCTCCAGGGCGGGGTTCTCGACGAGCTCCTGCTCGATCCGCTCCTGCAATTCCTGCAAGGGGAGCTGCAGAATCTCCATCGACTGGATCATCCGCGGCGCCAGTTTCTGCACCTGGAGCTGACGGTGCTCGAGGCCGAAGGACATTCGCATGGTGGTTGCTTACCGTTTGTTTTCAAAACCGCTGCCGGCCGCTGAGGGCGTCAGCCAGGACTTCGCGGTTGGTGTATTCCAAAATGCTCCCGGTGGTGATGCCGCGGGCTAGCCGCGTCACTTGCACCGGATACTCCGCCAACAAATTTGAGATATAGAGTGCCGTTCCGTCGCCTTCGACGGTGGGGTTGGTGGCCATGATGATCTCCCGCACGCCACCGGTTCGAACCCGCTCGACGAGCTTGTCGATCGTCAGCTGATCCGGCCCCACGCCGTCGAGCGGCGCGATTCGTCCCAAGAGCACGTGATACAGGCCACGAAATGTGGCTGCTTGCTCCAGGGCCATCAGGTCCCGCGGCTGCTCCACGACGCAGACTTGCGTCTGGTCGCGCTTGGGGTCACTGCAAATTGCGCACCGTTCGCCCTCAGCCAGGTTAAAACACTGCGAACAATAGCGAACATTCTGCCGCACGTCGCGAATCGCGTCGGCTAAAGCGAGGGCCTCCGATTGCTGCACTCGCAGCAGTTGATAGGCCAGCCGCTCGGCACTTTTTCGCCCGATGCCCGGCAGTTTGGCCAGTTCGTCAATCAAGCGGCCGATCGACTGCGAGATTTGAGCCATCGCTGCGTTCGCTGTCTGCTACGCGGTTCCGCCGGCGGTCCTTTCCTCGCCCGGGGATGCATTTTCCTCGGAAACCGGCGGATCCAGGACCGTCACGATCTCGGTGTCGAACAACTCCGCCGCCTTGCGAACGAGCGGGTTCCGCAGCAATTCCTGCTGCCTCTGCCGCCGATTCAACGGGGGTTTGGCCGCCGCGTTTTCGGAAATTGGTGCGGCTGCCGCGGGGTCGTCCTGCAGCAGGGCGAAGTCGATCCGGACACTGCGGCCGGTGATTCGCGACAGCGTCTGTTCCAGCTTGAGCCGCCGGTCAGGTGCTTCGCACTGCTGAAGTGCTTGAGTATAGGCTTTTCGGAAGCGAACGACCAGTCGATTTGGCCCAGAAATTGCTACAGCCTCGGCCCGGGAGGCGTAGTCGGCGGTTATATCTCCAAGCTCTGCAAGGGTTTGCTGCCACGCTTGCGTCGCCGTGCCAGCATCCAGGGGCGGGTCTTCAGCAGGCGGAGCGACAGTTGGAGGGCTATTACTTTCTAGAGTTTTTTTTTGAACTGCGGGCGGAGGTTCGGGGGCGACCGGTGCCTGTGGCGGGGGAGGAACGCCGCGGAGGGCGTTCCCTACAGCGCCAGTTGCGGGCATCGTGCCATCTCGAAGAGCCGCGACCAAACCCGGCAGGGCATCCAGGTCTTCGAGCTTACAAAGACGCACGAGCGCCACTTCGACGAGCGTGCGGACGTGCGTGCTTTGACGAAGGCGAGTCAGCGTGTGGTCCAAAATCTGGGCCATCGCCAGCAGCGTTTCGAGGCCCAGAGTTTCGCCCAGCGTTTTCATCTGGGCATGCTCGCCGGCTGCGGTGTGCAGCATCAAATCCGGCGAACAGCCGACGAGCGCGGCCATTGCGTCGCGAAAGTAGCCGAGCAGTTGCTCGGTCAGCGCGCCCAGATCGACGCCCTCGACTACGGCGGCCTCGACTTCGGCCAAGGCTGCGGCTGCGTCGCGCCGCACGATGCACTGGGCGACGGCAGAAAGGCGGGCGGAATGGGCCGTGCCGAGCAGCGCGTGAATCTCGGCGACGGTGATGTTCTTGCCGCCGAAGGAAAGCAATTGTTCCAGCAGCGACTGGCTGTCGCGCATCGAGCCGGCGGCGCGGCGGGCGATGATCTGCAGGGCTTCGGGCTCAGCGGTCACGCCTTCGCTGGTGCAGATGTGCTGCAAACGCTCGACGATCGACCGCATCTCGATCGGCGCAAAATCGAACCGCTGGCACCGCGACAGGACGGTAATCGGAATCTTGTCGGCCTCGGTCGTGCAGAAGATGAACTTCACATGCTCCGGCGGCTCTTCCAGCGTCTTGAGCAGGGCGTTGAACGCCTGCGTCGTGAGCATGTGGACTTCGTCGATGATGTAGATCTTGTAGCGGGCCCGGCTGGGGCGGACGTTGACGTTGCCGCGGAGCTGGCGGATTTCGTCGATACCGCGGTTGCTGGCCCCGTCGATCTCGATGACATCGACATCGTCTCCGCTGGCGACGCCCTGACAGATGTCGCACTCGCCACAGGGCTCGGTCGTCGGCCCGCGAACGCAGTTCAGCGCCTTGGCGAAGATACGGGCCGTCGAGGTCTTGCCGACGCCGCGGGCACCTGTGAAGAGATAAGCGTGGCCAACGCGGTTGGTCGTGATCGCGTTAGCCAGCGCTTGCGATACCTGGCCCTGGCCGACGAGCTGCTGAAAATCCTGCGGCCGGTAGCGGCGGGCGACGACAACGTATTGCCCGCGGGTTTTTGAGTCAGAATCCTGCGGGCCGGCTGGGTCTGAATCTGCCATGATCGCCACATACCAACCCGACGCGTGAGCGAGGGATTTGATCGGTTCGCGCCAACTGAAGAAGTCCCTCGCTTACGCTTCGGGTTAGTACGCACCCGCCCGCCTTCCACTGCCCTCGAAGCGGCCCCCGCACAAGGAAAGTATCGCTTATGGCTGCTCCGGTTAAGGCCTGACCAGGTTCACGGCTCCCCCTCGCGAGGGCCGCTTCAAAAGCAGTGGCGGGCGTGATTCGCTCCAGTATTTGTATCGGGGGACGCGCCGATCGTCCAGTGTGGCCCGGCGGCGACCAGCCGCTAGAACTCGATCCCGCGCGGCCGGCCGGGCACCAGGCCCAGGTTGCGGTGAGCCACCAGCTCGGCACAAATGCTGACGGCGATCTCCGGCACCGTTTGCGAGCCAATATCGATGCCCAGCGGGGCGTGGACCCTGGCCAGGGCCTCGCGCGAGATGCCTTCGGCGGCCAGGTTTTCGAAGATCATTTTGATTTTCCGCCGGCTGCCGATCAGGCCGACGTAGCGGGCGCCGCGGTCGGCCAGGTGGAACAGCGCTTCCTGATCGTGACTGTGGCCGCGGGTGACGATCAGGCAGTAGGTATCCGGCGTGATTTCCAGTTCCGGCAGCACCTGCTCAATCTGTCCGCCAATCCGCCGCTGGGCCCGCGGAAACCGCGACTCGGCGACGAATTCCTGGCGGTCATCGACGATCCACACGTCGAATTCCAGCTCCGCCGCCAGATCGGCCACCGCCTTGCCCACATGGCCGCCGCCGACGATGACCAGGCGGCAACGCGGCAGCACGGGCAAGTAGGCCACTCCGTGGGCAGCATACGCCCGCGGCCGGTCGCTCAGCGGACGAAGCGGATCGACAATTTGCGGTGGTGCGCTGTAGGGACCGCCCTCTGTGGCGGTCCTGCCTTGTTCGGCGGACTGGGGAACGCCACGGAGGGCGTTCCCTACAGCGCTGGCGCGCAGGTCGGCGATTTGCTGTCCACTGGCATCGAACAGGTAACTGACCGGCGCAGGCATTCCGCTGGCTAGACTGTCGAAGACAACCGCCTCGGTGCAACCCCGCTCGATGCTCTGCTCCAGTCGCTCGAAATAGTCTGTCGCCGAGCTGGGAAGGACGGGCTCGACGAGCACTTGCATCCGACCGCCGCAGATCAGGCCATCGTCCCAGCCGTAGTCGCTGTCGAGCTGAAATGCGCAAACGTCGGGACGATTTTCTGCGACGAGCGACAGTGCGCGGCGCTTGACCTCGGCCTCGACGCAGCCGCCGCCGAGTGTGCCGGCTTGCGATCCGTCCTCGAACACGACCATCGCCGCCCCGGCCTTTTGCGGCGTGCTGCCCCGCGTCTCGACGAGCCGGCACCAGGCAGCCGGTCGGCCGGCGCGATTCGCGGCGAGGAGTTGGCGGAGGAGGTCACGCATAACGTGGGGCAGGCTTTCTAGCCTGCCTTGAAGAACCATACACGGCAGACAGGAATGTCTGCCCCACTTACTCTGCCGGCGAAAGGATTTGCAGAGTCACCTTCTTCACGAACTCTTTTACCTTCGGCCGGTATTCCATCATATGCGGCGCGATCAGGTGCGTCTCCAGCGCGGGCAGGCTCTCCCATTTTTCCACGACCACGACGATGTCCTCCCGCGACGGCCCCTGCACGGGCAGGCCACTGGCGGTATCGACGGCCGGAAAATACTCAATGCAGCCGGCCTCGGCGCGGACTTTGGGCACGATCTGGCGGAATTCCGCCAGAAAATCGGACCGTTTGCCGGGATGCAGCTCGATGGTGGCGAGGACGACGATCATGATGCACCGGGATGCAGTCCAAAGTCCCATGTCCAAAGTCCAAGGTCAGGACTTTGGGCCTAAGACGTCGGACCTGAGACCTTGGACTTTGGACTTTGGACCCTCTGCCGCGTCACTTCGATTGCCTTGAGCAGCCCGCGGGCCTTGTTGAGCGTTTCTTGATACTCGCTGGCCGGCACGCTGTCGGCGACGATGCCGGCGCCGGCTTGGATGTAGGCTTTGCCGCCTTGGACGACGAGCGTGCGGAGGGCGATGCAGGTGTCCATGTTGCCGGCGTAGTCGATGTAGCCGACGGCGCCGGCGTAGGGCCCGCGGCGGTGCGGCTCCAGCTCGTCGATGATTTGCATGGCCCGCACTTTCGGCGCGCCGCTGACGGTGCCGGCGGGCAGGCAGGCTTTGAGAGCATCGAAGGCGTCGCAGTCGTCGCGGAGCTTGCCCGTCACGTTGGAAGTGATGTGCATCACGTGGCTGTAGCGCTCGATGACCATCACGTCGGAGAGCTTGACGGTGCCGAATTTCGCCACGCGGCCGATGTCGTTGCGGCCCAGATCGACGAGCATCACGTGCTCGGCCCGCTCCTTGGGATCGGCCAGCAGCTCCTCGGCCAGCTTGCGGTCCTCCTCGTCGGTCGCGCCGCGGGGCCGCGTGCCGGCGAGCGGACGGACGGTAGCCTGCTTATCGATCACGCGGCACATGATTTCGGGAGAGCTGCCGACGAGCGTCACCTCAGGCGTCCGCAGGAAGAACATGAACGGGCTGGGATTCACGACTCGCAGCGTGCGATAGACCTCAAACGGGTCGCAGCCCAGCTCCAATTCCAGCCGCTGGCTGATCACAACCTGAAAAATGTCTCCCGCACGGATGTACTCGACACACTTGCGGATGGCCGCTTCGTATTCGTCTTGCCGCAGATTCGACTTCCAGGCGATCTGCGGTGCGCCGCTTGTGGCGACGTCGGCCGGTGGCACGTTCGTGGGCTGCGAGAGGCGCGCGACGAGATCATCGACGCGGCGGCAGGCATCGTCGTAGGCGGCCCGCGCGTCCGGCAGCTTGTCGAGACGGGCCATGGCGATCAAAAACAGCGTCTTGCTGACGTTGTCGAACACGACCATCCGGTCGTAGAACGCAAACGACAGGTCCGGCAGGCCGCGGTCGTCCTGCGGCGCATTCGGCAGGTTTTCGACGTAACGGACCACGTCGTAACCCGCGTAGCCGATCGCGCCGCCCTCGAACGGCGGCAGCTCCGGCAGGTGGACGGCCCGGAAAGCATTCAGCCGCCGGCGCAACTCATCGAGTGGATCGGGTGAATCGAACTTCCGCTCGCCGCCTTCGCCGCGAACCGTCACTTGCTTGCCGTGAGCGATCAGCTCCCAAAAGGGCTCGACAGCCAGGAAGCTGTACCGCCCAACCTTCTCGCCGCCGATCACGCTCTCGAAGAGGCAAGCCTGGTGGCCCGTGTCGAGCCGGTGGAACGCCGACACGGGCGTCAGTGCGTCGCTCAGCAGCCGGCGATAGACGGGCACCAGTTGGTGCCCGTCGGCCAGGCGGCGAAACGTCTCGAAGTCAGGCAAATGAGCCATCGCCCAACGGTAACAGACGAATGACCAATGACCAAGCACCAATGACCAAACAAGCTTCAAGCACGAATGATCGAATGATCCACGTTTCGATCATTCGGATTTGGGCATTCGAATTTGTTTGGTCATTGGTGCTTGTGAATTGGTCATTTGATTTATCAGTTGCCTCGGCGAATGATAACCTCCGGCCCTGCTGGCGCCGCCGGTCCTCGACCGGGGTCGAACGCGCGGGCGATCTCGGCCAGCACCTCCTGCAAGTGCACCTGGGCCACCGGGTCTGCCGCCTCGACCTTCTTCTGGATCTGGTCCTTGAGCGCCG
>Ga0184625_10000830_pt1 | contig 12339 bp, 10 predicted proteins | sample PLM3_30_b1_FD_133151 | JGI IMG/M metagenome (GOLD analysis project Ga0184625, IMG submission 133151) | Groundwater sediment microbial communities from an aquifer in East River, Colorado, USA - PLM3_30_b1 | ecosystem: Environmental > Terrestrial > Soil > Riparian zone | place: USA: East River... | reverse complement strand
CTCTGCGCTCAACCCTGTTCAGGGAGCGAGCACTATAGTTTACCTGCTTCCCGGAAGCTGAAATAGCGGGTGTCCGCGAGGATGACGTGATCGATGACGTCGATGCCCATGATTTCCCCTGCCTGAATCAGCCGCCGCGTCAGCTCGACGTCGTCGCGGCTCGGCATCGGGTCGCCCGAGGGATGATTGTGGAAGAGCACGATCGCGGCGGCACATGCGGAGGCGGCCTCGCGGAATATCTCGCGCGGATGGGCGGGGCTCGAATCGAGCGTGCCCACCGAGACAACGGAGGTGCGGATGAGACGGTGCTTGGTATCGAGCATCATCAGTCCGAACTGCTCGACGGGGCGGGAGCCGAACTGCGGCAGCAAGTAGGCCGCCGCATCGCGCGGGTTGACGAATTGCAGGCGTGCCGGCGGACAGCGCAGCAGCGTTCGCCGCCCCAGCTCGACGGCGGCGAGCACCTGCGCTGCCTTCGCACTCCCCATGCCGTCGAGCCTGCGCAGCTCATCGGCCGACGCCCGCGGCATCCCGTGCAGCCCGCCGGTCGTTTCGAGAATGTCGTTGGCGAGCGCGAGGGAATTGACCCGGCGCGAGCCGCTGCCGACCACGATCGCGACCAGCTCGTTGTCGCCAAGCCCCGCGGCACCGAGACGGAGCAATTTTTCGCGAGGGCGGTCGTGTACTGACAGCGTCTTCATGTCCTCATGTCGCTCTCCACGATATACTTCAGGTTGAATGTTGCGTCGTTCATCGGTGGTGCCGGTTGCGGCACTTCTCTGTTCCCTCTCTCTTTCCATCGCCTGCGCCACGCCTCCCACCCGCGAAATGGATCAGGCCCAAGGAGCAATCGACGCCGCGCGCGCCGCGGGCGCCGACCGGTTTGCGGCCGAGCAGTACGAGGCCGCGGTCAAAGCGCTTCAGAGCGCGGAACAGGCTGTCGGGCAGCGCGACTACCGCCTGGCGCTGAACTATGCCCTCGACAGCCGCGATCGCGCGCAGAGGGCGGCAAAAGAAGCGGCCAGCCAGCAGGCGATTCTGCGCAGTGCGGCCGAGCGGCGGCTCAGCGAAGTGACGGCATTGCTCGATCGAGCCGAACAACAGCTGAAAGCCGCCGACGCCGCTCGTGTCCCCAGGCGCGCGACCACCGCTCCCCGTGCGGACATCGGCGCCGCGGAAGCGTCTTTGCAAAAAGCGGGCACGAGCATCGAGGAAGGCAATTACAAGGCGAGTCAGGAACAGCTTGCGGAATCTGCCGCGAAATTGAAGTCGGCGATGGCAGAAATCGATACCGCCATGAAGGCCAGCGGCAAGTCACGCCGGTAGTACAGGCAAGTCACGGCGGTAGTACAGAAGACCAGAAGATCAGGAGATCCTTTTTGAAAAGTTTTCTTCTGATCTCCTGACCTTCAGTTCAAAGAAACCAGCGTCCCTCGAAGACCAGCTTCGCCCACCCGGTTAAATACAGCCCGTCTTCACGCCACTCGACGCGTTGGCTTCCGCCTGGTGAGATCACGTCGACGTCGCGCGAGGCGCCCCCGTACGACGCCGCCGCGACCGCGGCGCCGCACGCGCCGGTGCCCGAGGCCTGCGTCGGACCCACTCCCCGCTCCCAGATGAGGATGCGGACGCGATTGGGCGCTTCCACTCGTGCGAACGAGACATTGGTGCGGTCGGGGAACTTCGAATGGTGTTCGATGGCCGGCCCCAGGGTGCGGAGTCGCGACTCGGTCAGCGGATCATCGAGCAGCACGCATTGTGGATTCCCGACCGACAGGGCGACAGCCTGGATTTTCTCGCCGGCCGCCTCGAATTCGATCGGGCGGATGTCTTGCGGTATCCCCATCGACGCGCGAAAGGTCAGCGCCTCATCCTCCTGACCCTGCAGTTCGAGCACTTTTTCGCCGGCGGGCGTGTGGACGACAACACGCGACAGGCCCGGGCTCTCACGCACGGCAAGGGCAGCAAGGCAGCGGATGCCATTGCCCGACACTTCCGAGGCGCTTCCGTCGGCGTTGAACAGGCGCATGCGGATGGCCGACGGTTCGAACGTATACAGCATCAGCCCGTCCGCCCCGATCCCGTCGTGCCGGCGGCACATCGCTTGTGCGAGGGCGGGCAGGTCGCGGCCTTCGACCGCGGCTTCGGGCACGAGCAGAAAATCGTTTCCATATGCCTGCCCTTTCACGAACGGTAGCGGCGTCGGCATCATCTAGACCTCACAGAACGCCAGCAGATGCCAGCCGAATCGTCCCGTCAGCGAGCGCGGCATCGCATTGAACAGGCCGACGAAGAATGTGTTGTAGAGCGTGCCCTTGAGGCCGCCATGCAGCCGGGTCTTCACTGGAAAGCGTTCGGGCACGATCCGGACGCGCGAAAAGTCTTTCAGCAGATCGCGAAACTCGCCGATCGAATATTTCTTCAGCATCGGCGCATCGACGTGTTCGAGGTCGACCTTGGTGACCTGCGACAAGGCATTGAGCCACGACAGGCGGTTGTACACCTGAAACACCGCCATGCCGCCGGGCCGCAGTACGCGGCGGCATTCCCGGACGAGGGCGCGATCGTCGGTCGTGTACTGCACGACGCCGTGTGCATACACGAGATCGAACGAGCGCTCGGCAAATGGCAGCGCCTCGCCGTCGGCGACCACGAGGCGTGCCGGCAGTCGCTCGAGCTCGAAATTCCGCGCCGCAAGCGCGATCGAAGACGAGGCGAGGTCCACGCCTGTGACGGCGGCGCCGTGTCTCGCGAAGCGGATCAGATCGGTGCCGGCTCCGCAGCCGACTTCGAGCACGCGCCGGCCGCGATACTGGTCGAATGGCACGAGCCGCGGCAGATGATGCAGCTTTTCGAAATGATACTGCTCGAGATCGGCGAAGAAGCCGGCAGACCCTGGCGGATGCGCCGTGATGTCGAGGTCGTGAATGTGTGTGTCCCAATAGGCGCGAACGGCGCGCTGGGTCGCATGATCCGGGCGTGTGGCCACCGGTGCCTACTATAAGATATTCACGCGTGATTCGAGATCTCGCGCGGTTGGCCGAACGCGAATTCGACGTGCTCGTGGTGGGCGGCGGGATCTACGGCCTGACGATCGCCTACGATGCCGCGCAGCGTGGATTGTCCGTCGCGCTGATCGATCGCGGCGATTTCGGCGCCGCGACCTCATTCAATCATCTCAAGACCATCCACGGCGGGCTGCGCTACCTGCAGTCGGCCGATTTTCGGCGCATGCGCGAGTCGATTCGGGAGCGGCGCGCGTTTGCGCGCATCGCTCCCCGCTGGATCGCGCCGCAGGCATTCGCCATGCCCACCGGTGCGTCGATCACGCGCAATCCAATGGCGATGCGAGCCGCTCTGGCGCTCGATGCGCTGATCGGACGCGATCGCAACGAAGGCGTCGATCCCGATCGGCATCTTCCAGCCGGCCGCATTCTCGCGGGCGCCGCCTGTCGCGATCTGTTCGATGGTGCGATTCGCACCGTCGCATCGGCAGCGGTCTGGCACGACTATCAGACCGTCGATGGCGATCGGCTGACGCTGTCGTTTGCAAAAGGCGCGGCGGCGCACGGGGCGGCCCTCGCGAACTACGTCGAGGCGACTGGTGCGCTCAAAGACGGCGAGCGGATCGCTGGCGTCCAGGCACGCGACACACTGAGCGGCCATCCTTTCGACATTCGTAGCCGTATGGTCGTCAACGCCGCCGGACCGTGGGCAGCGACGTTGTTCGATCAATCTGCCACCCCGCGGTGGCCGCTGTTGAAGGCGATGAACCTCGTGACGTCGCGTCCTGCGCGGAAGGCTGCGCTGGTCGGCTCGACTCGCGGCGGACGCGGACTGGTGCTGCTGCCATGGCGGGGGCGTACGCTCGTTGGCACCAGCGAGTCATCCGACCTGCGGCAGCCGGACGATCAGGAAGCCAGGCGTGGTGAGGTGGACGCTTTCCTCGCCGACGTCAATGAGACATTTCCAACGCTCGGCCTCAAAGCCAATGATGTGTCTCTCGTCCATCGCGGCATTGTCCCTGCGGAGGTTCTGGGTAGCCGCGTCACGCTGCTCGGCCACTCGCGCATCATCGATCATGCGGAGGACGGCCGTACGCCGGAAGTGATCTCGATTGTCGGTGTGAAATACACGACGGCGCGTGCGGTTGCCGAGCGAACCGTGGATTTGATTCTGCGCAAGCTTGGACGATCGACGGTGGCGTGCCGTACGGCGGAGACAGTGCTGCCGGAATCGGCGCTGGACGATCGAGCGCCCGCCGATCCGATCGCGCACGCAGTTCACGATGAAATGGCCCAAACGCTTTCCGACGTCGTCATCCGGCGTACCGGCCTGGGCGCCACCGGCAAGCCGGCGGATTCAGCAGTCAACGATGTCGCCAGCCGGATGCAGAGCGCGCTGGGTTGGTCGGAGCAGCAGAAATCGCGTGAGCTCGAAGCGTTGAAGCGGTTCTACGACATCAGCTGACACGATGACCCTGGAACGTGACCGTAGTCCTGTCGACTATCTCCTGATCGGAGTGATGGTGCTCGGGCTCGCCCTCGCCGTGGCGTCGGTGTTTGGCGCTGGCATGTCGACGTCTGTCGCCGGACTGCGGATCTCCGCCCGTACGCTGTTCCGGCCTGTCGTTCTTGCGTTGGCAGCCGGTCTCATCGTTTTATCGCGCTCCGAGCGGCGCCGTCGGCAATTCGCAGACCTGTGGACCCTGGCCCAGCGTCACGCCACAAAAATTGCCGTCGCCATCGCCATCGTCGTATTTGCCGTCGCGATGCGGACGTCGCTGTTCGAGGCCAGCGCTTCCGATCAATGGGGTTATGTCAGTCAGGCGGCGCTGTGGACACGCGGCGATCTCGTCGTTGAGCAGCCGCTCGCGGCAGACGCGCCGTGGCCAGACGCGACCTGGACGCTAGCGCCGCTTGGCTACCGTCCCGGGCAACGTCCCACGACTATCGTGCCCACGTATCCTCCCGGGCTGCCGCTGATAATGGCCGGCTTCATCAGGGTCTTCGGACCGTTCGGCGCTTTCATCGTCGTACCGCTGCTCGGTAGCCTCGCGATCGTGACCGCCTTTTTTCTCGGCCGCCGGATCGGCGGCGCGACATGCGGATTGCTGGCGGCCATGCTCTTGTCGACGAGCCCGATATTCCTGTTTCAACTGCGAGAGCCGATGGGCGATGTGCCCGTCACCTTGTGGTGGTTGGTGGCGACCATCCTTGTCGCTCGGTCAACCACGGCCTCTGCTTTCGGAGGAGGACTGGCTGCATCAGCCGCGATTGTCACCAGGCCAAACCTCGTTCCCCTCGCAGCAGTGCTCGGAGTCTTCGTTCTCGGTTATTCCGCACCTCGCCTCCGTACGCGACTTGGCAATGCGTTGTCGTTTGCGGCCGGCGTCGTGCCGGCCTGTGCCGGCCTGGCGCTGTTGAATCGAAGCCTCTACGGCTCTCTATTGGAATCCGGGTACGGCTCGATGGCAGCGCTATTCAGGGCCGAATACTTCAGCGTCAACCTCTCCCGTTATCCCCGATGGCTCCTCGAGACGGAAACGCCGTTGATTCTGCTTGCGCTGTTTGCGCCATGGCTCATCCGCACGTCCCTGTCGTGGTTGTTCGTTGCAATATCAGCGACGGTGTTCCTGTCCTACGTGTTTTACGTCCCTTTTGACAACTGGACGTATCTTCGCTTTCTGCTGCCCGCAATATCTCTGTTGCTCGTCTTCACGGCCTTCGTCATTCTGAATCTGTCGCAACGGCTGCGATCGCCTTTCGCACGATGGCTGGTGGCTGCCTTATGTGTCGCAGTGATGGCGTGGAGGTGGGATCGCGTGGGGATGCAGCCGCCTCGGCCCAACGATCGCCGGTTCGCGATGGTCGGTGAGTTCGTGCGCGATGAGCTGCCGCAGAATGTGATTCTGCTCGCCATGCAGCACTCCGGCAGCGTCCGGTATTACTCCGGGCGTTTGTCGGTGCGCTGGGACCTCTTGCACCCCGAGTGGCTGGAATCTTCTTTGACGTTCCTTCGCGCGAAAGGATATCGACCGTTGCTGCTGCTTGAAGAATGGGAACAGCCGCTGTTTACCCAACGGTTTGCTGCTCACACGAAGCTGGCCGCTCTCGATTGGCGGCCTGTCGCGACGTATTCCGGAGAAATTCGTACTGACATTTTTGACCCGGCGGATCACGATCAATCCAGCGCGGCCGCCGCGACAAAGACCATTGGCACCGTTTCGCCGATGTCGAAGGCGAGAGAGTGAAGGGAGTCGGCATGCATCGCGTGATCTCGAGAGGTTTCCTGCTCGTTCTGGTCTGTGGTGCGGCCGCGTGCGCCGGGGCTCCGCGTTACGACGTCGTTATTCGGGGTGGGACGGTGTATGACGGCTCGGGCGGCCCTGCCGCGCGGGTCGATGTTGGTATTCGCGGCGATCAGATCGCGGCCATCGGAGATCTGAGCCGTGCGTCCGCGGAGCTCGACATCGATGCGAGCGGGCTTGCGGTGGCGCCCGGCTTCATCAATATGTTGAGTTGGGCCACCGAATCCTTGATACAGGATCCCCGGTCGCAAAGTGACATCCGGCAGGGCGTGACCTTGGAGGTGATGGGCGAAGGCGACTCCATGGGCCCGTTGAATGCGCCGATGAAAAAGCTCATGACCGAGCTCCAGGGCGACATCAAGTACGACATTTCCTGGACGACGCTCGGAGAGTACCTGACGTTTCTCGAAAAGAAGGGCATCTCAACCAACGTCGCGTCGTTCGTCGGTGCGACGACGGTCCGTATCCACGAGCTCTGGTACGCCGATCGCGAGCCGACGTCCGATGAGCTTGACCGCATGCGGAAACTCGTGCGTGACGCGATGGAAGAAGGCGCGCTCGGCGTCGGGTCTTCCCTGATCTACGCGCCGGCGTTCTACGCCAAGACCGACGAACTGATTGCGCTCGCACGGGAGGCCGGCAGATATGGGGGGATGTACATCTCGCATATCCGCAGCGAGGGCAACGCATTACTCGAGGCGGTTGACGAGCTGATTCGAATTGCACGGGAGGCGAAAGTCCCCGCAGAGATTTATCACCTCAAGGCAGCAGGTGAACTGAACTGGCCAAAACTGGATCGGGTTATTGCGCGTATAGAAGCTGCGCGCGCCCAGGGGCTGCAGATTACTGCGGACATGTACAACTACCCCGCCGGCGCGACTGGACTCGATGCGGCGATGCCGCCGTGGGTGCAGGAGGGCGGCCTCCGCGAATGGATTCGCCGCCTCAAGGATCCGGCGATTCGCGCCCGCGTCATGCGCGAGATGACCACGCCGACCAACGAATGGGAGAGTCTGTATCTTGCGGCGGGCTCGCCCGAGCGCGTGTTGCTCGTCGCGTTCAAGCAGGAGGCGCTGAAGCCGCTCACCGGGAAGACGCTGGCAGAGGTCGCGAAATTGCGCGGCAAATCACCAGAAGAAACCGCAATCGATCTCGTCATCGAAGACGACAGCCGGGTGGGTACGGTGTACTTCCTCATGTCGGAAGACAACATTCGGAAGCAGTTGAAGCTGCCGTGGGTCAGCTTCGATTCCGACGCAGAGTCGCTGGCTCCCGAGGGTGTGTTCCTGAAGTCGAATCCGCATCCGCGGGCTTATGGAAACGTCGCGCGGTTGCTGGGGCGCTACGTCCGCGACGAGAAGGTGGTGACCCTCGAGGACGCGATTCGCCGCCTCACATCACTGCCGGCTGCCAACCTGAAACTCGACAGGCGCGGCGCGTTGAGAATCGGTCACTACGCGGACGTGGTCGTGTTCGATCCCAGGACGATTCAGGACCACGCGACGTTCGACAAGCCGCACCAATACAGCACGGGCATGAAGCACGTGTTCGTCAACGGCGTTCAGGTGCTCAAAGCTGGGGAACACACCGGGGCGACGCCAGGCCGGTTTGTACGTGGACCTGGCTATCGGCGGCCTTCGTAGCCGCACCTTACGTAAATCGTAAAAAGGGGGTCAGACCCCATTCTTACCTAGCGCGTAATCACGTATGTCGCGCCGGCTGAAATGCCGAAGTTTGGGTCGCTATTGGTGATGCCCGCGAGTATGCCGAAATCGAGCCTCAGCATCGCGTAGGTATACCGGCCAGCGAAGCGCAGCACGGCGCGGCTGTCGGGACTGCCCGGCACGACTTCCTCGAACGACGACAGCCGTCCGTTCACCTCGCCCACGAGTTCGAATGCGTTCGTCACCGCGCGCGCGATTGACACGCCATATCCAAGCGCGGATACCGAATCGCCAGGCGTTACCGGGTTGCTGAGCATGAGCAAGCCGGCATTGCCGACGGTTCGCACCGAGCGCACCGTCTTTGCGACGAGAAACGACGCGAAGAAGTCGGTCGTGCCAAGACCCATTCCCTTCTCCGGGTCCGCGATCGGCAGCTTGGTGCCGAACCGGATGCCAATGGCTGGGCGCGACGCGGTCTCGGATACGAGCCGAATTTTCGTGGCGACGATCAGGTCTTCCATGCTCGATGAGCGGTCACCCGGGAGAAGGAGGGTGATCGTTTCAAGCGGAGCGTTGGGAAGCCGCTCGGTCACGGTGAGGCGCTGATACAGCCCTCCGTCGATCTGCACCTCGGCGGTGGCGCCGATGCCAATGCTGGCGCCGAATGTGGCGAGGCGCGCGATGTCGCCTTTGAGGCCGTTGACGAAATTGGACTGCTCCGAATCGAGCGAGAATCCTCCCTCGAGGAGGACGCGTCCCGCGCCGATCGTTTCAGGATCCTCCGTGACGAGCGGCCGCTGCTGCGCGTGCGCCGTGCCCGCCACTAGCACGCAGACAACGAAGATTATAGATTTCAGATTCGAGATTATAGATTTCAGATTCCAGATGTTAGATGTCGCTGCATTCATCATGTTGTCCCCAAGGTCACCAGCGGCGCCGGCTGTCCAGAAGCATCGTCACAGGGCCATCGTTGATCAGCTCGACGGCCATGTCGGCTTGAAATTCCCCTGTTTCCACCGTCACGTTGCGAGCGCGCAACGCGTCGATGAGTCTTTCGTACATCCCCTTCGCCTCCGCGGGAGACTCGGCATCGTCGAACGACGGTCGTCTGCCGCGGCGGCAGTCCCCGCACAACGTGAATTGCGACACGACCAGCACAGCACCCGCCACCTCTCTGATGGATAGGTTCATCTTGCCAGCCGCATCCTCGAAGATGCGGAGGTCGCTCACCTTCCCCGCCACATAAGCGACGTCCTCGTCTCCGTCGCCCTTTTCGACGCCGGCAAACACGAGCACTCCTCGGCCAATCTCGCCGACCAGGCGCCCGTCAACGCGGACGCGTGCGGAGGTGACTCGTTGAACGACGGCGCGCATGCACTAGCAGACACGGTCCGCCGGAAGGCGGACACTACCGAGTTGGTCCGCCGGAAGGCGGACACTCCCGAGATCGCGCCGACGTTGTCGGTAGTGTCCGGCTTTAGCCGGACTCATGGTGACGGCATTCGAATCTGCAGGAGCTGGGGGGTGTCCTGATCTTCGACGATTTCGGCCGGCGGATTCAACCGCGTATCGAGCAGGTGGCGCGGCGACACGTTCGATAGCGCCTTGAGCATCGAATTCTTTACGCCGACGTTCTCGCGCTCGAGGTCCATGAGCAGCTGCTTGATGCGCTGCCGCTGCAGGCTCAGATCGCCGCACGCCGGGCAGCAGCAGCCGATGACCGGCAGCTTCATGGACGAAGTGTAGTCGCGGCAGTCGGCCTCGCTCACATACACCAGCGGGCGGATGACGATGTGCGCGCGATCGTCAGACACGAGCCTGGCGGGCATCGCCTTGAGGCTGCCCTCGAAGAACAGGTTCAGGAGCAGCGTTTCGATGAAATCGTCGGCGTGATGGCCCAGCGCGATTTTGGTCGCGCCGACTTTGTCGGCTAGACGATAGAGCGCGCCGCGGCGCAGGCGCGCGCAGAGCGAGCACGGCGTGCTGTTGGCAGCCAGCAGATCGTCCATCACATCGCCGATGTTGGTGTGCTCGACGTGGCACTCCCAACCCTGGGCATCGCAGGTGCCCTTGATGGTGCCGTGCTGAAAGTCTTCGTAGCCGGAGTCGATATTGACGCCGATGATCGAAAAGTTGATGGGCGCGCGCTTGCGCAGGACGTCCAGAATCTGGATGAGCGCCCAACTATCCTTGCCGCCCGAGAGGCCGACCATGACGCGGTCGCCGTCCTCGATCAGGTTGAAGTCGTGAATCGCCCTGGTGACTTTTCTCGCCACCTTGGACTCAAGGTGTGTCGAGTACCCCACTCGCGTCTCCCTCTTTCGGAACCTGGACGCCGCCGGGCGGCACCCAGCCCCGGGTGATGTCTGCGTCAGTGTACTCCGGGATGACGTGAATCATCGCGCCGAGGAATCGCGGATCGCTGCTCGGGCATTTGCCTGGCGCCGCGCACGGCACTTCAAGAAACGGCACGAAGCCGGCTGTCGTGGTGACCGAGATGTTGTACAGGTAGCTGGTCGGTTGAATCTCACGCCGGAACGGCACGCCCGCTGGAACCGCGAGTGTCACGACCCTCAATTCACCGGGCGTCATGCCGAATGTCTGTGACTCGCTGCCCGTGGCGACGGTCACCCTGTTGTCTGCGCCGCCGTTGCGCACTTCGAGCGTCACGCGGCTGAGCGCTTTTGTCACCCAGTCGTTGTTGCCGAGGCTTGCGATCGGCGCGCGCAGGACTACCTCTGACTTGGCGTTGCCCTTGACCCAGAACCACCAGTCGTCTGACTTTGGCGCGGTCTCCTCCGGTGGATAGGCATTGTCGTCGACGAAGTACGCCAGCACGTGAGGCGCTGGTGTCGGCGGACCCACCGGCCGGCGCATCCGGTCGCGATTCTGCGCCACTGGAAGGTCGTGCAGCAGCGTCAGCTCGATCGGCAGCATGCGCAGGGCGCCGGATTTGGTGTGCTCCCCTGGCTGCAGCGACACATAGAAAGGATTCAGTACGAGCTGCGCTGTGAAAAACGCGCCGACGATGGCTGCCGTCATCGCGGCGGCTAGTCCGGCCGTCGCCGGAATCAGCACTAGAAACAGCGCATAAAACGGAAGGAAGTAGCGGCTGCCGACCGGTCCGCCGCCGCCGTTCCAAGTGAACGGCCACACGAACACGTGCATCAGGACGATGACCGCCAGGGTTCCCAGTGCCAGCCATTGCCAGAGCTGTTTCTGCTTCGAGAACAGGAACAGCGCGACGGCGAGCATCCCGGGAAAGAAGTACGGCACCAGTCCCGCATTCCGTCCGGCGAGGAAATACCAGAGATTGCGCCGAAGCACGTCGGATGAATGCGTGTTCACCAGCACGTCGCCCACCATCAAATCCTCGCGGCCGCGCACCGGACCGATGTTGTCGAACGTCTCCCAGGTGTTTGCGAACGGATAACCGGTAAACGAGTAGAACGTTTTTCGATCGCCGCCCTGGTAGTTGAACTCGCCGGTGATGGCGACGTTCAGAGCGAACAGGGCCGAGGTGACCGCGCCGCAAATGACCAGCATGCTGGCGGCGCGTCTCCACTGGCGCTGGCGCGCCGCGAGCAAAATCGCCGGCACGAGCACGATGAGGTGCGGTGGCTTCGAGAACGTCGCGAGGCCGACAAGGACGGCGGCGATGTAATCGGACGCCGGACCGGCGAGTACGCGACTTCCCGCCGCCACGAGCCTCTCACCAGCCACCTCTTTGTACGCCCAGAAGAACACCGCGTAGAGCACCAGCGAGAAGTTCAGCAGCTCCGGCATGAGCCACACGAAATACACCGGCACGACCGACGCCCCGAGAAATGCCACCGACATCGGGACCGCGGCCCAATTCGATTTGGTGGCAGCCAATATGAAGAGGTAGATCGCCAGCAGATCGAACGCGAGGAGGAGCGCGTGCAGCACGAGAAAGCCGTTCGTTCCGAACACCACGATGAACGGCGCGGCAATCAACGGATAAATATACGACTTCGAAAAGTACAGTCGTTTGTCGCGCTCGGGATCTTCGTGCTTCAACCATCGAAAGAACGGGAACGCACTCGAGCCGCGTATCTCGACGTCCTTGCCGGTCTTGAGGAAGACCCCCTCGGGCCCGGAGAATTCTTCCCAGACACGAATCAGATCCTTGCGCTCGTACTGGAAGTCGAAATCCCGCGCCAGGCTGTGCCCCAGCATGTAGTAGGTCGATTCGTCGCCCTTGAACCGATTGCCGTTCGCATGCGGAAAGTCGACCGACACGGCAAAGGCAAAAAGCATGATGCCGACGAGCGCCGAGGCGATGATGCCGGGCTTGGTCGTCATGTCGTCAGCAGTTGTGCCACGGCCCTGGGCCAGGTCATT
>Ga0184625_10000829_pt1 | contig 12339 bp, 11 predicted proteins | sample PLM3_30_b1_FD_133151 | JGI IMG/M metagenome (GOLD analysis project Ga0184625, IMG submission 133151) | Groundwater sediment microbial communities from an aquifer in East River, Colorado, USA - PLM3_30_b1 | ecosystem: Environmental > Terrestrial > Soil > Riparian zone | place: USA: East River... | reverse complement strand
GGGCGCCGTTCGCACCGGACGCGGAACAGTGGGAGAAGAACGAAATTTGGCGGATGGGGGACGCGTTCCTGTACGAGTCCCCGGTGCCGTCCGATCAAATGCTCCTGCCGGCCCGGCGGGTGAACCTGGCGATCGGGGCGATGCTCGTAGCGCTCGTCGGCTGGTGGGCGCTGCGTTTGTGGGGCCGAGCCGCCGGCGTGACCGGCTGGGCCCTGGCCGCGCTGGACCCGAACCTGCTGGGGCAGAGCGCCGTGCTCAGCACGGACGTCGGACTCACCCTCTTCTGCACGGCCGCGGCATATGCGCTCTGGGAGTACGCGGAAGCGGCGAAGCCGATCTGGTTCTGGCTCGCGGGCATCTGCTTCGGACTGGCGCTGGCTACCAAATTCTCCGCGGTCGTAGCCGTCGCCGGGTGCGGGTTGGGCGCTCTGGTCTTCGTGCTCGCCGGCGGCTCGTTCTCGCTTCCCGGCGACACATCGGCGACCGATCGCGCTACCCGACTCAAACGAATCCTCCCCGCGTTCGTCCGGCTCGGGTTGATCGCGATCCTCACGATCTTGCCGGCGTACTTCGTCATCCAATCCCTCGACTGGGCGAAAGGGTTCCGACTTCAGCTCGGCCGGCATGAGTTCGAGCCACCTAAGTACTTCCTGAACGGCGAGATTTCGACCCGTGGATGGTGGTGGTATTTCCCCGAGGCCGTTGCTCTCAAGACCCCCGCGGGAACGCACTTGCTGGCCCTGATCTCCGTCGTCGGGCGTTCTGCTGGAAAGCGCCTGTCGCGGCGCGAAGTCGCGTTCCTCGTCATCCCCACGGTCACGTTCTTCCTGGCGATGGCCTTGGCCCGGCTCAACATCGGCATCCGGGTCATCCTCCCGGCCTACCCACTCCTTTGGCTGCTCGCGGCACGCGTGGCAACTTTGGGCGCGACTCTCGCGACACGTTGGCTAGCGGGGCTTGTCGTCGCGGTCGGAATACTCTGGCCGCCGTTGGTCGACCCGGCGCCGTCGGGCAGCCGGAGCCTTTCGTACTTCAATGGCCTGGCCGCGAGCCGCGAGTACGGCCACCGGTACCTCGGCGATTCAAACATCGACTGGGGTCAGGGCCTAAGAGCCCTGGCGGCCGATCTTCAGACCCGTGGCGACCCGGTGATCTACCTGTCGTACGCCGGCACCGCCCGACCGGAGGCGTACGGGATCCGCTTCGAGCGCTTGCCCGGCTGGGGGGAGTTCCGCGAACCGCCCCCGCACCGCGTGGACACAAGCGGTCCGATCCTCGTGGCCGTCAGCGTCAGCAACCTGCAAGGCACTTATTTGCGCGATCCGGGCATGTACCATTGGCTGCTGGATCGCGCACCGGTTTCGCGGATTGATGACTCGATCTGGCTATTCGACGTTACTGGAGATGCGGACGCGATTGCCCGCCTACGCGCGGCAGTCTATCGACCGCGATCATGAACAATTGGCGAAGCCCCTCGCTTTCCAACTTGTGTCCCGCCAGTTGACTTGCTTTCTTTTTCGTGTATTTCGTCTATTTCGTGGTTCTCAACTCTTCCGCTTCACCGACTCGTACAGCTCGACCATCTTCGGCAGGCAGACGTCGACGCTGTACTTCTCGCGGATGATCGCGGCGGCCTGACGCCCCAGCACCCGGTACTCGTCCCGCCGGTCCAGCAGTTGATTGGCAAGCTCGGCCAGCGCATCGACGTTGAAGAAGTCGAAGAGCACACCGTTTACCCCGTTCTTGACCATCTCCCGGACCGGTGCGGTGTCGGACGCGAGCACCGTCGTGCCGCACGACAGAGCGTTCAGCAGCGACCAGGACAGGACAAATGGGACTGTCAGGTAGACGTGCACATCGGTGATATTGAAGAGCTTCGCGAGTTCCGTGGGCGGAATCAGACCGAGGAATACGAACCGCGACGGGTCGTAATTGTCCTGCGTGAGCACCCAGTCCTTGAAGCTCTTGCCGCCGGTAAACCGCTCGTCGCCGCCGTAGCAAATGCGGTCCTGCCCGGCGATGAGGAAGATCACGTCCTTGCGCCGATCGCTCAGTTTCTTGGCCGCTTTCATGAAGACGTCGAACCCGCGCATCGACTCCATCCCGCGGGTGGCGTACGAGACGACCTTCATGCCGTCGGGGACCTTGTAGCCGTTGACGATCCGGGGCAGGTTCGGAATCGGCTTCCAGACGGCCGTATCGACGCCATCGAAGATCGTCCTGAGCTTCCCCTGGTACTCCTTCGGGAACAGGGTGCGCTGGTACTCGGTCGGGCTGTAGCCGGCGTCGCAATTGTCCAGGTCGAGCAGGACCGTGGCATTTCGGGCCCGCGCCCGCAGGAAGTCGAGCGGCACCGGCGGGAATTCCTTGCGGAAGTCCATGTCCGAGTCGCGGGTGCGGTAGAAGTACTCGAAGTAGTTGATGATCGGAATGGTCGGGAACAGCTCGCGCAAGAACAGCGTCGACCCGAACCCGGAATGGGCGACGATCAGATCCGGCTTCAGATCGGGTCGCGCCTTGACCGCGTCGAAGACGGCCATCGCGTGGCGGGTCGAGTTTTCGAAGGTTCGCGTGCAGTAGTGGTTGTGCTTGGTGGCCCCGCCTTCGGTCTTGTACTGCACGCACTCGATTTGGCCGGCCATGCCGCTGCGGCGCTCGGTCACGAAGGTACAGCGGTAGCCATGGCGCTCGATCAGGTGCGCCGCGATATGCCCGAACTGGGCCGGGAAGTTCTGGTGGACAAAGAGGACGTGCATGGGGGTAGTTTCAAGTTTCAAGTTTCAAGTTTCAAGTTTCAAGTTCATCGGCACCAACTTGAAACTTGAAAATTGAAACTTATTTATCCCGATCGTACGCGGCCTTCAGCCACTTCTTGACGTCCGCGTCGATGTCGGCCAACGACGTGATCTCCACCTTGTGCGTGATCCGATCCTTCTTCTTCAGCCCGCCGGTGTCTTTGAGTCGGGTCGTGAATGGCACATCGTCGCCAAGGGAGAGGCCAAAATCGACGCGGGTGTTGGTCGCCGGCTTGATCTGGGCGATTACGTGGTTGCGGTAGATCGGGATGATTGTCTTGCACGGGCAGCACTTGATGTCCGCGGCGACATCGCGGCCGAGCCGCAGCAGGGCCTCGCCGATCGGCCGTAGGCCGGCGCGGGCGCCGCCGAACATCTCGTCCACGTACGTGGGCGCGATCGCCAGGTACGACTCCGCGCTCTCGTCCCAGGTCGGCTGGCCATCCGCGCGCTCGGCCAGCCACCAGGCGGTATTCGTGCCGAGTTTGTACTTCGACTTCAGCCACTCGCGGCGGTGCGCCAGTTCCTTTGGCCCGTCCTTACGGATGTGCGCACACCACTCTTCGAGCGTGCGCCCGGTCTTCCCCTTCAACTCTTCAACCCATTTCATCACCATTTGCACGCTGGGGTGGACGCTGAATCGAATGGGAGCGGACGCGGCGGACTTGCCTTTCGGCTTGGCGGTGCGAGGCATCGGCGAATCTCCGATCAATGAGGGACTTTGGCACCCGGTCCATTGTGAGGAGTATGAACCGTCGCTGTGCAAGCGGGAAGCGTTTAGGCTCGCCGAATCTCGACGATCCGCCTGCGGCATGTTCGCTGCGTCCGGCATAACCGGCCCTTTTCCCTTGACACTAGTCGTTATCCTGCCTAGATTTGATGCACGAGCGGCCTTTCCGGCACGTCCCCGAACGCTTCTGGCGAGGGAGCCTATCCGTGACCAAGAAAGAGATCGTCCGGCGGATTTCCGACCGCGCCGACCTGACGCAGCTGAAGACCAAGGAAATCGTCCAATGGACGTTTGATGCCATTATTGACACGCTCATCAAGGATGGGCGGATCGAGCTGCGCAACTTCGGCGTATTTGAGGTGCGCCGGCGAAAGGCCCGGCGGGCCCGCAACCCACGGACGAACGACCGCGTGGATGTGCCGGAGAAGAACGTCGTGACCTTCCAGCCGGGCAAGGAGATGGAAGAGCGGGTCCGCAAGGACGCCAAGGTGTACGAGCCGAAGCGGAAGAAGCCGAAGCCGGCGGCCAATTCGAAGGCGAAGCCGGTACCGGCGGCCGCGACCCCGGCCCCGAAACCGAAGGGCGCACCGAAGCCGGGCAAGGCCAAGCCGCCCGGACCGCCGTCCGGTCCGGCTCCGCGGCCCGAGGACGAGATGGTGGGCGTTGGCGCTCCCGCCGCCGAAAACGAGCAGGAAGTCGTCACCCCGGTCGGCTGACCCGTCAGATGTCGAAAACCGAACGAGCCGGCCCTCGGGGCGGCTCGGTTCATTGGTTCCGCTAACCGGCGACCGGGCGATACCGCATTGCGTGCCCGAGCTGGCCCAGCACCATCCCAGCGCCGGCGATCCCGATCATCGCCAAAGCAAGCACGAGTCCCTGCCGGCGTATCCGCGGCAGCTCGGCTCCAACCGCGAATACCCGTCGCGGCCAGAACACCCACGAGACGTAAGCGAACAGCGCAAACGTGACTGTCCAGATCGCGGTCTTACCTGCCATAAGGGCCAGCCATGCATCGGCCGGGTTCCAGCGCAGCCCGAGGAGCACGAAGCCGGACAGTCCGCACGTCACCAGGGCGACAAGCGCGACATAGCGCATTCCATGTGCCAGGTTGAGCGAGAACCGCTCGAACTCCGCCCCGGCCCGAAAGAACTTGAGCGCCTTCGGATCGACGAAGAACGCCCTGTAGACGAGGGCCCCGAACCACGCGGCCGCGCAGAGATGGTGGACGGCCGCGACTAGTTGTTCGAAGAAGGAGGAAGTGGACATCGCGGTTTTCCCTGTCCGGGCTTCAGAGAGACAACCGCACCAATACTCCCCAGGCAACGCCTTTGCTTGGAACACGGAACTTGGAAGCCACGTGTCGTGCTATGCGCGGAACTGGCAGGGTGGGTCGGCGCGGCGAAGCGCCGCTTGACCCACCCTACCAGTTCCTGGACCGTCAACTCCGAAAGGGTAAGTCCGCGACGCGCCGGCGGAGCCCACCGCTGTTGAATTGACGGTCAATTACAAGGCAACTCGTTAGTCGGTTCGCAGTAACACGTCCGGCAACTCGAACACTCGCTCCACGGATGCGGCGCGTCGGAGCGGCCATTCGTAAGCGGGGGTGAGCAGCTTCCACCCGCCCTCGGTGAGGAGATAAGTGTCGACCACCGCGGTGGCCCCGATTCGATCCTGCCAAACAACGGCCCAACCCGGCGTCCAGTGGTCCTGGGTGCCCGGTAGAAACACGCCTTCCGACGGTTCGCGTCCGGTCAGGCACGCGGGCGGCGCGGCCCGCCATTCGTGCTCGTGCGGCGTTGGCCGAAGCAGGGCCCTGCCCGCGTCAATCGTTGTCGACACCAGTTCTCCCGGTCTGCTCACGGCCAGGTGCATGAGGCGCAAGCGCAAGACAAATTCGAAATCGGGACGCCACGAATCGTCGGGGGCGCCGTGATAGACGGTGCGGGCGGCCGTTGCGTGTAGACCGTGTTGCCGGGCCGTCGCCTGCAGATTGCACCAATGCGTCACCGGCTCCGGCTGGTAGCCGCGTCGACGAAACGTTCGGCCGCGGCCATCGCCATTGATCTGCAGGGCGACCGGCTCGGCCCCATGGCGCAGCAAGCGATGGGCGAGTTGCCCGGCGATCTCCTCCTCGGTGTCGCCCCACGCGAAGTTGCGGGCCGCGGCTTCGACCGCGTGTGCGACGGTCTTGCCCAGCTCAGTAAGCCGGTCGACTTCGTACGAGGAGAGCTTGCGCCTTTCCGCCGCGAAAAACATCCCCACATGCTTGCAATCGCGGAACGGCTGGTCGGCCGCCACCTTTCGGCCGAACACCAGGTCGGCCAGCATCTGTTCGCGACTGGTTGACCAGTGCCATTCCTTCAGTTGATACCCAAGGCCGTCGAGATCCTCGGCGAAGTACCGCGGTGAGTCGGTGGCCGAGGCCAAGAGCCACCGCTGCGTCGCGTTATAGAAGAGAGCCGGCGCCTCATCGCGGCCATATAGGCCGACCGGGTTCGCGCCCGCGGTCAGCCAGCGGAAGTTGGCTGGATGGAGCACGAGCAGGCCATCGCACTCGCAGTCGTGCAAGAGCTGGGCGACGAGGTCCTGCTTGGCATCGACGTCGAGCCGGCGCATGTCGAGCGCCAGTGCCGACATCTCGGTCGTGCCAACCTCAGCACCCATGTCCGCCCCAATGTGGTCCGCTCGCTCCGCGAGCGGAATGGCCTCCGCCCCGTTAAGACACAGTGCCGACTCGCGGAGCGAGTCGACCACATTTCAGTCTCCGTACGGCTTCTCGATCCGCCCTTCGACATATCGCCGGGCCAGTTCCAGGTAGCGGGCGTTGATCGCCCGCGTTCGCGCCACCTCGTCCACGGTCGCGGACCGGACCACCCGGCCGGGGATGCCCATGACGACCGACCGCGGCGGGATGTTCGCTCCTTCCACGACAACCGTCCCCGCCGCGATGATGCACTCCGCCCCGACCTCGCTTCCGGACAATAGCCGCGCCCCGATCCCGATCAACGTGTCTTGCCCGACCGCCGAGCAATGCAGAACCGCCATGTGCCCAGCCACCACGCCCGGTCCGATGGTGAGCCGCACCGCCGTATCGGTGTGCACGATGCACCCATCCTGGATGTTCGTCGTCTCGCCAACCGTAATCTGGGCCAGGTCGCCGCGGACGATGGTTCCGTACCACAGGTTGCAACCCGACCCGAGAACCACGTCTCCAGTTACGACCACACCGTCGGCGAGATAGGCGCCCTTGACGACCCGCATTACACCCCTCCCCCTGCAAATGCGGAATGCGGAATAGAAAACTGAATACGATGCAGCCGGCATGGGACGTGATTCCGCAATCCGCATTCCTCATTCCGCAATGAAAATCCAGGCCATCGTCTTCCCGTTCGATCAGTTCGGCAGCGCCGGAACCGGGGCTGGGGCCGAACTCCTGGGCGATGCACTCCACGAGATGCTCGCGGACGCCAAGCGTGAAACTCGCCCGGCGCGCTCGGACGCCTTCCGCGACCGCGTCCGGGTCCGCGAATTCACCTTCGATACCCCGGCCGCATGTGCCGATTGGCGGAAGACCGCCCGCCAGGCGGTGCGCTCGGCCCTCAAGACCGGCGACGGCGTCGTGTGGCTGGCCGGGAACCACCTGGCGGTACTGCCAGCTTACGAGGAGTTGGGAGCCGATGCGCTGGTGCTACAGCTCGACGCGCATCTGGACGTCTACAACCTTGCCGACTGCACCGAGGAGCTCTCGCACGGCAACTTCCTGCTCCACGCCGATGGCCCGCTGCCGGCCATTGTCAACATCGGTTCTCGCGACCTGTTTCTGCCCGCTGAGCACTGGCGCAAGCACTACCGGGAGGTCCTGTCGGCCGAGCAGGTCGCCGGCGACGCGGACGGGGTGGTGAAGCGCGTCGCCGAGCTGACCCGCAAGGCCAAGCGACTCTGGATCGACATCGATTGCGACGTCTTCGACCCGGCCTTTTTCCCGGCCGTCCAGCACCCGCAGCCGATGGGGCTGTCTCCGGCTCTTGTGTTGCGGCTGCTGGCAGCGGTCTGGTCAGAACGGGTCGTGGGGGTGTCCTTATCAGAGTTCGACCCCGGCCGCGACCGCAACGACCAGAGCCTCGGAACACTTGTGTGGTTGATCGAATGGTGCCTACTACGATGGGCCCAACCGCGATGACCACCCCGTGTTTTGCATCTATATCACCCCACTGCAAAGCAATTCCGGACCTGCAAAGCAATTCCCGGCGCCACAAGCCAAGCAAAAGACCTCGAACTCCTCTCCGCAACCCTTCATGCCACCTTCACTTGCCTCAGCTGGACTTCCGAATCTTTTCCGCTATATCCTCTTCTAATTGAGGAAGTTCGTCCCTCCGTCAAAGGATTGACGCGCCCCCAACAATAAGGGGACGCTCTGACGCTCTCCTGTTCGGTCGGACCGAACCGCGACGAACCCCCCACGGTCTGATAACTATCAAGGTGACCTTCCTTTAGGAAGCCGCCCGCGGGATGTGTGGTGCATCCCGATACCTGTTATTGTCCCCATTAGAGCCGGCAGGGCCTCTCCGCCCGTATTCCATGCTCGCGAAACTCCGAAACATCGGCATCATCGCCCACGTCGACGCGGGCAAAACCACGACTACCGAGCGCATCCTCTATTACAGCGGCACCAAGCACAAGGTCGGCGACGTCGACACCGGGGACACCACCACCGACTTCGACCCGCTCGAGCGGCAGAAGGGCATCACGATCAACTCCGCCGCCGTCTCCATCGACTGGGGCGAGAACGAGATCAACATCATCGACACGCCCGGCCACGTCGACTTCACGGCCGAGGTCGAGCGCTCCCTGCGCGTCCTCGACGGCGGCGTCTGCGTGTTTTGCGCCGTCGGCGGCGTCGAAGTGCAGTCGGAGACGGTCTGGTTCCAGGCCAACAAGTACGGCGTTCCGCGGATCACCTACATCAACAAGCTCGATCGACTCGGGGCCGACTTCAAGGACTGCATCAAACAGATGAAGCAGAAGCTGCAGTGCATTCCCGCCATCTGCGCCATCCCCGTCGGTGAATCGAGCGAGTTCAAAGGGATCATCGACCTGATCGACAACAAGTTCGTCCTCAAGGACGACACGGACAAGACCAACCGCAAATACAGCCTCGTGGACATCCCCGCATCCCACAAGGACGAGGCGGCGTATTACCGCGAGCAGCTGCTCGAAACCGCGTCGCTCGCCGACGACGAGCTCGCCGAGATGATCCTCGAAGGGAAGGAGATCTCCAAGGACAAACTCCTGAGCGCCCTGCGCAAGGGGACGATCGAGGGCCGGTTTAGCCCGATCTACTGCGGGTCGTCGAAGAACTTCCACGGCGTGCAAATTCTGCTTGACGCGGTCGTCAGTTTCTTGCCAAGCCCGCTCGACAGGCCGCCGGTGGATGGCATCAACCCAAAGACCAAGGACACGGTCCAGCGCAAGCCAGACACCAAGGAGCCGTTCAGCGGCCTGGCCTTCAAGACCGTGGCCGAGCCGACGGGCGACCTGGTTTACGTCCGCGTCTACTCCGGCACGCTCAAGCAGGGCGACACGGTGCTGAACACCACCTACGGCAAGACCGAGCGGATCGCCCGGCTCTACCGCATGATGGGGAACACCCGCCAGGAGCTCGAACAGGCCGAGCCAGGCGCGATCGTGGCCGTCGTCGGCCTGAAGAACACCTATACGGGCCACACGTTGTGTGCCGAAGATGCGCCCGTTGCGCTGGAGTCGATCAGTTTCCCGAAGCCGGTGATTTCGGCGGCGATCAACGTCGCCCGGACCGTCGATACCGGCAAGCTCGGGGAAGCTCTAGGCCGGATGATCCGCGACGACCCGACCGTCAAGTTCCACACCGACGAGGAGACCAAGGACATGATCCTCTCCGGTATGGGCGAATTGCACTTGGAGATCACGCTGGAGAAGATCAGGCGATCGCTGAATTTGCCTCAGGGTAACCCGGCGTTGGCACTTGGCAAACCGCGCGTGGCCTACCGGCAGACGCTGGCGAAACAGATCGAGTTCCAGACGCGATACATCAAGCAGACCGGTGGACGCGGCAAGTTTGCAGTCATCCACATGCGCTATACTCCGCTCGATGAGGAAGGGATCGAGCGGTGGGCGGCCAAGATGGCGGAGGACAAGGAGAAGCCGGACCCGAACAACGTCTATTTCGACGATGAGATTTCCGGCGGAGTCGTGCCAAAGGAGTACATCCCGCCAGTTGAGGACGGCATTCGCAACATGGCCAAGAAGGGGAGCAAGTACCCTTTCCCGTTCGTCGACCTGGAGTGTGTCCTCTTCGACGGCAAGTATCACGACGTGGACTCTAGCCAGGACGCCTTCCGCCTGGCCGCGGAGGAGAATTTCCGGGACGTACAGCAGGTGGCCGGGATCCGGCTGCTCGAGCCGATCATGACCGTGGTGGTCGTCGGCCCGGAGCAATTCCAGGGGTCGGTCACCGGCGACATCAACCGTCGCCGCGGGATGATCGAGGAGATCAGCTCCGACAAGGGTCGCGGCATGATCAGGGCGAAAGTGCCGCTGGCCAACATGTTCGGTTACGACAGCGACCTCAAGAGTGCAACTGGCGGAACCGCGAGCTTCTCCATGGAGTTCAGCCACTACGCGGAGGTATCCGAGGCGCTGGCCGATATTCCGAAGGTGGAGAAGAAGTAAGGGGTCAATGGGTAGTGGTCAATGGTCAGCAATCCGGCGGGCCGGGGCGGGAGCCTCGGCCCGCGTGCGTTGGGGCCGGTCGCGGTTGAACCATTAGATCGGTGGCCGGACTCGAATGCGGCCGGGGGCGACAATCACAAGCCGACCCGGCAGGGCTGCAAGGACGTCGGAAGTATTCAGGAACTGTGCGATGAGGTTGAGGATGATCGCTCGCGTGGCCCTCCGAGGCGGCTGGACGACGACCAGGCCGTTATAGTCAGCCGGCGGAAAACGATTGAGATCGCCGAAATCGAAGTCGCCGGTAATCACACTCATGACATTCGCCCGGGCGTGAGCGGCGATCTCGTCGTCCGTCGCCGTGGCAAGTCCGATGTCGCGCACGTCGGTCGCGGGGTAACCGTGATTCCGGATGAGGTTGGCGGATGCACCCGGCAGGCTGGCATCGACGAGGAAGTGGAGCACGGGATCAGACCGGGAGCGAGTGGTAGCTCTGTCGACTGACTTCGGTGCTCGCGAACGCGATGCAGGCGCGGATGTCGTCGATGGTAATCCGGTAATCTTCCATGATCGTTTCGAAGGTGTCGCCGCCGGCCAGCGCGTCCAAGATCACGGTCACCGGCGTACGCGTCCCACGCACGACCGGTTTTCCATGACAGATTCTCGGATCGAAGACAATGCGCTCATCCATCGGGAATGCCCTCTGACGTTGCACCTTTGCAAGACGTGGCCCACCAACCTCCATCCATTTTATCGGTTCGCGGGAGTTACAACTACGGCGCGAACGGGTGCAACTGATCGCCAAAGCGCGGGCGGCACGCGATACTGCTGCCAGTCCTTCGGCAACTCGAGTTCGACCGAAACATGCTGGGCCATAGCTATTTTCTAGGGGCGGCACAATTGCCTTAGTCCGGATCATTGTACATTACCCAGCCCCGTCCCCGGCCATCGACCGCCCGAGGATTCCTTGCTTGACCTCGCGTCTCCGAAGCTCCAGAATCGAATCGCCAACATCGGACATCCCGCGGGGAATCCATCGGCATCGTTCGGCCGAGCTCGGGGAGCGACTCATGAGGCACATGACACTGGCGCTAACCTGGTTCACGCTTTCGGCGACGGCGAGTGTGGCCGCACCGGCCCTGAAAGATCGAAAGATCGACGACGCCACGCGGATCCTCGGCATGTGGGCCCAAGAAGCCATATCCGTTCGCGGCAACGACCAGACCACCCAACAAGAGAACACTTTCCGGTTCGGCAATGACGGCACCTGCGGCATCACGACGAATTCCCGGGAAAACCCAGCCGAATACACACTCAATGGCTCCAAGTCGCCACGACAAATGAAGTGGCTGAATGGCCGAGCGAAGACCGAGTGGCTGTGCATCTACGAACTCGACAGCGATACGCTCAAGGTCGCATTCGTCGACCAGGGAACGGAACCCCCCAACAAGATCGAACCCGCCAAGAATCTGACCATTTACTATTTGAGGCGGATCAAGGAGTAGCTGAACTCGACCGTCTTCCCAAGACTGGTGGGCCGCGGCCCCCACTCGCGGAGCGAGCGGGCCACATTGTGGCCGACTCGCTCCGCGAGTCGGGCTTGCTCCGACCCACCCGACGAGCCTGGACGGTCTAGTTCCAGCCCTACGCGGCAGGCCCTGATACCACCACTGGCTCACCGGCCGTCGGCATGATCGGAGGTCGCGGACCCAACGTTGAACTGCGGGCCGAGCACGACATTCACTTGCCCGGACCGCTGACCGATGACGGCCGCACGGGTGCGCCTGAGCGGCCGAAATTGTTCGGACAGAACGGAGGTCCGTCCCCACGCGGGTTCTTGTCAACGCCCACTTCCTGACCTACGTTCCATCTAACCCAGTTTCTCGGATGGTCAGTTCCGGAAAGCGACCCCGACCGCGCCCGATTCCCGTCCACATTCGACTTCGGCCCAAACGGGTCCGACGGGAGTTTCCATGTCTCGCAAGCCGCTACCGTCCCTCCACCCGCTCGAAGACCGCGTCGTCCCAGCCGATAGCACCGTCGCGGGGGCGCTCACGTTTCCGAATCCGACGATTACCAACCTCTCCGTCGTCTGGGCCATCACCGGGG
>Ga0184625_10000828_pt1 | contig 12357 bp, 9 predicted proteins | sample PLM3_30_b1_FD_133151 | JGI IMG/M metagenome (GOLD analysis project Ga0184625, IMG submission 133151) | Groundwater sediment microbial communities from an aquifer in East River, Colorado, USA - PLM3_30_b1 | ecosystem: Environmental > Terrestrial > Soil > Riparian zone | place: USA: East River... | reverse complement strand
CAAAGAAAGCCTGTTTTTCCACAGTTTTTCCCCTATTTTTGCCCTCCTTTTTATAACCCTATAATATTATTATGTCAGTTATTCAGAGCATTCGTGAAAGATATGCAAAGTGGGCAGTAATAGCTATTGCATTAGCGCTTCTTGGTTTTATTCTTACCGATTATTTCCAGGCGAAGAATAGAATGGGTCCCGGAAACTCAACGACACTCGGCTCGGTGAATGGAAAAAAAATTGATTATATCAATTTTGAAACTAAGCTAAGAGCAAGAGATGAACAGCAGCAAGCAGCGGCTCAACAGCAACAGCAGGAATATACCGAAGCACAAAAACACCAAACAGCTGAAGGCTTATGGAACAAGGAAGTGGAAGAGATCATTATGACAACTGAGTTTGAAAAAGTTGGAATTGATGTTGGTAATAAAGAATTCAATGATTACCTGTTTGGACAAAATCCTCCTCAAGATCTAAGGCAACGTTTTTCTGATCAGCAGGGTATTTATGACGGCGCTGCTGCACAGAATGCCATCAACCAATTAAAAAGAAGCCCCAACCAGGTGGAGAGAGACCAGCTTGATGCCTATCTCGCAGCAATGTTGTATAACCGTAAGATGGAAAAATACAATTCAATTCTTACCAACTCTGTTTATTATCCTAAATGGTATGTTGAAAAACAAAATACGGAAGCCGCGGGATTAGCAAAAGTTTCTTTTGTCAGTTATCCGTATTCAAAAATTTCTGATAGCACTATTAAGATATCTGATAAAGAAATAGAAGAATATGTAAGCAAGCATAAAGATCAATTCAAGCAAACAGAGAGCCGAAGCATTGTTTATACAATATTTAATGCAGCCGCAAGTTCTGCAGACTCAGCAGCAGCAAAAGAAAACGTTGGGAAACTGAAAGCAGATTTTGCCGCCGATACGTTACCAATAAAATTTCTTGCCGCTAACGGAAGCAGCATACAATATTTTGATGGGTACATTGGAAAAGCCCAGATCCAGGTTCCCGCGAAGGATAGCATATTTACACTTTCAGAAGGCGCTGTTTATGGCCCTTACCTGGATAATCATACTTATGTTTTGGCAAAACTGATCGATATTAAGCCAATGCCCGATTCTGTAAAAGCAAGGCATATTCTTATTGGAACATTCAATCCACAGACCAATCAGCAGATCCTGGACGACTCAACCGCGAAAAAAAGGATCGATAGCATTGAGTTAGCAATAAAAGGGGGAGCAAGATTTGATTCACTGGCTATAAAATATTCTACCGACCAGAGCAGCGCAATAAAAGGAGGATTATTATCAAACCCTACTAACCCGGCAACAAACTACTATACGGTCAATACAATGGTAAAAGAGTTCAATGATTTTTCCTTCGAAGGAAAAAAGGGTGAGAAAAAAGTAGTTAAAACAGCATTTGGTTATCACCTCGTAGAGATACTTGATCAGAAAAACTTTCAGCCCCATTATAAAGTTGCTTATTTCGCAAAGCCCATAATCGCAAGCGACGAAACAGAACGGGTTGTTCTTGAAGACGCCAGCAAGTTTGTAAGCGAAAGCAAGGATCTGAAATCATTTAATGCCAACATTGCGAAATCAAACGGACGCTATCAAAAATTTGAAGCAAAAAATATTGGCCCCAACGATATTTCAATCCAGGATATCGATCAGAGATTGACCGGCGGGCAATTTGGCCAGGTAGTACCAAGCCGCACACTTGTAAGAGAGATCTATAAAGCGGATAAAGGAGATGTGATCAAGCAGGAAAGAATTGGAGATGCGGACATGGGATATAAATATATTGTTGCAGCAGTTACTGATGTTTTAAAAGAAGGAACCCAGCCCGCACATATAGCTAGAGCGGGAATTCCTGGCTCACCCATGACGGGAGTAGCCGGCACGCCTAGCGTTGAAAAGATCCTTATGGATAAAAAGAAAGCAGAGAAGATAAAGCAAATGATCGGAAAGGTTTCAACACTTGAAGCGGCAGCAGCAGCGCTAAAAGATTCAATAGTTACCGTTGATAGCATTCGTATAGCCGGGGATGCGAGAATTACAGATGCAAAAGTTCTCGGAGCAGCATTTAATATAGCAAATAAAGGAAAAGTAATTAGCGAGCCAATTGCCGGCAGAGATGCGGTTTATGTTGTAAGAGTTGATGACCTTACAACCACATCAGTTGCCATAGCAGATATTGAAATGCAAAAAGCCCAAATGAGACAAACAAAACAAATGCGGAGCGGCTCTTTAAGTTCACCTATCAAGCTGATGAAAGACCAGGCAACAATTAAAGACAATCGACGAAACTTCTATTAACAATAAGAGCCAATGAATTTAAAGCCCGGTACTAAAAATACCGGGCTTTTTTGCGCCGCTTTTCGTAAACAAAAAGAACAAAAGCTGCGCTATTTTTGCAATATAATGGGTGATGAAATTGTAAATAAGGTAGCCGAAAGCGGGTTAGTAACGATCGACCTTGAAAAATATCTTCCGCAAAAAGGATCAATAGCCGTCTTTGACCTGAAAGATTTTCTTTTTATGGGAATGATATTAAAGGAAAAGGATTTCAGGGAAGCGCTGAAACAGCAGGATTGGGAAAAATACAGAAATAAAAATGTTGCGATCGTCTGCACGGCGGATGCCATTATTCCTGTGTGGGCCTATATGCTTGTTACAACATATCTTCAGCCTGTAGCAAAAGAAACAATAGTAGGCGACGAAAAGGAAATTTACAAAACGGTTTTTTTAAGAAACATCGCTTCAATACAAGAAACAGAGTTCGCCGATAAAAGAATAGTCTTAAAAGGATGTGGTGAAACACCGATCGATGATTTTGCCTATGCCGAAGCTACCCGAAAATTGTTGCCGGTTGCAAAAAGCATAATGTACGGAGAGCCATGTAGTACTGTTCCGGTTTACAAAAAGAAATAACCGCTATTGAACTTTCACCGATAACAGGGAAATATTTACCTTACCGCCATAAAGAACAGTGTAAATGAAAAAAAGCTGGTGGGTTTTAACGCTTGTCATTTTGATTGTCGCTACGGCATCCATATTTATTTATGCAAAGAATAAACCCAAAGGAAAACTTCCTGCCCACGTCGATTTTAATATTCATATAAGACCGATACTTTCAGACCGCTGTTTCAAATGTCATGGACCCGATTCAAAACAACGCAAAGCAGATCTCCGTCTGGATATACCCGATAGTGCATTTGCTGTATTAAAAGAAAGCCCGGGAATGTTTGCGATTGTTCCCGGAAAACCAGGCCAGTCTGAAGTTTATCATCGCATCATATCCGAAGATACTGCGGAACGAATGCCGCCGCCATCATCAAATGTTTCACTTTCTGAATATGAAATAAAGCTCATTGAGAAATGGATAAAGCAAGGTGCAGAATATAAACCGCATTGGGCATTCATTGCACCGCAACCGCAGCAATTACCCGAGACAGACAATAAAAAATGGGCGAAGAACGAGATCGATCATTTCATTCTTGCAAAAATGGAATCAATGGATCTTTCTCCAAATGAGCAAGCAGATAAAGAAAGGTTATTAAAAAGAGCCTGTTTTGATCTGACAGGACTACCACCAACAATTGAAACGCAGGAAAAGTTTTTAAATGATAATTCTGCAAATGCGTATGAAAAAATTGTCGATGAGCTTTTGGCCGATCAGCATTATGGAGAAAAAATGGCGGTGCAATGGTTGGATGCAGCAAGGTATGCCGATAGTCACGGCTACCAGGATGATGGTTTGCGTACAATGTGGCCGTGGAGAGACTGGGTGATCCATGCTTTTAATGAAAATTATTCTTATGAAAAGTTTGTTACGTGGCAGCTTGCCGGCGACCTACTCCCTGAACCAACAAAAGAAATGTTATTGGCAACAGGATTTAACCGCAATCATAAAATAACACAGGAAGGCGGAGTGATCGATGAAGAGTACAGGCTTGAATATGTGACAGATCGCACCAATACATTTGCAAAAACTTTTTTAGCAATGACGTTTGAATGCGCCAAATGCCATGATCACAAGTTTGATCCTATTCCACAGAGATCCTATTACAGCACATTCGCTTTTTTTAATCAAATAAATGAGAAAGGATTGCTGGGTGATATTACACTCGCTTCACTTGCTGATCCTCCAAACATGAAGATCAGCAGCGATGATGTAAAAAGTGTTTTGCAATTCATGAATAAAAAAGATACTGCTGCAGTAATGGTGATGATCATGAAAGACAGCAGTAAAGTTAGAACTACTCATGTTTTAAAAAGAGGGGTTTATGATCAGCCGGGTGATTCTGTAACATTTAATACACCACCGAAAATTTTTCCATTCGATACAACAAAACTTGAAAAGAACAGGCTTGGATTGGCAAAGTGGATGTTTGATAAGAAACACCCGCTGACATCAAGAGTTTTTGTAAACCGCATCTGGCAGGAATTTTTTGGAAGGGGGCTTGTAAAAACATCGGGTGATTTTGGAATGCAGGGAGAACCGCCATCACATCCAGAATTACTTGATTGGCTTGCCCTGGATTTTATAAAAAACGGATGGGACATAAAACGACTGGTAAAACAAATTGTAATGTCCGCTACTTATTGTCAATCATCTGTTGTAACAAAAGAGAAACTTTCAAAGGACCCTGATAATGTTTTTCTATCACGATCACCAAGAATTAGATATGCGGCGGAGTTTGTAAAGGACATTGTTTTATCAAGCAGCGGATTGATGAATGATGAAATTGGTGGCCCAAGCATAAAGCCATATCAGCCTAAAGGGATTTGGGAATCATCGACATCGGGCAGGGGTCAATTAGCAAGATATGTTCAGGATCATGACGAAAAGCTTTATCGTCGGGGTATGTACACTTTTATTAAACGAACTGTTCCGCCACCATCGATGCTGACATTCGATGGATCAAACAGGGATCAGTGCGAAGTGAAAAGAGTGAGAACAAATACACCGCTGCAGGCATTGGTTTTATTAAATGATCCGCAAGTACTGGAGGCTGCAAGAGTTTTGGCCGAGAAATTAGACGGAGAAAAGATTTCAGAGGAACAAAGAATTGAAAAAGCATTTCGCCTGATCATTTGCAGAAAGGCAAATGAAAAGGAGAAACAAATTCTTTTCGAGTATTATAAAAAAGGAAAAGATGAATTTGTAAAACAACCCGCAAAGGCAGAAAGCTTTTTAAAAGCTGGTGAATACAAGCATGAACAAAATATAAATAAACCCGAAGCAGCGGCGCTTATGCAGGTGGTTCATACAATTTATAATATGGAAGAGGCCATTACAAAAACATAGAGCCCATCCCGACCTTCCCAAAGGGAAGGCCACCGGAGCACAAGGCCAGCTTATTTGTAGTTTAGAAGAATTTAGGAAGGTTTTTTTATTGTTGATTAAGGAATTGAAGTAGATGTGGAAGAACAGAATGCTGATTAAAGATTTGAAGAACCGCTCCTTTCCCTTTGGGGAAGGAGATGGAGGATGGGGCTTGATAGTAGGAATGATGTTGACATCATAAAAATAAAATGTCATGGCAAACGAATTTTTTGAAAACAGGCTGAACATTACACGCAAGCATTTTCTTGGCAAGCTTAGTCTTGGTCTTGGTAGTGTTGCACTGGGATCGCTGATGATAAAAGATCTATTCAGCAGCGGATCAGCAGAAATGCTACCACCGGTCGGGCTTGCTCATTTTGCGCCCAAAGCAAAAAGTATCATTTATCTTTTTCAAAATGGGGCACCATCACAATTAGAAAGCTTCGACTACAAACCAACATTGATCAAAAGAATGGGAGAAGACCTGCCCGCATCAATAAGGATGGGACAACGGCTCACCGGGATGACGGCGAACCAGGATAAATTCCCGATGGTAGGATCAAAATTTGAATTCAAGCAATATGGTCAATCGGGTACATGGATAAGCGAACTTTTTCCAAACATTGGAAAGATTGCTGATGATATTTGTGTAATAAAAACAATGCACACCGAGGCGATCAATCATGATCCCGCATTGACATTTATACAAACAGGGGCACAACAGGGCAATCGTCCAAGCATGGGCTCGTGGTTGAGCTATGGATTAGGAAGCGAGAATAAAAACCTTCCGGCATTTTGTGTGTTGTTATCAAGAGGAAAAGGAAACGGGCAAGGTGTTTATTCAAAACTTTGGACCAATGGTTTTCTTGACAGCATTCACCAGGGAGTCCAATTCAGCAATAGCGATGAAAGGGTTTTGTATTTAAACAATCCGGAAGGAGCTGATAAATTAGACAGGAGGAAAATGTTGGACGAGCTTGCAAAACTAAATGCCTTATCATTTGAAGAGTTTGGCGATCCTGAAATAAAAACTAAGGTTGAGCAATATGAAATGGCATACCGGATGCAAACAGCGGTGCCCGAGCTTACCGATCTTTCTAAAGAGTCTGATCAAATAATAAAAATGTATGGCCCGGAATGTTTGGTACCTGGCACCTATGCGGCAAATTGTTTGCTGGCAAGAAAACTTTCAGAGGCAGGAGTGAGATTTGTTCAGCTCTATCACCAGGGCTGGGATCAGCACGGCAATCTTGTTGGTGAAATGCCGGGACAGGCAAGAGATACCGACCGTGCATCTGCAGCATTGGTAATGGATCTTAAACAAAGAGGTCTACTAGATGAAACATTGGTCATATGGGGTGGTGAATTCGGAAGAACAAATTATTGCCAGGGCACATTGACAAAAGATAATTATGGTCGTGATCATCATCCAAGATGTTATAGTATTTGGATGGCAGGTGGCGGCATTAAGCCCGGAATTTCTTACGGAGAGACTGATGAGTTCGGTTATAACATTGTAAAAGATCCTGTTCATATAAATGATTTTCATGCAACCGTTTTGCAATTGATGGGATTGAATCATGAAAAACTTGTTTATAAACATTTGGGTCGCCGTTATCGTTTGACTGATGTTGCAGGCCAGGTAGTGAACGGAGTACTTGCATAAAAAAGCAGCATGAAATTATTCCAGCGGATTTTATCCAATCTTAGTTTTTTTATCATCGTGATGCTTTTGTTTCTGTTATTCTTTCAAAACAAAGTATCACTGCCGCCATCATTACAGGCAGTTGGTAGAATGCATCCGTTGCTGCTTCATTTACCAATTGGGCTTCTTGTCATTTCGTTTATTTTATGGATCGGTAAAAAGAATATCGAGCCGGCATCTTTTCAAAAGATATTCATTCTTGTGTTACAGGTCACAGCATTTACAGCAGCGCTTACTGCACTCATGGGCTTTTTTCTTTCAAGAGAAGGTGGTTATGACGAAAACATCCTTTTAAAACATAAAGTACTCGGGATCATAACCGCAATTTTATCTTATACTTTATTATTGGTTTATAAATCTTTTCCAGAAAAGAATTTTGCTTTTGGAACAATGATCACTCTATCATTTGCCGCGATGATCGTTGGAAGCCATTTCGGTTCTAATCTTACTCATGGGGAAGGATTTGTTTGGCAGCCGTTAAAAAGCGAGAAAGACATACAAGAAAAGATCACAGATAGCAGCTCATTGTTTACTGCAGCTATCCGGCCGATGCTGAGTTCAAAATGTTTTTCCTGTCACAATGAGAAGAAAGCGAAGGGAGGATTGATCCTGGCGACAGAAGAAAAGATTTTAGAAGGCGGAAAGAACGGACCAATCTGGAAATCAGGCGATGCATTGAATAGCCACATCATTGAAAACATCAATTTACCCGAAGACGAGAAGAAACACATGCCGCCAAAGGGCAAACCACAATTGAGCCAGGAGCAAATCGATCTTTTATTTGCATGGATACAATCAGGGGCTGATATGAAAAAAACAATGAAAGATTATGCAGATGACGATACGATAAGGATCCTTGCAGCAAAATTTATTCATTTACCGAAAAAAGAAACGGAAAAAACATATTCATTCGCAGCAGCATCGGCCTCAACAATTCAAAAGTTGAGCGGTCCATTTTGTTCAGTATTTCCGCTATCACAAAACTCACCGGCATTACAGGCAGATTTTTTTGTAAGAGAAAAATTTGACAGAAAAAAATTAGAGGAGTTATTAAAAGTAAAACAACAACTTGTCGTACTCAATCTGGGAAATATGCCCGTTACAGATGCAGATATGAAAACGATCAATCAATTTGCAAATCTTGAAAAGCTGGTCTTGAATAATTCATTGATCACAAACAGCTCTTTAACTGAGATCAAAAAGCTAAAGAGTCTTCGATCACTTTCACTTGCAGGAACCCAAATTGATAAAAATGCAGCGCAATCATTTTCGCAGTTCGATTCATTGAAAGAGGTTTTTATCTGGAATACAAAAATTTCAGCAACCGAAGCAGACGAGTTACAAAAACAAAATAAAAGGATAAAATTCGACCAGGGTTATATTCCTGATGAAAACGAAATGCTTTCCCTGACACCACCAATTGTAAAGAACGAAGAATTTATTTTATCTGAAAATGAGCAGATCGAATTGAAACACCAGGTGGGGGGTGTTAGCATTCGATATACTATTGATGGCTCAGATCCAGATAGCACCACTTCTCCCATTTATAATAGTCCTTTGGCTGTTAATGGATTTACGATGGTCAAAGCCAAAGCAATAAGAACAGGATGGTACAGCAGCCCGGTTGCATCTTTTACTTTCTTTAAAAAAGGAATTAAACCATCAAGGGGAGAATTGATAAATCAACCGAATGAAAAGTATAAAGGCAACGGAGCGGCAACATTAAGTGATCTTAAAAAAGGATTGGCCGAAAATTTCACTGATGCTGCATGGCTAGGTTTTAGAGAACAACCATTTGCTGCAGTTTTTTATTTTGATACCGCTCAAACCATCAATAGCATTTCTATAAGCTATAATGAAAGTGTACAATCTTATTTAATGCCTCCCGCAGAAGTAGAAATTTGGGCCGGCGATGAAAAGGACAAATTGAAACTATTAAAGAAAGCGACGGTAAAGCAACCAACCGAGAAAGAAAAGAATGTTGTAAGAGTGGAAGGGCTGAAGATCGAGACCCCACAGGCAAAATATAAATGCTACAAAATAATTGCAAAGAACGTTTCAAAATTACCGACCTGGCATCCGGGCAAAGGAGATAAGGCCTGGATATTTATTGATGAAATATTTTTTAATTAAACAATATGAAACGAAAAGAGTTTATCCAAAACAGCAGCTTGCTTATTGCCGGCAGCCTGATCTCAAGAGACAAATTATTTGAGATTGTTGATGGCGAGATCGTTTATGGCCAGAACGAGAAAAAATACAAGCTGGTAAAGGACTGGGTAAAGGCAGACGCGGCGACGTTGCCGGTTAATGATTGTCATGAAATGGTACAAGACGCCAAAGGCAGAATTGTTTTGTTGACAAATGAAACGAAGAACAATGTTATATTTTTTAATAAGAAAGGAAAGTTGCTAAAAACATGGGGACATGATTTCCCCGGGGCACATGGGCTTACAATATGGGGTGAGAAAGAACAATTTCTTTTTATAACAGACACTGCAAAAAATCAATTCTATAAAGCAACGATCGATGGGCAAGTTCTGCAAACCTGGAATTATCCCGTTGAGTCTGAAAAATATTTTGACCCCAAAAGATTTATACCAACTGAAACTGCCATTACAAAAGATGGAGAGATCTATCTTGCTGATGGTTATGGCATGCAATACATCACACACTATGATGCGCAGGGAAAGATCAAAAATATTTTTGGCGGAAGAGGCACGGAAGAAAAACATTTAGATAATGCACACGGAATAACGATCGATCATCGTACGAGTCCTGAAACTTTAATTATTACCGACAGGACCCGTTGTTGCTTCAAACGATTTTCAATGAAAGGAGAATATATTGAAACGATCGCCTTGCCCGGTGCCTGTGTTTGCCGCCCTGTCATTAAAGGGAATTATTTATATGCGGCCGTTCTTCGTTCACCCAATCTTGATACCGTTGATTCGGGATTCGTCATTATTCTTAATAAAGAAAACAAGGTTGCATCTGTACTTTGCGGTTCCGAAGCAGCGTATGAAAATGATAAACTAAAACCATTTCATCAAACTGATAAACTCTTCAAGCATCCGCATGATGTGTTGGTAGATGACGAAGAGAATCTTTATGTGTGCCAGTGGAGTTCGGGCAAAGTGTATCCTTATAAATTCAAGCCGGTAAAATAATTTTTATGACCATTCGCAGGGCCAAGAAAAAAGATATAGGAGATCTTTCGGTGTTATTTGACAAATACAGGATTTTTTACAAACAGAAACCTGATGTAGAAAATGCTAGATCTTTTTTGAAAAAAAGAATGAAAAGAAAAGAGTCTGTGATCTTTGTGGCAGAAGAACGAGATGAATTGATCGGCTTTACACAGCTGTTTCCCATCTTTTCTTCTGTAAGCATGAAAAGAACCTGGCTGTTGAATGATCTTTATGTAAATGAAAGATCAAGAGGAATAGGAGCCGCAACAAAATTGCTTGATGCTGCAAAGGAGTTTGGGGCAGAAACAAATTCCAAATGGCTGTTATTGCAAACAGCGGCTGATAATTTTACCGCACAAAAAGTGTATGAAAAAAATGGTTGGATAAAAGAAACAGATTTCTTTTACAGAAAAGATATTTAGAACCAACCGCGACGACGAAACATCACTAACATCCCAATAGGAATGAAAAGCATCAGTGCAACAGCGGCAACAAAACCATAAGGTTTGTGCAACCACGGTATAGTTTCAAAGTTCATTCCAAATATACCCCCGATGACAGTAGCCGGCGCCATTAAGCATGTCACTATAGCCATCACCTTCATCACTTCGTTCATCTTTAAATTCACGTTGTTGAGATAAAGATCATGCATGTTGATCATCATATCACGATAGGTTTCACTCAGGTCGTTTGCTTGCACAATATGATCATAAACGTCTTTAAAATATTTTGTGCTTCGGTCATCAAGCAGGTCGCTGTCGCTGCGAATAAAACCATTAACAAGATCACGGACCGGGGCCATATTTCTTTTTAAAACGATCAGTTCTTTACGAAGCTGGTTAATTTTTGCCAATGACCGCTGTGTAGAGCTTCTAACCACCTCTTCTTCTAAGTCTTCTATTTGGTCACCAAGATTTTCCATTACTATAAAGTAATGATCCACGATAAGGTCGAGCATTGTATAACAGAGATAATCAGCACCAGCCTGGCGAAGACGGCTGCTCGTTAACTTCATTTTTTCTCTCAATGAATTAAAAACATCGCGGGTTGGATCTTCCTGGAAGCTTATCACAAAATTTTTCCCAAGTACGATGCTGATCTGTTCCTGCTCAACAGTGTTCTTTTGCGAGTTATAATAAAGCATATTAAGCAGGAAAACAGAATATTATCTATTTCATCCATTTTTGGCCGCTGGTTGATACTCATAATATCCTCCTGTATCAGTGGATGTACGCCAAAATGATTGGACAACGTTTCTACATCGGCTTTTCGAATGCCGTCTATATTGATCCACGTTATAGTGTGCCTGGATAAGTATTTGAAACATTCGGTTATATCTTTCACTTCAATTACTTCTATAGACTCAGCATTGTAGTCATAAATGGTGATCCTTATTTCTTTCGAATCTTCCCGAAGAGGAATTATTGTTGGGTTCTGGCTTAATATCTCACGGGTGCGCTTTGTGCCGAATAAATTTAGCGGAACAAGGTAGCGAAGGTATTTTTCAGGTTTAAGCCTTACATTCATAACATTGGTAAGTTAGCAAAAGAATTTCATCAGGGGAATAACCGGCTTTGAAAAATAACAAACCGATCATTCTTTTTGTGAACCCATTTAATTTTTGCATTTTGAAATCAAATTAAAATAATGCCGTCTCAAAAACAGGAGTTTTCTTTTCCGGGGCAAACAGCAGAGCAACTTTTACTATTTGCTTATGGAACTTTTTTGGAGCTTGGCTGGACGCCAAAATATGCTGGCCCCCATGCGATCGTCGGATATACACCCCGCAGTTGGAAAAAATACGATGACGAAATATTAGTAGAAGCAAACGGCGAAATAGTGTCGGTTACAAGCAACATGATTCACAACGAAACTTTTGATGTGACGGGTAAAAATAAAAAACACATCAGTGATTTCATGGAAGCATTTGAAAAAGTAAGATCATCTGGGCCAAAACCAGGATGGGCAACGGCAATCGAAAACTTAAGAACACAAACTGTTCAAACGGTAAATGAAGAAGCAAAGCAAGCAGAAGAAATTGATAAGGTGATGAAACGTTCCGGGACTAATTTATATGTGACCTATGGCATTATAACAATAAATGTTGTTGTATTTATTTTAATGGCAATT
>Ga0184625_10000827_pt1 | contig 12358 bp, 12 predicted proteins | sample PLM3_30_b1_FD_133151 | JGI IMG/M metagenome (GOLD analysis project Ga0184625, IMG submission 133151) | Groundwater sediment microbial communities from an aquifer in East River, Colorado, USA - PLM3_30_b1 | ecosystem: Environmental > Terrestrial > Soil > Riparian zone | place: USA: East River... | reverse complement strand
GGGGTCAGGCCCCAATCTCGTCCCCTTTCTGCCCCAAAACACTTTCCCACCTTGGCTCACCCCACATCCTCCTGCCGCCAACGCCCGCAACCGACGATTAGAATGGCGTAATGCGTTACCGCCTCCGCACGCTGCCGCTTGAATTGACTGGAGCAACCGCCCTTACGGCAACATTGTTCTTTCTGTATGGCGGCGTGTACGTGCACTGGAGACTGACCAACCGGCCGCTTCCCTCAGGCGACCCCGACATCGGGTTCGGAATTGTGGCGTGCCTTGGCTTGCTAAACTTGCTTGTTGCCGTTTGGTGGTTCGCTTGGCTTAGCCGTGTAGCACGCAATGACCCACAGTGACCCCATGCCCCGCTACAAGCTCCGCACACTCCTGCTCCTGCTGGCCATCCTGCCTCCGCTGCTGTGGTTCGGCTGGACGAAGTACGAAGCGTGGAAGGCGGAGCAGGCGAGACGCGCGGCGCGCGACCAGCTGGGGCTAACGCCAATTGCAATCGACTTTGCCTTCCCGACGACGACTCTGCCGGCAGAGCAGCCGGCAGCATCGGAACAGGAGTTCTCGTTCTTCATTGGCATTTCTCGCTAGGAACCACCCATGTTCCGATTCACGATCCGCGACGTGCTGTGGCTGACAGTGGTTGTATGTATATGTATATTTGTGTGGAATTTGCCTGCCCTGGCACAGGATTCGGCGGGACAACCTGTTCTGATTGAAGGATCGTGGACTCATCAAGGAATGAGAGACATCCTTGGTCGAGGTACAGACACCACAGTCGTCGTAAAGAAAGAAGCAAGCCGCTGGACGATTACGTTCAACCAGACCACCTTCCCATCAGTCAACGACAAGGACGCCAAGCCCATATCACTTCGGGAAGGCCCGTACGAGGCCAGCGTTCACGACCAAGAATTGGTCTTCACAAAAGATGGACACGAGGTTCGAAACACGTTCCTTTGCGATACCAACCGATTGGTTCTACCTGCAATCGTCCAGAAAAAACCAGGAGAGTGGGTTTTTACGGCGGGGCGGGAGTCTTTCATTGTCAAGTGCGAGCATGACCCCTTCAAAGTCCCGGCAGGCAAAGCCGTGGCAACGGATGTGCTTGGGGGCAAGGGCTTTTACTCCTACGAGGAAGCACCGAGATCAAGCTTTTGGCCGCGTGCGCAATATTTGCGTGTCTTGGAGAGAAACGATGAGAAGGGACAGTTATTCGAGCGGTACCGACTAATTTTCGACGACTACGGCTCCCCACGCTACGAAGCAATTCTGCAAACGGGAGAACGTTCAAGAAGCGCCTATCAGCTCCGCATCTTTCTCGCAAAAAACAAGGAGGAACGAGGACCATAGCCGGGTCGCTGAGCTTGAGAAGTGCTTCCGGCTCCACACGCTTCTGATCCTCCTCGCCATTCTCCTGCCGCTGCTGTGGTTCGGCTGGACGAAGTACGAGGCGTGGCGGGCGGAGCAGGAGTGGCTGAGGCTGACCCGCGTATGGTCAATTGACAGCGGAACGGTTTATAGCGGGGTCCCCGCTCCGCCCCAGCCTAAAGCGCCGGCGAAGGAGGCGGAGTAGGTCGCCAGATTGGCCCCGTCCGCTCACGCTGGCGAGCTTTCTTATGCGCACGAAAAAACCCGGCCGAAGCGATCAACGGCCGGGCCGAGCGCGTTGGGTCGGCCTGTGACGTTTAGAAACGGGCCGGCGCGCTTTAGGGGGCAAGCCGCACTGTGGACCGGGTTGCCCCGTGGGTACAAGTTACCGCGCTCCGTGCTGCCGTCTAGCGCTCAGCCGCGAAATAGGGGAAATCCCGACGCTAAACTCGTACGCTGGGATTGAAAAGCGAGAGCAGTCAAGTCTGATTAGGTGTCGCCGCCCGGTAGTCGGCATAAAAGATGATCCAGCTCTCGCCCATGACCGTTCGCCCCGCTCACCGGGACGAACCATGACTTTCCGACCCGCCCTACCGGGCCGAACAGTCTGTTAACCCAGGCGGGGCTGGAGACGAGAGAACTCTGAGACTTTCCGCGTCGGGCTGGGGATTTGGTCGCGAACTCGCGCGCTTCCCACGACTTGCGCGACGCCCGTGAGACAAGTGGCGAGAGACGACGCGAACCGCAACCCATTGCCAGAATTGGCGTTGAAACGAAAAGAGCCGAGGCGATCGGCCTCGGCTTTTGCCGTTAACCCTGGAGTAGCGTCTTTTCGCTACGCCGGGTTCAAGTTGAGCGGGCAGGATGCGGAATGGTGACTGTGGGGTTAGCGGTCGTATTCTGCGCAATGGTCCATGCGAGCAAGTGCTCAGCGGCGGAATTCAAGAGCAACTAGCACTCTGCGGTCGCGCCGATTACCCTTGCCGGCATGCTCCGCCACCGGCTCCACTTCGGCCCCTATCGCACGCCGCGCATTCACATTGGCCAGCGTGTCGAGGATGCCCCGCCACACTCACCGTGGCCTACCGGGCGGAGATTGCCCAGCAACACCGCTGGAAGGTCGAGGGCGACGCCGATTGCAGCCGGCATCTCTGCCCCAAGCACAAGCGGGCGGATTGGCACGCTGTCAGTCAGGAGCAGTTCAAGGCGAATCTGGAGTGGGCGCACCGGACGCCGGGCTAGGGTTCGCTGCCTGTGCTGCTTTGGCGGCTTCGGCCGTCGCCACGGCATTGTAAAGTACCGGGCCCTCAAGAATCATTCCAAGGCAAAATGGGATCACCGTCCCAAAGACCAGCCAACCTCCGAGAATCCAGCAAGTCCAGTTGAAGTGCTTGTTAGCACTTCTTATGGCTTTCGGTGCGGTGAAGATAACAACCCCAAAGAATGAGTTTACTAAAGTGTACACAAATGCATTACCACACCAATCGAAAAAAAGAAGCCAGTGATGATGCGCCGTTTCGATAGCCTCCCCGCCGACCTTTCCAAGTAACACTTGGTCGCGTAAGGCATTCAAGTAGATAACAAAGTTCGTATTAACCTGGAATGCAACCCAAATTGCCCCAATAACCGTCAACAGCAACTTAAAGTCATCTACCGCAGGGCTTGCGGACTTGTCAATTGCGTCTTGCCCAGGTTTCGCTCCCGCGGGAGTCGCAGGAGGAGCGGCGGGAGCGACCGCGGAAGGAGTGGATTGGGGGGACTGAGTGTGTTGGTCTGATTTCGGAGCAGGTTGAATCGGTTGGTCCGATTCGGGAGAAGGATGCATCATAAGAACCCCCTTGTCTAGGACGAGCGTTGCGTTTCTTGGCCAACGCCGCATCGTCGCGGCGGGCGGGCTGAAAAGCAACCTGCTGTTGAGACTGGCCCGCGAAAAGCGCCTCGCCGGGTAGGTGTCCAGACACGTCTTTGCCCGTCCGGACCCTCTGGCGGGCTTCCTATTGCGTCGGTGGAGGCGATTCCGGGGCGGTTGGGGCTGGAGTCTCAATAGCGGCCTGTTTTGCAGCAGCCTGTATTGCAGCCGCCGCTTCGGCCTGTCGTGCGGCCGCCTCCTCTGCCTCCGCCGCAATCTCCGCCTCCTCTACGGCGATGCTCTGTTGTTTGGCCACTTGTCGGTAGAGAACGAATGCGCCACCGCCGCACAGTACCAGCAGCAGCACCACAAAGCCGCCGACAATCAGGACGGCCAAGCCGCCGCCCTCACGGTCTCTGTCGTGGTCGGTCATGCTGGCCAGTGTCGCCGGGGCCGGAGTCGATTGCAACGTGGTCAGCCCCTTCGCTGATCGGTGCGCTTATCACGAAGCAGGCCCCGCACGGGCACTGTTACATACAGGCGACTCCGCTTGGCTTTGCCGTGCTTGGCGCCAGCGGCGGATAGACGTTCTGGCCCCGAGCAGTTCCACCTCCTTACGGCTGCACTTTGGGCAGGATGGCGAGATTGGCATTCCTCTCGACATAGCCGCCAAAATGCCAAACCCAATCACTGGTCGTCAATATTCTGGGCGCGGGATTGCGGCAAATTCACGCGGGGAATGTACGGCAGCGTGCTCATCGACGCCCGCACAAACGGAACGACTGGGACGCGCTGCGGCTGGCGACGTTCAAGGCCAACATCCAGACAGCGCACAGCACGCCCGGCTAGTCCTTCGGCGCCGGCTCGACGCACTGCGGCCCCTGGTTCTTCACGTTGATGACGTAGGAGTTGACGTGCCGCGCTGTCATCCGATCCGACGGAAACGGCACGAGCGGAACATCCATGCAGGCCAGCCAGTCGTCGTAATCGTCGGCGTCGAGGATCACCGGCATCCGATCGTGGACCTTCTTGGCCAGCTCGTTGGCGTCCGTGGTGATAATCGTGCAGGACTCGACTGGCTTGTTCTCACCCTCAGGCCCGCCCCACCATTCCCAGAGCCCGGCAAAGGCGAAGGGCTTGCCGCCGTCCACTTCGTACAGAATGGGCTGCTTTGCTTTCTCGACTTTCAGCCATTCAAAGTACCCGTCCGCCAGGATTAGGCACCGCCGCTTTTTGTATGCCGCCCGGAACGCTGGCTTCGTCGCCACTGTGTCCACGCGGGCATTGATCGTGCTGTAGGCGATCTTCGTGTCCTTGGCCCAAATCGGACTCAGGCCCCAGCGGAGTTTGGCCAGTTCCCGCGGATGCCGCACGGCCAAGACTTCGGTCGTGGGCGGGATGTTGTACCTCGGCTTGATCGCCTCAGCCTCGCCGAGGTCAAGCCGGAACTGCTTCGCCAGGACGTTCAACGGCGTTCTGAGGGTGTAGCGTCCACACATGTCGGCAGTGTGCGGCCGCCAAGCTGGAAAAGCAATCTGCGGCGCCAACTATTCGTTTGAGGTTGACCCGGTATGATTACGACTGTGAAATCCCGACAGCGCATCATCGACCACGGCGAAGTCTTCACCCCACCTGGCCTAGTCAACGACATGCTCGACCTCGTCGCCCACGAGTGCGAGCGGATCGATAGCCGCTTTCTCGAACCCGCCTGCGGCGATGGAAACTTCCTTGCCGAAGTGCTGCGGCGAAAACTGCTCACGGTCGACAAGCGAAACGCCCGCAACCGCAATAAATGGGAACGTGACGCGATCCTGGCAGTGTGCAGCCTCTACGGCATCGACCTGCTGGCCGACAATATCGCTGCGTGTCGTGATCGACTGGTGAACGTCATCAATGACGCCCACACCGACCGTTTCAGCGTGCCGCTTCCTGACGATGCGTCACGCGCAGCCGGTTACATCCTTACCAAAAACATCGTGCAAGGCGATGCCCTCATGCTCCGCACGCCCGGCGACCGTCCAATCGTGTTCCCCGAATGGTCCCCCGTCAACGGCTCGATGCTGAAGCGCCGCGACTTCGCCTACGATCATTTGCTCGACCATGCGCATATGTCTAATCTGCCGCTGTTCAGTGATCTGGGGGAAGATGTCTTCGTGCCCACGCCTGTCGGCGAGTTTCCCCCATGTCACTATCTGAATGTGGTTGACTCGGAGGCCCCGATTGAACGGCCATAACCCTGACATCCTCACCTGCCTGGCCAACCTCAGCGCCGATGAAGTCTTCACCCCGCCCAAGTTCGCATCCGCGATTCTCGACATCCTACCGCAGGATTTGTTCCGCCGGCCAGACACAACCTTTCTCGATCCCGTATGCAAGTCCGGCGTCTTTCTTCGCGAGATTGCGCGGCGGCTCAACGGCGGTCTCAGAGATCAGATGCCCGATGATCAAGCCCGCATCGACCACATACTAACCAGGCAAGTCTTCGGGCTAGCGACGAGCGAATTGACTTCACTGCTCAGCCGGCGGAGCGTCTATTGCAGCAAGAAGGCGGATGGAAAGTTCAGCATCGCCACTGCGTTTACCAAGCCGGACGGCAACATCCGCCTGCCGAAAGCCGAGCACACCTGGAACGGCTCCGGCAAGTGCGAATCGTGCGGCGCGAACCAGAGCGACTATGAACGCGATAACTCACTGGAATCCTACGCGTACCCCTTCATCCACGGCATCGACCCGACGGAGGTATTCAAAGTGAAGTTCGACGTGATTGTTGGGAATCCGCCGTATCAGTTGAGCGACGGCGGCTTCGGCCGCAGTGCTTCGCCGATTTACCATCAGTTTGTCACGCAGGCGAAGAAGCTTGAGCCGCGATATCTGACCATGGTTATTCCGTCACGGTGGTTTGGCGGTGGAAAAGGTTTGGACGATTTTCGGGCGGACATGCTTGGTGATGTTCGTATGCGGCGAATCATTGACTTTGAGGATGTGAACGACGTCTTTCCGGGGATCGATCTTGCTGGCGGCGTCTGCTACTTCCTGTGGGACCGGGACAACCCGGGTCTATGTAACGTAACGAACGTCCACAGAAAATCGGAAACCACTTCTGAGCGAAGGCTTGATGAGTTCAAGACCTTTATTCGCCACGGCGCGGCTCTCTCAATTGTGCGCAAGGTCCTTTTGCGGGACGAAGCACGCATGAACAAACAGGTCTCGGGCCGCAAACCATTCGGGTTGGCGACTACCGAACGTCCCAAGACGACCGGCGACCTGATCCTCCGATGGCAGAAGGGCGAAGGCCCGTACCCTCGCGACGAAATCACAGCTGGTGTTGAGATGATCGATAGCTGGAAGGTGATTACGTCGTACGTCGGCTACGACCACGCGGGTAATCCGGGAAGCGACGGGCGCAGGCGAGTGATTTCCAAGATCGACGTCATCCCGCCAGGCACGATCTGCAATGAAACCTATCTCGTCATTGGGCACTATGTTTCCAAAAAGGAGGCCAATAACCTAGTCGCATATATGAAGACGCGATTCTTCCGTTTTCTTGTGTCCCAGTTTATGTACTCGCACCATATCACCAAGGAAGCCTACGCGCTAGTTCCCGTCCTCGAAATGACCCGACACTGGTCCGATGCCGAGTTGACCACGCGGTACAAGCTGACACCGGATGAGGTTGCGTTTATTGAGTCAAAGATTCGCTCCTTTGACACAACAGACGAATAGAGACAACCAGGTAGGAAAATAACATGCCGACAAATGATCCGTATGGATTTAATGCTGCTGGCGGCACTCTGCTGGAGGCGGAAGTCTCGGCTTCGAGAACAGCCGCATTTGAAAGTCGCTATTTAGCTGCGACGAGTATCGTAGTCGCGCCTGGCAATCCGCCGGAATATCAGCTGCAGCCAAATAAGTGGGGTGCAGAATGCAGGCTTTACTTCAACTCGGACGCCGTCGCAGCGCATGCGACAAGACTAGGTATGCACGTTGAGGGCCCGCGTCCTTACAACAACCAATTTACGTATCGCATCAATAGCGTGGAGCTTTGGTGGGAACTCGTTGAGACGTACGGATTCCGACTCGGCGTAAACTGACGCCACCGAGTAATCGAGACACGAATGGCTGACGACTTCTTTCCTCCACGTCCGGCCGCCACGCCAACGATCTACGCATTCGCGAGCACGCACCCGGATCACGCGGGATTGTTGAAGGTCGGATACACCGAGCGGATTGCCGCCGATCGGGTCGCCGAGCAGTTCCCTTCGGGCGTGGCGCCGTATCGGATCGAACTGATCGAGCCGGCGATGCGCTCGGATGGGTCGTGCTTTACCGACCACGACATCCACCGGCATTTGCGGGCGCGCGGGATCAAGAACATCTCGCATGAGTGGTTCAAATGCTCGGTGGCGCAGGTGCGGGCGGCCGTGCTCGCCGTGCGCGAACGCGCGGCCAACGTCGAAGATCGCACGCTGAGCTTCGGACTTCGACCCGAGCAGCGCGAAGCCGTGGAGATGACCGCGGGCTATTTCACCAGGGCCAAGTCCGAGCAGTTGGGGCACACGCCGCACTTTCTTTGGAACGCGAAGATGCGTTTCGGCAAAACCTTTGCCGCGTACCAACTGGCGAAGAAGATGGGATGGAAGAAGGTTCTGGTGCTGACGTTCAAGCCCGCCGTGATGCATGCGTGGTCGGAAGATCTGACCAGGCACATCGACTTTGAAGACTGGCAGTTCATCACCCGCGATGGAGAGTTGACGTACAAGAATGCGAACAAAAAGAAGCCGATTATCTGCTTCGGGAGCTTTCAGGACTTCCTCCAGCGCACGGCGGGTGGCGCGATCAAGCCGAAGAACGAGTGGGTGCATGACACCAAGTGGGACTGCGTGATTCTGGACGAGTACCACTACGGCGCGTGGCGCGAGAATGCCAAGGGTTTGTTTGGCGCAGACGAGGAAGACGCTGGCGAAGTGGCCGAGGAAGTGACCAAGGTCGAGGCAGAGTTCGACGAGTCGATTCTGCCGATCAACACGGTCCATTACCTCTATCTCTCGGGCACGCCGTTCCGGGCGCTTGCTTCAGGCGAGTTTATTGAAGAGCAGATTTACAACTGGACCTACAGCGACGAGCAGCGGTCGAAGCGTGATTGGAAAGGCCCGGGGCCAAATCCGTACGCGAGCTTGCCGAGATTGGTCTTGATGACGTACACGCTGCCGGACGACATCCGGCAGGTGGCGGAGCAAGGCGAGTTCAACGAGTTCGATCTGAATGAGTTCTTCCTGGCCGAAGGCGAAGGGGAAGACGCTAAGTTTGAGCACGAGGATGCGGTTCAGAAGTGGCTGAATCTAATCCGCGGGGCGTATCGCGGGACAACTGTGGACGATTTGAAGCTGGGAAAGGAGCGGCCGCCGTTGCCGTTCAGCGATGGCCGATTGCTGGGTGTGCTTCAGCACTCGTTCTGGTTCCTGCCGAGCGTGGCGGCGTGCCATGCGATGGCAAACATGCTGAAGGCGAAGAACAACACGTTCTACCACGACTACAACGTAGTGCTGGCGGCGGGAGCGAGCGCGGGCATCGGGGCGGCGGCGTTGCCACCGGTGTTGGAGGCGATGGACGAACCATTGTCGAGCAAGTCGATCACTCTCTCGTGCGGGAAGCTCACGACGGGCGTGACCGTGCGCCCTTGGGCGGGGATGCTGATGCTGCGGAAATGTAGCAGCCCGGAGACGTATTTCCAGAGTGCTTTCCGCGTGCAGTCGCCGTGGACCGCTTCGGATGAGGCGGGGAACGAGATCGTCGTCAAGCCGGAGTGTTATGTCTTCGACTTCGCGCCCAACCGCGCGCTGCGACAGATTGCAGACTACGGATCACGATTGGCGACAGATGAAACCACGCCGGAGCAGAGGGTGAAGGAATTGGTCGGGTTCCTCCCGGTGCTTCAGTATGACGGCAGTTCGATGCGTCAACTTGATGCGGCGGCGATCCTCGACATCGCCACGAGCGGCACGAGCGCGACCCTGCTGGCCAAGCGGTGGGAAAGCGTTCTGCTGGTAAACGTGGACGACAGCACGCTGGGCAGGTTGATGAACGACGAAGCGGCGATGAAGGCGCTGATGAGCATTGAAGGGTTTCGCAACCTCAATGCCGATCTGGAGACGATCATCAACCGATCCGAGCAGATCAAGGACGCGAAACGAAAGGCGGGCGAGGGTGAGGAGCCGAATACGAAGGAGAAGAAAGAACTGACCGAAGCTGAGAAGGAGCGCAAGAGTCTGCGCAAACAGGTGCAAGAAAAACTGATCAAATTCGCGGCTCGCGTACCGGTTTTCATGTATCTGACCGACTTCCGCGAGCAGCGGCTCAAGGATGTCATCACCAAACTGGAACCGAAGCTATTCAAACGGGTCACTGGCTTGACGACCGAAGACTTCGAGAGGTTGGTCAGTCTGGGCGTGTTCAACAGTGCGCTGATGAATGATGCGGTTTGGAAGTTCCGCCGATACGAGGACGCGAGCCTGCGTTACATGGGCGTCAGCCGACACAAGGGTATGGACGTCGGGTTGTTCGACACGGCGCTCACGGAAGAGGATTTCAAGGCGACGTTTCAGGCGCTGGCGGAAGAATGATCCGTGTTCGTCAGACGGTGGGTGGAAAGTAGAGGCTGGTGCGGCGAGCTCGACCCTTCGGGGACCCTTCTGATATCCAACCACAACCGCTTGTGGTCGGCGGGCAGTGGCACACGGCGCGCGGACGCTGCGGCGTCCAGCAGCCCCAGCGTGACTAGTAGCCCCGCGAGTTGGCCTCGCTTAGCGCCGCTGAGCAAAAAGCCAATCCCACAACTCGGTCTTAGCGTAGGCCGGGCCGGACGTCGTTGTCCGCCACCTTGGCCCTCGGCCGCCCCGCTTTGCCCTTGAGTAACGGCCACCGATGGTAAATGGCGATCGCGTCAATGGCGCTCCGAAGAGCGTTTTCGGAATCGATTTGTTCAAACTCAGCTGCCCGCGTTCTGAGTTCAGCCAAGATCGCCGAATTGGTCCGGTCAGCTTGGCGCTGTTGGTACAACCACACATTGCGCCAGTAGTTGTCTGGATCTCGGTAACCGGAACGAAGACTGTCGTTAGGGCGCATTGGCTCGAAAACGATTGGGTCTTCGCCGTCCAGACGCAACGGCTTGACATCATCTGCCGCGACGCCCTCCTCCTCGGAATCCGGCCCGAAGAACACCGGCTTCGACCTCAAAGCCTTGATCTCTTCGATGCACTCGTAGCTGGCGTTTCCAGCGGCGATGCGGGTCTCGTCCGCCTCGTCGTCTTTCATGGCTTGATCGAATCGATGCCAACTTCGCTTCGCCTGAACGTAGAGGGCAGGATCGCGTTCGGCATGCACTTCAGAAACGATCCGAAGGCAAAATCCCATGTCGTATAGCTCGGCCCCCAGGACAGCTTCGAGCGTCTCCAACTCGTCCCAGGTCAGGCAGTCGACGCAGTCGAATGTTTCATAACCGCGCCCGCTGTCGCATTGCAGATACACGACGGGCGTCTCGGCGCCTCGTAGTCCACGGAGGACTTCAGCGTGTTCGGACGCCACGCTGTAGAACATGAAAACGTCGGCTTTCCAGGAGTTACTCGACGAACCGCGGTATCCCTCGATCTCATCTTTCGTGTTTGCCCACTGGCTCTTCAGGTTGATGAATGCCGCTGCGTCATCTTCGACCGATGGCCCCAGCTCAAAAAACCAGGACTCTGCGACCTGCACCTGGTGCATGTCGTTGAAGCTCTTCTGTACCGACAGCACCAGGGTCTGGCACTCGTCCAGCGTCAGATCGTCGGCGGAAAACACGGGCACGGCCTGGTCAAGATTTGGACCCAGGCCGGTGAAAATGCGCTCGCGAGCGACATAGCGCGCCGCCACAGGATCCACCTTTCAACGGGTCGGCGCGGGCAGGGCCGCGTGAAAGATTGGTAACCCCTGCCCCGTCGGCGCTGCTGGCGGGGTTTTCTCACGCCCCGATCACTCGCTAGAACGTGGGCCGGCTACTCGCTCGCTGGCCTCCCTGCAATATTGTGAGGCAGCTCATTTGCCACCGGCTCCAGCGCAGATGCAGCAAAGATTAGGGCGACGATCGCGTCCTGCCGCTCTACAAACTCGCATCGTCAGGAACTCGCTCTGCTTCCCACTTGGCAATTTCGACATGCATCGTTGCATTTAGAGAAACGTAATTGCCAACGACACGACCTCCAAACGTAACGCCGACGTAACGCGGCACGGCGTCACTGCCTCGGGCGCAAAAACAAAGCCTTGCGTAACTCTTTGTCACGAAAGGCTTTAGGTAGTGCCCCGCAATGGACTTGAACCATTAACCCTCTGATTAAGAGTCAGATGCTCTGCCAATTGAGCTAGCGGGGCCGTTCGCTGCATGCGACGCTCCTAACCTATCAAATCTCCGGCGCGCGGCAAGGGCTGCGGCGCAGAGTCTGGACAGCCGCTGGGTGCGGGTGGTTCACGCTTCGCGGTCGCTCAACGACGTTCAAAACTCGCGCGGTGCGCGGCGCTTGGGCAGCGCAGGGTCCGGCAGGGCCGGCAACGGCGCAATAGGCCGCTCGAGCTTGGGCTCGGGTGGGGCTGGCGGGCTGGCATAGGGAGTTCCCGCCAAGAGCGGAGAATCGACCGGCGGCAGCGGGCTGTAGTTGGGCAGCGGAGGGTCATAAACCGGGTGCGATTCCAAGCGATTGGGACCGGTTTGGGTTTGCACTTGCGTCACCGGCTGCCGGACGGGGTTGTACCAGACGTAGCCGTAGATATCGCCGGGCACATAGGGCCACGGCTCAAAGACCGTGAGAGGAAGGGGCGCGGAGCGAACGGGAGCCGGGCCGCCAGGGCCGTAAGCATAGGCGTAATCGAGATTCATGGGCGGCCAGTAGCGAAACTGCGCGTTCATCGCAGACTGCAGTGCGACGGCCGATTGTCGCCGCTCTTCCGCGAGACGAAAGGCGTCGAGCCCGGCTTGAATCCCGTCGTAGGGACGTGGGGCAGGAGCGACTTGCTGGGCCAGCGCGAGCGAAGTGAGGGTGGCGCACAATGCGCTCGCCAATCCAACGCGAATCGCTAATTGCCGACTCACAACTCCTCCTTGGGAACATCGCG
>Ga0184625_10000826_pt1 | contig 12363 bp, 20 predicted proteins | sample PLM3_30_b1_FD_133151 | JGI IMG/M metagenome (GOLD analysis project Ga0184625, IMG submission 133151) | Groundwater sediment microbial communities from an aquifer in East River, Colorado, USA - PLM3_30_b1 | ecosystem: Environmental > Terrestrial > Soil > Riparian zone | place: USA: East River... | reverse complement strand
GTTGGCCGCAGCGATCGAGGCAATTCCCTTGACGGGCTGCGTCGATCGTGTTGCAGGAATAAGTTGCAAATCACGGGCCGCAATTCGGCCAACCCTGCCCCGTCCGCTCACGCTGGCGGGGCGATTTCGTGTGCGGGCGACAGCCAAGCGAGCCACGTTTGGAACGAGGCTTGCAACGCCAGTCGTGGTCCAATGGAGGAGATGCCATGTCACGAATTCTGCTAGCGCTGGGAATGTTAGTCGCCTCGCTCGAGCTAGGGCAGCGCCTGCAAGAGCTGCCGGCAGATGCGGCTGCCATCCAGGGGACTTGGGAAGTCGTGGCGGTGACCGAGTCGGGGAAGGACGCCCCCGATCGCCGCGGGTCATGGTTTACCTTCACCAAGGACACGCTCACGATGCGACCCAAGGAGAAAAAGGAGGCCCCGGAGGGCTTGAGCATAAAGTACAAGCTCGACCCCACAGAGCAGCCCAAGGCGATCGACACGACCCACGAGCTCGATCCAGGCAAGCCGATCGTGCAACTGGGCGTCTACTCGCTGGAAGGCGATACGCTCACGCTGTGCCTCGAAGCGGCCGGCAAGCCCCGCCCCACAGCCGTGGCCAGCCAGATCGGCGACACGCGAAACTTGTTCGTGCTCAAGCGGCGGGAGCAGCCCCGCTGACTTGTGGTGCGGCGAGGCGGGTGCCGTAAGGTGACAAGCCGGCGCGCTCAATTGAGCAGTGGATTCGCGGCTGTAACGTCGATGTCTCGCATTATTCCTAGCCGCTTGCTCCCTTAATCGCCCATGACCCACTTGGCTGAGGAGTCTTTCATGAGCCTTCCAATCATCCTTCTGACCACTGCGATTCTGGCCCAAGACAAGCCGCCAGAGCCGATGACGGTGAAGAAGATACTGTCGGCCACGTTGACAATGGACAACGGAGCATTGACCGTTGCGGCCGTCGGCGAGGTGCCCACCGGCGGCTATACGAAATCGACGCTTATCCGCGTCACGTACATCAAGCAGCCGGAAGACGGGATTCAAGACTACACGCTGCGGGCCACGCCACCCGCGGGTCCGGCGACGCAAGTCATCTCACAAGTCAAGGCGAGCGACACTTGGCCGGCCCTCCCCATGTGGGTCAAAGGTGTCCGCATTCATGGCGCCGGCGATGGCGTGCTAGTGAAAATGCTCGGGGAGAAGTAAGGAGGCGCCATCCTTCCGTCGTTTCGCGGCTCGCCGTCCTATTGCGTCGGCGGAGTCGATTCCGGGGCGGATGGGGCTGGATCCTCAACAAGCCGGCAGCTCGCGACAATTAGCGCCAACAAGGCAATGGCGACGGCAATTGTGAAGGCAGACCAAAGCCAGCGCTGGCGGGACATGGCTCCACGGTGGTTGCCGCAGCTGCCGCCGTCAATCAACTGGCTGCCCGACTTCTGTGCCGAGTACGAAGCCTTGCCCCTATTGCCGCCGTCGCATCCGCGAGGCCCGCGACCTGTTGTCGTTAGCTTTCGGGACTGCGATTGCCACGCTGCTGATCCTGACTGGCCTCGTGGCCGTGCTGGGAGCGGCGGCAATTAAGAACCTGGACCGTCCGGCCGCATCGGCTGAGCGGTGAGCTTCACCACCAACGCCCCGCCGTCGGCCACAACTGGCGGCGGGGATTTTCAGCCCCGACCAGTCTCAAGGTTGTCGAGGTAGGTCTGGCCGCGTTTCGTCAGAGTGATAACGTCATCATGCCTATCAATTTCCATTTCCGCGTAGCACCGCTCGATAAGCTGGTCAGCCAACTCTTCGCCAAATCTCTCGACGACAAGTGCCCGTGTAACATCGGGCGTCGATCGCACGAGCCGCAGAAACCCGTGTCTATGCCGCAGGAATTCTGGATCCTGCTTCCATGATGTGTCGGCCATTTCCCTATCGTACCTGTCGTCGATGCTGGACCGAAAGACTGCCCCGTCCGCTCACGCTGGCGGGGCGTTTTTGTCGACAAGTAGAATCGGAATTATGAAAAGAGTATTCCGCAAACTGCTCGGCTTGTTCCGTGGCCCCAGCTTGCCCGAAGGCATCCGCATTGGAAAAAATGTTCATATGGGGCAACCGTGCTGGTTGGACATCTGCCACGGCCGTCACATTACCATCGAGGACAACGTCACGCTGGCGCCGGGCGTTCGGATTCTCTGTGACGACGCCTCCGGCCTTCGGCGGCTGGGGAAGACGTGGGTGGCGCCAGTGACGATTGGTACAGGGGCGTTCATCGGCGCAGAGTCCCTCATCATGCCCGGCGTCACTGTTGGTGCTGGAGCAGTGGTTGCCGCGGGAGCGGTGGTCACTCACAGCGTAGCGCCCGGCATGGTTGTGGGTGGAGTGCCGGCTCGCGAGTTAATGGCCGTCGCCGATCTGGACCGTCGCCGGCTAGAGTGGAGGGGAAAGTCGTTTCCATCCGCGGTGTACGAAGTGCCGAATCTCGCCCATTCGCTTGACGCTGAACTCCGCGAGGCAGTCGCGAAAGACGGCGGATATTTCCTGGTTTGAAGTCGGATGACTAAGCCATGCGTTTCCGCCTCCGCACGCTGCTGAAGTGGTTTACTGGCAGCGAGAACTCATCGGAGAATCCCTATCGTGCCTCTCAAACAAGGCTTGCCGGCCATTGCTCGTTTTGTGGCCGAAACTATCGTGGCGCCGGGCCTTTGGCTGAGGGACCGCACGACGTTTACATTTGCCGGCGTTGCGTTCAAGAGTGCGGGCAGTTGATCGACAACGAGACAAAACGCTTGAGCCAGGCGAAGCCCTAAAGGACGCTAGACACATGCTCCGCTACAAGCTCCGCACGCTGCTGATCGTCTTGGCGCTGGGGCCGCCGGCGCTCGCGGGGGCGTGGTTCATTCTCCCGACGGCCGAGTCGGGTCCCTTTGACGTTGAGCCCGAAACCAAGATCAACCCGTCGTTATTGAGCGATGAGTGATGCGCCAGATTACACGACGTGACGAACTCAGGGGCCTGGTTGGACACGCCACAGCCGCGGGTGAGGATTGCTCGCCTGGCAATCAATAACACTGCATTTCGTGAGTTTAGGTCAATATTTACCTTTCCATTGCTGGAGGTAACACCTATACTATCAACACTTCCTCTATGCGGGTTGATCTCTCGAGCAGCCTCCGACTCCCTAGCCTTTCCTTCATAGGCGAAGGCCGGGCGGCGATCTTTGCGTGCTGCCAACGGCGACCGTTTGCCTGGCCGGGGCTCGTTTCTGGGTGGAGGCTGAGCTGGGGACGGTGCTGCGTCGCAAGATGCAGTTTGCGAGCGACTCGGAATGTGCGGGCGGCGCTGGCCGCTTGTCTCTGTGCTCTTTTTTTGGAGATGGATATGTCAGCTATCGGACTGGACCGCACGATTGCGCAGGCCTTGATTCAGCGACTGGCGACGCGGGGCATTCGCTCGCCGTGCCGCATCGATGTGCAGTCGCGGAATGGCGAGGTGACGCTCAGTGGCAACGGTCGGCCGCAGTGCAAGCCGCCTCGACCACGTCGGGCGTTCGCAACGTCTTAGACCGCCTGACCTTCAAATCAACGGCCAAGCGAAGCTGACCATTGACGATATGATAAGATAAAGGTATGTTACAACATCGTCTTTGACTGTTTACTTTTCGCATGGGTGGTGAACGATGGCTAAACAAGCAACATCAAACAGCCCGGATCGGGCGGATCCGCGGAAGAACAAGAGCCTGGCGATTCGCAAAATCCTGGAGCGGATGCCGGACGCCAAGGCGACGGAAGTGGTGGCGGTGGTCAAGAAAGAATTTGGCCACGAGGTCAAACAAAACATGGTCTATATGGTAAAAACCAAGGCCAACATGGCCGCGGATGGGCGGCCGCGAGACAAGTCGGGAGACGCCAACCGGATTTCCTCGGCGGCGGAGTGGGTGGATGCCATCAAGGTGGGCCGCCATCTGCTGCGGGCTACCGGCAGCGTGGCCAACGCCACGGCGCTGCTCCGTGCTATCGACGGATAAGGCCATTGATCTCTAAACGCGGCTTTTCGAACTCTGACAGCAATCGTAGTGTTTTTGATCGTCAAAATGTTTTTTTAGGGAGTGAACATGGCAGAAGGCACCATTAAGCGGCTGACGGATAAAGGTTTCGGCTTTATCAATACTGGCGGAGCGAAAGACTTGTTCTTTCACTCTTCCAAGGTGGTCGGCGTCACTTTTGACCAGTTGCAGGAAGGTCAAAAAGTGTCCTACATGGAAGGTCAAGGACCGAAGGGCCCGCAGGCCGAGAACGTGACGCCTGCGTGAGCGAAGAGCGCAAGATCCGCGGTGGGCACCCGCCCACTCTGCGCCCTTCATCTCCAATTCAACTAGTGAAGGAACGGCCGCCGCACGTTCGCTGCCTTTACTTGCCGCTGACATCGGCGTGCCGGCATAGGTACTTCCCGCCCAGCGGCCGGAAGAGATCGAACGCCTTGGTTAGCGGGGAATCATTGGACTTGGAGAGCTGGGCGTAGGTCCGCAGCAAGGGCACCCTTTGTGATCTTGGCCGGCCTGCCAAAGGAAGTTGGCGAAGTCCTTTGAAAACGTATCTCCTCACCGCGACGATTACCGTCGGCACAGTGTTGTTTGCGCTTGACGCGGTCGCACAACAAAGTTCTGCCGCCTTGGCCCTCGAACAACGCTTCAAGCAGCTCGACAAGAACGGCGACGGCAAGATCACGACCGACGAGGTTCCGCAATCGCCGTTCTTCCAGCAGCGGGACAAGAACGGGGACGGCGTGATCACTTTGGCCGAAGCGCGGGCCGCTCTGGAAGCGGGGGTTAATGTGACGCCGGGCGCGACCGCAGAAAAGACCAAAGAGCCGACTTCTGCCGCCAGCAAGTCCCGGGCTGAATCCAAAGTGCCGGCGGTGCGGCAACGCCCCCGCCCGCTCGTGGCGGGGGATCACGGCGTCGGACGAATGGTAGCCGACGTTTCGTTGACGGACTTGGCCGGAGCGTCTCGCAAACTGAGCTCGTTCTCGAAGCAGCGAGCAGTTGTGATTGCCATGACAAGCACGAGTTGTCCGCTCAGCAAGAAGTATCTTCCCACTCTGTCAAACCTGGCGAGCTTGTATTCGCAGCGCGGCGTCACCTGGGTCCTGGTGAATCCGATGGCGACTGACAAATCCGATGACATTCAGATCGCTGCCAAGACTGTGGAAGGCAACGCGATCTACGTACTCGACCCGAAAGGCGAGTTAGCCAAGGCGGTCGGTGCACTGACGACCACGGATATCGTCGTGCTAGATGCGTCGCGGACCGTCGTCTTTCACGGGGCCATCGACGATCAATATGGGTTCGGCTACGTACTCGACGCACCCCGCCAATCGTATCTGGCCGACGCACTCGAGGCGGTGCTCGCGAATAAGCACCCGCTGGTGGCGGCGACCAACGCGCCCGGCTGCGCTCTGAAATTGCTTGATTCGCCTTCCGCGAAGGTCGCGCTCACGTATCACAATCGCATCTCGCGGATCGTACAGACAAGATGTGTAGAGTGTCATCGCGATGGCGGCGTTGCACCGTTTGCTTTGACAAGCCATGCCGAGGTCACGGCGCACGCGGAAATGATCAAGCAAGTGGTCGAAGCAGGCACGATGCCTCCCTGGTTCGCCGCTTCGCAACAGAAGGGCGAGGAAAAGAAATCGCCGAGCGTATGGGCCAACGACCGCTCGCTGGCCGACGCCGAAAAAAAAGACCTGTTCGCCTGGGTCGATGGCGGTCAACAGAAGGGAGACGAGCGTGACGCCCCTCAGCCCCATTCCTTCAAGGAGGGCTGGCTCATCGGCAAGCCGGACGCTGTGTTCGAGTTCCCAAAGCCAGTGCCGATCAAGGCCACGGGCACGATACCCTACCAGAACATCGTCGTTGAAACCAACTTGGGCGAGGATAAATGGGTCCAGGCCATCGAGGTCCAGCCGGGGAATCGCAGCGTCGTCCATCACATGACGATCTTTCTCTTGTCGGCCGACAAGGACCGTGCTTCGGCCGCGGAAGTGGCGGGCGACGAGCGCAGCGGATTTTGGGCGATTTACGTTCCGGGCAACTCCACACTCATCTATCCCGATGGTTTCGGCAGATTCCTGCCGAAAAACTCCAAACTGCGTTGTCAGGTGCACTACACAACCAATGGGACGGCAACGACCGATTCTTCGCGGATCGGCGTAGTTTTTGCAAAACAGCCCCCGCAACATGAAGTTCGCGTCATAGGCATCGGCAACCCGCGTATGGCCATTCCGCCGGGGGCAGAAAACCATCGCGAGGAAGGTTCGCTCCGTCTGCCATTTGACATTGAGGTACTGAGCTTCCTGCCGCACATGCACCTCCGCGCGAAAGCCTGCCGCTTCAGAACGATCGGCGCCAACGGCGAAAGCCGCACGCTACTCGACGTCCCGCGTTTCGACTTCAACTGGCAGTTGCTCTATCGCTACTCCCAGCCATTGAAATTATCGCGCGGTGACTTGGTCAAATTCACGGCCTGGTACGACAACAGCGCTAACAACCCCGCCAACCCAGACCCGACACAAATCGTCCGCTGGGGATTGCAGACTAGCGACGAGATGCACCTCGGCTACGTCGAGTATTTCATTCCCGGATTACGACCCGGCGAGCCGTTACCCAACATCAGCGTACAACGATAGTGACTTCAAGCCTGTTGTGGTGAAACCTGGAAGTCGCAAGCTCGTGCTGGCGGGGGGGCGGTGAATCAACCGTAATGTATGAAGAAGTTCGCTACTCCTCAGTGCGACGGATTTCGGCAAGCGACGGATCTCCATTAGAGCGATGCTGGCCTTGATGGTCGTTGAGGCCGTGATCTTCTGGATTGTCTGGCTATCGGACAACCAAGCTGCCGTTCTAGTGGGTCCACTAAACCAGCCGGGCCAACACGTCCAGCGCCGCTCGCGCCTTGTCCACGCCGCCCATCGCGTCGGCCAGCTTCTTGGCCTGGATCAGCGATTCGTAGCCGCTGGTCTTTTTCGCTGCCGGCTTGCCATTCCCGTTTCCACTTGTCGATTTGCCGCTCGCTGACTTCACCATGTAAACCTGCGCGGCAGAAACCTTGACTTTCTGGGCTGCCAGGGCCTCGACGACTTCCTTCGCCTTGGCGCCCGGATTGTCGGCGAGCACGGCACGAATCTTGGCGGCTTTGCTGTTGGCTTGTTTGGCCATTGAATTTGATCCTGGTGCGAGTGAGTTCGAAGATCGCTCTGCACTACTGTAGTCAGATTGTCACGAACAGAAAGGCCCCTGGATCCCTGAACCGTTAAACCCAAAGCGCGACGTACCAGTCCATCACGTGCTTGAACCCGTCGCTGTTTTGCATTCCCCACTCGAGTGGACGATAGAAAACCATGACGAGGTTGGCAACCGGTTGGCCCTCTTGGAGATAGCCATTGTAAAACAGCCAGTTGATTGGGCCGACCGCCATCACGTATAGCGCTGGCAGGCTACACGCGGCGACAACGATGATAGCCACGATCGGCAGTCGTGATTTGCGGTTTTCGTCCATGCCGGATTGTATCCGCGCGCTTAACAAACTCACACAGCGAACAGCTCCCCCACTTCCTCCCGCTCATCCACGACCACATGCAGAAACACACTCGTCGTCAGCAGACTCGCGTGCCCCGCCGCCGCCTTGACCTCGGCCAGCGTCCGCTTGCCGGCCAGCGCGTGGCTGATAAACGTATGCCGCCCGTGGTGGATCGTTAGCGATCGCAGGCGCTCCCATCCCAGGACCCGGCATGCGGTGTGGAACCGGCCAATAGGCCCGACGATTAGGCCGCCCAATGATCTGTCGCCGGTCACAGCCCCGGAAGAGCCGCAGTAGCGGTATTACGGGAATCGTCACGGAGCATGGACGACCACAAAAGCAACGCGGCTCTCGTGCTTGTGGTCTTAGCCGTGCCCTGCTTATCCGGCGTCGGCCTACTTGCGTTGTAAGCGCTCAGAATGGTGCCGCCGGTGTAGAAGGATTTTGCTTCATCACTTGCGCGCGCTGCCGGACGACTCGCAACTTCGGGACTACGATACGGTGGTCGGTTGACCTTCGGAGCGCCCTGGTCCAGTCGAGTAGAACAAGCACGCCAGGTAGCCGCCGGTTGCGGCAAACAACAGTGTCCACAGCAAATGTGCGACATTTACGAAGTCGCGTTCGCTGGGGCCTGGGGGGGATCCGGGGGTAGCAAAAGCAGGAGCGAGAGGCATCGGTCCCGCGCTAACGCTTGGGTCGCCGGTCGCCGAGACCATTGGCATACCGCCTGCCATCATGCCGGCCGAACTGTAACCCGCGTCGCCGCCCATGCTGCCCATCGAACTGCCCATGTTCTGCATAGCGTAGTACTTGTCAAACGCTTTGTCGTATAGCCAGTGGTAGGTGGCTGTCGACAGTCGCTGTGTAAGCAGATTCTGAGCACGGAGCGGACTATCGTTGGAAGTCGTTCGGCCGAGCGTCCAGCTGAACACCAAGAACAGCAGGTACAGCCAGCCAAACGTGGCAAAACCGATCCAGTAAGATCTCTGGACTCCACGGCGATAGACGGCCAACAAGATTGACGCGGCCAACGTGGACAGCGCCATTACCAGAATGGCCGCGACCCAGGTCATCGAGGCACTACGGAGCGCTATGAGACTCAGGGCGAATGCCGCCGTCCAGAAGAACATCTGCCGCAGGCCGAAGCTCCAACGTGAAATGATCAGCGCGCGTGCCATACTTCACCGCCTACCTCGCTTGCCCCTTAGCCTGATTGTATCGGCCGGCCGAACCAAGCGGTTCGCTTGTCGCCGTGGCTGGCTTCTTTGCTCAAATGGCGGCAAGCCGTAAATGCAGTTCGCAGGGAACGGCAGAATTCTTTCCGAATTCAGGCGATAAGCGCTGGATGTCGCTCGAAACACGAGGTAACTGTGTCACACCGCGGACGACCGCGGGACGCAGAAAACCCGTAGTCGAGAGACGAACATGACGCGCGCAGACGACCTGGCTTCCGGCGCGGGGACGTGGGTCAGCGGGACGCTGAGCGGGCACCGCTTCGAGGCCCTGGTCTTCCGGGAACATGCCGACGACCCCGATGGGAGATCGGCGACAGCCGGATCTCGAAGCTCTGGATTCAGCGGCCGGCGGACAAGCGCGAGGTCTTCAATTGGGACCGCGGCCCTGACCGGCTGGCCGCCGACGACACGGCGCTGCAGATTGTCGCCTTCTTGGCGGGAGGACTCGCGGACCACATCTACGCCTAAGCCGAAACGCGCCCCCGGCGCGTCGCTCGGCGGTGGTTCGCCGGGCCTGACGATGGCAGCCATTTCCATCCGCATTTCAGGAGTTCGAGCATGTCCAAGAAGAACACGACCAAGTCCAAGGCCGCCAAGAGCACGAAGGCCCAGCCCGCCCTGCAGATCAAGAAAGACGCCAAGGGCCGGTTCTGGGTCGTCGCCAAAGACAGCGGCCAGGAGTACGGGCCGTACGACACGAAGAAGGAAGCGACCGACGCCAAGGCCGGGATGGCCAGCGGCACGGCTTCTGCCGCGACCGAGTCGAAGCCCGCTAAGGCCAAGAAGGTGAAGGAGCCGAAGCCGAAGAAGGTCTCGGCCATCGATGCCGCGGCGCAGGTCCTGGCCAGCAGCAAGGAACCCATGAACTGCATGGCGCTGGTCGAGGCAATGGCGACCCAGGGCCTGTGGGAAAGCCCCGGCGGCAAGACCCCTTCGGCCACTCTTTATTCAGCAATTATTAGAGAGATAGCGTCCAAGGGCGCGGAGTCGCGGTTTGTGAAAAAGGACCGGGGGATGTTCGCGGCCGCCAGCGCTTAACGGAGGTGTCCCTTGAAGCTGAGCGAAGTCCAGATCGGAGGCCGGTACACCGCGAAGGTGTCCGGCAAGGTCCAGGTGGTGCGGATCACCGAGGTCCGCGAGGTGCCCGCCACTAACTGGTCGCGGGCCAAGACGCAGATCGAGGCGGTCAACGAGGCGACGGGCCGGCGAATTACAATCCGCTCGCCCCAGCGCCTACGAAGAGCGGCTAACGGCAGCGAATTCTGCACTGAGGCAGTCAATCGCCCCGCTGGCAAATTCGCATGCCCGTCTTATGACAAGGTTTGGCCGGCAACGGCCGAGTAGCGGCGACGTTCCCGACGTCGTCGCCCTAGACGCCCGGAGACGGGCGTCTTTCTCGTTGGTTGCCCAACGGGCTGTTCTGACATCCGTCCGCAGCGGGCCCAAAGTGGGCGAAGATCGAGCCGACAAGGAAAATCGGCACGGTCCTGTAACCCGGAGCCAGAACGCAGATTCTCTGAACCGGTGGTTCGCTTCGATTCGCAGAAATCGAAAGCACTTCCGGCGAGTTCTTGAGACGCAGAGGGACGATCGATACTGAACCAAGCAGAATCAAGACTTCGAACTTCTGACCGCACCGGTCGATGTGACCGGCGAAACGGGTGGAGTTCTCGGCACGACAATCTGCGTCTAAAAACGGATTACAATCGATGAGGAGGCACACGCATGCGTAAACGAGTGATCGCCGCGGTGCAACAACACATCTCGCCTCCGGACCAAGACTGGTTGAATGTGGAGGGTTTGGCGGAGGTGGAAATCACCTCTGAGGAAGCCACGCATCCCATTGAGTCCGCATTGCTGCCCGGTACAGGCTCAGGCTGGCGCGCCGGCGGGCCAGGGAAGCAGACCATCCGGCTCCTCTTTGCGCATCCGCAACGGCTCCGCCGGATCCGGCTGAATTTCGTGGAGTCCGTCGCTGAGCGCACCCAAGAGTACGTCCTGCGCTGGTCGTCCGACGGCGGGCAGTCGTTCCGGGAGATCGTGCGACAGCAATGGAACTTCAGCCCCCAAGGTGCAACATCTGAGACCGAAGACCATAACGTCGAGCTCTCGGGGGTCACTGTACTCGAGCTGAGCATTACTCCGGACACCAGTGGTCGAAGTGCCTTTGCTTCTCTCGCGCAGTTGCGGATTGCGTAACACCCGCGTCGGTCCGACACTCCGAGGTCGATGTGACCGACGCGACTCTGCGGACCGACGGGAGTGATTGTCTCCGTGCGTCTCCCGCTGGGTCCGATCCTCGGGCGGGTGATAGGGGGCGGGAGTCGCCGATCCCGCGCAAATCATTGCCGCCTCGAAAGAGACGAGATAAAACTAAGTGTCGAGGGCGTTACCAATCGATTCTACCCGTAACTTTCACCCGAAAAAGAGGTGCGCCATGGCCAAGAAGGACATTCAGAAGGACGATCTCGTTGGGAAGACCTCGGCGATCCGGGATCACGACCACGACATGATCCACGACCTGAGCAAGCGACTCGATGCCGTTTGGCGGTACGACCAATACATCGAGAATGCCCAAAAATTCCCCGACCTTCAGCGGTTCTGGGAGGAGAGCAAGCAGATGGAGCTCCAGACCATCGAGCGGCTGAAGGAACTCATCCGCGAGCACGTCCGCAAGGACAACTTTTGAACCGTGGGGCGTTTGGTCGCGAGCCGCCGAGGCCATATACTTGCCGCGAGGATCGATTTGAATCCTGCTCCGCGAGCCTGGCAGGTAGGCGGCATCCAGCGTCCGCACAGGCAAATCCTTGGTCAGGTCCAAACGAAGTACAGCCATACCTTTGGATTCCCTTCCCACATCTGGACGACGTTATCACTGACCAGGTAATCCTTTATCTCCAGCCAGTTCTTTACCTTTTCGTTTGCCGGCTGCGCTGGTGATTGGGCTAAGAAGTCCCGGACTCCCACGACAAGCTTCTTGAACTCACCGGCTTCAAAACTCTCCTTGTATTTGGCCTGAAGAAAAATGAATTCGATGGCTGCGCTTTTCGACCGTTCAAGTAAATCCTCAGCGTCTTCCTTACCGGTTATCAGTAAATCATTTAGCTTGATCGCAATTCCGTCGAGGCCAGTATCGTTCGGCCCGCCGACGCAAATGTTCTCCAACAATTCGCCATCGGATGCGAAGATGCCCGGTTGGTGATGAGACAGAATTGAATGGATAACAAATCGCTCAAAGGCTGCGTCGTCTTTCATGGCCTCCAAGCCCGCCATGCTCTTGAAGCGTTGAAACTTGGATTTGACGATGAGTTCGAGTTGCATTGGAACCTCCGCGCACACCAGACTCGATGCGCTAAAGCAGCTTGCGACGAGAGCGAAGGCCCAGTCGCAGTGGCAGCATTTTGCGGCCGAAACGGCCGTTCTCGCTGTCAAACGTGGCAACTTTGAGGATCGATTGTAGGTGAACCAGGTTCGCTTGCAATCCTCCAGATCCCACCGCGCCGCCGGGCTGATCTAGCCTGGCGGGGTGGCTGGTGCGCGGGTGCGGCAGTGGGTCGCCGCGACCCCCAGCACATGCGGCTACCG
>Ga0184625_10000825_pt1 | contig 12364 bp, 11 predicted proteins | sample PLM3_30_b1_FD_133151 | JGI IMG/M metagenome (GOLD analysis project Ga0184625, IMG submission 133151) | Groundwater sediment microbial communities from an aquifer in East River, Colorado, USA - PLM3_30_b1 | ecosystem: Environmental > Terrestrial > Soil > Riparian zone | place: USA: East River... | reverse complement strand
CAGAGGCCACCCTTGGCGTGAGTGTATTCTTGCCCCGGACCGCGCTCCCAGTTCTTCACTTTGTCGCGCCAGACAAAGTTCCGGTCGTTGGACCAGCCGATCACGTAGTAGGCCACGTCATCGACAAAATATTTTTGCGCCAGCTTGTTCCAGATCGCCAGGCGCTTGGCGCGGTCCGGCTCTTCCATGTACTGAGTTATCAACTTTTCGAATTCAGGCGTGCAAATCCTCGCGACGTTGCCGACCGCCGGTTTGCCGCCGATGCAGCCAATGTACTGCTCGTTAGCGACCAGCGGCTCGCCAACACCGCCGGCGCCGTACACGGAAACATTGAGCTCACCCGCGACAGTCTTCTGAATGAGCTCGGCTCCGGCCAGGTTCTGGATCGAGAGCTTAATGCCCGCCTCAGCTGCTTGGCGGACGACCGCCTCCGCCCAAGGGTCATCTTGACCTTGCGTCGATCCGAAAGTAATCGGCTTGCCTGCGTAGCCGGCTTCCTTAAGCAGGCGCTTTGCCTCTTCAATGTTGCGCTTCCACTTGAAGCTGTTGCGGGTCTCCCAATCGGTGTTAGGCGGGGCCCAGGTCAGCATGGGTATACCGAACCCAAACGTGGCTTCCTTCATGATCGCGTCTTTGTCTAAGGACAGGGCGATAGCTTTGCGCACTCGAACGTCGGAGGTGGGCGCCAACTGGGTATTCAACACCAACTGTTTGATTCCCGCCATCCCGATCGAAACATATTGCAGCCCCTTCAACTGGCCGCTCTTAATGCGCTGAACAAAGGATGGGCCCAACCGCTCGGTTATATCGAGGTCGCCTGCCTGAACGGCCGCAGCTCGCGACGTCGATTCGATGATCACGCGGAAGCGAACACCGTCGAGGTAGGGAGCGCCGCCCCAGTAGTTTTCGTTGCGCACTACCTCATATTCCTGCCCGGGTATCCACGCCTTGAACTTGAAAGGGCCGGTACCCGGTGGCGGCGCGCCGCCAACCATTTTTTGCTGGCCGGGCGTCAGCGATTCCTTGGGGGCGATGTGTAAGGTTGATGTGTCGGCAAGAATTTCCGGTAGCAAGCCGCGTGGGCCGGGTGATATGAACTTTACAGTGTAGTTGTCCAACGCAACGGCGTCGCGAACATTGCTGGATAACTGTCCGTGGCCAGCCGCGCCATTGGCTGGGTCGATAATGTGCTTGACGGACCAGACCACATCATTCGCTGTCAGCTCCTTGCCGTCGTGGAATTTTACTCCCCTACGAAGCTTGAACGTCCACTCAGTCGAATTTGCGTTCGCAGTCCAGCTTTCCGCGAGCCAGGGGTGAATCTCACCCTTGCGGTCGAACATGACCAGCGGTTCATAGACATTGTCTTTCACGTATTGGCTTATGGAGGTGTAAGCAACGAAAGGGATGGGTGTGCCAATGTCTTTCACGATGCCAAACTTGAGCGTGCCACCGATGCGAGGTTTACCAGCAGCCGGAGCCTGAGTTGCCGGGGCGTCGGCAGGCTGCACTTTAGCAACTACCAACAACAACGCCGCGGCTACCAATAACCCACGCGCGACGCTTTTCCTGGTCCGATGTTTCATTGTCGCCCTCTCCCTATATTAGTCGATGTCGGCGCCGCACGATTGGCGATCACACGGCGCCGATGACAGCTTGGATTGCACTCTCAAGGTGCGAAACGCTAGCATCGGAACGCGACAAGTGTCAAGGATTTCTCATCGCTAACGAGTCGCGCTTGTCTTGCTTCGAATCTTTGTTATACGATCCGGCGGCATCGACGATGACAGCAATCGTTATCTGTCGCCGCACGCGGATTTTATCAGGAGGATTTGGCGGTGCGCCTGCGATACATCGCGAATCGTTTAGTGCAATTGATTCCGTTGGTCTTGGTTGTCACCCTGGTGGTGTTTTTTGTCATGATGATTGTGCCGGGAGACCCGGTCATGGTGATGCTGGGTGCGGTGGACGGCGCGCAAGTTTCCCGCGAGGTCTATGACGCGATGCGCGTGCGGTTGGGATTGGACCAGCCTCTCATCATCCAATATCTCCACTGGCTGGCGAATTTGCTTCAGGGCGACCTCGGCACTTCGATTACGCACCGGACCGCAGCCTTGGAAGTGATTCTTCAGCGCTTGGTCCCAACCATGTACTTGATGGTTGGCGGCCTGATCATGGCGGTCGTCATCGCCGTGCCCGCGGGCGTGCTGGCAGCGATTCACAACAACACCAAATGGGACCACCTCGCCACGGCTTTCGTCGTCGCCGGCATCTCGGTGCCGACCTTTTGGTTGGCTCTAGTCGCCGTGTTGATCTTCGCCGTGTACCTCGGCTGGCTGCCAGCGATCGGCTATACCCGCCCGCAAGACGACTTCGTGGATTTTTTAAAGCATATCGCCTTACCGATGAGTGTCGTGGCCTTGAATATCGCCGCCACGGTCCTACGATTTCAGCGCCAGGACTTTCTTGAGCAAATGCAGCAGGATTATGTTCGCACCGCGCGGGCGAAGGGCCTGAGCGAGACTCTGGTGCAGTGGAAACATGTGCTGCGCAACTCGCTCATCACAACGTTCACCGTGGTGGGCTTGCAGATGGCCTACTTAAGCGGGCTGATCACCATTGTGGAGTCGGTTTTCAATTATCCAGGCATAGGCTATCTGCTGCTGAACTCCATCCGCACCCGAGATTTCATTGTCGTCCAGGGTGTGGTCCTGTTCATGGTTTTTCTCGTGATCGTGGTCAACCTGATCGTCGATATACTTTACACGGTGCTCGACCCGCGGATTCGCTACAGTTAGCCGTGGAAAAAGTCGTCATGAAAGCTCAAACCGCCGACGAATCTGCGAGCTTCGGACGTCCGGCTGCGCGGTCTTCAACAGCGCTGCGCAGCGCGATTGCATTCGTTGGCAGCGACCGCCGTTTCATTGTCGGCGGCCTGATACTGATTTTCTACATTCTCATCGCCCTGACTGGACCAAGTATCTCGCCCCATGATTTGAATACCCCCAACCTAGACGTGCGCCTGGGGGCGCCGACGGCAACGCACTGGCTCGGAACCGACCGCATCGGCAGGGACGTCTTGACCCGCATCATCGCCGGCTCTCAGGTGAGCCTGCAGGTGGCGGCGGGAGCTGTGTTGATGGCGCTGATGATTGGGGCGCCACTCGGTGCTTTGGGCAGCTACGCGGGCGGGAAAATTGATGCGGTGGTGCAACGAGTGATGGAGGGGATCATGGCTTTCCCGTCTCTCGTGCTTGCCCTAGCGCTGGTAGCGCTAGCGGGACCTAGCGTCGTTATGCTTTGGTTCGCCATTGCTTTTAGTTCCATCCCCCGCTACTCGCGCCTGATCAGAAGCGGAGTACTGACGCAGAAAGAGCGGGAATACGTGGATGCAGCTCGGGCAATGGGACAAAGTCCCATGCGCATATTGGTAAGGCAAATTCTGCCGAACATCATGGCGCCCATCGCGGTACAATTGACGTTGGACTTTGCGCGGGCCATCAGTGTGGAAGCATCCCTCAGCTACCTCGGACTTGGGTTGTCCGTCCCCTATATCAGTTGGGGCACGATGATCCGGGATGCCCAAGACTTTTTGGAGGTCGCACCTTGGTTGGCTATTTTCCCTGGACTGACTTTGGCAGGGGTCATCTTGGCCTTCACCTTGGTGGGTGACGCCCTGCGTGACCAGTTGGACCCGCGCATGCGCAGGAGCTTGAGCAGGCGACTGGCGTAGGCACCAAGTCTATTTTCATTACGGTGACCGTACATTAGCATTCACGCTTTCCAATGATTTTCCGACCAGGAGGGAACCATGGGCATTGAGGCAATCGATCACTGGGTCCTTGTGGTTAAGGACTTGGAAGAGACCTTCGCCTTCTATCGAAAGCTCGGCCTTGAGGCCGGTTGGCAAGAGCGACCCGGGGGGCGGGGAACTCGTCCCATCATCCGCATTAGCGAGACGCAGAAGCTGAACCTTTATGTGATTGATCGATATGAGATCGAGAGCCCTACCTTCGCTCCCGGCTATGCAAGGGGTTCGGCGGACTTCTGCCTGCGCTGGAAAGGAACCGTGCAAGAAGCGCAGGATTTTCTCAAGCAGGCCGGAGTTCCCGTGCTTCACGAGCCTGCCGCCCGCTCCGGCGCCCTGGGTCCGGGGACCAGTCTGTATGTGCGTGACCCCGACGACAACCTGATCGAGCTGATAACCTACGGCGACCCCGAATACAAATAGGACTAAAACCTTAAGCACTGGCGCGCACCGCAGGCTTTGCAACCACTGGCTGCGGACCCACCCGGATAGGCCCTGGCTGGTACAGCGGTTGGTTGATCTGGGATTTGTCGACATCAAGCCTGTAAAGCTCGATGGCATTGTCCATCAGGATTTTTTTGCGATCATCCACCGAAACCACATCCTGCAGCGAGTGAGTCCGGCACCAAACCGACTTTGGCCAGGTGGTCGTACCGTGGGGGTAATCCGTGGAATACATGATCTTGTCGACACCGATTTCATCACGGCTTCTGATGCCGTGGCGTTCGTGCCAAAAGGTGGCCCACATATTGGACGCGAAAACTTCACTGGGTTTCTTGGTGAGTGTCGTACTCTTGGCTACCCTGCGCTCCTCAAACTCATGGTCCAGCTCTTCCAGTAGATAGGGCAGCCAGCCCACGCCGCTCTCGACACTGATCGTCTTCAACCTGGGAAACTTTTCAAAAACACCCGAATAGAGGATGTTGGATACGATCTCCATGTGGCTGACAAAGGTCATGGAAACCTGCAGGGCGGTCTTGGCGCCTGCCTGCAAGGACTCCCAGGCCGGCAAGGCTGGCAGGGCCGTTGAATGCAAACACAGCGGCACATTCAGGTCACTGCACGCCGCGAAGACAGGGGACCAATAAGGATCGTTGAAGTGTTTCAGCCCGAGGACATGCGGGGCGCCGTGCCAAGCCAACGCTTTGTGGCCGCGCTTCACCGCGCGATGAATCTCGGCAACGCACAACTCCACGTCCCACATGGGGGTGACGCACTGAGCGATGAACCTCGGCGAGTAGTCTTGCCACTCTTCGATGAGCCAGTCGTTGTAAGCTTGAATACAGGCCAGACGGAACTCTTCACTGCCCTCTTTCTGAAAATTCTGATTGGTGATGCCAATAATGTTGGGGAAGAGCACCGAAGCGTCGACTTCCTCTTGGTCCAAAATTTTCAGACGCTCTGAAGCGACGTAGGTGGATGCCGGTACTTCGTCCCAGGTTCGCACTTTTGGATTCACGCCAGCGATGCGGGCCAAGCCGCCGAATCCTTTCGAGTTACTACCCAAGGCCCAGGTCTGGCTGCCGTCTGGCAGGTCCACGATGTGAGGGATTTCATCGCCAAACTTGGTTTTGGACATCCTGTTTGTCCAAACATCGGGCGCTTCTTGGACGTGATCATCAGCGGAGATGACGCCATACTTCATCTTCAAGGTCGCCATAGTGCCTCCTTGCGGTATGGTTAAGCTCAATTTTTTGGGGATCTTTATGTTCGCCTTCTGGCAACTACATCATGCCGTAAAACCGGCGCGCGTTACCGCCAAGCACCGCTTCCTTGTCGGCGCTGTTTAAGTCGGTCCGCTTGATCAACTCGTCGATCTCCTTGCGGCATTTTTGCGCATTGAAAACCTCATGGGGAAAATCACTACCGAAGACAAAGGCGTTCCGCCCTGCCTTTTTCACGGCAAACCCCAATCCGTCGTCATCGACATCGAAACCGACGAATAATCGCCCTTCGCGAATCTGCCGCTTCAGATGATCGCTCGCCTTCTCCCCGTCTTGGGGACCACCGACCAGTTGATCGTTAAGATCCACCTGGAGGTGACCCGGATGATAGGACCGGTCGAGCCGATCCAGAAAGAACGGCACCCAGGTAGAGCCGCCTTCTAGGAACGCGATGCGAATTTTGGGGAATTTCTCGAATATTCCATGCGCCAGCAAACCCGCCGCTTGAATGGCAATGCCAAAAGGATGGCCGAGCGCATGCACGGGATAGTACGTGCTGAACCCATCCATGCCGAGATGGTGTAAGGAGCCGACATGCACTGCCAAGGAACAACCGAGCTTCTCGGCTTCTTCATAAATGGGCCAGTATAGTTTAGCACCTAAATGATCCTTAATCCCCTCGCCATTGGACGGGAGCATCCCCCCAGCCATACCGAGCTCCTTCACGGCTCGTCTCAGCTCAGCAACCGCGGCCTCGACGTCCTGTATCGGAACTAGAGCCATCCCTTTCAGCCGGGAGTTCCTGCTGATGAACTTCTCATGCAACCAATTGTTATAGGCTCTGCAAGCGGCGATCGCCCAGTGCACGGAAACAAAGCGCCCCACCGCGAGTCCAAACGTCGGATAGAGCACGCTCCACGAGATACCGGTTTCGTTGAGAAACTGGATCCACTCACCCGGGCCCGGATTCTCCAAACCCGACCGGTTTCCTTCCGGGCGCAGATAATGAAAATGGAGGTGATCGAGGACTGGAAATATCTGCGAGGACCGGTTGCCAGCTGGCATATACTTGGCGATCTCCTCCTGTCCGGCCGCGTCATTGACATGGCCATCGGCATCAATGATTTCCATTTGAATGGCTCTCCTTTTTAATAGATTTAATCGCGGAGGCGGCACTGGGAATTCAATGATTAAATTATTTAGTTGATTGGTCTGAAAGTTTTAACGTATTCGTCATTTACGACCTAATTGGCACGCGTCCCTGCTAGGAATTTCCTATGGTACCACCGTTTACCACCAGCGTTTGCCCCGTTATGAACGCTGCCATCCTTGACGCAAGGAAAAGAGCAGCGTGAGCTATATCCTCTGGCGTTCCCCTATGTCCCAAAGGGTTAAAGCTGACGACCTCTTGGCTTGCAGGAAAATCAACCTGAGATGCCGTGGTGGAACTGCTAGTGTTGATACCTCCCGGGGCAATGGCATTTATCCTGACTCCCAAGGGCCCTAGTTCAAAAGCTAACACTCGCGTCAACTGAACAATGGCCGCCTTGGACGCTGCGTAGTGGACACCTTGCCCACGGCTGTAAAAAATCCCCGCGTGAGAGGCGATGTTGATAATGCAACCTGTTCGCTTTGTCATCATCATACGAGCAGCACGCTGGGAGCACATAAATGTCCCCTTCAGATTGACCGAAAGCACGTTGTCCCATTCGGAATCGGTGATCTCCAGGAAAGGCCGTCTGAACCATATCCCGGTGTTGTTGACCAAAATGTCTACGCCGCCAAATTTTGCTTGCACGGTCTCGAACAATCGGTCCACGTCCGCGGGCAAGGCAACATCAGTTTTAACAACCAAAACGTTTCTGCCGATCTGCTGCGTCTTCTCGGCTATTTTCCGGGCGCTATTCTCGTTTATGTCAGCGATGACGAGGTCAGCGCCCGCTCTGGCAAATGTTTCGGCAATAGTAGCGCCGATGCCTCGTCCCGCACCCGTTACGATGGCAAGCTTGCCGCTTAGATCGATGGCTGTTTCTGACTTTGGTTCCATGAATTATGACATCGGCATCGAGAATTGACTCGATGTGCAAAACTATGCGAGTTTTACCCTACTGGCATTTTAGTCTGGATTTGCCTTAAACGTCGTCATAACATTTTTCAGACTCTAGTGTAGTAATCTCACCGGCAACCCTTTTTCTGCCAGGGCCTTTTTGTAGAGTTCGTGAGTGGTTTTCTGAGAACGGTCGGGAACTCTTTTGATGCGACTGTAGAGGCGGTGCATTTTCCTGCTGATCGGTTCCACTCTCCGGATGAGACTGTTCTCGTCAACACCAGTGAGTCGGCCACCATCGACGACGATCTTGCCCGCAACCAGAACCGTATGGACCGACTGACCTCCTTCACAGAAGACGAGCTGGTGGACAATATCTCTCAGCGGGCGAAGCCTGAGAGTCGGCTTAAGCAAAATTAAATCCGCACTGTAGCCGGGTTTGATCTGGCCGATTTTACCTCGCCAGGCGGGAATCGCCTGCGCGCCATTGACGGTTCCCATCTTTAGCGCGTCGGCCGCAGTGATCCAATTCTTCGGGTCTTCCGCAACGACCCGCGACAGATAAGCAGCCAAGCGCATCTGATCCAAGATTGAATAGCTGTCGCTGGTATCGCCGCCGTCCGTGCCGAGAGCGACATTTACGCCGCGCGCTTTCAATTTGGCGACGGGTGCGATGCCGCTTCCGAGCTTGAGATTGCTCGCTGGATTGTGAACTGCACTTGCGCCGGACGAAGCCATGAGATCCATATCTCTATCATCCAGCCAGATGCTATGGGCGCCCGAGACCCGAGAAGAAAGAAATCCGATCCCGGCTAGGTGCGCACAGATGGTTTTCCCGTAGAGTTTTTGGGCCGTCCAGGCTTGCAATCGTGTCTCCAGAAGATGTGTGTGGATGCCCAAATCATATTGTTCGGCGATTTTCATGACCTCGCGGAGTAGTCCGTCGCTGCAGTTCATGGGTGATGAAGGACCCAGCATTATTCCGGAGCGACTATTTCCTTGACGCAAACGCGCGAGAACCGTGAGCACTTCCTCTTTCCAGGGCTCGGGCGACGTTTGTGCAACAATATTTCTTCGGTTCGTTCCCTGTGTTGCCAAGCGAATAGAATCTTGATCGCGCAGCGACGGGACAAGCATGCCTCGAATCCCGGTTTTCTCGAACGCGCCGAGAATCGCCTCCATTTTTTTCACCGTGAGTCCGGGACGCGTGGAGAAATGATCCACGACCGCCGTTACTCCGCTTTTAAGCATCTCGGAACACGCGAGCTCCGCCGCCGTGCCGATTTCTTCGGCTGTGAGCTTGGCCAGGTCTTCTGTCGTCGTTCTGTATGTGCGCCAGATTTCCATCCTCGCGTTGTCACGGAAGCTCTTTTGCAGAATCTCCGTGAGATGACAGTGAGCGTTCACCAGGCCAGGCATAACGATCATCTGTGAGCAGTCGATCCGTCTCGCGATCGGAATCTCTCTTGTGTGAATTTTTCTCCCCATTTGAGTAATGGTTTCGCCGTCGATTTGAATCTGCTGCGCTTCGAGAACTGGTTTCGAGCTGTTCAGAGTGACAACGGTCGCATTTTCAAGCAGGATTGCCATTAAAAGTCCTCACCAGAAGCGCAGAGTTCGCTGAGAATTTTATGCTCTTAGCGCGTGTCGAGCGTATCGATAAATCGAATGAGATCATAGGAGCTGGCGATGATCACGGCGTCGGCACCTTTGAGCTTTGCATTGATCGGCGCTGAACCTGACGTGTTGGCCACTTGAGTTTCATTGGCGAGCATCGCCTGCATGCTCTGGGCCGCGCCGGCAATCATGATCAGTTCCCTATTCAAACCATGCTTTTTAAATAGGCCCGCCTCATGGGTTACCCAGATAGGAACGTTGTAACCGAGGTTCCCGCGTAACTGATCCTGATACTTTGGGTGTAGCCGAGACGCGGCAAGACAAGTCACCAGAAATGAGAGCGTCGCAAGAAGTGCTCGAAACATCGCCGCCTCGTTTTCTGCACTGGTGCAAGCGATTGTTGCGCTGCAGTTATCGATCAGTTCAAAACCTCAATCCGAATGCATCACCTTCCTATCGCATCGATTCTCGCGCCGTCAAGGCGATTGTCACGTCCAAGCAGCAGCACCGATGTCGTTGACAGGTCCGAGAGCCGATTGTAGAAACTCAACTCAGCAGGAAAGCAGGGTTAAAACATGAAAGACGCAGTCAGACGACTCAACGACGAATACCAATTCAACCTCACGGACAGGGAAATCGACCTGGTGGCGCAGCAGGCCGAAGAAGCGGCGTTGTTATTCAAGCCCTTGTTCGAAGTGAATGTCGATGGCCTTACGCCGCTTACCAAAATCGACAAGCGGGTGCGAACAGTTCCCTTGGCCAGGAAAGGAAAAAGATGAAAACGCTCGATCTCGAAGGGTTGACGATCGGTGCCCTTGCCCCGCTACTAAAGAAGAAGCAAATTTCGCCGCTGGAAATCACCAAAAGCTATCTCGAAAGAATCGGCAAGCTCAATCCAAAACTCAACGCCTATCTCGCGATGGCCGAGGATGACGCGTTGGCCGCCGCCAAGAAAGCGGAGAGGGAAATTCGCCACGGTAACTATCGGGGGCCGCTCCATGGCATTCCCCTTTCGATCAAGGACAACATCGCGACCAAAGGTGTGATCACGACCGCGGGATCGAAAATTTTGGCCGACTGGGTGCCGGATCATGATGCCACGGTCGTCGAAAGGCTCAAAGCGGCCGGCGCCATTATTCTCGGCAAGACCAATATGCACGAATGGGCCAAAGGCAGTAACAGCATCAACCCGTTCTACGGCACGCCGTTTAATCCCTGGGATACCAGGCGAATACCCGGTGGGTCGAGCAGCGGTTCGGCGGTTGCCGTGGCAGCGAGCCTATGTCTGGGCTCCATCGGCACCGACAGCGCAGGCTCAGTGCGAAATCCGGCATCGTTGTGCGGGACCGTCGGGCTCAAGCCGACATTCGGCAGAATCAGTACCTACGGCGGCGTTGCGGGGACCGGGGGCTATACTGTCAATCACTTCGGCATACTGACGCGCAGCGTCAGGGATTGCGCGTTGATGTTGAATCAGACTGCCGGCTACGACCCAAAGGACCCTCTCAGCTCCGACGCACCGACTGTTAATTACACCAAATCCCTCGGCACCCCAGTGAAAGGGATGAAGATCGGCATCATCAAAGGATACTTCGATGAGGGGATCGTCAGTGAAGTGCGCGAAACCGTTGACGAAGCTTTGAAGACGCTAAAAACGCTTGGGATGAAAACTCAGGAGATCGAAATCCCGCATATCGACCTAGTCCCTGCGGCGCAGGCGGCGAGCACGCGCCCGGAAGCGAACTCCGATCATGACCATTATCTTCGCACGCGGCCGAGAGATTACAGCCCGGGCCTTCTCTACAGCTTGATTGCTGGCCTTTTGACCCCCGCACCCGTGTACGTTCAAGCTCAGAGGGTGCGGCGTTTGATCTGCCAGGAGTTCGACGAGGCCTTCAAATCCGTGCAGGTGATCCTCGCGCCGACGATCTTCAGTCCGGCGCCGACCATCGACGACTGCAACCGCGGCTACATCGAAGTCGACGGCAAGCGTATCAACCTGCAGGACCGCGCGGGAAATTTTCTGACCCGCTACACGATTCCGTTCAACGTCACAGGACTTCCCGACATGAGCATTTGCTGCGGCTTCTCGTCCGGCGGCTTGCCGATCGGCATGCAGATCGTCGCGCCGCCGTTTCGCGAAGAAGTCGTCTTTCAAGTGGCGGAGGCGTATGAACGCGCAACCGAGTGGCACAAACGAAATCCGCCACTTTAACAATGCGCTAAATTCGACGCGTTATCATTTGGCTACCGGTGCTTCAATGAAATCGGTCTCAACGAGCGCGGCGCACGACGGGCAAAAAAGCTGGCGGAAGAAATAGTTACGCTCCAGATCGGCGAATAGCCGCCCGGCATGAGTCGGCGCCGACAGTCGAACCGTCGAGAACAGGCGCCAATCCTCATCGGCGCGGCAGTAGAGGTGCTGACATTTGCTGCAGCGAATCGAATCAGCACCGCTCTCGCTCACGACTTCTAAATTCTCTCGCAGTGGATGGCTCATGTCGTTTTCTTCAGGCGCTGTTTGCGCAGAGCGGCGCGCCGCGTCTCCGTGGCGGGCGGATTCAGCGTTGGATTGTCGCCCTCGATCTCGACGCCGTAGATCGACCGCGCTTCCTCCCGCGATACGATCTCCTCATCGACATCGCGCAAAACTTGCTGCGGTTCACGTTCGAGCGGATCCCCGTAGCCGCCCCCACTCGCCATGCGCATGTAAAGAATATCATTGCGGCCGAGATCAAATTCACAGTATGGCAACAGTCTGCTATCGCCGCCGAGCTCACCGAGTTGGTCCGGTGCCTGATCCGCGGCGATGGTTTCTTCGACGCGGGCGCCTTGAATGAGCGTCAGCAGGCTCGGTGCGCCGGGATAACCACCGAATAGCCCCTGGCCGGAATTCCGCAAGCCGGCGACGCCGAGCGCTACGCCCCTGATTTTACCTTGCGGCGCATCATGCACCGTGAGCGCCGATTCGCTACCGGCGCCGCCGCGGAATTTGCCGGCGCCGCCGCCCCCGCGAGTGTTGCGCCGGAACAAGTAAAGCAGCGGAAAGTTCGCCTCGAGCCATTCGATATTGTGCGAACTCAGGCCATTGCCGGTATCATCACCGTCTCTGTCGGAGCGCGCACCGGTACCGTCGAGGGCGCCTTCGGAAAGCGTCGACACATAATAATTTCCGTATTGATTGACGCCGGCGTGGCGTGCCAGGCGATGGCCGACGTTGAGCGCCAT
>Ga0184625_10000824_pt1 | contig 12366 bp, 8 predicted proteins | sample PLM3_30_b1_FD_133151 | JGI IMG/M metagenome (GOLD analysis project Ga0184625, IMG submission 133151) | Groundwater sediment microbial communities from an aquifer in East River, Colorado, USA - PLM3_30_b1 | ecosystem: Environmental > Terrestrial > Soil > Riparian zone | place: USA: East River... | reverse complement strand
CCGGCGAGGCGGAGCGGCTGGTGGCGCGCGCCGAGGAGGCGCTCGGCCCGCTCGACGTGCTGGTGGCGAACCACGGCATCTGGAAGCGAGCCGCGATCGAGTCGATGACCGCCGAGCAGTGGGACGAGATGCTCGACACCAACGTCGGCGCGGTTCGCGCGCTCGTGAGCGAGGCCGCCCGGCGCATGGTCTCACGCGGGCGCGGCTCGATCGTGCTGGTGGCCTCGACCGCCGGTCAGCGCGGCGAGCCTTTCCACAGCCACTACGCGGCGAGCAAGGGCGCGGTCATCGCGCTCACCAAATCGCTCGGCGCCGAGCTCGGGCCGCGCGGCGTGCGCGTCAACTGCGTGGCGCCCGGCTGGGTGATGACCGAGATGAGCCGCGCCGCGCTCGACGGCGCGACGGGCGACACGATCCGGCACGCCATCCCGCTCGGCCGCCCCGGCACGCCCGGCGAGATCGCCGGCCCGATCGCATTCCTCGCCTCCGACCTCGCGAGCTACCTGCACGGCCAGATCCTGTCGGTCAACGGCGGCGCCGTGATGATCGGCTGAGACCAGGCCGCTGCGCGTCCTCGTCACCGGCGCGGGCGGGCTGCTGGGCGGGCGCCTGGCGGCGCTGCTCCATGAAAAGGGGCTCGACGTGACCGCTGCGCACCGGCACGGCAGCCCGCCGGACGGTCTGCCGGCGATCGCGGCCGACCTGGTGGACGCGGCGTCGGTCGTGCGCCTGCTCGACGCGGCGCGCCCGCAGGCGGTCGTCCACGCGGCCGTGCTGGGTCGCGCCGACCTCTGCGCGGCGCGTCCGGACGAGGCCGAGCTCGTGAACGCTCGCCTGCCCGGTCTCGTGGCCCAGGCGTGCCGGGAGCGCGGCCTGCGGCTCATAGCACTCTCGACCGACCTCGTGTTCGACGGCGGCCGCGCCCACGTGAGCGAGAGCGATCCCGCCCACCCGCTGAGCGTTTACGGCCGCACCAAGCTCGAGGGCGAGCAGGCCGTGGTCGCCGCCTGGCCGCGGGCGGCCGTGGCGCGCGTGGCGCTCGTCCATGGCCGCGGCCACGGGCCGCGCGCCACGTCGACCGAGTCGGTCCTGCGAGCGCTGCGGGCCGGGCGAAGGACCACGCTCTACACCGACGAGTACCGGACGCCCGTCGATCCCGAGTCGGTGGCCGACGCGGTAGCCCGGATCCTGGAGCGGGACGGGGATGGGCTCTATCACCTGGGAGGCCCCGAGCGGCTCAGCCGCTTCGACCTGGGCCGCCGCGTCGCCCGCGCCTTCGGCCTGTCCGAGGACGGCCTGGCGCCGGGAAGCCAGGCGGAGCACGCCGGGCCCGACCGCCGCGCTGCCGACGTCTCCCTCGACTCGAGCCGCGCCCGCCGCGAGCTCGGCTGGGAGCCGAGGCCGCTCGACGTCGCGATCCGGGAGAGCCGGCCCTAAGGCTATTTCCCCGCCGGCATCCGGAACGTCAGCGCCAGGCGGCACAGCACGAACTCGTCGCCGTCGCTGATCGGCGTGAGGACGCCGGTCGCGAGCTTCGTGTTGTTGAGGAAGGTCCCGTTCATGGTCCCGATCTCCTCGGCCACGTAGGGCTTGCCGTCCTTCATCACGAAGCGCGCATGGCGACGCGAGATGTTGCGCGCCGAGTCCTCGTTGGTGAGGTCGACCTCCGGAGTCTGCCCCGTCACCGAGTCGTAGCGTCCGATCAGGGAGTCGGTCTTGAACACCGGGAACACGTTGCCGCTCGCCTTGGAGATGAAGTAGGCGACCGCCTCGGCCTGCTGCGGCGCGGCCGGCTTCGAGGAGGTCTCCGGGCCGGCGCTCTTGGGCGCGATCGGGGTCCCCTCGGCGCGCGCGGCGAGCTCCTCGATCTGCTTCGTGGTCTCGCGCAGCCGCAGCGAGTACTTGCGCAGCATGCGCACGCCGATCTCGGGGTTCGACTTCACCATGTCACCGAAGATGTCGCTGCCGATCACGATCAGGTCGCCGTCTTCGACGACCTCGGCGCCCGCCGTGCGCGGGATGTGCTCGAGCATCGCCATCTCGCCGAAGAAGTCGCCCTTCTCCAGCACGGCGACCGTGATCTCGCCGTGAGCGACCCTCTTCTTGATCGCCACCTTGCCGGAGCGGATGATGTACATCTCCTCGCCCTCGTCACCCTCGTTGAAGAGGACGGTTCCCTTGGTGAAGTGCTTCAGGAACTTGGCGAAGGAGTCCTTCTCGGCGCCCATCGTTGCGGTGCGGAGTGTAGCAGAAAGCCGCGGAGATCGAGCCCCCCGGCCTCAGCGCCCCCCGTGCCTCCCCTCGATCAGGTCGGTGACGTCCTCGCGGGCCGGTGCGCCCTGCAGCTGCGAGCGCTTCTGGACCTCCCGCAGCAGCGTGATCAGGAAGGTCTCGAAGCGGTGCGCGATCTGCTGCAGCGCCTGCAGGCTGCCGCACTTCAGGATCTCGATGTAGAAGAGCTCGAAGCCCGACCAGTCCCGGTACATCAGGTACTTGATGTGGTGGTCGTAGAACCCGGAGATGCGGTCCTTCATGCGCTGCGCCGCGGGGGCGTCCTTCTGCTGCTGGAAATCGTGGAGCGCCCGTACCACCTCCGCCAGGCCGTCGCGCAGCTCGACCGACTGGTCGCGCCGCGCGCTGAAGTCCGGGAAGATCCGGCCGCCGTCCACCTCGGCGTCGAAGGTCTGGGCGAGTTGGACGATCGACTGCTGGAAGCAGTCCTTGAGGATGCCGTGGCTGTTCTCGACACGGGTCCTGACGTTGTCGGCCTGGCGGGTGACCGAGATGTCGCTGAGCTCGGTGTTCACCACCTTCTTGAGCTCGAGCGGGATGCAGTAGACGAACGAGTCGTAGACCTGGTAGAGCGGCAGCGTCGCGTCCTTGCCCCGGAGCACGCGCCGCTCGACGTAGGACAGGAGCAGGCGCGTCTCGGACACGATGAGCGCGAACAGCAGGATCGTGTCGCGCAGCACCTCCTCCGGCAGGTGCTGGGGGTCGGTGTACTCGAGGTAGTGCAGCAGCCGGAACAGCTCCAGGAACACCTTGGCGGCCTGGCGGCGCTCCACCGGGTCGGGGATGTCGCGGATCAGCCGGCTCACGGCGCGGTTGCCGATGCGGTCGTGGACGGGCTTGAACTTCTTGTCGATCAGGAGCGCCAGCAGGTCGCTGCGCCGCACTTCCCGGTAGACGATCTTGCCCACCGAGTTGAACGTCGAGTACGGCAGGCGCGAGAGCTTGACGAGGTCGAGCAGCAGCAGGTGCAGGTCCTCGAAGGACTCGCGCAGCAGCGTGAGGGCGGTCTCGGGCATCGCGTGCCGCACGAGCTTCTCGATGTAGGGGTCGAGGCCCTCCTCCGTGTTCAGGTTGGACTCGACGTAGCGGTCGAAGCGCGCGAGGTCCACCTGCTCCTCGCTCAGGATCGAGGTGCTCAGCTGGACCACCCGCAGCAGGGCGTTGTCCACGAGCCGCAGCTCCTCCGACCAGTTGCGCGCCGCCATCGCGCGCGTCTCACGGTCGGACAACGGCTGGGCGCCGATCCTGAAGAAGCGCTCGAAGCTCCGCAGCCACATCTCGAGCTCGAAGAGCTCCGCGGTCTTCCCGGCCATGGCGACCTGGTCCGTGAAGCGCCGGAGCTGGTTGCGGAGCAGCTCGGAGCGCGATTCGGGAGAGCCGCTCCTCAGGTCGTCTGCGCCGTCCCTCGGCATTCCGACGGATTATAGCCTTCCCGGCGTTGACCCTCAGACGGCGCGCCTGTACCATCAAGAGTTGGTTATCTAACGGAGTTTCAGGCAGTTGAGCCTCCAAGACGCCCTCATCTGGTTTACCGGGCTGTCCCTGCGCTTCAAGGTCCTGGCTTTCGCCAGCCTCGTGGTGCTGGTCGAGCTCGGCTTTCGCCGATTTGCCCCTAAGAGCAAGGCCTACGTGCGCTGGACGGCCTTCTTCCAGGGGATCGGCAGCGTCTGGACGGCCGTGATCCTGTCCGTCGTCTACGCCCTGTCCGTGGGCCCGATCGGGCTCCTGATCCGCCTCTTCGGCAAGGATCCGCTCGACCGCGCGCTCACGCCCGAGCCCAGCTTCTGGCGCGCCCACGAGCCGAATCCGCTCGGCCCCGAGCGCGCCGCCCGGCACCAGTTCTGATGAGCGAGACACCCACCTACGTCCTCGGGGTGTCGTGCTTCTACCACGACTCCGCCGCCGCCCTCCTGAAGGACGGCGTCGTGATCGCCGCCGGCCAGGAGGAGCGCTTCTCGAGGAAGCGCCACGACTCCGGCTTCCCCGAGAAGGCGATCCAGTACGTGCTGCACGAGGCGGGCATCAAGCCGGAGCAGCTCGACGCGGTCGGCTTCTACGACAAGCCGCTCCTGAAGTTCGAGCGCATGCTCTCGACCTACGTCGCCACCTTCCCGCGCTCGTTCGGCTCGTTCCGCAAGGCGATGCCTTTGTGGCTGCACGAGAAGCTGTGGGTGCCGTCGATCATCCGCAAGGAGCTCAAGCCCTACAAGGGCCCGATCCTGTTCGCCGAGCACCACATGAGCCACGCGGCCTCCTGCTTCCTGCCCTCGCCCTACGACGAGGCGGCGATCCTCACGGTCGACGGCGTCGGGGAATGGGCGACCGCGTCCTTCGGGGTCGGCCGCGGCAGCGACATCACGCTCTTCAAGGAGATCCGCTTCCCGCACAGCCTCGGGCTGCTCTACTCGGCCTTCACCTACTACCTGGGCTTCAAGGTGAACAGCGCCGAGTACAAGGTGATGGGCCTCGCTCCGTACGGGAAGCCGGTTCACTTCGAGCGGATCATGAAGGACATGGTCCACCTGAACGAGGACGGCTCGTTCAAGCTCAACATGAAGTACTTCTCGTACGACTACGGCCTGCGTATGACGAACGGAGCCTTCGACGACTTCTTCGGCGGCCCGCCGCGCAAGCCCGAGGCCTGGATGGCCGAGCGCGAGTTCGACATCGCGGCCTCGGTGCAAAGGGTGTGCGAAGAGGTCGTGCTGAAGATGGTGCGCCACCTGCACCAGGAGACGGGGCTCGACAAGCTCTGCATGGCGGGCGGCGTCGCGCTCAACTGCGTGGCGAACGGCCGCGTGATCCGCGAGACCCCGATGAAGCAGCTCTGGGTCCAGCCGGCCGCGGGCGACGCGGGCGGCGCCGTGGGGGTGGCCCACTACATCTACAACACGCTCCACAAGAAGCCGCGCGCCTCGGCGTGGACTCACGCCTACCTCGGGCCGCAGTTCAGCGACGCCGAGATCAAGGACTTCCTGGACGAGGCGGGCGCCAAGTACGAGACGCTGGCGGACGCCGAGCTCGTCAAGCGCACGGCGAAGCTCATCTCCGAGAGCAGCGTGATCGGCTGGTTCCAGGGCCGCATGGAGTTCGGTCCCCGAGCGCTCGGCGGGCGCAGCATCCTGGCCGACCCCCGCGACCCGAAGATGCGGGACACGCTCAACATGAAGATCAAGTTCCGGGAGGGCTTCCGTCCGTTCGCGCCCTCGGTGCTGCTCGACAAGGCTTCCGAGTGGTTCGAGATCGGCTGCGACAGCCCCTACATGCTGCTGGTCGCCCAGGTGCGCGAGGGCAAGCGCACGATCCCGGCGGTCACCCACGTCGACAACTCCGCGCGGCTGCAGACCGTGACCCGCGCCGAGGCGCCGCTCTACTACGACCTGATCCGCGAGTTCGAGCGCCTCACCGGCGTGCCGATCCTGATCAACACCTCCTTCAACGTGCGCGGCGAGCCGATCGTGTGCACGCCTCGCGACGCCTACCTGTGCTTCATGCGCACGAACATGGACCAGCTCGTGCTGGGCCACCACCTGCTCGACAAGAAGCAGCAGCCGCCCCTGCGCGACGACGTGGACTGGCGGTCGCTCTACGAGCTAGACTGACGGACCGGAGAGAACCGAGCATGGCGTTCGAAGGATCGAGGGAAAAGGTCGGCATCCTGGGCGAGCTGTGGGCCTTCATGCGGGTCCGCAAGAAGTGGTGGCTCGGGCCGATCGTGCTCATGCTGGCGCTCCTGGGTCTGCTGGTCGTGTTCACGCAGGGCTCCGCGATCGCCCCGTTCATTTACACGCTGTTTTAGCCCTGCCCGGACGCCCCCTTGCCCTGGCCGACGGGGGCGTGCGGGCAGTTCTGGTGACTCCTTGCGCTTCCCCTGGCTTGCCTCCCGCCTTCCGTTTGGCCTCCTGTTCGTCCTGGAGCTTCTCGCTTTCCAGCCTTCCCTCGACGCCGCCCCGCTCGAGAAGCTGACGATCGAGCGCATCAACGCCGAGCCCGCCCTCTCGGGCACGCTGCCCGCTCGGCTGGCCTGGCATCCGGACGGCAAGCGCCTCACCTTCCTGCGCCGCTCGGGCGAGAGCTCCAGCCTCTACGCGCTCGACGTGACGAAGGGCAGCGAGGCACAGCTCCTCGACGGCAGCACGCTCAAGGCGCCGGGCGACCAGCCGCTGCCGCTCGCGAACGCGAGCTGGCTCCCCGACGGGCGCACGCTGCTGGTCCCCGCGCAGGGCGACATCTTCACGGTCGACGTCCGCACGTCGCAGGTGCGCACGCTCGTGCAGTCGCCCGAGACCGAGGAGTATGCCGAAGCCTCACCCGACGGGCGCTTCGTGGCGTTCGTCCGCAAGAGCGACCTCTACGTGGTCGAGGTCGAGACCGCGAAGGTCGTCCGCCTCACGCAGAACGGCTCCGACACGCTGCTGAACGGCAAGCTCGACTGGGTGTACGAGGAGGAGCTGGCGTCCCGCTCCGGCCAGGGCTTCGTCTGGTCGCCCGACTCGCGGCAGATCGCCTACCTGCAGCTCGACCAGGCGCGGGTGCCGACGTTCCCGATCGTCGACTTCCTGCCGGTGCGCAACGAAGTCGAGTGGGAGCGCTACCCCAAGGCCGGCGCCCCCAACGCGATCGTGCGCCTGGGTGTCGTGGGCCTCGACAAGGACGGCTCCCCCGGCCCCGAGCGGCTGCTGTCGTTCGACCCCGACGACGTCTACGTCCTGCCGCAGCTCGGCTTCAGCGCCGACTCGCGCGCCATCGCCTTCCAGCACCTGAACCGCGCCCAGGACCGCCTCGAGCTGCGCCTGCTGCCGGTGCCGGCGTCGCCGCGCGAGGCGCTCGGCACGCCCCGCACGATCCTGACCGAGACCTCGAAGGCCTGGGTCAACACCTTCGGCGCTCCGCGATTCCTGAAGGACGGGCGGCGCTTCCTCTGGATGTCCGAGCGCGACGGCTACGCGCACCTCTACCTCTGCGAGCTCGCCGGCCCCTGCCGCGCCGTGACCCAGGGCCCCTGGATCGTCGACGGGCGGGTGTCGTTCACCGGCTCGGGCCCCGACTTCGTGATCGACGAGCGCAGCGGCTTCGTCTACTTCAGCGCGACCGAGAAGGACCCGCGCGAGCGCCACCTCTACCGGATCCGGCTCGACGGCACCGGGCGCACGCGGCTCACGAAGGAGGACGGCACCCACCGCTGCGTCGTGGCGCCCGACGGACGCTTCTACGCGGACAGCTGGTCCGACGTGAACACTCCTCCGCGCGCCTGGGTGACGAGCCAGGACGCCACGCGGCGGTTCACGCTCGAGGCCAACGCCACGCCGGAGATCCTCGGCTTCGAGCGCGGCACGCTCGAATGGGTGGAGCTCAAGGCGAAGGACGGCACCCGGCTCTACGGCTCGCTGCTCAAGCCGGCCTCCTTCGACGCCGCGCGGCGCTACCCGGTGATCGTGAGCGTCTACGGCGGCCCGCACGCGCAGACCGTCACCAACAGCTGGGGCCACGTCTCGCCGCTCGACAGCCTGCTCGCAAGCCGCGGCTTCCTGGTGTTCAAGCTCGACAACCGCGGCATGGCCGCGCGCGGAACCGCCTTCGAGTTCCCGGTCCACCTGGAGATGGGCAAGGTCGAGCTCGAGGACCAGCTGGTGGGCGTCGACTACCTGAAGTCGCTGCCCTACGTCGATCCCGCGCGGATCGGCATCACCGGCTGGTCGTACGGCGGCTACCTGACGCTCTACGCGCTCACCCACGCGTCCGGCGTCTTCAAGGCGGCTGTCGCGGGCGCTCCGGTCACCGACTGGAAGCACTACGACACGATCTACACCGAGCGCTACATGGGGACGCCGGAGGGCAACCCGAAGGGGTACGAGTCGAGCTCGCCGCTCCAGAAGGCGGGTGCGCTCGAGGCGGACCTGCTGCTGATCCACGGCGCTTCGGACGACAACGTCCACCTCGCCAACACGCTCGCGTTCGTCGCCGCGCTGGTCAAGGCGGACAAGCCCTACGCGCTGCAGGTCCACCCGGGCCAGCTGCACGGCTTCCGCGCAAAGGAGGACCGCGTCGCGCGGGACCGCGCGCTGGTTTCGCACTTCGAGCGCACCCTGAAGCCCGGCAGCTAGCGGCGCGTCCGCGCTCCCGGCACCACCTTCAGCCTCCGGCCGAAGGCCGCTTCGAAGCGTGCGCCCAGACCGCGCACGCCCCACGACGGTAGCGCGCTCACCCGAACCGCCACCTCGCCGCCGCGCACGCGGCAGTCGAGGCTGCCGCGCACCCCGGGCGGCGTGCGCTCGGTGATCTCGTCGGCGAGCGCCAGCAGCACCGCGGCACGCTCCAGCGGCTCCGCGTCGTCCCGGGTCACGAGCGGTGCGAGCGAGCGTCCGTGGCGCTCGTCCTCGTCTCCCGCCTGGCGCACCGTGGCGGCGAGCAGCGCGACCTGGCGGTGTGAGAAGCCGGCGAGGTCGGTCGCGAGCACCAGGTCCGCGACGTGCTCGTGGCGGTCGAAGAAGTCGACCGTGCGCCCGATGTCGAGGATGCGCGCGGCCTGCAGCAGCGCGTCTTGCAGCTCGGATGCGGGCCAGGGCTCGAGCGCCTCGTAGAGCACGCCGGCGAGCTCCTGGCGCCGCTCCCCGCGCTCCCTCGACCAGCCCACGAAGCGCGCCGCGAGCGCGTCGAGCGAGCGATGCCTCACGCTCGCCACCGGCTCGAGCGTGTCGCGCGCCATGCTGAGCGCCAGGCCCTCGCGCACGCCCTGGCCCGCCACCACGACACCCGAGGCGTGCAGCAAGTCCATGAGCGTCTCGATCACGAGGCCGCCTCCGACCACCGAGTCCCGGCGGTCGGCGTTCAAGCCCGGCACGCGCGCGCGCCTCTTCTGCTTCTCGCTGGCGAGCTCGCCGTTGATCTCGTGCAGCCGGCGCGCGGTGAGCTCGTATCCGTGCAGTCGCGCGATCGGATAGGCGGACGCGCGCTGGTCCACCTTGGCCAGGTTCCGGAGCGACCCGCCGGTGCCTACGAGCTGCTCGTCGGCCGAGAGCGACTTGAGCCCCGCCTCGCGCAGTGTGTCCCGCACGTGCGCCCGCAGCCTCTTCATCTCGCGCGGCGTCGGCGGATCGGACTTCAGGAAGGCGTCCGAGACGCGCAGCGAGCCGAGCGGCACGCTCACCGCCCCGACGAGATGCCGGTTGCGGAAGCGGCCCACCTGCAGGCTGCCGCCCCCCAGGTCGAAGAACACCCCGTGATCGACCGGCAGACCCCCCACCGCACCCAGGAAGCCGAAGCGCGCCTCCTCCAGCCCGGAGAGGATGCGGATCGTGATGCCGAGCTCGCGCTTGACCCGCCGGATGAAGGGCGGGCCGTTCGCGGCGTCGCGCAGCGCCGAGGTGCCCGCGGCCTCGAAACGACGCACACCCGAGCCGAGCGCGATCGCGCGGAAGTCGCGCAGCGCCTCGAACGCGCGCTCGAGCGCTTCCGGCGGGATCCGCCCGGTGCGGTCCAGGTCGCGCGCGAGGCGCAGCGCCGCGCGGCTGCCGGCCAGCACGTGGAGGTGCCCGCCCGCCTCGGGACGGAACACCATCACGCGCCCCGAGTTCGAGCCGATGTCCACGACCGCGATCGGGTCGTGAGGAGAGGAACGGCGCTTCGCGCGGCTCTTCATGGGCGCGAGCCTACGCTACACGAGACTGGGCAGACGAACCAGGGGCGCAAACGAACGAGCGGACAGGACGAACCGGACGGACAACGACAACGGAAACGAACAGCAGAGCAGGGCGGTGCGAAGCACCGCCCGGGGCGTTACTTCCCGAGATACCGCAGTTCGAGGACGACGCTGCGCTTCAGGATGTCGCCGAAGACGTGCTGCTGGATCGTCTCGTTCGTGAGGTTGATCCCCTTCAGGCTCAGCGTCACCTTGTCGGCGGCGAGCTTCACACCGAGGGTCGCGTTCAACATCGTGTACTCGTCCGTGTATCCGCCGTAGGTCGCACCCAGCACGTCCACCCAGAGCGCCTTGCTCGCGTAGTTGACGTTGGCGTTCCCGAAGAAGGTCTTGCCGCTGTAGCCAAGGCCGACGTTGAAGCGGTGCTCCGACGGAAGCCCGACCTCCTTGGCCGGGTAGGGAATCTGGCCGGAGGCGGCATCCAGGACCTCCGGCGTATCCTGCCAGGAGTAGTTGGCATTGGCCGACCACGCCTGGTTGAACCGGTGATCGATCGAGGCCTCGATACCGCGGTTGCGGATGGGGCCCAGGTTCAGGTACGTCGCGGCCTTCTCGGGCAGCAGGATCGGGCCACCGAACTGCGGCGGAATCTGGGCCAGGATCCCCATCAGGATCGGCGACAGCGTGACCGGCTGCGACGGTGTCGTGTTCGTCGGCACGGTGACGCCTCGCGCCGGGTTGGTGACGCTATAGAAGGTCGGCAGCGGAAAGCCCGGCGTACCGACCGGAATCAGGGTCACGAAGTTGATGTTGTCGTCGGTGTCGGTCTGATAGACCGAAAGGCCGATCGTCGTCTTTCCCGCAAAGGTGCCGGTGTAGGCGAGCTCGAAGCCGTCGGTGGACTGCTCCTTGAGGTTCGGGTTCCCGTAGGCGTTGATGGTCAGGAAGAAGGGCGGCGGGACGAGCGCCGCCGCCGGCCCGATCAGCGGCTTGAGCGGCGTGAGGTCGATGATCGGATCGGTGTTGGAGATGTTCTGGTTCAGGTAGTTGTTGATGAAGGACGGCGACACGAACGCGCGATTGTAGGAGGCGCGGATCGAGTGCGTGGGCGTGGGCTTGAACATGATGCTCACGCGCGGCGAGAACACCGGGTCCTCGATGTTGCCGAACTTGTCGACGCGCCCGCCGAGCGCGAAGCGGAACTTGTCGACGAAGTACTCCCAGTGCAGGTAGGCGCCGAGCTCGGTGCGGTCGTCGCCCTGCGCGAGCGAGATGTCGAAGTTGTTCTGCCGGACGTTGCCGCCGTAGGTGAAGATGTGGTGCCCGCCCAGCACGTTCGTGTTGCCGACCTCGAAGTCGTAGGTCTGGGTCTTGAAGTCCAGCACCACCGGCCCCAGCGTGTCGGGATCCGTCGCCAGCAGGTTCGGGGCCGACGCATCCAGGAAGTTGCCGAAGGCGCTGATGCGAAGCGCTCCCTTGTTGTAGGACACGCGGCCGTACGCCATGTACGACCCGCTTTCGAGCCGGAACGGCCCGATCCCGGTGTGCACGATGCCCTCTGTGCCGTAGTAGCCGCCCTCGTACGTCATGCGGCCTCCGTTCGTGAACTCCTGGTCGAAGCGCAGCCCTGCCTTCGGCTGCTGCGTGCCCTCGTTTTGAAACTGGCCGAGCTGATTCCCCTCGGTCGGGTAGGTGGCTCCGCCGATCGGCACGCCTCCCGATACGGCCGCGCCGCTCGAAGTTCGACAGGGAACCACTCCGAACGGGTGACAGTCGAGGGGGATCTTGCCGGTCGGGCGGGAGTACGGGTCGGACTGGAAGTAGCCGCCGTTCAGCCGGTATGACCAGCTGTCGTTGATGGCGTGCGCGTAGGAGAAGCTGCCGTTCCACTGGTAGCCGTCGCCGTCTCCCTCGCGCGAGCCGCCGTCGCGGTTGAAGAGCCCTGCGCCGAGCACGACGCCGAAGCCCTCGTTCTCGCGCGGCGTCTTGGTGATGATGTTGACGACGCCGTTGACGGCATTGGCGCCCCACACGACCGACGCCGGGCCGCGCACGACTTCGATCTGCTTGATCTCGCCGGAGGAGGGCGAGGGCACCATGTCCCACAGCACCAGCCCGAAGAAGTCCAGGTAGACCGAGCGGCCGTCGACCGTCACGAGCTGCCCAGTCGCGAGCGTGGAGGTCGCCGCGCGTGCGGTCAGGTTGATGTCGCGGGCCGACATTTGGATCACGTTCACCCCCGGAACCGAGCGCAGCGTGTCGGCCATGTTCTGCGCCGGCTGCGCCGCGAGCTGCTCGCTCGTCACCACGCTCATCGTGGCCGGGGCGTCGATCAGCTTCTGCTCGACCTTGGAGGCGCTCTCGACCGTCACCTCCTCCGCCCGCTTCACCTGCTCCTCGGCCGGCGGCGGCTGGGGCGACGGGGGCGCCTGCGG
>Ga0184625_10000823_pt1 | contig 12367 bp, 10 predicted proteins | sample PLM3_30_b1_FD_133151 | JGI IMG/M metagenome (GOLD analysis project Ga0184625, IMG submission 133151) | Groundwater sediment microbial communities from an aquifer in East River, Colorado, USA - PLM3_30_b1 | ecosystem: Environmental > Terrestrial > Soil > Riparian zone | place: USA: East River... | reverse complement strand
TTTTCCAGAAGGTTGCACATTCGACAGGGGATGCAGACAAGGCTTTCCAGGAGACTGCCAAGGGCTCGCAGTTCCAGTTCCAACAGGCGCTGGCTAAGTTGAAAGTAGCCGGTATCGAGATCGGGAACATCCTGATTCCTATCCTCCTCGACGTCGTCGGATACATCGAGGATGCTATCAAGTGGTTCGGTAACCTCAGCGACAGCACTAAGGAATTCGCTGTCAAGGCCGCTATCGCCGCTGCTCTTCTTGGGCCTTTCCTTCGTATCCTCGGTATTCTGATCACACTCGGTGGCGCTGTATTCAAGGTTATTACGGGTATCACCGGTGCAATCAAGGCGTTCGGCGCTGCATCCGCTGTCGCTGGGGCAGGCGAGCAGTTGACTCTGTTCGGCGGAGCAGGAGCAGCCGGTGCAACCGCTGGCGCTGGGCCATTCGTTGCTGCGGCTCTCGCGGTTGCTGGCGCTCTCATCGCGATGAAGATATCGGCCGACAACGCACATGAGGCTATCGACCAGACGGTTGAAGATCTTCGTCAGGGAGTGAAGCCCGCTAAAGACCTGACCCAGTCTAACGCTGAGCTAACGGCTAAGATTAACACAGCGACTGAGGCCCAGCAAAATCAAGGCATCGCGTCAAAATTTGCTTCTGTTGGAATCAACGAGGCTCGTTCGGCTATTGAAGACAACAACGAAGCACTTAGAATCTGGGAAACAGGCCTAGTCAAAGTCGCTAAGGGTGCCGGTCTTACGGCCATCGAAGTCGATCAGTTCAAGCATATCATGGACTCCGCAGCCGGTACAACTGAGGACCAGCGACACGTCATCGCCAGACTCATCGGATCGTATCATGTCTGGGGTAAGAGTGTAGACACCGCTACGCTGAACCTGGTTAGAGATTATCTCCAACTGGGTCTGAACAACAAGGCTATCAATACTCTTAACAGGGCCTATCACGATGCTACTGACAAGATCAAGAAACACACCGAAGAGACTCAAAAGAATACGAAAGAGGCTGCAGCCGCCGATCACATCCAGAGGCTCCTGGCTGGCGGCGTTAAAAATGCAGAGGAAGCTGTCAGAAAGGCAGGACAGGCAGCAGGGGATGCATCTCCTAAGCTCAAGGATGTCAACGACAAGCTCAAGGACATAGGAAAGCAGCACCCGAATCCAAAGGTCACGGTCGACGGATCAGCGGCTCAGACTACGTTGCAGGGTTTGCGAACTCAGCTTGAGGAGCTCCAGCGCCACGATTACATCGTCGATGTCTATGTTAAGACGCACGGTTCGCCGTCTGGTTTTTGGGTTCTAGAGCAGTTGACCAAAGCACTGGTAAGAATCACTGAAACACCTTGGTCAGTCGACGTCCTCGTAAAAGCCGGAGGACCCGCTGGACTAGCCCTGGCTGAAGTCTCCAAGATGTTCACCGACGCCCAGCACCAGCTAGAGAAACTCGGACAGGTCGCCGCCGACGTCTGGGGAGCAGACTTCCCCAAGGCGTACAAGGATGACGTCGCCGCCTTCAAGTCTGCTACGCAAGAGAAGAGCAAAGAGCTTACGAAGCTTCTCTCTGCGGCAGAGAAGAGCCTTGACAAGCTAAAGTCCAAGATGGGTGAGTTCAGAGACGCGATCAAGTCTGGGTTCGCTGACGCAGGTAGTCTCATCTCTGGAGCGCTCGAGGGACTAGCTAAGGTCACGGAGATAGATCTCGGTGAGGGTGGGACGATGTCTATTCCTACTCCGGTCGATTTGGCGTCGTATCTTCAAGAGCAGATAGCTACGTCTCAGGCGTTCGCCGGTAAACTAGCACAGTTGGCGGCGTCTGGGCTTGCTCCTGCGCTGCTGTCCCAGCTCGCCTCGCAAGGGCAGGAGTCGATGCCACTCATCGATGCTCTGTTGGCTGGTGGTAAGGATCTCATCGATCAGTTCAACGTTGCGAACCAGACGATTACTCAGTTCGCTAATGCTACGGCAAACGCGTTGTCCGAGGAGTTTTTCGGCGGGGCAATCAAGCGAGCCAGGAACAACCTCAACGAGCTCAGTGGGCGGATTGATAGATTCAACGAACGAATCTCCAACCAAGTAGAGAACTTCGTCCAGGCCCTACAGACTCGACGGCTTGGTGATGGAATTGAGAATCTCATCCAGACGCTTAATCGTTCGCTTACTCAACTCGGCGTACGCATTCCACATGCTGCTGCAGGAGCAATCGTGAGACGACCGACGGTGCTTTTGGCTGGCGAATCGGGTCCAGAGGCAATCGTGCCCCTGGACGGAAGTAGCGGATATGGTGATGTCAACGTATACGTCGACGTCAAGGGTAACGCTATCTACTCGCGCGATCTCGCGGATGAAATCCGTGCCATCCTCCAGAAGGACAAACGATACAAGAGAAATCTGGGGCTGTCATGATCTACACACCTACGGTACACATGCGGATGCCACGAGTGTGGGGTCCGGACGACCTGCCTATGTGGGCTCGCGAGCTTCAGAGTCCGAGCCCCGGACCTGGCGCGACCGGTTCCGCGGCTTCGAACTACCTGGAGAACAAGGTTCTCGACCACGTCCTAGGCAAGACTACGTTCACCGCGGTCGACCCACTGTACTACGCGCTCTACACCGCGTCCCCTGGCGACACGGACGCCGGTACTGAGGTCTCCACTTCCGGCACATCTTACGCTCGTCAGTTCACCCCGAACAACGGGACGGGATTCCCGGCAGCGTCAGGAGGTACGAAGTCGAATGGCGAGCTGGTCAACTTCGGCACGGCGACCGGCGCTGGCTGGGGAACCGTGCAGTATATCGGTCTCAAGGACGCCTCGTCCGGTGGCAACCTGTACTTCTGGGGATCCATCGACCCGTCCATCCCGATCGGGGCGGGCGACTCGCTGAGCTTCCCCATCGGGACGATCGCGTTCGGGATGGACTGATGACGCAGAGAACAATCGGCACGGAGCCCGCGCAGGGAATCGAGGGAGGCCAGTGGTCTGGGCTCCAGTGCGACAACGGCGTCATCTGGAAGGTCCACAGCGTGTTCGGGTACCACGATATCCACCTCTGGTACTCGACCGACAAGGGTGTGACGTGGACCGAGGACACGACCGCGAAGCAGGGAATGTACTTCGTCACGAACCCGGCCATCTACGCGATCGGCGACAAGATCTGGATGACCGCCTCCACGACTGAGGCCGGGAATTCGGACATACGGATCTGGTGGGGTACCTTCAACGCGGGTCGAACGTCCATCTCGTGGGGTGGGGAGCAGGGTGGCCTGTGGGGTCCGACCACGGACTACATCTACATCGGTGGCCTGGTCGTCCACGCAGAGGGTTCAGGCTTCAAGGCGCACCTCGTCACCACGAACCGCTGGTACGACGATTGCCGCTACTGGCGCATCTCCTTGGACTCCAGCGGAGCGTTCGTGTCTACCGACGTCGTCGACTCCTGGAGCGACTCGGGGATCGAGGGGACGAGCTACTCGAACATCCTCCTGGACCCCGTGACCAAGGACATCTTCCTGATCCACGAGGAGAATGGGTCGGGGCCCGACCTGAAGTTCCAGAAGCGCGCGTACACTAGTGGTACGTGGCCCGCGGGGACGGTGAGGGTCCTCTACAGCTTCTCCTACTACGTAAACCAGTTCAGCTCGGCCTTCGACGGGGACCGGGTCGTCATCGCGGCCGGGGACGGTACGGTCAACGCCGACACGCCCATCATCGTCGAGCGAGACAAGGCCGACACCACGACCACGGTGCGCACGCCTCCATCCGGGATCGCTGGCTCGATCGGAGCCGCCCAGACCGTCGTGGCGATCCAGACGGACGCGTCGAAGAACATCCTGCTCGTGTGGAACGATCAGGGGACTGACATCACGGACTTCTACCAGAACACGTATACACGCGGCACGAACTCATGGTCTGGCGCGACCCTCGTCCGGGACACTGCGCCGAACACCAACGCCTACTACGCACAGTTCATCCCCGGCACGAAGTACTTCTTCTTCTACGGCCAAGACGGCGGCAACTACAGGTCGTACATGCTGGACGACATGACGGACGTCGCCTACACCGCCGCGTCGACCCTGCAGTCCGTGTTCACGATGACCGCCACGCCGACGTTCATCATCGCAGGTGGCACGTCCATCCCGCGGGCATTTGTGGAAATCGCGTTCACCACTAACCCCACAGATGAATCTCCGATCTGGACGGACGTCACCGAGGATTGCTCGCATATCGCCATTCGACGTGGACGTAACCGAGAGTTGGACGTTATCGAGCCGGGGAAGGCAACGTTTACGTTCGATAATGATGATCGCCAATTTGATCCAGAGAATTCTGCTGGACCATATTATCCGTACATTCTGCCAGTGAGACGTATCCGCGTACGCGCGATCTGGAACAGCCAGATATACGACGTCTTCAGTGGGTACGCGAGTGGGTGGCCCCAGGAATATCCAGACAAGCACCGGAAGACCGTTGACCTAGAAGCAGTCGATGCCCTTGGGTTCCTGTCATTTGGCGACCTCACGCTGTCGCGTTCCACGGAGCTGTCGGGCTCGCGGGTCGCTGGGGTGCTGAACGCAGTGAACTGGCCTTCGACGGAGCGTGACATCGACGCCGGACAAGAGACCCTCGTCACGATCAGCGACGAGCAGACCAACGCGATGGACGCCCTGCAGGAAATCGCCGCGACTGAACTCGGGCGGCTGTTCGCGGCGAAGGATGGGAAGATCACGTTCCACGGCCGCGACCGCATCGTTGGCGCGAACCAGCCCGCGTCCTCCGGGACGTGGAGCGACGACCCCGGCGACAAGTTGTACGACGACATCGTGCCGAGCCAGGACGAGGGAGAGATTCGCAATCGGATTACGATCACTCGCCGAGACGGGCTCCCGCAGGTCGCGGAGGACGCGGTCTCGAAGGCGGCGTACTTCCTCCGCGACTACACGCAGTCGGACGTCCCGATCCTGACGGACGCGGACTCGCTCGCACGCGCGCAGTTCCTGCTCTCGCAATATAAGGATCCGCACCTTCGGTTCTCCAGCATGGTGGTGGACCCGCGTGCGGACGACCAGTGGCCCGCCGCTCTCAACCTTGAGATCGGGGACCACATCGTCGCCGAGCGGTTCGTCGCGGACCCGCCGATGATTAGTAAGGATGTGTTCGTCGACGGGATCAATCACGACATCAACCGGGATGACAAGAGTTGGCTCATCTCCTACGCGTTGACCCCGATGTCCGAAGTCAGCGATTGGTGGATCGTCGGAGAGTCGATACTCGGCGTCGACACTAGGCTGGCATTCTGATGTCTACTTCCACGTTGACGACCGTCGTCGGCACGAACAACAACGACGAGAAGAAGAGCACCACCACACTCGTTCTTCCAGTCGCGAGCGGGCTCCCGAACAGGACCGCGCTACGATCGCGTCCCCAGACAGAGCGTCCGGCCAGGCGCTCCCGCGTTCACCGACCGCATGGCTCGGGCCAGACGGTGCCGACCCCCCTGTACCGGTGGACAGAACCGTTCACGTGGCAGGACGGCGCCCTGTACGACGAGACGACGCTGAAGCAGCAGTTCGTGACGAACCTCCAGGAGGTCCCGCACTTGCTGGGAGTCCTGCAGGAGGACATGGTGGACACGGAAAGTCTGACTACGCCATACTTCCAGCCGGTTCTTCCGGAGTTGACTGTGCCCCTGGGAGTCAACGAGACCTGGTACTTCCTCGAGGTGATCCTGTGGAGCGGCGCTGGAGTCTCTGGCACAAATCAGACTCTCCTTGGGTGGTACACGCCTCTTGATGCGCTCATGCAGGGAACCGGTCCGCAGATTGATGGCAACGGTAACGTCTACCTGCACCAGATTCAGTTGAACCAGACCCTGGAGACCCAAATGGAATGGAACGAAGTGACCGCCATCCCTGGACACAACGCCGGTGAGCAGCGTCTTACCTGGATGGAGTTCTTCGTGACGACGGGAACCTCGTCCGGGGACCTCGAGTGCGGGTTCACTACGCTTACCGACGGCATCTCGACCACGATCTACGCGGGGACCTGCCTCTTCGGAATGAGGTTGGCGCCCTGATGCCGGTCTACACGAAGCCAGAGCACGTGTTCTCCGTCGACGAGATGGCGAACGCTACCCTGCTGAATCAGCACCACCGCGACAACATGGCGGCGACGCTTCACCGCGTCGCCTACAAGACGGCCGACGAGTCCGTGGTGAACAGCACCGGGTTACAGGTCGACGATCACCTGACCTTCGCCGCTGGGAACAGCTTGGTCACTAAGCTCTGGTACCTCAGACTCGTACTATGGTGCAGCCAGCCAACCGTCTCCTCCTTGGCCTGCAACATCGACGTCGCGTTCGGCTTCTCCGGGGCGCTGAACCTGTCCTCCTGGACCCTGGGCACGGCCGGGGGCGGGCAGTTCTCCCAGTGGTCGTCGGGGGGAGTCCTGCGAGCGCTGGACGCCGTATCTGGCTCCGCCACCGAGAGGACCGTCCACGTCATCGAGGGTATCCACGCGTCCAACCCCGGGTCGACGTTCACGGTGTCGTGGGCGCAGGACACCGCGGACCTCGGCGCGCTGTACGTCTACAAGGGCAGCACTCTCTGGGCGGCTGATCTCACGTGACCACCTGGGCGGACCCCACTGGCGTCATCAACCAGGGCCAGTTCCTGAAAGCGACGGTCCTGCAGAACGCGCTGAACAACGACCTGTCCATGGCGACCGTCTGCCTTGCCAGGAAAACGGGCCCCGAGACGGTCGCCAACAACACGACGCCGCAGGACGACGACAACCTGTTCTTCTCTCCCTCCGCGGGGGAGCTGTGGAACCTGCGGTTCATCTTCAGGGTCGCCGCTGGCGCTGCCGTGGACGTGGACTTCAAGGTGCAGTTCGACGTCAACGCCGACGCACAGATCTGCTTCGAGGGTGCGGTACTCAACGCCTCTGGAGGCCTCGACATACTTCGTTGGTTCAGCACGGCCACCACTCAGGTCTTCAACGTCGCCAGCACGACACCGTCGCTCTACGTCGTCAACGGACTCCTGTACATGGGCGCGACCAGCGGAGTCTTCAAGGTGAAGTGGGCGCAGGGCAACTCCTCGGCGACCACCACGGGACTGTTCGCTGGAAGCTGCATCCTGGGGACCATGCTCGGTACCAACCCGAGACTATGAATGAACAAGGAGATATTATGAGCCATCCTAAGTCGCTCGGCGCCAAGCCGAGGAAGCCCGATCCGCGCGACTTCCCCGCTGCATCACTTCTGCCGACCACTCTCGTGAGTGCGCGGAAGCTGTGGGAGAAGCCCATCCAGCTTGACCAGAATGCGTATGGATCGTGCGTTTCCAACGCGTGGACCCATATCCTGACCGAGGACCCGGTCCAGCACCCCGAGAAGAGGTTGCTCGACCCGGCCCTCCAGCCCTCGTACGCGAAACTAGGGTCCAAGGCGTACTGGTGCGACGCTCAGGGCAACTATACTGGAATCCCGGTGGCTGCTGAGCTGTACGCTGTCCGGCTGTACGACGCGATTCACAACGGCGTCATGGAACCGCTCGATCCGGACCGGAACGACGGGTGTTACACACAGCACGGCGGCGACGTCCTCGTGGCCCGCGGCCTGCTCCGAGCGTACTACCGTGTCGCGTCAGCTGAGGCTGTCCTGCAGGCGGTGCTCACCCAAGGCCCGGTCGTGTTCGCCAGCCCGTGGTACCGGTCGATGGACGACACGCACAGAGACGCCCAAGGGACCGCCTGGGTCGACGTCGACCCTGCGACAGGACTGCGCGGGTACCACGCGTACGTGATCGACGCTGCCGACACGACCGGCACAACCGACGATCGCGGGCGAATCCATAACTCGTGGGGCCAGGAGTGGGGGAACAAGGGCTCGGCGTGGGTCACGCTGGACGATCTACGAATCCTGTTCATGAACCAAGCGTTCATCGCCGAGGAGATCTAGACACCCTAGGGGGGTTGCACGATGGCGGGCGCCTTCCAAGGTGATGCCTTTCAGAACGACGCCTTCCAGGTCGATGTCTTCAGTGCTGGTACGAATCAGCCATATAGAGGCAAGCGGCTTGTAGGACCAACCCTAAAGGCGCCGCCGTCTCGCATCGTCGCAGGGCTTTCGCTGTCATCGATCGTTACCGCTGTTGCTGTAGGTCGCGTCAGGCTGCGTTCGACGGCCGATGGTACGGCTATCTCGACAGCAGTAACTCCTCTTCGTCCAACTAAACGAAGTCGACAGGAACCGGCTCGCAAGCCAGCGAGCTCGAGAATCATAACGACTCAGACCACCGACGTCACTATTGTCTCGGCTTCGGCCGTCGGTCGAGTACGTGTTCGAGGAACCGCTGATGGTATAGCGTTTGCCGACCAGCCAATCATAGTCGTTGTCGGTCGCGCCCAGTCTCCGGAGTCCGCACGACTCAGGTCTCGTCGCCTGGCGATTCCAGTAGCGACGATCGTCACGGTCGTTACAGCATCCGCTGCAGGTCGAGTACGGCTACGATCGACAGCTACGGCTACTGTCTCAACGCCAGCCACTATCACAGCTTCGGCTGTTGGGCGTATCCGAATCAGATCCAGCTCAACTGCTACTGCGGGTGTCGACTGGGACGTTGGAATAATCATAGCGGCGACGGGTACAGTCTACGTCGCACCTACAGGAACACCAGCACCGACACAGGTTCGAAGTACTCTCGATGTTGCATTCTTGGAGATGGGCTTCTTGTCTGAGGAGGGAGTTTCTGTTACTCAAGGAAGAAGCGTTGAACCTAAGTCTAGTTGGACTAGCCTTTATCCAAAGGAATTCATTACCGTTGAACAGCGGATACTCGTTGGATTCGCTTTGCGAGAGTTCAACAAACGAGCCGTAGAGTTTGCTCTCGAAGGAGCTATAGTGGCGGCTGGTGCAGAATTCAAGTACTCCCCCTCTGCGCAGGATAGGCTCCAGCGCGCGCTGGTTGTAGACTGGGAGGATGGTACTCATCTATTCCGCCTATACTTGCCATTCGGAACAGCCTATGCAGATATCGAAAGTAGAATGACAAGGACGACTTCGGCTGATCTTCCGATCGTCTTCGGTGCAGTTAAAAGTGGTGCCGCTGACCCATATACTATGTTCATGTCCAATTAAGGAGACCAGTGCCTACACGTAGTTTCCCCCGGCTAGCGCACGGACCAGTACTCCATGCGACGCTGTCTCAAGCTGGTTGTCCTCCTGGTTCCACATCCGTAGCTGCTGGTGATCTCACTCAGTCGGTATTGAACAGTGCCGGGAATGGGGCCACCCTGTGTCTGGGAGATGGAGTCCATCGACTCTCGTCATCTATAGCGCCTCTCACAAATCAGCGCCTTGTGGCCCAGCACTCAAGACTGGCTGTCGTGTCGGGCACAGTCCTATATACATCGGGAGACTTCACTTTGTCCGGAGGCCTGTGGTTCATCGGCGGGCAGACTCAGGCAGGCACTCGCTACACTACTGGCAGCGGGATTGGCGACGAACTCGGTTATCCCGAACAGGTATTCTACGACGACATCCCTCTTCTTCAGGTAGCGAACAAGATTGACCTATCCGCCGGAGAGTTCTGGTTCGATTACACCAACAACGAAATATGGGTGTTCGACAACCCATCTGGTCACAAGATTGAGATCGGCGCAGGATCTGAGAATGCCTTCGATACAACTAACGATGGTGTGATTCTAGAGGGCCTCGTCATCGAGAAGTTTAACACCCCGGCAGGAGGGTCTACGGCCTGCCCGCTGGGGGCAGACTGGCGAGGTAGCGATCTCGAGGTTCGCCTCAACTACGGCGGCGGCACGTTCGCGGGCGACAACTCTATACTGGAGTTCTCCGAGGTACACGACAACCGCTACATCGGCACGATGGGCCAGGGCGTGGACGCGCTGCTCGACACAGTCGAGGTCTACAACAACGCCTGGGGATCGTTCAACACCAACTGGGAGTCGAGCGGCAGCAAGTTCGTACACACCCTCAGGCTGACGCTGAACAACTGCAACTATCACGATAACCGCGGGGCGGGGTTCTGGACCGACATCGACAACGTCTACGTGACGATTAGCGGCGGGACCTACTCTAGCAATGGACGAACTGATGTCATCTACGGAGTATCTCCTTATGGCAATTCCGGCTACGGAATCGTCCTTGAGATCAGCTTTGACACACTAGTACAGAATGTCATCGCAGAGGACAACAATGGTCCTGGAATTACGTCTGCGAATACCCGGGGAGTGACTGTCACGGGCTGTACCGCACGCAACAATGGGGCGACAATTGGCGCGGGACCCGGTAACATCTTCGCGCTGTCCGCGAACCGCGGAAATAGCGGGGCCACCTCGGGAGGTCCCCCTTACCAGCAGGCAATCGCGGCTCTGTACGGCGACAATCCCCTGCGCTGCGTTCGTGACTACTATGTACATGACAACACGATTGGTCTTTGTAATGGAACACTCAACGTATGCGGCATCGAGAGCCTCTCTGGGGACCCCAGCGACCCAGCCGTGTTCCAATCCACGTTCAACAACCGCTGGGAAGGAAACGACTACGAGTTCGCAGACTCTCTGACCCGCTACGAGTGGCAGGACGTGTCACGCACGGGCGTGCAGTGGGCGAGTGGCACGTTCACCTGGCAAGCAATGGACGCGACAGGAAGTTGGACTCCATAATGGCAATCAGCGTAGTTAACGCAGGGAACGTGGACGACGAGACCGATCTCACTAGTTATAGTTTCTCGGTGACTCTAGTCGCGTCGAGATGGCTCGTGATCGACTACGCGAGCCAGGCTACGGCTACGCCTAACACTCCGACCGTGTCCGGGGGTGGTCTGACCTGGGTCAGCGCTGAGGTAGTCCAGGCTCAGTCAAACCGCAAGATCGGGCGGGCCTACGCCTGGACTGGAGCGACGCCTGGGGCGCAGACCATCTCGATAGACTACGGTGGCCAGACTCAGACGTGGTGTGCGATCTACCCCAACCACATCGACGGAGCCGACCTAACGGACCCCTTCGTAGACGGCAACTCCCTTGGAACCAGCGCAGGTACTGGTACAAGCGGATCCGTCACGCTCAACGCATTCGCCGACAGCAGCAACCGTCCACTGGCGTTCTTCTGGAAACGAGTACCTGGAGAGGCACTCGTGGCCGAGGGGGGCTACACAGAGCTGGGGACTCAGGTCCAGAACTCCGGGGACAACCGAGAGATGTCGATGTGGCACGATTCAACCGCGGAGACTACTCCGTCGGCGTCGTGGACTACCGACATCCAGTGGGCGGTTATCGCGTCCGAGATTAAGGTTGCTGGCACAGCAGCGGCCACATCAATACCGACCGTGTCCGTTAATCCGATGAGATGGTAGATCAAAACTCCAAGGAGGAGTAAATGACATACCCGGCTGAACACTTTCCCAACACGCCGCTCTGGGCTCAAGCTGCCGTAGCAGAGGCGTGTCGTAAGACCGGCGTCACCGCGTCGAAGTGGGTTGTTCCACTCGAGGCGATCGGACGGTATGAATCTAACTGGAACAACAACGCGAACCTCTGCACCGATGCTGCATTGAACCTCCCACTTGCGTCGTTCCAGCTGGCGCGCGGGATGTTCACTTCTGCACCAAAAGAGCTCGTACCACTTCCATCTCGAAAGCATGATCCTGAATGCTCCGCCATCGTTTGCATCTTGTATATCAACTCGAAGCTGAACGGCTACGGCGGATACGGCGGGATGGGAGACATCGACGGAACGAAGGGGCTACTGCCCCGCACCGACAGAGGCCCCGGCAATGTGCTGCGGGCATGGATTGCGGATCCGACGTCGTTCGGCGTCGAAGATGCAAGAGAGGCCTATCGTGGGTATTAGCCGAGAAGAACTTTCATATGCGGCAGGTATCTTTGAAGGAGAAGGTTGTATAATCGGAGATAGAAATAGCCGTGATCCGTACAGACGTATTCGAGCCTCTGTAGCAAATACAGATTTAGAAGTTCTAAACCGAGTACAAAACGCGCTCGGCGGGCGTATAAATAACAGTAGCGCAGGAACAAACAAGAGGTGTTATGCTCTGGTTTGGAATGGCGTAGAAAATGTTCAAGCAGTTATAGTTGCAATGTGGCCGTGGCTATCTCGTCGCCGAAAAGATAAATACAAGGAGTGTTTAGCCTACGTCCTTGATAGCAAAGTCGTGATAAGGCCTCGACGTAGACCAGCGTCTGCTCGAGTTAATTTAGGACAGGAGAACTAATGTCAGCTAGAAGAGGAGGAGCGGCAGCAGCGGCAGCGACTGTACTAGTCGCAGTACTTGGCGTGTTCGGTCTCCACCAAGCGTCGTTGCCTAATGGACTGTATGA